>Ga0182024_10001421_pt1 | contig 61837 bp, 54 predicted proteins | sample P32metaG_FD_120480 | JGI IMG/M metagenome (GOLD analysis project Ga0182024, IMG submission 120480) | Permafrost microbial communities from Stordalen Mire, Sweden - P3-2 metaG (Illumina Assembly) | ecosystem: Environmental > Terrestrial > Soil > Wetlands > Permafrost | place: Sweden: Stordalen...
GAATCAGCCTCCCAGAACATCTCCGGTTTCAACGCATATGTAGTGCAGACTTCGCAGTAGCCTGAACTGATTCTGAATCACTTAGGCCATTCCTGACCTCACTGGTGACGAACTTCGGCTAGCCACGCGCAGATCGATGCGTTGCGCCGGGTTTTCGCTGGGGGACTCCTCCACATTCTCAACTCGCTCGCTTCGAAGCGGTGCGGCCTCAACGATGGTTCCCTCGACAGTGCGCAGAAGCCCGTCGGAGAGCGCAAAGATGATCGGAGCTGCAAATGGATTTGGCTCCATCTCGGCACTCCATGCGCCCAGCAGGCACCACAACACAGCAAGCGGTAGCCACACGATGCGCTGCGCACGAACCGCCGCAATGCAGCAAAGTGCAGCAATGGGGGCCAGCGCAATCAACGCGATGCTTGGCCGCAGCCACATGCCCTGCGTCGAGGCAATGCCCAGGGAAAACAACCATGCCGCGTGAAAGAGAGGAATGACGCTTGCGTGGAGACTCAGGTCCGCCGTGGAAGCAGTTGAGGACAGGGGCCCGGAGGTAAGACGTTTCGCTTGCATGGCGGGTGGAGCGAGGAGGAGTACTTGTGAAGAGGGTATCAGGCGCGACGCAACGCAACCACCGTCTCCAGATGAAACGTTTGCGGAAACAGGTCCACAAGCGTGATGGATTCGATTCCATAGCCGGAACTCGAAAGCGCTCGCAGATCGCGAGCCAGGGTGGCAGGATCGCAGGAAACATAGACTATGGCGGGAGCCGCGATGCTCGTGAGTTGTGCCGTTGTCTCCGGGCCAAGCCCAGTGCGGGGCGGGTCCACAACGATCAGGTCTGGCGGATCGCTCTTGGGCTGGCGGCGCAAGAACGGCAGCGTTTCCGCTTTGACGGCCTCGCTGTGCGTGTTCTTCAGATTCTCCTTGAGAGCTTCGACCGCAGTGGGCGCAGATTCGACCGCAATCACGTTCTCAAAGTTCGCCGCTAGCTGTCGCGCGAAAAGCCCTACGCCCGCAAACAGATCCCACGCTAGCTTGCCACTGCGGCCTTCTGTAACGCGCTGAACGAGCGTATCGACCAGCCAACGATTGACCTGAAAGAAACTCCCATGGTCGACGCGGTAATCGAATGCGGCAGCGCGATAGGTGAGGGAAGACGCGCCCCAACGCGCGAGCGTGCGCGGCTGCTCACCTTTGCGACCCTCGACTACAAGTTCCAAGCCCTGCAACTCTGGAACTCGCTCCTTGAATACACTCGCGACTTCCTCGATACGAATCTTTCCCGGCGAGGCAACAAAAATACTGACCAACAGCGCGCTTTCTTCCTCATTGCAGAAAAGACTCATTTCTGTGAGACGCAGTGTGAGAACGGATTCGCGGAGCATCGCGGCAAAGGCGACAGCAGACTTAAGCAATAAAGGCGCGGCAATGGGGCACTCTCTGATCGGAATCACCGCGTGTGAACGTCGTCCGCGATAGCCCGGATTTCCCGCGCCATCGAACGCCAGTCGAATGCGATTGCGATATTTCCAGGGATCGCCCGCGAGGAGGCCAATCTCCGGCATCGTGCGCAGACCGCCGCGTTCCAGGGTTTCGCGCAGGACCGCCTTTTTGAATCCAAACTGCGTTTCGTAGTCTGTGTGCTGGTAGTGGCAACCTCCGCACACGCCAAAATGGCGACAGCTAGGCGTGATGCGTGCGGGCGAAGCCCATACGATCTCCTCCGCCTCCGCGAGAGCATAACCGCGCTTCTCTTCGACCAATCGAATGCGTGCTTGTTCGTCAGGAAGCGTGAGCGGCACAAAAACTGCCTTGCCCTCGACGCGCGCCAGAAATGCGCCGCCGTAGACAGGCTTTTCAATTTGCACGAGCTGGGTGTTCGGCGCGCTCATTGCTGGCTCATGTAGAAAAGGCTGAGCCGCGGCAAACCGTATTGCACCAGCAGCTGTTTGGTCACGAACTGGTGTTCCACCTGCCGCAACTGAACGGCTCCCATGCGGCTACGATAGGGGGCAAGCTCTCGTGCCGCGTGTTCCTTCAACCCGACTAGCAGTTCTTCGGGAGCAGCCGCAGTCAATGCCGCGAATAACTTCTCCTCGAGAACCGTAAGTGTGCGTTCCAGCGCCTCGAGATCGTGCGTAGCCGCACTCACCAATTCCGAAACCCGTAATTCGTTTGCAAGTTCGAGCAGGCGAACAGCCGTTGCATTGCAGGCTTCCGAGGCGATGGTCGCTCCGCGCAGCGATTCCGCGGCGGCCTCAAGATGTGCAGCCACGCGCTCATGCTCGAATCCGGATTCACGGCTATCTGAAGGTTCTGGCGCCGCGCCGGCCGACGCTTCGCGCAGTTCTTCGGCTGCCATCATCACTGCTTGCGAGCACCAAGCCAATCCGTTAATGCGGCGCATCCGTCCCCGCTTCTGCCGAGTTTCATATTTGTCGAAGGCCGCATCGATGCCGCGCAACGCCGCTTCCAGGGGAATGCCCGCCTCGCGCCATGTCTCAATCAGCGCCCAATCGAGCGTGGAAAGCAACAGGAGCGCACCGCGTCTCTGCTGAAAGCGCTCTTCGATTTCGGTGAAGTAGTTGAAATAGTTGCGCACAGCGCGCCTCAATGCGCGCGGCTGCGTGCGCGCGGGGCACGGTTGCGCTCGAACAGAATCCGCAGGCCATCGAGCGTCAGCATGTCGTCGATCTCCGCGATATAACGCGAGTCGGCAGCCACCATGCGCGCCAGGCCTCCCGTAGCAATCACGCGCGGCTTCATTCCTAGTTCCTCAAAAATCCGTTCGAGGATTCCATCGACCAGCCCGATATACCCGTAGTAGAGGCCGCTCTGCAGATGTCCTGTCGTATTGGTGCCGATCACCTTCGCCGGCCGCTTGATGTCGACGCGGCTCAGGCGCGCGGCACGGGAAAAGAGTGCGTCAGCACTAAGTCCGAGACCGGGCGCAATGACGCCGCCCATGTATTCGCCGCGTTCCGAGATCACTTCAAACTTGGTCGCGGTGCCGAAGTCCACTACAATGCACGGGCCGCCATATTTTTCGTATGCGGCAATGCAATCGCAAAGCCGATCTGCTCCGAGCTCGGTGGGATTGTCGACCAGCACCGGCATACCGGTTTTGATACCCGGCTCGACAAACAGCGGCTCCAAATGAAAATAGTTTTCGCACATTTGGCGCAGGGTCGACTCCACGGGCGGCACCACGGAAGAAATGATGATGTGCGTGACTTGTTTCGGAGACATCCCGTGCATCTCGAAGAGATTCACGAAAAACACGCCGTACTCATCCACCGTCTGCGTGCGATGTGTCGTCACGCGCCAGTGAGCCGCGAGTTGCAGCGGCTCGACGTCCAGCTGATAGAGGCCGAGCACCGTATTCGTGTTGCCGACATCGAGAGCAAGAAGCATCCTGTTCAGCCTGTCTTCACTTCGCGAATACCGCCGGTGCGCACGGCGATCAAGCCTCCACCGGCCTTCACCAACAGGAAACCCCGATCGTCAAGGCCGGCCGTGACGCCGATGCACGCCTGCGGCCCATGCACTTCGACGTGCCGTCCGCGAATCCATGTCGAGGCATGCTCAATGCGCGCCGGAATCCTCTTGTACGCGTCCTGCTCGACCAGTCCCGTCGCTTCGCGCTCCAGCGATTCTAGCAGGGCCACGAGCAGCGACTGGCGGCTGATCGGACAACCGGCTTCGATGTCCAGTGACGTTGCCGGCGTAGCTAGACCCACGTCGAAACCACCCTGGTGCACGTTAATGCCGATGCCCGCAACCGCGAAGGCCAGCCCATCGCCGTCCGTCTTTGATTCAACCAGGATGCCGCCCGTCTTGCGATCCCCGATCAGCAAATCGTTGGGCCAGCGCAGGTCCGCATTGAGGCCGCTCGCACTGCGGATGGCATCGACGGCCGCGAGACCAACCGCCAACGGAAGCAATGGCAAGCGAACAGTCGGCACATCGAGACGCAGCAGCACACTGACATAGAGACCTTGTCCGGCATTGGATTCCCAGCGATGGTCGCCGCGTCCACGGCCGGCCGTTTGCTCATCTGCAAAATAGACCGACCCGTGCGGCGCACCTTCGCGTGCGGCACTCAGTGCGTCGGAGTTGGTCGACCCAGTGGCGGCAGAGAAATGCAGCTTGCCCGCATAGATTGTGCCGCTGAGCGCGGCTTCAAGAGCCGCCACATCGTACACGGCTAGCTCGGCTCCGCAACAATGGTCATGGAGATGTCTGCGGCCTTGGCCGAATGCGTCAGTGCCCCAACGCTGATGAAGTCGACGCCTGTCTCAGCGTAGGTGCGAATGTTTTCGAGCACGATTCCGCCCGACGCTTCGATTGGAATCCAGCGCTTCTCCTGCCGGATTCGATCGACGGCTTCCTTTACTTGCGGGGGAGACATGTTGTCGAGCAGAATCGCTTCGGCTCCGCATTCGAGCGCCTCATTCAGTTCGCGCGCGGTTCTTACCTCGATCTGGACGCGCTGTCCTTTCTGGCGGCGCTCCAGGGCGTGCGTCAGCGCAGCGCGCAAGCCGCCACCGAGGGCAATATGGTTGTTCTTAATCAGGATGCCGGAGGACAGGTCTAGCCGATGATTGGTGCCGCCGCCACACAAAACCGCATATTTTTCGAGGGCCCGCATGCCAGGCACAGTCTTGCGCGTATCGAGCACGCGGGCCTTCGTGCCTTGGATTGCGTCGACATATTTGCGCGTGAGCGTGGCAATGCCGCTGAGGTGCTGCATCAGGTTCAGGATGACGCGTTCGCAACTGAGCAACACGCGCGCGTTGTGGCGAATGACGGCCATCACCTGGCCCCCGTGAACGCGCACGCCGTCGAAGATCTCAGGGTGGCTCACCACTTCAAAGCGGGTGTGTGTCTCCGGGCGTTGATCGAGCCGGGAGTAGATTTCCAGCAGGCGCGGTACCGCGCCGAGGCCAGCCACCACCATCTCCTGCCGCGCCAGGATGGAGCCTGACCCGCGCAGGTTCGGATCGATGGTTACAGTGGTCGTGGCGTCGCTGGCGGCCTTGTCTTCCACAAGGGCCTGCTCCAGCAATGCATCAATGCGGCTGCTCTTCCAATCCATGCGTCTCTTTCGCTGCGTCAGGAGCCTGGTTGCGGTTTTTGCTTTAGAAGAAAGTTATAAATAACTTTCTTTACCCTGTCATCCGCCTCGCTGGCAATGGTATGAAAGTGGGATCCGTTGTGGCGGCCGATCACGAGGGAGTATTTCGGCTCAAGACCCAGCGTTTCAACAACGCTTTGCCAAAAACGGGGACTGCCGTGTGTGAGTCGATCGATGAAGCCGACCTGGCCGAGGTCGGTGAACCAGAGAAAGGCGACGATGTTGAGCGCATTGCGCACGATCATCCGGTAACTGGTCAGCAGGACGTACTGCGCGGGATTCCCATCATGTTTGAGACCGTGCGACAGATCGATGAATGCGAGCGGCTTTTCGGTGGACTCCATGCGCGCGTCGAGGATAATGCGGTTCGCAGCCGCGGAGAAATTTGGGGCAGTAAAGCAGCCGGACAGGTTGCCAAAGAAGATCGTGGGCGTTTCATCTTTTGGTGGCGCGGACGTGAAAGAACCGGTCGCAGACGCTTCAGTAGCAGTCTCGACGCTCACGGGAATGTCTTCGACCGGCAATTCCTGCGGAGTCTCGCAATGCTCCGAGAGCTCGCGATAGGCTACCTGGATCAGCTTGAAATGCTCTTCGGCCTCGAGGCGCTTGACCTTATTGTTCTCGAATCGATCGGGATGCCATCGCTTGGCGGCTGTCTTGTACGCCTTGCGAATCGCAGCTTTTGTGGGACCTCTCTCGTCGAGAGCAAGTGTCTTGCCGTTCTCGATGCATTTCTCGCAGACGCAGGGCATGCCGCGCTAACCGCTCAGGCCGTCGAGATCGCGGCGCAACTTGTCGAGCAATTTCCGCGCTTCGTCGAGTTGTTTGTTCAATCCCTCAACAATGTGCGCTGGAGCCTTGGCCGTAAATCCGGGGTTATTCAATTGGCGCTCGCCGTTGGCAATGATCTTTTCCTGTTTCGCGATCTCTTTCGTCAGCTTCTCGCTCTCGGCGGCAACGTCGATTTGCTCTTCGAACTCGATGAATACGTCGACATGCCCGTACGCTTGCCAAGGCAGGTTCGCGTATCTTGCGTCCTCGTCACGATCAGAGAAGAGAATGATCTCAACATCCTCTAACCTAGCCAGTTTAAGTAAAATGTCCTTGTTCTTTTTCAAGACGCCCGACTTTGATGAAGCGACTTTCGCTTTGACAAGCAGCTTGTCATCGATACCCAAATCCTTACGACGTGCACGAATGGATGTGATTGCAAGCTTCAGATGGTCCATCGAGGTTTCAGCACTGGCAGATGTGACCTCTGATAACCAGTCAAGCTGGTCGGATGTGGGATAACTCGTCAGGGCGATCGATTTCCGTGGTGGCTCGTCTTCATATAATGCATGCCAGATTTCTTCCGTAAGAAATGGCATGAATGGCGACAGCAACCGAAGGGAAGTTTGAAATACGTATAGGAGCGTTTCAAGCGAGCTAGCGGCCGAAGAGTTGTCGGCCGATTCAGCGAAGGTGAGACGCAGTTTCGCGATTTCTAAATACCAGTCGCAAAAGTCGCCCCAGAAGAATTGGTAGATGAAGTTCGCCGCGTCATCGAACCGATACTTTTCAAGAGCCAGGTTCACATCGTGGGCCGTCCTGTTTAGCCGCGACATGATCCAAAGCTCTTCAAGCCTGGATTCGTTGGTTAGCTGCGGAGGCGTTGTTAGCCAGCTTCTATTAACATGAACACCTGCCGCTTCCGCCCGATCCACATTCATGAAGATGAACCGCGCAGCGTTCCAGATCTTGTTGGCAAAGGCGCGGTAGCCCTCGGTGCGTGCAATGTTGAACGCGATGTCCGTGCCCGGCGAGGCCATCGACGCCAACGTGAACCGCACGGCATCTGTCCCGTACTGCTTCACGATCTCAATCGGATCGACAACGTTTCCCTTGGTCTTCGACATCTTTTCGCGGTTGGCGTCGCGCACCAGCGCGTGAATGTAGACCTCGCGAAATGGGACTGACTCCTTCAATTCGCGTTTCGAGCCATCCAGCATGGGTACATCGCCGGCAAACCAGCAGCCCAGCATGATCATCCGGGCCACCCAGAAGAAGAGGATGTCGAATCCCGTCACGAGCAGATTGGTCGGATAAAACGTGTCGAAATCAGCCCGATTCGCTTCCGTGATGTTGGGCCAGCCGAAGATCGACACCGGCAGCAATCCGGAAGAGAACCACGTGTCGAGAACATCGGTCTCCTGCGCGATCTTTTCCGATCCGCAGTGCGCGCATTTACTGGGATCTTCGCGTGCCACGGTCATCTTGTGGCACGTCGCACAATGCCACGCGGGAATGCGATGCCCCCACCAGAGCTGCCGCGAGATGCACCAGTCGTAGATGTTTCCCATCCATTCGAGGTAGACCTTCTCGTACTGCTCCGGGAAAATGCGAATGGCTTTCTTGCCATCGGCGTCCGGCTTCACCGCGGCAATGGCCTTATCGGCGAGCGGCTGAATCTTGACGAACCACTGCAGCGAGAGTCGCGGTTCCACGATGGTTTTGCACCGGTCGCAATGGCCGATGTTGAGCGTGTGGTCCTTGATTCCTGCTAAGAGGCCCTGCGCCTGAAGATCCTCAACGATCTTCTTGCGCGCGACGAAGCGGTCGAGACCCGCGTAAACGCCGCCCTCCGCATTGATGTGCGCCGTCTCATCCATCACGTTGATCGAGGGCAGATTGTGCCGCTGGCCGAGCGCGAAATCATTGGGGTCGTGCGCCGGCGTCACCTTCACCGCGCCGGTGCCGAAATCGCGGCTGACCCACTCATCCAGAATCACGGGAATCTCGCGATTCGTAAGCGGAAGGCGCAGCATTTTCGCGTGCAGGTGCGTATAGCGCTCGTCCTCGGGATGAATGGCCACAGCCACGTCGCCCAGCATCGTCTCAGGTCGTGTCGTCGCCACAGTCAGGAATTCGCCGGTGTCCTTGCCATCGTCGCCGATGACCGGATAACGAATCTCCCAAAGGTGCCCCTTGTGCTCGTCGTACACTACTTCGAGGTCGCTGATGGCGGTCTGGCAGCGGGGACACCAGTTGACGATATACGCGCCGCGATAGATGAGCCCCTGTTCGTGAAGTTTGACGAACGCCTCGCGCACCGCGACTGAAAGCCGCTCGTCCATGGTGAAGTATTCGCGCTGCCAATCGACGGAGGTACCCAGCCGCCTCATCTGTCCGAGAATAGCGCCGCCATAGTGCTCGCGCCACTTCCAAACGCGCTCAACGAATGCCTCGCGGCCCATTTTTTGGCGGGTCGTCCCTTCGCTCACCACCTGTCGTTCGACCAGCATCTGTGTGGCGATGCCCGCATGATCGGTACCCGGCACCCAAAGCACCCGGTCACCGCGCATCCGGTGCCAGCGCGCCAGGATGTCGCTCTCGGTGTGCTCGAACATATGCCCCATGTGCAAGCTGCCGGTCACATTGGGAGGCGGCAGCAAAATCACAAAGGGCGTGCCGCCGGACTCGCCGTCAGACTCGACGCCGGGGCTTTGATTTTTCTGGTTCGGATCAGGGGCCGGCTGGGCGAACAGTTTTTCGCGCACCCAGTATTCCGCCCAGTGATCTTCAATGGCGGTCGGGTCGTAGGCTTTCGGCAGGTCGTGAGGCATGGGGGTTATCAACGTGCCCCCATCTGGAAATGAGTCAAAGCCCTCGATCTGCGAGGGTTTCAAGCGAGGGGACCACTCTTCACTTTAGCAGAGGTCGTTCAAGGAGCGACGAGGCGAACCATCGGGAAATACGCAGCGTAATAACGCCTGTCGCGCGTGAGTAAGGCGCATCCGAGCACCGCAGCATGGGCGCCGATGAAAAAGTCCGAGAGCACGTTGCTTTTGATGCCTCCTCGGCGCCGGTATTGCCGGTATGCCTTTCCGGCAAGGAAGGCGGCGCGGCGAGGAATGCTCAGCATCGTCACCTGCAGCTCTTCTAGCCTCGCATCGAGGCTCGAGGGGCTCTCGAAGGAGACCGAAATCTCAGAATAAACGATGGGGTTGATGGCAAGTTCATGCAGGAGCGAGTGGCGGCGCAATTGACCAACCGACCATGCGTACCAGGCGGGGTCGCGATCCCATACATCGAGGATCACATTCGCGTCGATGAGCATCATGGACGCAATCCGGGATCGTCTTCATCATCGTACCCCCGGATCATCGCCATGTATTCGTCGGTGGAGCAACCCAGCTTGATTTCCGCGGCACCCAAAGCGCGGTCGAAACGGTCGGGACGACGCGGTTTTGCTCGTTCGCTTTTGCGCAGAACCAGCTCACCCGCGGCGTTCACGTCGAAAACGAGTTTGCTGCCGGGCGCCAAACGGAGCGAGTCGCGGATGTGCTTGGGAATGGTGACTTGTCCTTTTCTGGTAATCGTTGTCTCCATTGCGCCTCCCGGTATTACTTCACTGCTCAGTGTAATACCGATCCGCTTCAGAATCCACCTGTATACGCCAAAGGCCGCCCGAAGGCGGCCTCTGGGTGCGGGCTCAATCTCCCGGCTTAGAACGGGTTCAGCTTCGAAAGCCCTTTCTTCTTTTTCTTCTTGCTCGAGGATTCGTCGTTCAAATCCGTCTTGGGCGCCTTCTTTTTCTTGCCGTCCGTTGCGGTCGCCGCAGGAGCCGAGCCGGGCTTAATGTCATTGACCTGGTCCGGCGCGGGAGCTGGTCCCTCGGCGGCGGGAAGCACCGTATTCACCGGTCCAACCGGCTTGACCACTGCGTTCGGATCACCGCCCGTAGCAGCTTCGCCCGCGGGCGCATTCACAACCTGGACGCCGACACCCGTTCCACCATTGGGAGCGGCCATCTGGATAGGAGCCGTGGACGGTACGTCGCTGCGCGGCGGCTCATTCGGTCCTGTGGGCGTGATCGCAGCAGCGGGTGCAGTTGGCTTGCCTGCGTTCACGGCCGTGCTAAACATGGCCAAATCCTGCTTGGTAACCTCAGGCGCAACGGTCCGTTTGGGATCGTCGAGGCTCGGGTCGCCTACGTGCACCGCCTCCACCACGGAAGGTCCGTGCCGGATGATATCGAAGGTCTTGTCGGTGAACCGCAAGGGTTGCCGGCTACGCTCCTCGGCGTCGTTTTCGGCCACAGCCGCCGCAGTCGGTTCGGGAACGGGGCGATTCATGGCGACGAGCCGGTCACGGGCATCTTCCACGTGAGGAGCCATCGGGTAACGGGTAATCACCTTGGCGTAGGCTGCGGCGGCGCGGTCCATATACATGGCGCGCAGCCGTTCACGCACCGCACCTGGCAAACCGGGGGCAATCTGCACGCGGTGGGCCTGGCCGGCATAGGCGTCGCCAATCCCGAGCAGGGCCTGATCGCTCTTGGAGTAGAGAGGATAGGTGTCAACGACGGTATCGAGGCGGGCGATGGCCGCGGCAAAGTTCTCACGGCTATCGTAGTAGAGACCAATCTGCGTCTCGCGCTCGGCCAGCACTTCCTGCACGTCGCGCAACTTCTGCTTGGCGCGGGGAATCAGCGCGGAATCCGGAAACTGGTTGATCATGTTCCGGTACTCTTCTTCGGCGCGCTGCGCGTTGGTGTAGTCGCGGTCCGGCTTCTCCATCTGCTGGTAGTAGATGTCGCCGACCTTCATCTGCGCTTCGGCAGCTTCAGGCGCGTTGGGGAAGAAGGTGATGAAATCCTTGTACTCTGCTTCGGCCTGCGTCAGTCCGGCTGCGCCGCCCTCTTTGAACCATGTGTCGCCGACCGCCAGTTTAGCGCGCATCCGGTACTCGGAGTCGGGATAGGTATTCAGGAGGGTCTGCAGCGTGAGTCGGGCCACGTCGTAGCGGCCCTTTTTCATCGAGACCATGGCCTTGTCGAAGAGCACCTTATCAGGCTGCTTCGAGTTCACGTTGGCCAACGGGTTCGCGCTCAGGTCCTGATCCTTTTTGTGCTTGGGCTTTTTCTCTTTGGTCTGGGCCAGTACCGCTGTCAGAACCAACGTCGCCAACGCAGCTGTCGCGATCTTCCGGGAAAAAAGATTCATACCACCTCAATTTGAGCTTGCAGCTGGGGAAAGACCGCTCGCCCTTGCCGACACATCGCCCCTAGTTAACGTATTCGCCTGCCGCCGCACGAGCGGCCGCTAGCAGTGCGCGTGCATCCCGTTCCGGCTCGCCTGCGCCAAAAACAGCATTCCCGGCAACCAGTAGATCCGCTCCTGCTTGGACGACCCGGGCAACCGTGTCGTGAGCCACCCCGCCGTCCACTTCGATTTTAAATGCCAGGCCCAATTCCTGGCGCAATTCGACCAGACGCCTGATCTTATCGAGCGAAAACGGGATGAATTCTTGCCCGCCAAAGCCTGGATTGACACTCATGATCAGGACGTGATGGACCATGGGCAGGATGTCTTTGATGAAGTTCACGCGCGTGGCCGGGTTCAGGACCACCCCTGGCGTCATGCCGTGATGGGCAATCAACTGAAGGGTGCGATGCAGGTGCCGGCATGCCTCATAGTGCACGCTCACCCAGTCGGCCCCGGCGTCGGCGAAGGCGGGGATGTACTCGTCGGGATTCTCGATCATTAAGTGGCAATCGAGTGGCAAGTTGGTCGCCTTGCGCAGGCATTTCACAACGGGCGGCCCGATAGTGATATTCGGAACAAAGTGCCCGTCCATGATGTCGACGTGAATGGTCGTGCCGCCGCCCCGCTCGGCCGCGGCAACCTCATCCGCAAGCCTTGCAAAATCAGCCGACAAAATCGATGGAAGCAGCTCAACCATGGTCTTCTCGCCTCGCCAGTGTATCAGTCACAGGATTTCGCTCGCCGGTGGTTGCAGGAGGTTTCATCCGGGTGCCCGTCTAGCGATGAGCTGAGGCAACGGGACACGTTTGCTGCGGTGTTTACCTGAACATGTGCAGCGAAGTGCGCTGCTTTCCTTCCCAGCCGGACTTTTCGAACTCCTTGAGCAGGTTGCGGCTGCGTGCCCGCATGGCCGGCGTGCCTGCGCGTCCCGCCACACGGAGCAGATCGAGCACCTCGGGCAGCAACGCCCGATCCTGGCGCGTCAGGTCTGCCAACCCATGCAGCGCGGCAGTCTTCACGATGGAGCTTTTGTCGTCAAGATACGAACGAAGCGTCCACCAACTCCACCACCTCCCACACACGGCCTGCATCGAGCCGTCCGCCCGGCACGAGCATTTGCCTGACGCTTTCCTTCGCCGGCATAAGATCGTGGCTATTTTCTCACTCGGGCTTGGCCGCAGCCAGACTCTTCGCAGCCACGCGGCCCACGCTGCGCAATATCGATTTCAGCGGCCAGCGGCCTTCCGCGTCAGGGAAACAGATCTCGCCCACGCGGCGCACTTCCGGCCGGTAGTACCAGCGCTTGAGCAACGCCAGATGCCCTTGGCGAATGGTAGGTGAAGGGGCTTCGACGGATGCTGACAAAGCCGCCAGCACGCTTTCCAGACGCGCTTCGAGCAGACCGCGGGCGGCCTTCGCCGGTGTTTCGATCAAGGTGGCCCCTGTCGCCGGCTGGCTCGCCAGATCGCCCAGTGGCGGCTGTTCCGGAACTGGTTCGATGGTCATGGGTTGCGCGAAGAGGGAACTCGATCCCGACCGCTCATTCTGGATCCGGATGCCCAGCGTCGAAAACGCTGCGGGCCCGCGCAGCCGGCCATTCTCGAAGAGAAAAACAGCAATTTCATCCGGGGCAGCCGATGTTTGGAGGATCACGCCGCGTAATTTGCTCAAGGGCTGCACCAGCTCCGGCGCCAACGCCCGCACACCTTCAACTCGCTGCACCTGCGCATGCAGCGCCGCCGCTGACTCGAATTCCAAATTCGTCGATGCTTGCTCCCGCTGTGTACGTAGCGCGACCAATTTGCTCTCGCCTCGCGTCGCCAGAAAATCGCGGACCGCCGCAGCCTCCTCGGCATAGCGCTCGTCGGTGCAGCCCTTGTAACAAGGAGCAAGGCACATCTTCATTTCGGAATACACACACCCCGGATGGCTTGGATTGGGATCGAGGTCGTCCGTGCAGCGGCGCAGCAAAAACAGCTTCAGAGCTTCTTCGGAAAAGCGCTCTGCCGCCGCGCGCGAGGCAAACGGTCCATACGCACAGTCGGCTTCGCGCTGGCTCGGCTTGTTCGTCACTACGATCCGCGGATAGGGATTGCCGCCGAGGTAGCGGATGAATGCGGGCGCGCGCAGATGCATCCGCTCGAGGGACTTGGGCCCGTAAATTTCTTCAAGAAGGGAAAACTGTATGAGCAGAGATTCGAATTCTGAGCCGGTAAGCCGCCATGCGATCCGTCGCACGCGGCCGGCGAGTTGCAATCGCCGCGGATGTTTCGGCGAGGGCTGAAGCAGCCGCTCAAGTCTTCCACGCAGATTCGGCGTGCGGCCGATGTAGGGCTCGTCTTTTGCCTCCGCACCATAGAGCGCGAACACCGCCGGCCGCTGGGGTAGCTCCAAAAGCGCGGATCGCGCGTCGGCCGGGTCGAAGGCTATCGATTGTATTGCGCTCCCAGCAGCCGCACCCACCTCACGCCCCCGCGATAGTCATACCGTCAATCCGCAGAGAAGGCGAAGCCACCGATCCGCGAAACACTAGATCGTTCCCAATGGCAGTCACGTTGCGCAGCATCTCGCCGAGATTTCCGGCAATCGTGATCTCTTCGACCGCGTGCGTCAATTCGCCATTCTCGATCCACAGGCCCGTCGCGCCGCGCGAATAATCGCCGGTCACGATGTTAGTCCCGAATCCCATCAAACTCGTCACATACAAGCCCGCTGGAATATCTCCGATGATCTGTTCCGGCGTGAGCGTGCCTGGTTCGAGATAAAGATTGCCGCAGCCGATACCCGGTGTGCCGGCCAGCCCGCGCGAAGCGTTGTGTGTCGACTTCATGCCCAGTTTGCGCGCGGTATAGGTGTTGAGCAGGTAGTTGCGCAGCAAGCCGTTCTCAACAACGACCGTGCGCCGCGATGGCAGCCCTTCGCCGTCAAAAGGCGACGTGCCGAACCCGCCTACGCCGCTCGGCAGCATCATCGTGTTGTCGTCGATAAGCGTCAAGCTTGGCGCAGCGATCTCCTCGCCCAGCTTGCCCGCAAGAAACGAAGCGTGACGCCAGATCGAATCGCCCGAGGCGGCCTCGAAGAGAGAACCAATCAGCGACCGCGCGACTTCCGGTGCGAAGACAATGGGAACCTTCTGCGTCGACACGCGCCGCGCACCAAGCCGCCGCAAGGTGCGCCGTGCTGCTTCGGCCCCAACAGCTTCAGGCGATTCGAGGAGCGCGAAACTCCGTGCGCTGCTCCACCATCCATCGCGCTGCATCGTGCCGTTCACGTCCACTGCCAACGGCGCTGCCGACACGCCGGCATAGCTTGTGCGATAGCTGCCCACAAAACCGCGCGAGTTGGCGAGCACCTTGCGTCCCGTGGCCGCGTCGAAGCTGCCGCCATCGGAGTTGGTGATACGCACGTCGGCCGCCACCGCCGCTGCTTCCGCGCGCCGCGCCCATTCAATGCGTTCCGGTCCCGAGAGCGAATACACGTCTTCAAAATAGAGGTGCTGGTCTTCCTCGATCGCGCCGAACTCTTCATGCTCCGGCAGGCCGTTGAGCGGATCTTCTTCGGTCACCCTGACCAGCGCCAGCGCGCCGTCGACCAGCAGCCGAATTCCGTCCGGAGTCAGGTCGCTGGTGCTCGTCGAGGCCGACCGCTTGCCGAGAAACACACGCAATCCCAGCGCCCGCGAGCCCGACTCTTTGAGCGTCTCCACTTCGCCCAGGCGCACATTCACGCTGAACTCGTCGCCTTCGCGCGCTACGGCTTCGGCGTCGCTTGCGCCGGCCTTTACGGCCCGCGCCACAACGTCGGCGGCAAGGGATTCCAGATCAAGAGCGGTCAGTTCGAAGGTCGCAGCGGTTTCGGCCATGGGTCAACAGTAACAAAAATTGCTCTTCTCGTGACCTGATCGGTCATCCATGACCGCATCGAGCTCGACCTGCCAATTATGCGCAAGGATGATGCCGCGTGAGATGGTCTACGATCTCTTGTAGAGCGTATACGCGATCCAACTCATTTCGAAACTTTCAATCCGAGCAATTCAGCATGGACGTTTCTCGCATTTATATTGAACGTCAGCTGTTTCTGCTGAAAGGCCCCCACGTTCCCGCCCTTTTTCTTTATCCAATTGTTAGCTTCATCGAAAAGCGCTTGAGCTGCTTCCTCGAGTCCTTTACCACTTGCTGGCGCAAAAGCTGAGTACTTGGCCATATCCCATCGTCCTCGCTGCAACGCAAGCATAAGTGTCACAACCTCAAGGTGCATCGACTTCTGTTGCTCATTGGATCCAGGCACCTCATTTTCAGCTTTCCATTCGGTCGATAGGAAAAGCATGAAGAACGTGGTTGCCGAATCATTGAAACCGTGGCTTGCGTAAGAAAATCGTCAGCCCATTTCGTGAGCCACGACGACTGTCTCTCAGCTATTGCATTCTGGCGTTGAATGGACTTATTGATAAGCAGCCCGACGAATGCGATCACTAGTGGAGTAGCTATGGAGGCCAAGAGTTTTAAGACTTCCATAAAGTTCTCGCTCGCGCGTTATGCCGCGGACAAGCGCAACTGAACCTTCGATCCTGTAGCCTCCGCGAACCGAAGCAGAGTTTTAGTGCTGGGAAGAGTCTGTCCGCTTTCGAGCCGGGCAATGGCGGATTGACTGGTGCCCATGCGCTCGGCCAACTCCGCCTGGGAGAGCCCCGCGCGCTTTCGCGCCCGCAGCAACTCCGCGGAAAATTCAAATTCGGGCGCCAAGGCATCATACTCGCGCTTGACATCTGGATCAGCCAGAGACCGCGCCATGAAATCCTTCAAGGGAATCGTCATACAATCTCCTCTGCTCGCCGCAGGGCCAATTCGATCTCTGGGCGCGGCGTCTTTTGCGTCTTTTTCACAAATGCTCGAAGCACCACGACTCGCTTGCCTGTAACGGTTACATACAAGGCCCGCGCAATTCCATCTCTGCCCATGAGCCGCATCTCCCAAAGCTTGCCCCTGAGATGCTTCACGTGCGGCTCGTCTAAGCCTTCCAGCCCAATTTGTTCAATCCGCTTTGCGAGGCGAAGAAACCTGGCATGCATATCGGCAGGAAGCGAGTATTTCCGCAGCAACCGTGTCGTTCAGGATTTCTACACCGACCACGACATAGATTATTATATCTCAAATTTGAGATAATTGGAAGAGCCAAGGCAAATGGCCTACCGCCCCGTCCCACCCACCGTCATCCGATCCAGCTTAATCGTCGGCATCCCCACGCCCACCGGCACACTCTGCCCATCCTTGCCGCAGGTGCCGATGCCTTCATCGAGTTTCAGGTCGTTCCCCACCATGGAGACATACTTCAGCGCCTCGGGTCCGTTGCCGATCAGCGTTGCGTCTTTCACCGGTGCCGTGATCCTGCCGTCTTCGATCAGGTAAGCCTCCGAGGCCGAAAACACGAATTTGCCATTCGTAATGTCCACCTGCCCGCCGCCGAAATTCACCGCATAGAGACCCTTCTTCACTGAGCGCAGGATGTCCTCGGGCGCGTCGTCTCCGGCCAGCATGTAGGTATTTGTCATGCGCGGCATGGGAATGCACTGGTAGCTTTCGCGGCGGCCTGAGCCTGTATTTGCAGTGCCGGTCAACCGCGCCGAAAGCTTGTCGGTCAGATAGCCTTTCAATACGCCGTTTTCAATCAGCACCGTCTCCTGCGTCGCAGATCCTTCGTCGTCCACATTCAGCGAACCGCGCCGCCCGGCCATGGTCCCGTTGTCGACCACCGTGACTTTCGAGCTCGCTACCGATTGGCCAATCAGTCCTGTAAATGCGGATGTCTTCTTGCGATTGAAATCGGCTTCAAGTCCGTGGCCGACCGCTTCGTGCAGCAGCACACCCGGCCAGCCAGGTCCGAGGACCACCTGCATCTCGCCCGCCGGCGCAGGTACAGCGCCCAGCTGCAGAATTGCTCCCCGCGCTGCCTCGTGCGCAAGGTGCTCCGGGCTCTTGCTTCCAGCGAATTGTTCCAAGCCCGCTCGCCCGCCGCCGCCCGCCGAGCCCCTGGTCGAAATGGGGCCGTCCTTGGCGATGACAGCCACGTTCAGGCGGCACAGCGGCTGCGTATCGCTGGCGAAAGCGCCATCCGAGGCCGCAATCAGAATCCGCCGCAGTTCTTCGCTATAGCTTGCCCGCACCTGCACGATGCGCGGATCGTATGCCCGGGCAGCGCGATCGGCTCTCACGATCAGTTCAAGTCGCGCAGCCAGGTCCAGGTCGAACCCGCCGAGCGGCACCGGATAGAGATCGGCAGCCGGCGTCTCGGTGAATCCCTGTACGGTTTGTTTCGCCGGACCTGAAGCGATAAGCGCAGCCGTGCGCGCCGCATGCAGCAGCCTTTCGGGGCTCAGATTATCGGTGTACGCATAGCCAGTTCGCTCGCCAGAAAGGACGCGAATGCCGCAGCCGGCGCTGGCGCCCTGGCTTGCGGATTTTACGATCTGCTCGTCCACGCCCAACGCCGTCGATGTGACCGATTCGAAATAGAGGTCGGCGTAGTCACCGCCTGCCGCGAGAGCTTCGCCCAGGCAGCGCTCCAGCAGCCGTTCGGTGATGCCAAATTTCTCGAAAAAAAAACGTCTATGACTTGTTCCAGTACTCGTGCCGGGGGAAGCAGCGGGATTTGTCATCTTAGCTTTAGTTTACGCCCTCGCTCGTTCCGGAAGCCCCGGCAGCAGCACGTTGGAGACTTGATACCGGAGACTCGTTACCCTTTGGGATAACTGTGTGATCGAACCGCTACCGAAAGCGGGTCGATCGTGCTACATTCGGGCCATGAAAAAGTTCGTCCTCGCTGCTTTCCTATTGATGCTCTTTGCCGTTCCGGCCATTGCCGCTAAACATAAAGTGACGCATCCAAAGCCGGTGCATGCGCAAAATCCTTATCTAAAGCATCCCAATCACACCGCGCACCGCCAGCACCACAAAAAGATCTAGCGCAAGGCGCGGCTTGCTAGTCCAAAATAAGATCTACGCTTGCCTTACGGTTCATCGCAGGCGAACCCTGCCCTCTTCTCTTAGAGATTCGCGCCATGACAGATCTGGACACTCTTCGCTATCCCATCGGCCGCTTCAACGCGCCCGCGACCTCGCTTCCTGGCATCCGCGCGGCACATATCGAGACGCTGCGCCAACTCCCCGAGCATCTTCGCTCCGCGGTGAAGGGCCTGAATGACCCCCGGCTCGACACCCCTTATCGCGAGGGCGGCTGGACAGTACGTCAACTGATCCACCACATAGCCGACAGTCACATCAACTGTTATGTCCGGTTCAAGCTCGCGCTCACTGAGGACTGGCCTACGATCAAGCCCTACGACGAGGCAGCCTGGGCCGAATTATCCGACTGCAACCAGCCCATCGAAGTGTCGCTTGTCCTGGTTACCGCGCTGCACGAGCGGTGGGTTGCGCTGCTTGAATCGATGAGTGACGAGGATTTTCGGAAGGGATTCAATCACCCGGAGCGCGGCCGCCAAAATCTCGCGACCACCCTGGCCCTCTACGACTGGCACTCCCGCCATCACACCGCCCACATCACCGGCCTCCGCGCGCGCCAAGGGTGGTAGGAAAAGCACATGGGCGCCTCCGAAGCCGCTTCCGCCGGCAAACTCGCCCGGAGCGTTGAAGAATATCTCGCGCAACACCCGGCCGCGGCACTGCTCGAAGACGGACGCATGATTTTTGATTTGCGCCGTGCGCGTTATTCGGTCGGCGAATCTCACGGTCGTTGCCTGCTGCAATTCTGGAGCGACGAGCGCAACCTGATGCGCACCGTGGTCGAAGTGCGCCAGCGCGCCCAATCTCTCCGTTTGTTGACGCGACGCATGGGCACCGCCAAGCCGCAAGCATTGGAACTCGTCCCCTCCTGCGATCGCCGTACACCAACCACGCGAGACGCCGGACGGCGCAACTACCAGCGACTCCTCGAACGCGCCTTGACACGCGCCTTCATCGGTTCAAGGGTGGACCGACTCCGCTCGGCAATGGACCTGGAGCACAGCTTCGGGCCGGCCTATGTCCGCGGGCGGCTGCTGCGCGGAACATCCGCGGAAGCAGTGATCGGCGTGAGCGCAGCCGAATCGGCTTCTACCGTCGATGGCGTCCTCACGCTGGGTATTCTTTGGCTCGACTACTGTCGCCAGGCTGCTGCGGCGGAAGGACGGCGTCACTTCGGTGGCCTCAAAGTGATTGTTCCGGCCGGCGCCTGGCGCACCACCGCGGAACGAATGGCCTGGCTCAATCATGCGGCAGCCAATTTTCAGCTCTTCACCTTGGACGAGCGCAGCGAAGAACTCTCGGCCGTAGACTTTCGCGACACGGGCAATCTGGAGTCACGCCTGGTGCACGCCTTCTCGGCGCCTGCTGCGATCGAGCGATGCCAAGCCGGCGTCGATCGCCTGATGAGCCTTCTTCCTCCCCTTGCGCGGGACCGGGTCGAAGTCTGCGCCCGCTCCGCAAGCGAGGTGTGCCTTCTTCTGCACGGCCTCGAGTTTGCCCGCGTCCGGCATGGCATGGCTGCCCATTCTTTCACCCGCGAAAACGAAATCACATTCGGCGCCGGGCCAAATGAGACTCCGCTCACACCCGAGAGTGAATCGCTCTGTAAAGAGCTTTTAGCCCGTCTCGTTCACAGCCGTCATCCCGACGGATCGCATACCGACGCACTCTTCCGTTTGCAGCCGGAACGATGGCTGGAATCGCGCTTGCGCAGCAACATCGACGAGCTTTTTCCCAACCTGCGCGGCGATCTGCTGTACAGTCAAGTGCCGGCGCTAACCAGCGTCGACCGCGGCATGCTCGATCTGCTGACACTCGATCGCGACGGCCGCCTTGCCGTCATCGAATTGAAAGCCGATGAGGATTTGCATCTGCCTATGCAGGCCCTTGACTATTGGATTCGTGTCCGCGCACTCAATCAGGACCGGCAGGTCGTTGCCGGAAGTGCCAGGCCCTTGTCGGCCTTCGAGCGGCAGGGTTATTTTGTTGGCGCGGAAGTTTCGCCACGAGCGCCGCATCTTTCGCTCGCTGCGCCCGCGTTGCGCATTCATCCCGCCAACGAACCAGTTCTCCGCTATCTCTCGCCTGAAGTTGAGTGGGAACTCATCGCCTTCGCGGAACACTGGCGCCGCGAACTGAAGGTTGTGTTCCGCAAGCGCAGTAGTTCCCTGCAGAATTGAACTACTCGAATTAGGGCCAAGCTGTTGCGCGCCTTTTTCCGCTCAACGATTCCGCGACAGGCTTACTCGAAATTGGCCAGGGCCGAATTCATCCCCTGGAACAGGCCGTCGTAGCGCCCGCTCTCAGCTGCAAAACGCAAGGCCTTCACGCGCTCTACGCAGATTTCCGCCGGTGTAGGCTGGCTCTTCAGAATCTCCATTGTCTCGGAAATGAATTCGTTCAGAGGCATCGCACGCGGGTCTTTCGCACCACCCATCAGGTCCGTGGCAACATAAGGCGGAATCAACTCGAGGACTTCGACCTTGGTGGATTTGAGCTGGTTGCGCAGCGATTGCGTGTAGGAATGGAGCGCGGCTTTGGTTGCGCAATAAGTCGGGGTCAGCGTAAGAGCAACGAAGGCCAGTCCGGAAGAGACGTTGATGATGGCGGCGCCCGGCTGCTTCTTGAGATGGGGCAACAGGGCAGCGGTGAGGCGAATCGGCCCCAGCAGATTGGTGGTTACCGTAGCTTCGGAATCGGTCAGGTCTACAGTTTCAGCATTCAGGCGCTCCGGCCGCATGATGCCCGCATTGTTGATCAACGCGTTTAGCTTTGGAAAGCGCGCGACGACAGATGCGGCGAATGCCCGGATGTCGTTCTTCTCAAGGTCGAGCGCAACCGACTGCATGCCGGGATTCGCAGCCGTCGTTGCGTCGAGGGCACTCCGACGCCGCCCGGCGATGATGACCTGGTTTCCAAGGGAATGGAAAGCTTCGGCGAGCCCGCGGCCAATGCCTGAACCACCGCCTGTAATGAGGATTGTGTTGCCGGAAGTATTCATTGCTTGGTCTCCCCAAACCAATCATAGCGGCGGATCGATTCCGCCAGCTATCCGGCAAGAGCGGGGTGAGTTTGCCCAATATCTTATTTGTTTAGTGAAATTTAGGTCGACAAGTGAATGCCGAACGAGCAATTCGTCGAGAGGGCTCTCCCGAATTGGAACGCTCACCAATTCGGAAAAGACCGGAAAAACATTCTCACATTTGCGTGATATAAATCACACTGTTCTCCCCTCGTTGGCTACACAATCAGGTATCGAGTTCAGTACTTCCGTTTGCGCTCGGTCTGATGAATCCTGCATGGGTGCCGACAGATCAAGCAGAAGGACCATCCAAAATGACGAGCAGAGTCTTTCATCCTGCGGAAACCAATGTCCTGCGATCTGTGCCGACATTTCAACTTCAATTTGTCCCGGTGCGGCAATCCTCCGTGCTGGAATTCCCGCAGAGCCTCGCAGAGGTGAATGCGCACGAGGACTCATTGCCAAGCAGGCCCGGATGCATGCGCGGGATTAGGTCGGCACTCGCAATCGAAGCCGTGGCCGCGCTCATGTTCTACGGCCTCTGGCAGCTCTCGCACTTGTTCCGGTAGGTCCTCTCAATCTACTCGGCCCTCCGATGAGGTAGAGTGCCTTTGAACCATTAAACACTGCATTTGCAACCAGGTGCCGGTCGAATGTGGCCAGTTGCCCGCGATGTGCAGCAGCTAGGGCCAGCAAATAAGTGTCAGTCACATGCAGCGCTCTACGATGCTCGGTTAAATGGGAATATATATGTTACTATTGGTTCGATGATCGAAATCCGGGAGTATCTGAATCCGGACGGTCGCAATCTCTTTGGTGAGTGGTTTGGTCGGCTCAATTCGGATGCGGCAAGGCGTGTCACTACCTCGCTCTACCGCTTGGCGCTAGGCAACTTTTCCAACGTGAAAGGAGTCGGTAGCGGTGTTCTTGAATGCCGAATCGACTTCGGTCCCGGATATAGGCTGTATTTCGGAAAAGATGGAGATCGACTTGTGATTTTGCTTTGCGGCGGTACGAAGCAGCGTCAGCAGAACGACATCACACTCGCGGCGGAGTGCTGGCAGAATTACAAACGTCAAAAGAGGAGCGAGACATGGCGTTAACCAAAGATTTTCGGGAGACTGTGCAGGCGCGTGTGCAGAGCGACAAGAAGTTTCGCCGCGGCTTGCTCAGCGATGCGGTTGAAGCTCTGCTGGGAGGGGAAACCGCGCTGGGCCGCGAAATCCTGCGAGACTATATCAATGCCACAGTCGGTTTTCCCACTCTTGCGGAGAACACAGGACTCCATGTAAAGACGCTTCATCAGATGTTCGGGCCGAAAGGCAATCCAACTGCCGCAAATCTGTTTCAAATCATTGCGTGCCTGCAGCAACATGAAGGCGTGCAACTCAGGGTGGTCGCGTAGGAGATTGAATGCCTCCGCCTGCTCATTAGAATCCGTGTTTCAGAAAGTTAAATTCGGATCGAAATTAAAGTTTCGGCTCGTCTTCCAACCAATCGAAATAGGAATACGAAACGCCTTTACCAACAAGCGCAAAAACGCTCGATCATCGTCGTTTGGAGAAGAGTTGAGTATCAAAAGCCAACGGTCGTGACTGGCCCTGGGAGGGTAGTAGTCATATTCAAGAATTTGCCCCAACGCCTCGCGAATAGCCCTCTTTGTATTTCCTTGATATGCGATTTTAAACTCAACCAGGAACGTCACTTTTTTGACTACAAACGTGGCATCAATCTGCTTCTTCTCTTGAGTTACTTGGATTCGATGCGCATCTTTCAACCAAGTCTTGAATTGATTCGATAGTGCAGAATGCTCTCGGCGGATCTGGCGCAGGGCGGCAGGAGTGTAATAGAGGGGCTCTCATCGATGCGGGCTTAAAGGAATTGAAACTAGTCTCCCAGTCCATGTCGATTAGCTGGTGCCAAGGCACGCCGTCGTTGGGCGCAATGGGAGAATTTGGGTCAAATCGATAGCCGAGTTCTCCGCTATTTGCCGATGGATGCCCCATTCCTACAATCTCGCCATGACTTGCGACAAAAATCGTGTCACCTCCACGAATCTGCCAAGCGAACCTGCTCAAGCTCGTTTTGGCGGCTGATCCGTTGATCTGATTCCAGCTCGGTGGGTGGAGATTCTCGGAATATGGCCGCAAATCAATGTCACGAATTCCGTCGTACGTAATCGCCGCGACCTCATGTTCCTGACATATCGGCCATAAATCTTGACCACCCTTGCCGTCCCTGATTCTCATTCGCCAATAAGTCATAACCAGTCTCCAAAGCCTCGATCTCTGGCAGCATGCGTCACTTCTTCAGAGGCTTCCGCGCAAAGTAGTACAGCGAATACGCAAGCAACGCGAAAGCCAGCACTGAAACCCACGAGTGATCGAGAAATGTATGCGGAAAGTTGAGAATGTCGCCCTTGTCCGCGGTCGTCTCGTAGCCTTTCAGTGCCACTCCAAACAGCCCGACAATGCCGCCCGCCGCAATCAGCCCCGAAGCATATAAAGAACCCGGCGAGATTTCGCTTTCCGCTTCCGCCGTGTCGCCCCCCGCACGTTTCACAGCCTGATCGACAAACCAGCGCACCGCTCCTCCGCAGAAGATCGCGAGCGTGGTGCCAATCGACAGATACGCGCCCACGGCAAACGAGAGCGACCGAACTCCGAGCAGCTCCACTGCTGCCACCAGGAACACACCCAGCATCACCAGGCCCCACGGCAGCTTGCGGCTGAGAATGCCATTGATCACCGTGGCCATCAGGCGCGCTTGCGGCGCCGCAGCCTTCTCACTGCCGATACCCTGAATCCACTGCACCTCGATACGGCCAGTAGCGGGCGAATACAGATACTTGCCATCGGCCAATTCCGCCGACCCCAGCGCATTCAGCACCACATATTCGTTCTTGTGATGCAGCGTCGATGCATTGTTTGGCCCAAGCACCGGAAACTGACCCGGCAGCCGCTTCACGTCACTCTGCACCGAAACGCCCGGATGCGGTGCATTCAGATTCCAAGCCTGCGGGGCAGAGCGAAACTGCTGCAACCCCGTATTCATCAGGTTGAGCGTGAAACCGATCGCCACCGTCGAAACCACGACGCCGATCATCAGCGCGACCTGCTGCTTCCATGGCGTGGAACCGACCAGGTAGCCGGTTTTCAAATCCTGCGAGGTGTCTCCTGAATTCGACGCCGCGATGCACACCACACCACCGATCGTGATAGCAAGCGCGCCGAATGCCGGAGCCGTCCAACCCTGTACAAGAAAGATCGCCGAGGTCGCCATCAGCGTCGCGATGGTCATGCCCGAAACCGGGCTGGCCGAGCTGCCAATCAATCCCACGATCCGCGAGCTGACTGTAACGAAGAGAAATCCAAACACAACCACCAGCAGCGAGGCGGCAAGATTGGCCTCCCATCCCACATACGCGCCGGGTACCGGCTTGAACTGCAGAAAAATGAACATGGCGGCGACGATCAGCAGCGATCCGAACACGACCACGCCCATCGATAAGTCATCCTCTGTCCGGATCGGTTTCTTCTTCTCCCCCGCGCCCGGCCGCATCGTCTTGAAGCCCGCGATCAGCGCGTTCAGAATCGTGGGTACGGTCTTGAGCAGCGTGATGAGTCCAGCCGCCGCCACAGCGCCCGCGCCCATTGGGCGAATGTAAGTGGACCAAAGCTGGCTCGGTCCCATCTGCGCAATCGGGATCGTTCCGGGATAAATCGGATTGGGCAGCGCCTTCCCGAAGAAGTAGATCAGCGGCATCAGCACCAGCCACGAAAAAACGCCGCCGGCAAAGATGACCCCAGCCACGCGCGGCCCGATGATGTAGCCCACGCCAAGGTACTCCGGCGTTGCGTCCGCCTTGATCGACGCGCCTTTCAGGATGTGCTGCGGTCCGAAGTCCGGTTGAAACTCCGGCGTTCCCGGCCACGCCTTGAAGATGTTGTCGTTCTGAAACAGCGTGTAGAGCGCGCCCAATCCAAGCCCGGAGAAGACGCGCCCCGCCAGCGATCCGCCCTTCTCGCCAGCGATGAGTACGTCAGCACATGCGGTCCCTTCCGGATAAGTCAGAACGCCGTGTTCTTCCACGATGAGCTGGCGGCGCAGTGGAATCATGAACAGCACGCCGAGCCATCCACCGATAAGGGCCAACAGAAAAATGCGCGAGTACTCGAGATCGAAGCCAAGAAAAATGAGCGCGGGCAAAGTGAAGATAACGCCCGAAGCGATGGACTGGCCCGCGTTCCCCGTCGTCTGCACAATGTTGTTCTCAAGGATCGACGCGCGCCCAAATGCCCGCAGAATGCTAATGGAGAGCACCGAAATCGGAATGGAAGCTGCAACGGTGAGCCCTGCCTTCAGACCGACATACACGGTGACGCCGCCGAAGATGATGCCGAAGAGCGATCCAAGCAAGAGGGCGCGAAATGTGAACTCGGGCCGGTTTTCGGAAGGTGAAACAAAGGGCTCAAACTCAGGCACGCATAGCCTCCAGGAGCTTCAAAGCAAATTTGTTGGAATTCCCTGAAAGGGGGAGTGTAGCAGTATCTGCGGGAGAATCGCAGGGTCTCCGTGATTTCGAGAGCGTGATCACCAAGCGAGACTGCACTTGGCGAAATCCACCCGAACCGCGTAGCGTAGGGTGCAACCAGCGCTCGTTGAGCGGAGGCGCCGAATTGCCATGAATAATCCGGTAACTGCACCCACCCCCATCGCCACAACCGTTTCGGCGCCGGTTCCCACACGGGTGCAACGACTGCTTTCTCTCGATGTGGTTCGCGGCATCACCATCGCCTTCATGATCATGGTGAATAACAACGGCGGCCCCGGGTCATGGCGATTCATGAACCATGCTTCGTGGAACGGCCTGACGCCGACCGATCTAGTCTTTCCGACGTTTGTGTTTGTCGTCGGCGTCTCCGTGGTCTTCGCTTTCGACGCGCGATTAGCGCGTGGCGCGACGCGGGCGCGACTCGCCTGGCACACGGTGCAACGGGCAGTGGTCCTCTTTCTGCTGGGCATTGTGGTCAACAGTTTCCCCTTCTTTCAGCTTCAGCACATGCGCTTTTACGGTGTCTTGCAGCGCATCGCCGTCTGCTATCTCGTCGTCGGCCTCTTTTATCTCTGGGACAATCGCGCCTCGACAAAGGTCGTCGCGTTAGTCGTCGCGCTGGTGGGCTACTGGATCCTGGTTCGATGGGTTCCGATTCCCGGTGTCGGCACGCCTGGCCGCGACGTTCCGTTCATGGACATGACCCAGAATCTTGTCTCCTGGATCGATCGCCTTGTCTTCCCACATCACTTGTATCTCTATGCACCCGATCACAACGTGCGCGATCCTGAAGGTCTCTTGAGCGACTTGCCTGCTATCGGCACGGCTTTGCTCGGCGTGCTGACCGGCTTATGGCTTCGTTCCGACAAGCCCGCTTCTTTCAAAGCAAATGGATTAGCAGTGGTGGCCTTGTCGAGCCTCGCTCTCGGCTATTTCTGGGCCCTCTGGTTTCCATTGAACAAAAACATGTGGACCAGTTCTTTTGTGCTAGTCGCGGCGGGCTACTCGCTGGCCGTTCTCGCCTTTGCCTTCTGGGCGATTGAAGTGCGCGGTTGGCGCAAAGGCTGGACATGGGTGTGGCTCGTCTTCGGTTCGAATGCAATTGCCGCTTACATGTTCAGTGAATTACTTCCCGGTGTTCTCGATAACGTGACAGTGCCGGACGGCCCTGGCCGCCATGCTGCATTGAACGTCGTGCTCTTCGCGCACATCTTCGCGCACATCCCCAATCCTCACTGGGCGGCCTTTGCCTATTCGGTTTCCTTTACTGCGGTTTGCTTCATTCCCGTATGGATTCTTTATCGCAAGAAGATTTTCCTGAAAGTGTAGATAACGGCGAAGCGCTTACAACCGTCTACCATTAAATAGGTCTCGATTTGGAATAACCCGCCGGTAAGGGAACGTACAAGCGAGGGAGGCTCGCACGGCGACGGCCGTTGCGCGCATTGGTGGGAGGTCAAAGATGAGCCCGATCGAAAACGACAGCGCAATATGTGTGCGCGCCGGGGAACTTCCGGCGCGTAGCACGACGTGGGCTTTCTGTGAACTCGCCATTGGCTACGCGCTAATCCTTGCGGTCATCTGGACGCCGAGACCTCTGCAGCGTTGGCTTTACTGGGCGGCGATCGCATGGTTCGTGTTTTCGATTGTTTCGTCCTTTCCCGGTTGGAAAGCGATGGGCTGCCATGCTGCTGGCTTCTGGCGCACGTCTTGGGTGGTCGGCGTCGCCCTCCTGCTTGCCGGCACCGCAGTCTTCTTTGCGAGCAGCCTGCACACCCTGCACCGCCCCCGCGGCTTAATTCAATGGATACTCGCGTTCGGCGGATACACTGTCTGGTCGTTGGCGCAGCAATTTCTGCTGCAAGGTTATTTTCTCGCTCGCTTGGTTCGCCTGGTCCCCAGCGCAACCGTGGCCGCGGTGGCAGCCGCCATCATCTTTGCCGCTGCGCATCTGCCCAATCCGATTTTGACGCTGCTGACTCTGCTGTGGGGTCTGGCTGCCTGCCTTGTCTTCCTTAAGACGCGCAACATCTGGCCGCTGGCTATGGCGCACGCCATCTTCGGCATCTGCGTGGCCATCACCGTCCCTGCAACCGTGTTGCACAATATGCGCGTTGGTTTGGGCTATCTCAACTATCGCGCACCGCGCCATCTTCACCGCAGCCAGAGCGACCACAAGGTATCGACCGTTGCGTGGGTGATGGACGAGGCGCCCACGCGACGCTGAGCGCGCCATGCCCTGCCGTAAAAAAATCCCGCAATCGCCGCTATCAACACATACCGCCAGTTGAAGCTCGTCGTCCGCTTGTTCCAGTGTGCGAGTCCAAAGAGAATTGCGGACAGCATGAGTGCGGCAACGCGGCCGATACGCCGTTCGAGAAGATTCTGCAGCCACCCGCGAAAAAACAGCTCTTCGGGAATCGCAATAAAGAAAAACGTGAAGATGAAGGCGGCGATCGCATGCAACGGCTGCGGCCAGCTCTGGTGAAAATGCAGAAATCCAAGCCCCAACCCAAGCGGAATAGCGATGACAGCGTAGAGAAAAAACTCGCGTAGCCCGACGCCGGCGTCGCTCAACCGCAGTCGAAGATCGAAACCTACTCCATCCAGTTGCCGCACCGCGAGAAAACCGAAGATGCCGGCATCCAGCAGGAGCATCTTGCCAAATGCCGCCCAGCCCATCGGCCATGCAGGCTCGAGCCACCGCAAATCCACGGCCAACCCCAGCGTCGCAAGAATGACGAAATCGCGCCAATTGCCTCGCCTGCCTGCATCGGCGCTTCGTGCCTGGTCCAGGAGCAGTGCGATGGCGACAGGCAACAGCGCATAAAGCGCGAGCCATTCCCAGCGAAAAATGCCGAAGGCATGAGCGACCAGAACATAGGGCGCGCACAGAAGTGAAGGACATGTGAGGCGCGCCGTTCGCGGCAACACATCAGCCCAGCCCGCGAGGCGCTCAGGAGCGAATCCCGCGAACAGCATCGGAAACAGAATCAGCAGCGCAGCGCCGACAACTTCGGGCTGCAGAATGGAGTGCAGGCTCATCGGAAGGTCTTATACGGTCCGCACAGGCTTGACTGGCCGAAAGAGCCACAATAGCAGCAGCGTGAACAGCATGCCGCCGACTGTGAACTTGAGCCAAACCGGCGCATGTGATGGCGAAAAAAATCCTTCCAGGGTTCCGGCGATCATCAGCATCGGAATTACGCCGGACACCAGTCGTGTGGCCTCAATCCCTCCAGCGGCTACAGAATCCCTCCACCGCAGCGAACCGGGAAACAGCATCGAGTGACCGAGACGGAAGCCGGCGCCGCCTGCAATCAGAATCGCCGGCAGTTCAAGCGATCCGTGCGGCGCAACAAAACTCCAGAGCGCGAGCGACATTCCATATTGATGACACGCGGCGGCGATTACGCCCAACATCATGCCATTGACGTACAGATAGAAGAATGTTCCCAATCCAAAGGCAATCCCGCTTGCAAATGTCACAAAACTGACCGTCAGATTGTTCGTCATGATCGCGCTGGAAGCCATCGGAGCTACGGTCACGATCGACTTGGTCCACATCTCGTGCCGCTCCATTGTTGCGATCATCTGTGGTCCGACAAAGTGCCGCATGAACTCCGGGCGGGCGCTTGTCAGCACCGCGCCCAGCACACCCCACGCCACCGAGATAAGCAACGACGCCACAACGTAGCGCAGATTGCGCTGGAAGATTGCCGGATACTCATCGCGCAAAAAACGAAACAGAGTTGCGACGCTCGTCTTGCGCCCCGAATAGATAATGTGGTGTGCCCGCGCCAGCAAATGATTCACATGTTCAGCGTAAGTGCGCGACGTCGCATCCTGGCGCAGCACCGAGAGGTCTGCTGCCACCTGGCGGTAGAGCAGGGCCATCTCCTGCAACTCTGCGCGCGAAAGCTGTGCCAGGCCATTACGATCAGAAAGCGCAAGCAGTTCGGCGAGACGGTCCCAGTGCGGCCGTCGCTTGGCAATCCACTGATTTGAGAGAATGTGGGCCATGGACCTGAATTCAGATCAGCTTAACATCGACACGCCGGAGCTAGTGGCCATCGAGATGCCGCTGGCCGGCATTGGCAGCCGTTTCATTGCGCTGTTGATCGATACGCTGATATGGGCCGCTGGGTTGATTGTGCTGGGCCTTGTGCTCTGGGCTTTCAAACCCGCGCTGCAGGCTTTTTCCAATCTGTCTTATCAATGGACCGTCGCAGTTTTCACAATCACGATCTTCTTTCTGAACTGGGGCTACTTCACATTATTTGAAGCCTTCTGGCATGGCCGCACTCCGGGCAAGCGCGTCGCCAGAATTCGCGTCATCCAGCAATCTGGCCGCGCCATTGGAATCTTTGAATCGATGGCACGCAACTTCATCCGATACGTGGACCAGATCCCATTCTTCTATGCGGTCGGAGTCATCGCCGTGTTTGCCACGCGCCAGCATCAACGATTGGGCGACCTCGCCGCGGGCACTCTGGTTGTTCGCGATCGCGAACAGGAGACACCTCTGTGGGCCGACACCGGGGTCCCCGCGGACAGGTCTTCGTCCGTGGGGTGGGGAACTGGCATACGCACGTTCACCGCTCCGGCTTTGTCGCAACCAGCCGCTCTACCTGAGCCGCATGTGTCCGTCGCGCTTTCATCCAGCGGCATCGCACGTTTATCTGCGACGGATCTGGAAGTGCTTGAAGGATTCTTCGCACGCAGGCTCGATCTACCACTTCACACGCGCCAGCTTCTCGCGCAACGCATCGCGGAAGCAATCCAGGCGAAATCTGGACTGGAAATCCCGCCCGACGTAAGCGTGGAGACATTCCTTGAAGCAACTGCGCGCGATCTGCGCGACCTTGCGCGCATGCGTTAACGCCTCTTACTGCGTGAATAGAATTGCTATTCCTCAAAATGAAGGTCAAAACAGCGGGAATTCCCAAAAACGGAATACTTGCTTGCGCTGCCCGAACAGTGCTGCGCTCTCATGACTATCTCATTAAGCTTTTCGCGAAAATTCGATTGGTCGATCATTCAAGGACGAACTTAGCTCCGGCGTATCTTAGGCGGAAGTAACTTTCCTGAGTACCCGCAACTTAGAAGTCCTTATCTTCCGATAGCTTGCTTCAAGCGCCATGATCTGGCCCTTTCGCACGCCCGCAAAAATGACAATTCGAGCCTTGACAACCGTCCCTCCTGCGGCATTTAATCTCCCCCGGCCCAAAGAATGTGTTGTACTGCGCATTCTGCTTAAACGTTTGAGCAAGAAGATTCCAAAAGTCATATCTCTTGGAAACTCTTCTTCCAAAGAACGGATAAAGCAGCCCACCCCAGGCTCGCTCCAGTGGAGCTCGCATGGAGTCGGTTAGGACCAGAAATAGGCCGGAGGGAGCGAGGAGCGCTTCGGCTGGAAAGAGAAACGCAACTTAACCCCGCAGTACTTGAAAGTACCGGGGGTGAAGCCCTCCAGAAGACCGGAAGGCAGCCCACCGAAGAGACGGGGCGAATTGGCTGATGCAAGGAATGATCTCAAGTAAATGGATTTTCTACTTGACGGCAATCGCGAGATGCGCGTTAAATAGCCTCGCATTTTCAATGCCGAGAAAAATCGTTCCAGGCTTCAGGCTAATTCGATAGTGAAGCGGCAGATGTACAGCAGCAACTTTTGAAAAGGGAGGCTACATGAGACTTGCGAGATTACTATCCATTATTGTGCCGGTCCTCTTATTGTTCGCTGGCGTGGCAGCATTCGCACAGCAGAACTCTGAGATTGTCGGTACAGTCACGGACCAGACTGGGGCATACGTGCCAGGCGCAAACCTGACACTGAAGCAAAAGGAAACCGGTTTTGTCTTCAACGCTACAAGCAATGCGACGGGCGGATTTGTATTCGCCGGACTGAACGTCGGCACTTACGACCTGAAGGTTGCCGCGAAGGGGTTTGAGACCTACCAGGCGTCCGGCCTGACCCTGAACGTATCGCAGACACTTGCAACCGATGTGAAGCTCACAGTCGGCGCCGAGACGGTGGAAGTCTCAGTTACGGCAGATGCGCTGCAGGTGCAGACAGAGTCAAATGAAGTCAGCACGCTGATCAGCGGCGAACAGGTTACCTCGATCGCAACCGAAAATCGTAACTTCACGTCACTCGCCGCTCTTGGTCTTGGCGTAAGTTCCAACCTTCCTGACAACAACCCCCCAACGGCTTCGGCTTCCAGCGCAAGCATCAGCGTGAACGGTCTGCGCCAAAGCCATAACATCTGGCTCCTGGATGGTGCGGAAGCCGATGACCGCGGCGGCGCCGGTGGTATGAGCGTAATGCCTTCAATGGACGCCATCGCCGAATTTCAGGTGCTGGCCAGCAACTATCCTCCGGATTACGGTATCGCTTCGGGAGCGACGTTCAGTCTCGCTTTGAAAAGCGGTACGCAGCGATTCCACGGCGAAGGTTGGGAATTCTTCCGCAACGACGCCCTGGATGCCAACGACTTCTTCAACAAGTATCAGAAGGCGAGCGCTGCCAATTTCACCCCGGTTCCCAAGTTAAGGCAGAACATTTTTGGCGCGAACATTGGCGGACCGTTGTTTATTCCGCATGTGTTCAACACGTCGCGGCAGAAAACCTTCTTCTTCTTTAACCAGGAGTGGCGGCGGATTATTCAATCCAGCGCTCCGGCTACCAACCCGACGATGCCCAATGCAGACCGTCCCACAGCGGGTACAAATCTGCAATACGTGGCCCCTGCCTATGCAACGAGCCAGGTCATTTATGTTCCGACCGTGGCGCAGGTACCTGATCCTGCTTTTGCCGCCAAACTTGCGGCTGCGGGCCTCGCGGGAGACCGTGGTCTGCCGTTCCCGGGCCAGATTATTCCAGCGTCGCTTTTCGATCCCGATGCGGTGCAGTACCTCAATTCGAGCCTCCTTCCGAAGGTAAATACTCAAGGGGATAAGGCAACTACTTCGGAAGCCACTCCGACGACGGCATGGGAATCGATTATTCGTGTTGACCATTCAATCAATGACAAGTGGAAGATTCTCGGCCACTTCCTGCATGATAACCAGGCGACAGGTGAAGCGGACGCCGATCTGGCCTGGAACTGGGAGACATACAACACCATCACCAGCGTGGAAAGCAACCCAGCGAACAGCGCGGCGGTCAAGCTGACCGGTGAAATTTCTTCGGACGTGCTGATTGAAGCGTCGATGAACTATGACGGCAACGTCATCAACATCACCAACTCGCCCAATGCTCTTCACCCGAGCAGCTGGGTTCCGAACAACTTCTTCGTGAATTCGGGTTCGAACCAGTACCCCGGCGCACAGTGGGGCGGCAATGGCATTGGCGCGGCGATGCAAACCGGTTATGGAGCATGGCACAACGCCGCGCAAGACTATGAGCCCAGAGTTGATCTTTCGGTTACACGCGGCAAGCACGCAATGAAGTTCGGCTTCAGCTACAACCGCTACACCAAGAATCAGCAATTGCAGGCCGATGCCGCGGGTGACTACCAATTCGGACAAAACCAGACCGGCACCGGAAATGGCGGGAATGCAGGCGATCCGTTCATGAGTCAGCTCCTTGGCCTGGCCACCCAATATTCTCAGCCGCAGTCCATGGCGATCCGGCACTATGTCAACCAGACTCCGTCGGCGTACGTCTACGACAATTGGAAGACGACCCCCCGGCTCAGCCTGCAACTTGGTTTGCGTTACGACGCGCTGCCGCATGCATGGGAGCGCAACAATGCAATCGAGAACTTTGAGCCACAGCAATACATCAACAATCCCGTGATCTGGTCTACGGCGTTCGCGGGCTCTATCGACCCGACCAGCCCTGGAGTTCAGACGCCTCCCGGGTTTGGTGGAGCTTCCTACTACCTCAATGGCATGGTTCAACCCGGGAGCAACGGTGTGCCTCGCGGGATGGTAACAAACGACTACAACACGATCCAACCTCGCGTCGGCTTTTCGTATGATTTGACTGGGCAGGGTAAAACCATTCTTCGCGGCGGCTTCGGAACCTTCTACGAGCGCTTGCAGGGCAACGACACCTATGGTCTTTCGAATTCCAACCTGCCCTATGAATACACACCAGTTGCGGGCAGCGTTTACTACAGCGCTCCAACCTGCTCTTGGGAATCGACGGCGTCCACGGCCAATCCTGCGAACTGCGGCAGTCCGACAGCGCTGCCGGTCTATCCGGCCAGCCTGACCTCGCTGGCGACAACCTACAAGGCTCCCGCTGCGGCCATGTACAGTCTCGGCGTGCAACATGAATTGAAGTCGTCCGTGATTGTGGTTGCTCAGTACGTGGGCAATCTTGGGTGGCATCAGAACATCGACCGCGACATCAACAATTTCCCGGTTAACACGCCGGACAACCTCCGAGCCTTGTCGGCTGGCACTGGGTTGCCGAGCACGATATATCCGGCCGGAAACAATCAGCTGCGCACCTTCCAGGGTTACGGCGAAATCAAGCAGGAAGAAAACACCACAAACAACACCTACAACGGCCTGCAGGCCAGCCTGCGTCTCCAGAACAAGTGGGGCTTGAGCGGAGAGCTGGACTACACGTACTCGCATACCATCGACCTCACCGATGGAGACTTGGCGACAGTAGATAACCCCTATAACCTGAAGTATGACAAGGGCAACGGTGGTTACGACCGCCGTCAGATCTTCCAGGGAAACTACATCTACAGTCTGCCCATCTTCAACAAGGCCAATGGGTTGGCTCACTCCCTGCTGGGTGGCTGGCAGCTTGCAGGCACCTTTGTGGATGAGACGGGCGAGCCAGGCTTCGCACAGTCGGGCAACATCAACGGCGCCGGTTTTAGCGGCGTGAACGACACGATCGGGTTGGGCGGGAACTACACAAACCGCGCCAATGTTCAGAACCCAATCCATTACCATCACAAGGTCGGGGACTGGTTCGATACCTACGCCAACGGTGGAGTAGGGTCACTCGCGCTCGATCCGCTAGCGCCACCGACCCCCGGCTATGCCGGTGGTCCTAACCTCGGTTTCGGCAACGCCAGAAAGGACACCTTCACGGGTCCGGGCCGCGTTGATTTCACAACCTCTCTCTACAAGAACTTCGCGATCACCGAACGGGCTCACTTCGAGTTCCGCGCTGAATCGTACAACACCTTCAACCACACGGAGTTCAACCAAATCAATACGACGTGGACTTCGTCTACGGGCGGGCAGTATGGAACGGCGGTCAGCGATTGGGGCCCACGCGTATTGCAGCTTGGCTCCAAGATCGTGTTCTAAACGCACGTAAGAAACAATCAATCGGCGCCGCAAGAGGAAACTCTTGCGGCGCCCTTTCAGTCTGGATTCCTGATTCCCCCGCTCGCATGACTGGACAGCGCATCCGTCGGCCTGCGATGGTTTGTCCGAAGATGCTACGGTTCCCCGATCGCCTTCTCATCCTAGCTGCTCTTGTGCTCGCCTTTGGATCGGGCTGTGCATTTGGCGAGAGTGCGCCGGCCCAGGCTGCCGACACGCCGCCTGCCACGGCGAAATCGTCCAATCAGGACGGCTACGTGGGCGCCCCCGTCTGCGCCCGCTGCCATCGGGGAATCGCCAGTTCGTTTGCCAAGGCCAGCATGGGCCGCTCGCTCACTCCCATCACGCCGGAGTTTCTGAAGACTCTGCCTCTCGGTTCGCCGGAGACAACTAGCCTGTTCGACGCCAAGTCGAACCACCGCCTCGAAGTCCACGCCGAGAACGGCAAACTGATTCAAAGCGAGTACGAAACCGGAGCAAGCGGCCAGGAAATCTTCCGCAATGCACATGAAATGGGCTGGATCATCGGCACGGGAGAGAACGGCCGCGGTGTCCTCCTGCGCCGTGGCGATTATCTCTTCCAGGCGCCGCTCTCCCATTACACGCGGGCCGCGCGCTGGGATCTTTCGCCCGGCTATCAGAATCAGGACGACGGCTTCAACCGCGTCATCCAGCCTGGCTGTATCTACTGCCACAGCGGTCGCCCTCAGCCCATCGCCGGTCGCGACGGAAGCTACCGCGACCCGGCCTTCACGCAGACCTCCATCGGCTGCGAGAACTGTCACGGTCCAGGCGCTGCACATGTCGAAGCGATGCGCAAAGGTAAGTTCGCCAAAAACGGTTCAGACCCCATGATCGTCAACCCGGAGCATTTGAGCAGCCAGCTGGCCGACGACATCTGCATGTCCTGCCATCAGGCTGGCGACGCACGCGTCCTGCAACCTGGGAAGACTTATCAGGATTTCCGCCCGGGCGACCCCCTCGAACGCACCGTCGCCATTTTTCAGATTCCACCAACGCGCGACAACCCGCCCAACGAGGATCACGTCCAGCACTACTACTCCATGAGCTTGAGCAGGTGCTTCCTCGCCACGCGGAACCTAAGGGCAGAAAAACAGCTGCGCTGCATTAGCTGTCACGATCCGCACGTCGAGCCCACCGAGGCGGAAGCCCCGGCCTATTTCAAGTCCAAGTGCCTCGCCTGCCATAGCGAGGCCAGTTGTACCGCGCCGCACGTTGCGCGCCAGGCCACCACGCCAAGCGACAACTGTATTGGCTGTCACATGCCCCGCCGCAGCATCGGCGTCATCTCGCACTCCAGCGCGACCAACCATCGTATCGTGCGCACTCCCGACGAACCATTCCCAAACGAGACCTTCAATCAGACCACGGCCACCATGCCCGACCTGGTCGAGGTCAACCCTGCGGGCCAGCGCGGCGCGGGAGCTTTGGCCCCGCCTGCCCTGATTCGTTTGCAGGCCTACAAGTTGCTTAAGGTCGAAGGGAAAGAGCAGTTTGTCCAATCCTGGCTCAAGACACTGGCCGAGTTGGAGACGTTCAACCCGGAGAACGCCATTGTCCAGGCTTCCCTGGGGCATCGCGATCTTGATGACCATAAGTACGCCGAGGCTATCTCCCATCTGGAGCACTCTCTGCGGCTCGATCCGTTGCAGCCGTTCGTCTATGTCGATCTGTCCGCGGCCCAGGACCAAAGCAACAAGCGCGACGAGGCGATCCTGTCTGCCAGAAAGGCCGTTGCTCTGGCACCCTTCAACCCTGGCATGCGGAAGACGCTGATCTACCAGCTCATCCAGGACAAACAATATGACCAAGTGGAAGCGGAAATGGAAACGTATTTGCAGATCTTTCCTGAAGATGACCCCATGCGAGAGATGCTGGCCATCGCCAAGCAATGACCCGCGAGTTAATTTCGGATATCGATCGAGGCGCGGCAGGCATTGCCTGCCGGCCTTTTTCTTTCCGGCCTCGATTGCCGCACCCCTCGCATTCGAGAGACAATCAATCCATAAGGGACGCCAGGTGAATCGGGTCATCCAACGGGGAATCGTTCTACTGCTGACTGCGCTGGCTGGCACAGGCCAGTCACAGACCGCGCCCGCTCCGAACCAGTCCGCGACCGCTGCGGCCACTCTACGCCAGACCGCATTGAATTTCGAGGCGCAGGGCAGGAACGCGGAAGCCGAAGCGGCGTGGCAAGCCTGTCTCAAGGCTCATTCTTCCAACCCTGAACCGTATGCCCACCTGGGCCTGCTTGAGGCCCGCCAGGGCCACTATAAGCAGGCAGTTTCGCTCTACCGCAAAGCGCTGGCCTTCAACCCTTCGGTGTTGAGCGTGCGGCTGAACCTCGGCCTGGCGCTGTTCAAAGGCGGCGATCTGAAAGAGGCGATTCCGGAATTCACCACGGTACTCAAGAGTCAGCCTGAGAGCCAGCAGGTAACCACCCTGCTCGGCATGGCCTACTATGGGCTCGCTCAGTACAAACAAGCGGTTCCTTACCTTCAGGACGCAGCCCGGCACGACGCAAAGAGCCTTCCGCTGCGCCTGGCGCTGGCGCACAGTTGTCTGTGGACGAAGCAGTACCCATGCGTAATAGACACGTACCACGAAATTCTGGCCCTCAATCCGGACTCAGCCGAAGCCGACATGATTGCAGGCGAAGCGCTGGACGAGATGAAGGACAACGCCGGAGCCCTGGCGCTCTTCCGCGCCGCAGCGCAAGCCAATCCCAAAGAGCCCAACGTGCACTTCGGAATCGGTTACATGCTGTGGGCCCAGAAAAAGTATCCCGAAGCGGCGCAGGAGTTCCAGGCTGAGCTTGCCAACGATCCGAAACATGTTCAATCGATGGAGTACCTCGCCGATACAAATATCCAGATGAACCAGGCCGATGCGGCCAAGCCCCTTCTGGAAAAGGCGGTGAAGATCGATCCATCGCTGCCGCTCGTCCATCTCGATTTGGGTATTGTGTACACAGAGGCCGACCGCAAGCTGGACGCGGTGCGCGAGTTGACCGCGGCCGAAAAGCTCGACCCCAAGGATGTGGACGTGCACTGGCGCCTAGGCAGGCTTTACAAGGCGATGGGTCGTAGAGATGAAGCCATGGCCGAGTTCGACGAGGCCGGCGCCTTAAACAAAGCAAGAGACGACGAAAACTTTCGCCGCATCGCCGAAGGAAATGCGAGGCACGGGGATGCTCCGCCCTCGCCACCACCTCCGCCCACTGCACCGCCCAACCAATAGCCCTCTGTTTTGCGGAGTGTGCGCGAAACCCATTCTCTTCTGCGCAACAGGTACGACAATATCTCCTTTCGGCACAAGCCGCGTGACTCCGCGCATTGAAACTCCTCGCTTAGACCTTGAAGAAACGAAGAGTCCCTGCTTGTTCCAGGATCAGAATTGGGAGAGATGCGCGCCCGCTAACGTGCACGGGATTTCAAGTGTCCCGGCACAGGGACATTGGGATACTATTGCGGTCAAAGTCCCAAGAGGATCCGTGGTTGGCCGCTCGTACGTCCATGTTCGTTATGGCTGTGGCCCTGTCTGTGATCGAGCCGTTGTGCGCCCAGGCGCCAGTGCAATCCAGCATGTCCAACGGCGGAGTACACGAGGCCGAGTACGATGCTGAAGGAAGGCCGATCACTGCGGGTGGGTTTGTCGAATCCGGTCAGGCGGTCTTTCAGGATGTGACCAAATCCGCCGGTTTGAGCGGATGGCGCCATGTGATGGGTGGGCCAGAGAAGACCTTTATCCTTGAATCGAACGGCTCGGGCGTGGGCCTGATCGATTACGACAACGACGGCTGGCTGGACATCTATTTAGTCAATGGTTCCACATTCAACGCCCTCGATGGCAAGGAAACCCCGCCCCACGCCGCGCTCTTTCACAACAATCACGACGGGACGTTTACCGACGTGACGGAGAAGGCCGGCGTGGCCAATGACCGCTGGGGATTTGGCGTGACTATCGGCGACTTCGACAACGACGGCTGGCCCGACATCTTTGTTGCTAATTACGGAAAGAACCGGCTCTATCACAATAACCACGACGGTACATTCACAGATGTGGCAGAGAAGGCCGGCGTGACGCTCGGCAATTGGTCCACCGGAGCCACATGGGGCGATTACGACGGGGATGGGCGGCTCGACCTGTTCGTGTCAGGCTATGTGCATTTCGACCGCGACAACCTTCCCTATCCGCGCAGCAAAGTGGTGGGTTATGCCGACTGCGGCTTCAGAGGGATGAGCAATTTGACCTGCGGCCCGCGCGGCCTGGTGGGCGAACCGGACCACCTCTTCCACAACAACGGCGACGGCACCTTTACCGACGTGAGCGTAAAAGCGGGAGTAGCCGACAAGAGCAGGTACTACGGCCTAACCGCCATGTTTGTCGACATCGACGGCGACGGCAAGCCTGACCTGCTTGTAGCCAACGATTCAACACCCAACTATTTCTATCGGAACCAGGGCGACGGGACGTTTGAAGACCAGAGTTTTGTTTCGGGGGTTGCGCTGAACAAGGATGGACGCGAGGTGGCGGGAATGGGCCTGGCTGCCGGAGATTACCTGAACAACGGCCGTGTCGACATTCTGGTGACGGACTTTGCCGACGACGACAAGGTGCTCTATCGAAACGACGGCGATGCCAGTTTTACCGATGTGAGTAACCTCGCCGGTATCGGCAAAATGATCATTCCGTTTCTAAGCTGGGGCGACGCCTTCCTCGACTACGACAACGACGGCTGGAAGGACATTTTCATCGTCAACGGTCATGTATTCCCGCAGGCCGACAAATCCAATTGGGGTTCCACCTATGCGCAACGCCCCCTCCTGTTTCGCAATGCGCGGAACGGCAAGTTTGAGTATGTGCCGGCGGTGAAAAGTACCGGTCTGGCGGTGTTGACCTGCGCGCGCGGCGCGGCATTCGGCGACCTGTTCAACGACGGCAAGATCGACGTTGTGATCAACCCCGTCGACGGGCCGCCTGTGCTGTTGCGCAATGTGAATCCTGACCATCATCACTGGGTGGAACTGAAGTTGACCGGTGGGGCCAGGAGCCCGCGGGATGCGGTCGGCGCCACGGTGTTCCTCAAGGCAAACGGCATACGTCAGCGCGAGGACGTGTTGAGTTCGGGGAGCTACATTTCCTCGAACGACCAGCGCCCGCACTTCGGGCTAGGCGATTCAACCGATGCCGGATTCGCGGAGATTCACTGGCCGTCGGGGGCGAAACAGATTGTCCGACTGCCGGCGGTAGACCGGATCTACTCGATAACCGAAGGGAAGGATATCACCGGGGCTCTTTGCGCGGGAAAGCCTTGCCCAGCGAAGACAAAGCCGGCGAAATTGTCGGGGCAGCCCTCTCCCTCAACTCGGTCCAAACAATAACCGAGTACTCCATCACGGACTCGTCGGTATCCTTCCACTCCTTCCGCACTCCGCGGAATCGTACTGGACGCAAAAACAATATCCGGAAGCTGTTCAGGAATTCCAGGCGGAACTCGCGAACGATCCGAAGCACGTGCAATCGATGCTTTACTTTGCCGACGCCTACATCCAGATGAATCGGACCAGTGACGCAGCTCCGCTGCTGGAGGCAACACTCGAGATCGATCCTGACCTTGCCCTGGCCCATCTCGACCCCGGCATCGTCGCTAGCGAATCAGGGCATAACGACGCAGCGTTGCGCGAACTCACACGTGCCGAAAGAATGATGCCGAACGATGTGAATGTCCATTGGCGCCTCGCCCGGCTCTACCGTACGATGGGCAAAAAGATGAGGCAAAGGCTGAATTCGACAAAGCAAACAGCATGAATAAGCAGGCCGACGATGCGTTGTATAAAAAGATTCAGAATGGGAACGCGCATCCGCCGCAGGGCCAGCCCCCACCGCCCACCGGAAAATAATTCACTTGGCCAGAACTGGAGTTTCCCTTGTGTGCCCGCGCGCGAGCAATTGCGCCAGCGCTTTCTCAGGGAAGATATGCATGGCCTCGACGCGATCAAGCTCGTTGAGCTCCACGTCGGACGCCACTATATTAAAGCAGTAAAGACAGCGCGAGTTCAGGCTACCGTTTTCATTCACTATGCGGCTGTACATTGGGTTCCTGGAAGATCTTTGGGACTCTCCGATACTACGGGAATTTCGAATTTTCACTCGTGACTTTTGTCACGAGGAACTGTGAGGCGCGAACAAGTTTTTCACAGCTTCACATTTTGATTTGTATTTCTGCGCAGTTGCCAGCAAGGGTTCAAACCATTTTGTGGAAAGAGCGAAATGGAGCAAGGTTCATCGAAGGTTCCAACGTAGTCGTATTCTTCCTTGTTGTTTTTCAATGGAACGACCAATGTACGACTCACGGTGACCGTTGACTGCGGTGATCCCTCCAGCTTGAATGCAATTGAATCCACCGCATACGTGGCGACAAATCCTGCCGCGAGAACAAGGGCAACGCGCAACAGCCATCGGCCAATTTTTCTAAGCACGATCAACCTTCCTCGATCAGGTGCGATTCTTCCTTGAGCGCAATCCCTGTGAGCTCGCGGCGACGCGCTTCAGACAGATAAAACATGAGCTGCGTCGCGGCCTGCGCATACCTTAAGCCCTCCGAGCGGATGTTTGAAATGCAATTGCGCTCAGCATCCGTGCGCCCAGGTCGAGGCCCCCATGTAATGTAAGCTCCAAGCGAGTCAGGCGCACTCAGCCCCGGTCGCTCCCCAATCAACATCACGCAAAGCTGCGCACCAAGCGCTGCGCCGACCTCATCTCCGATTGCAACGCGACCTTGCTCGACGACACAAATCGGCGCCAGCTTCCACCCCGCGAGCTGCGGCAGCAAGCTCTCGAGGAGCGACACTGCATGCCGCTCAATGGCGAGCGCGGAAAGCCCATCGGCAACAATCAGCGATAAGTCGCATCGTCGATTTTGCAAACTCGCGAGCGTAGCGGCGCTGCGCTCATTGAGCATTCGTCCTAGATCAGGCCGTTGAAGATAAGTGGCCCGATCCGCGGCCATTGAGTGCAATCGCACGACATCCCCGCCTGAGATTGCGCCGATGGCCGAGGCAAGCGCCGCTGTTTCTAATCGCGCATGCACTGCGTCGCGAGCCAACGCATGCGACCTCTGAAATGCGAGCAGATCGCCAGTCCGCTGGCTCACGCCCGTGTGTCCCAGGCCCACGCGCGCCGGAGTCAGCGCCCGTAACCGCGCCGCCCACGAGGATGCGGCTATCTCGCTCATACCGGCAGCAGCTTTTCCGGATGATTCGCTTCCAACCGCAGTCTGCCGAACTCCTCACCCGCGAGCCACGCTTCGAACTCTGGCGCAGGCCTGAGGTCAAGGACCTTCCGCACATAAAGCGCATCGTGAAAGCTCGTGCTCTGATAGTTGAGCATGACATCGTCCGCACCCGGCACGCCCATAATGTAATTCACGCCCGCCGCGCCTAGCAGCGTCAGCAGCGTATCCATGTCGTCCTGATCGGCTTCCGCGTGGTTGGTGTAACACACATCGCACCCCATCGGCAGGCCGAGGAGCTTACCGCAAAAATGATCCTCCAAGCCCGCGCGTACAATCTGCTTGCCGTCGTACAAATACTCGGGACCAATGAAGCCTACCACTGTGTTCACCAGCATCGGATCGAAGTGCCGCGCCACCGCATAAGCGCGCGCCTCCAGCGTTTGCTGATCTACACCATGATGCGCGTTGGCAGAAAGTGCCGACCCCTGGCCCGTTTCGAAATACATGATGTCATTGCCCGCCTGCCCATCGGCGCACACTGCGCCGCGTCGCAATCCCTTGCCCGCATCGTGCGCTTCGGATAACAAGGACAAGCTCACACCGAAGCTGCGGTTTGCGGATTCAGTTCCGGCAATGGATTGGAAGATTAGATCCACGGGCGCGCCTGCGTTGAGTGCAGCCATCTGTGTCGTGATGTGCGCCAGCACGCAGCTCTGCACGGGAATATGGAAACGAAGCCGCAACGTATCGACCAGCCGCAGAAGTCGAGTCGTCACGGCCACATTGTCGCCCGCAGGATTGATGCCGATGACTGCATCGCCGGAACCAAGCAGCAGTCCATCCAGAATAGAAGCTGCGATGCCCATCGCATCATCGGTTGGATGATTCGGCTGCAGTCGCGCACTCAATCGCCCCGGCAGTCCAACGGTCGTACGAAACCGCGTGACCACGCGTATCTTTGCCGCTGCGGCAATCAGGTCCTGCACCCGCATCAGCTTGCTTACGGCTGCGGCCATCTCCGGCGTAAGGCCCGGTGCAAGACCCGCCAACCGCTCCGGCGTTGCCTCGTCCGACAACAGCCAGTCCCGCAACTCGCCTACCGTCAGAGACCGCACCGGCGCAAAGGCGTCCGCATCGTGCGTGTCGACAATCAACCGCGTCACTTCGTCTTCTTCATAGGCCACAACAGATTCAGAAAGGAAAACTGCCAACGGCAGGTCGGCAAGCGCATACTGCGCGGCCACGCGCTCTTCGGCCGTCGCGGCGGCCAGCCCAGCCAGCACATCCCCGCTCCGCAACGGCGACGCCTTGGCCAGCAGTTCCCGCAGACTGTCAAAGGTATAGCGTGTATTGCCGATGGTGGAAGCGAAGGCCATGCGAGTGCTTCTAGCCTATCCGAACCTGTTCGACTCGACGAAGTTCAAATCCGGGAATCGACACAAGTCGATCTCACCAATCGCCGGCCACCAGTTTGATGCGCCAACGAGAAAAGCCAGCCGGAATCGGCTGGCCTACTCAAACTGCAATCGGTTCGACCACTACGCCTTCACCGAAGCAGCCCGCGCCGAAACCCCACTCAACTCCGCAGCCCTCGCTTCGGCGTAAGCCGCCGCCCCCATCAGCGCAGCACGGCTCTCCAGAATAATGCGCACCGGCGTATTGATCAGCAAGTGGCTCAGACGGCCTTTGTCGGTAAACGCCTTCAGGAACGTGCCGTCCTTCAGCTTCTCCAGAATGCGCGGGGCAATGCCGCCGCCCACATACAGCCCGCCGACCGACAGGACCTTAAGCGCCAGATTTCCCGCCTCGGCCCCATAAGCCGAAGCAAACATGTCCAGCGTCTTCGCGCATAGCTCGCTCTTCGCAGCGAGGCCCATTTCTGTAATTACCGAGTTGGGATCGTCGACCGCTGCGATCTTTTCCGCGAGCCACACCGGCTCTTCCACGCCTTTCACCTCGCGCAGAAATTCATAAATGCCGGTCATTCCCATGCCGCTGACCACGCGCTCAAAGCTGATGCGCCCGTTGTATTTCTGCTTCAGGAACCGCAGCAGGTCAATTTCGTCTTCGTTGCGCGGTGCATAATCTACGTGACCGCCTTCCGAAGGGTAAGGAACATGCATCCTGCCGTTCCATGCCAGAAAGCTCTCGCCGAGCCCGGTTCCCGCCGCAATCAGCGCGCGGTTGCCAATCTGGCTCGGGTCGCCCTCGCTCAAGGTGCAGATCTGGTCGGCCGACAACTCCGCAATGCCGTAACCGTTGGCTTCGAGATCATTGATCAGAAATACATGCTGAATGCCGAGGCCGGTCGCCAGTTCGCGGCTATCCAGGGTCCAGGGCAGGTTCGTCAGTCGCAGCCGGCCGTCGCGCACCGGCCCCGGCACGCCAAAGCACGCGGATGTGACCTTCTCTGCGCCCAGAAACTGCTTCACGATCTCTTCCAGACCGTGAAATTCCTTCGCCGCGTACCGCGTGTCCCGGGTATATTGCAGTTTTCCATTCGAAAAATCGTACAGCGCGAGGTCTACCTTCGTGCCCCCCACATCGCCCGCCAGAATCATCTTTCCCTCTCCAAAACCCCGCAGCCTTCCCCATCGGTTGCGGGCAAAAGCGCAGCAGCAGCCTGATCCAAAACCAGAGTGAGTATACCGCTTGAGGGCCATATCAGTTGACTGGGAAGCCGCTCCGGATCAGTCGGCCCGGTAAATACTTCGCGAACGAGTTCGGCCTTGTCGGCCCCGCCAATCAGGAAGAAAACAGAACTGGCATCGTTGATCACCGGCCACGTCAACGTGATGCGCCACGAGTCCTTCACGGTCTCCACGTGGTTGGCCGTCACCAACCGCCCCATCTCGTGCAGCGCCTCCGTGTGAGGAAACAGCGAAGCCGTATGTCCATCCGGGCCCATCCCCAACTGCGCCAGATCGAAGCGCGGACTCTCGGCACCCTCCAGCCGAAAGCTGTCCCGCAGAAGCGATTCGTAGCGCGCCGCAGCGGCAATCGGGTCGAGTTCGCCTTCCATCCGGTGCACCTGCTCCGGATTCAGCGGTACATGGTCCAGCATCGCCGCGCGCGTCATACGGTAATTGCTGTCGGCGTTGTCTGGAGGCACACAGCGCTCGTCCACCCAAAACAGTTCGAGCTTGTCCCACGGCATCCTGCTTCGCCACGGCCCGCTCGGGTCCGCAAGCAACTGGAAAGCGACCTTCGGCGTAGACCCGCCGCTGATGGCAATGCGTGCCCGGCCCCGTTCCGCCACAGCCTTCTCGGCTGCCTGGGTAAACTCTTCGGCGGCCCGTGCCGCTAGCGCCGCCGCATCTGGCAATACTCTGTATTCAATTCTGAGTTCCTTCGCCATCGGATTTCGCTCCCCTAGGTTTTGAGTGTTTTGGAGGATTCGTTCCGGATCGTTCGAGTGGGATACAGGCCCCGCAATTCCTATCCATACGGCTCTTCGCGATTCTACGCAACCCGATGAAATGCCGTGTTACAGAAGAGGTGGAAGGGAAACTCGCGCGCGTTGTGTACGACTACCGTCCGAGGTACACCCGGTACTGCTGCTCCAGGATCCCCGCGGCCCGCGCCAGGGCCAGCTTCGACAGGTTGTACTGGTACAGGCTCTCGATCAAATTGCTCTGTGCCGAAGCCAGTGTCGCCTGCGCATCCACCAGCGGAAGATTGTCGTCCACGCCGGCGTTCACGCGATCTGTTTCATCGCTCAATGCACGCGTGGCCAGGTCCACGTTCGACCGCGCCACCTCGACCAGCTTGTGCGCCGCATCTACGTCCAGCAGCGCCGAACGCACCTGCTGATCAATGTGGCCGCGCAGGTCCTCTAGCTGCGCATTCACTGAGGACAGTTGTGCCGCCGCCGTCTCCTCATCGCCGCGCAGCCGTGCCTCGCTGAACAGCGGGATATTCAAAGAGCCCACGGCCGCAAAGGTGCCATGCGATGGCGAGCCGTTGACTTTGTCGACGCCCCAATATCCACCAAACGTCAATGTCGGCAGCCGCTGATTCCGGTACACCGCGTGGATCGCCCTCACCTCGACAAGCTGGTTCTGCAGATTTTGATAATCCTGGCGATTCTTGTAGGCCACCGCACGCACTTCCTCCGGCGTCTGCGCAGCCAAATCGCTATACGGCGTTGCATCGGTCAGCACAATCTTCTGTCCCGGATCGACACCAATTTCGCGCTTCAACAGGATCAGATCTTTATCCAGCGTGTTCTGCGCCGCAATCACCGCCTGCTGCTGCGCCTGTAACTGCACCCGCGCCCGCAGTTCATCCAGATTCGCCGCCGTCCCGGCCTCATGCGCCGCATGCGCCTGGTCAAACAGCACGCGGTCGGCCTGCTCCAGAGAGTTTGCCTGGTCCACCTCGCTGGCCGCGGCAATGGCATGCAAATAGGCAGTCGCCACCTGCTGCACGACTTCGCCGCGCGCCGACATCTTGGCAAAATGCGCAGCCCGCTCCGCTGCACCCGCTGCGCGCCATCCAGCAATCACCGGGCCGGAAAATAAAATTTGGCTGTAATTGATCTGCCCCTGCGTCAGATCGTCCTTCGTAATCGGATTGAATCCCGCGCCGGTCTTGCCCAGCAGCGAAGCGAACTTGCCAATCGTCCCCGGCCCAAATCCCTGCGCCGCCAGATCGTGCTGAAACACGCCTGTCCCGCCGCTCACCGTAATCGTCGGCAGGAACTCCTGCAGCGCCTGGTTCTTTTCGCCCTTCACCAAGGTCTCGCCGCTCTCGGCTTCCCTGAGTCCAAGATTATTTTCGAAGCCACGCCGCACGGCATCGTCCAGCGACAACTGCAGCGTCTCATCCGTCGCCGGATGCAGGGTCACGCTGCCATAAAAAGGATTCGATGCCGAGCTTGGATTCCCCATCTGCGCGCGTGCCAGAGCGGCTGCCGCACTCAGCGTCATCGCCACACACAAAACCCGCGCCCCCGCCCGGCGGAAGCCAAAATGAACCGTTCTTCTCACTACCATCATTTTCTCAGATGAGCCGGGGGGCACAAGGATTCCCCGTCACCCCCAAAAATCCCATCAAAACGGCCCGAAGCTGTGAACTAAGGGACGAAGCCGTGAACTCCGCCCCGATGAGCCTCAAATTTTCTGCCGCGCCCACCGCCCGCGCCTAAACAAGACAATACTGGCGATGGCGATGGCGCATTCCGCGATGACCACCGAAAGGAACGCGCCTCGCGGACCGAGATGCATCCCAACCGCCAAACCCCACGCCAGCGGCAGTTCCAGCACCCAGAACCCGAAGAAGTACACCAGCGTCGGCGTCAGCGTGTCGCCCGCTCCATTAAATGCCTGCAGCATCACCATCACGTACGCGTAGGCAATGTTGCCGCAACTAAACGTACGCAGCGCGGAAGCAGCAATCGGAACCACCGCCGCATCGTTCACAAACAGGCGCACCACCGGAGTCGCAAATATGAAAAAGAACACACCGAGCGATCCAAGAAAAATCATGTTGTAGAGCCCCGTGCGCCACACCGCCAGCGCTGCGCGGTCTGGCCGTTTCGCGCCCAGGTTCTGGCCCACCAGCGTGGCTGCTGCATTGCTCAGTCCCCATGCCGGCAGGATGAAGAACACCACGATACGGATGGCCACGGTGTAGCCCGCCACAGCCGCCGATCCAAACAGAGAAACGATGCGCACCAGCCCAATCCAGCTTGCGTTCGCAATCGCAAACTGCAGCATGCCTGTCAGCGACACCCGCAGCAGCCGCGTCATCACCCGCACATTCAGCCGCACGTGCCGCCACAGCACATGAATACGCTCCGTGCCTTTCAGGAGCCGATAGAACTGGTAGAGCACACCGATGCTGCGCCCTGTGAACGTGGCCAACGCCGCGCCCGTCACGCCCAGATGCGGAAACGGACCGAGCCCGAAGATCAGGCACGGGTCGAGGATGAGATTGATGATGTTTGACACCCACAGCAGCCGCATCGCAATCGCCGCATCGCCCGCTCCGCGGAAGATGGCGTTGTTCAGGAACAGCAGAATGATTGCGCCGCAACCGCCCAGCGCGATGCGCGCGTAGTTCGAGCCGACCGCCACAATCTCCGGCGAAGCGCCCATCAGTCCCAGCAATTGCGGCGCAAAAATCCCCGCCGGAATCCCGATCACCAGACTGATCGTCAGGCCCAGCCCGATCGCCTGCACGCCGGCAATCGCCGCATCTTCGGGATCTTTCTCGCCGATGCGCCGCGCCACCATGGCTGTGGCCGGCAGAGAGACGCCCATGCCGATCGCCATCACCAGCGCCAGCATTGTCTCGGTGATTCCCACTGTGGCCACGGCATTCGCGCCCAGCCGTCCCACCCAGAACACATCCACTACGGCAAACAGCGATTCGAGCACCATTTCCAGCACCATCGGGATGGCGAGCAGGAAGATGGAGCGGTTCAGGCTTCCTATTGTGTAGTCCTGGTGCGTACCGCGCAGTGCTTCACGCACCGAGGCCCAGAAACCGCGTGCCGGAGTTTCGGTCGCGGTTGTTTCAATCAAAGACATGGGGAACTCCACAATGCCGTGCAAAGGGGGCACGACACACGCGAAGGGGCTCACGCTGCGATTAGTTTGGTTTGTGCAGATTCACCCCGAGGCTGAAGTTGACCTCGGGTAAAACAGGATAAGGTCCCGAGGCAATGTTCAGCGGATAGGTCGAATTCGTACGGCGCTAAGCTGAAACATTGTTCTCCTCCGGTCCCGCAGGCTGCGGGTTGCTAGAGTGTACCTCGATTTGCGTCCCGATTTCCAGCGATTCTCGCCAAATTTGCCGTTACCCAACTGCCCTCTCTGCAGATTTAAAAAGAAGATCCAGAGTAACTACTCCATCGCTTTCATTGGTTGTCCCGCGCGTTGCCAATCATTATCTTGAATGCAAGAGCTCACACATCATGCGCAAGTCCCGCGAAGTCAGGCTCACCCTGCTCGCCGCAGTCGCCATGACCGGTTGCCGTCAACACCGTGATTGCGTCGATGCGCAAGGCCGTTTGCAGCCCGACGGCTATTGTCAAGCGAGCGACGGTTCCCGTCTCGGCTATCACTATGTTTATGGCGGCTGGAGCGGTGGCCACATCGGCGACTCCGTCGTCGGCGGCAGCACCACGCCACGCGGCGGCTTCGGCTCCATCGGCGGCAGCGGCGACGGCGCGAGCGGGGGCGAATAGATGCGACGCCGCACTCTCACGCCGCGTTCCGACTGGCAATCCCGCGTTGAAAAAATCGGCCTAACCTTCCACACGCTCGCCAATGGTTCGCCGTACTGGGACGAGTCTGCCTACTGGGAATTCTCCGCGCGCGAAATCGATCGCCTCGAAGCCGCAACCGTCGAGATTCAGCGCCTCGCCCTTGCCGCTGGCGACGTCATCCTCGATCAAAACCGGCTCGATCAAATGGGCATTCCCGCGGCAGCGCACGCCGCCATTCGCGCCGCATGGAATGCCGAACCGCCCGCTCTCTACGGCCGTCTCGACCTAGCCTACGACGGCACCACGATCAAGCTCCTCGAGTACAACGCCGACACACCCACCGGTCTCGTCGAAGCGGCCGTCGCCCAGTGGTACTGGCTCCAGGATTGCTTCTCCAACAGCGACCAATTCAACTCCATCCACGAGAAGCTGATCGCCAAGTGGAAAGATCTCAAAGACTACACCACCAGTCCCGTCTACTTCGCGAACGCCGGCAGCGAAGAAGACGCAATGACGGCGGCCTACCTCGAGGACACCGCGCAACAGGCCGGTCTGCACACGCGCCACCTCCGCATGCACGAGATCGGCTGGGACGCAAAACACGCCGCCTTCGTCGACCTCTCCAACCACCCCATCGGCACGCTCTTCAAACTCTATCGATGGGAGTGGCTCCTCAGCGAGGCCTTCGCTCCCAACGCGCTCGCCACTCTTCCGCCCGCGTGCCCGCTCAAGCAATATGGCCCGCGCAAAGATCGCCGCATGTGGGGATCGACGCTTTGGATCGAGCCCATCTGGAAGATGCTCTGGTCTAACATCTACTTTGCTAACACCGCAATCCGCAGGATTCGAACTGTGGGCTAACCTCAAAGGACGATTTTCCCATAAGGATTTGCAGAAAAATTCGCCGTGGTGAAGCGGCCCGGGCAAGTTGCTCGCTTGCCCGGGATAATCGGCACGAAACGCCAGTTAGCTGCACCGCAGGTGCCTATTCCTCTTCCTCTTCCACCGGCCTCTTCGCATTCGCCAGAATCTTGTCGGCGACGAGCTGCGGCACGATGTCGTAGTGGTGCATCTCCATCCGGTAGCTGCCTTTGCCCTGCGTCATTGAGGTCAGTAGAGTGCCATAGGCCAACATCTCGGCCATCGGCACTTCCGCGTTGATCACCGTCGTCCGTCCCTTCGACTCCATGCCTTGCACGCGTCCGCGTCGGCTGTTCAGGTCGCCCATTAGTGTCCCGGCAAACTCATCCGGCGCCTCGATCTCGACCTTCATGATGGGCTCCAACAGGCACGGCTTGGCCGACTCCATGCACTTGCGGAACGCCAACCGTCCAGCCATCTTGAACGACATTTCGTTCGAATCGACATCGTGATAGCTGCCATCGAAGACCGTCACCTTGAAGTCGACAACCGGGTAGCCAGCCAGATAGCCGCGCGCCGCCGATTCCACAATGCCTTTCTCAACCGCCGGAATGAACTGGCGCGGAATCGCGCCGCCAAAGACTTCGTTGGCGAACTCGAATCCGCCACCACGCGGCGTCGGCTCCATCCTGATCTTGCAGTCGCCGAACTGGCCGTGGCCACCGCTCTGCTTCTTGTGGCGACCATGTCCTTCCGCCCGGCCGCGAATGCTCTCGCGATACGGCACCTTGGGTGCTTTCAATGTCACTTCGGCGTGGTAGCGCTTCTTGAGGCGCGACACAATCGCCTCGATGTGCGGCTGCCCGGCTCCGGCGATCAGAAACTCGTTAGTCTGCGGATCGCGGAAGAACCGGATCAGCAAATCCTCTTCCATGAGCTTATGAATGGCGGGCGCAAGCTTGTCTTCGTCCGCGCGGCTCTTCGGCTCGATGGCGTAAGTCATCGCGGCCTCCGGCAGCGCTGCCAATTCGACCTGGATATCTCCGCCTTTTTGGCCCAGCGTGTCTCCCGTGAAGGTCTCTCGCAGCTTCGCCACTGCGCCCAGATCGCCCGCATGGAGCTCGACCACTTCCACGGCTTTGCGTCCCTGCATGACACTCAAATGCGAGAACCGCTCCTGGCCGCGCCGCGTGTAGTTCTCCAAAGTGGCATCGTTCTTCACCACGCCGCTGATCACCTTGAAGAACGAGATGCGCCCTGAGAATGGGTCAGACATCGTTTTGAAGACCACCAGCGCCGTCGGCTCGCGGTCATCCACTTTGCGCGTGAGCGCGCCCGAACCGCCCGCGTTCTCGCTTCCGCCTCCATTCGCGGCCACTGCCTGCAGTGCCGCCGCCTTCACTGGCATGGGCGCGCGCTCCGTCGGCGCAGGCGCATACACCTTGATGAAGTCGAGCAGATGATCGGCGCCCATGTTCGCCTGGCCGCTGACAAACAGCACCGGGAAGATGCGGTCCTCGCGAATGGCTTCATGCAGCGCGGTGATCAGATGCTGCTCGGGAATCGTGCCCTCGGCAAAGTACTCTTCCATCAACTCGTCTTTACCCTCGGCCACCAGCTCCACCAGCGCCTCATGTGCGGCCTTGGCAGCTCCCGTCAGGGACGCCGGAACCTCGCCGATTTTGCCGCGGCCGTCGCCGCCGGGCGTGTAGTAGAACGCCTCCATCGTCACCAGGTCGACAACGCCATGGAATCCATCGGGCCCGCTGATCGGCAGCTGCACCGGCACACACAGCCGGCCCCAGCGTTCGTGCAGGTCGTCAATCAGCGCGCTCAATCCGTTCGCCCCGCCGGCTTTGGGGTGGTCCATCTGGTTCACCACCACGAAGCGGGGAACATTCGCCTCCTCGGCAAACTTCCACACCCGCTCGGTCACAGCCTCCACGCCGTTCTGGGCATTCACCACTACGGCCGCCGCTTCTACAGGCAGTAGCGCAGCACGCGCTTCGTGGTTAAACATATGAAATCCAGGCGTATCGACAAAATTGATCTTCGTGCCCTGCCACTCGGCAAAGGCAACCGCATTCTGCATGGTGATTCTGCGGGCCACTTCCTCTTCGTCGTAGGCGGTCACGGCCGTTCCGTCTTCTACACGGCCCTGGGTTGGCGTTGTTTTCGCGGCATGCAGCAGAGCGGCAATCAAGGTGGTTTTGCCGCTGTGCGCATGCCCCACTACAGCTACGTTGCGGATCTCACTTCCCTGGTACGTTTTCATGGTGCTTCTCCTTCATCTGCCATAGGGCGGACGCCTTCGGCAGGCCCGCGACCGTGAAGGGGCGCGGGATTTGATGTGGGTTTCATTGCAGTGAGCGATTGGCGTGAAGAAATGTTGGCGATTGAGATTCGAATGACGGGCGAGACTTGTTCAGGAACTGAGGTTGGGCGGCACAGGGACCTCACACGCACGTCCATCCGGACGTCAACGGGTCCGAATTGGCGGGCTCGAGGGCCCAGTCTGCCGTCTTCCTCGTCCATCAGGAGAGTCTCCGGCAGGCGTCCGAGGAACAAAATCAGAGGGAGTCCGCGGGCGTCTCGCTTTAAGAAAACGGATGCTATCACACCCGATATATGAACGTCCTGTGACAAAAACCACTGAAGATCAAGAATTGCGCTTTACGACCAGAACGACTAGAATTATGGTTGAACTAGGCTTCGAGGTGCTCATGGCGGTTTGGCAGGTACAGGAAGCAAAGACGCGCTTGAGCGAGGTGATCGAGGAGGCCAGCCAGAAGGGTCCCCAGATTATTACAAGGCACGGAGCGGAACGGGCTGTCATTCTATCCATTGCGGATTACCGCGCGCTCACCGCACACAAGCCAAACCTCAAAGAGTATCTGCTCGGCGGACCGAAAGTGGATCGCTTTGAAATCGAGAGGTCGCGCGATACAGGCCGGGAGATCGATTTGTGAGCGGGCGGACCGGGTACCTGCTCGACACCAACGTCCTGAGCGAGACACGCAAAAGAAAGGCGGACTCAGGCGTACTGTCTTTTTTGGAGAATGCCGAGGCCACCGCGCTCTATATCAGCGTGCTCACGCTGGGCGAATTGCGGAAGGGAGTCGCGGTGAAGGGACGCAGCGATCCCGGTGCGGCTAAAAGCCTGGGTGCGTGGGTCGACGGGCTGGAATACAGCTTTGCAGAACGCGTTCTCGGAATCGATGCTCCCGCCGCGCGGCTGTGGGGCGAGTGGTCAGCCGAACGTCCGAGGCCCGTCGTGGATACCCTGATGGCCGCTACAGCCGTGTCGCGCGGCATGACGCTGGTTACGCGAAATGTAAGCGATCTGCGCGGAATCAAAGTGAAGCTACTGAATCCCTGGGCTGTCTGAGCGAAGTCTTCTTACCAACGCCCCTTTTACCAGTGAAGGACTGGCAGCAGGCTCGAATAGTCGTCTGTCCAAACCTTTAAGCCGTCTTTGACCGCAGCCGGTCGGGGGTGAGCCACGACTTCAGGCCGCGCAAGCAATGCGGCATCGTCGGTCAGCAGCATCCAGGTGGCGCCAAATTCACCAATCTCGTCTTTGGGGCCGCTGGAAACCCGCACAGCTTCCATGCCCGCCGCCTTGGCCAGCAACGCGATGGGAGGTGCCAGATCGACATGTTGATTCGAAATGTGAAATGCCAGGATTCCGCCCGGAGCCAGGTGCTTGCGATAGAGCGCAACGGCCTGCGTCGTGAGTAGGTGCAACGGAATCGCATCACCTGAGAATGCGTCTACAACCAACACATCGAATCGCTGGGGCTCCTCATGCACGAGTGATAGACGGCCATCGCCCTCGACGATTTGGACTTGTGCGCCTGAGTCTCGAATGTAGGTAAAGACATTCTGCGCAATGGGCGTGACCGCTGGATTGATTTCGTAAAACCTGATGGTGTCGCCCGGTCTCCCGTAGGCGGCGAGTGTTCCAGCACCGAGGCCGATCACGCCGATCCGGCGCGAGTGTCCCTCACAGCAGTATCGGATCGCCAGTCCTACGCCGGAGTCCTCGGCATAGTAGGTCGTCGGCGTCCGCCGCAGTTGCTCCGTCCCGAAGTATTGTGTGCCGTGCTGGATCGTGCCGTTAGTCAGCGTTCGCATCACAGATCCCGGATAGCCGTGGTTCTGCTTCACACGCAGCGTACCATAGAAGTTGCGCACGGCGGCGATGGTCTCTCGCTGATAGGCGACGTGAAGCCATGAAACGAGCACCGCCATCATGATGCTGGCGACAGCCCACAGCATCCGCTGGCTCCATCCTTCCTTCCACGTCACGACAAAAGCGAGTAGCGCGGTGACCAGGAATGTGAGCGCCAGATCGTAGTTAAAGCGGAAGACCAAAGGCGACGCGATACCAATAACGAAGGAACCTAGCGCCCCGCCTGCCGCAAACAGAAGATAAAAGAGCGTGGACTCCGAGGCCCCCTTAGGTCGAAGAGCAACCGCTTCGCTATGACAGAAAAAGCATGAAACGAAGACCTCAATAAGGAAGAACAGAATGCTGATCCGCAAGGGAAGAGAAACTTCGGTCTTCGACAACATGTAAGCCAGGCTGCCAAGCATCACGATGAGCACGCGCGTCACGAGACCGCGCGGCAACAGGCGAGGGAATTGAAACGCAAGGATCAGAGTGACGAGATAGACCGCCAGAGGAAGAATCCATAGCAGCGGAATAGCGGCGATGTTAGCCGTCAGATAGCTAGTCACCGCGCTCAACTGCATGGCCGCGCCAAGCGGCAGCAGCACCCAGAGAAGCTTGTGGCTCAACGGTGATCTGGCACGGTTCGCATCATCCGCTGTACTGATCCGATCCGACACCGATTGTGCCAATCGCGTTTTCCAAGTCAATGCGATGGACAAGACGGCGAATACCGCAAATCCACAGGCCCAGCCAATCCTTTGCGTTTGCAAAGTGAAATAGGGCTCGATCAAGCTTGGGTAAAGGCCCAGTGCCAGCAGCGACGCCAGATTCGAAAGCGCAAAAAGACGATAAGGAACTTCACTCGCCTCGATCCGAGCCCACCACACCTGGAGCAAGGGACTCGTCGCCCCGAGCATAAGAAACGGCAAGCCGATCCACGCACCGAGCGCGGCAAACACTGTCCCGATCGGATGCTCCGACCCAAGGCCCACTCCATAGCTGCGCACAGCCCAAATGATTGCCGCAGCCGCCGCCAGCAGAAGGAGCGATGAGTGCAGACTCCATTGCGAACTGCGCGAAAGCCAATGCGCGTAGAGATACGCACACAGCAATGCAGTCTGAAAGAAGACCAGGCACGTAATCCAGACAGCAGCCGATCCACCCAGCACCGGCAACAACTGCTTCGCCGCGATAGGCTCAACAAGAAAGAGCAGAAAGGAGCCAAGGAAAACCGCGCAACCAAACAGCAAACGCGAACGAGTCATGCCCAACCTCAGGTTCAGCAAAGGGAACTGCAATCGTCGACGACCCATCGTTAAGAATTCCGGTCGTGCAACACGCGGATGCTATCACAGCGGTCATTGACGACGACGCGAACCAGAAAAGCGAGCGTCCGTGGTAAAGTCGGCTTACCACGCTGAAGGAGGCGTTCCCCAGGCCCCGTTCTCGATTCCGGGAACCGAAAGAGGTGTCCGTTGATTCCGGCCGCGAGCGACAAGCCAGCCGAAACCGCATTCGCGCTCAAAGAGCCCGACCTCGCTGCGATCAGCGCTTCGGCTCAGCGCAAAGCAGCGTGGCGCCTGCTGCCCATCATCTCCATTGGCTATGGCCTGGCCTACATGGACCGCATCAACATCAGCTTCGCCTCGCTGCGCATGAACAGCGATCTGCATTTCAGCGCGACCGTGTACGGTCTCGGCGCAGGATTGTTTTTCATCGGCTACGCGCTGTGCGAGGTCCCGTCAAACCTACTGCTCCTCCGATTCGGGCCGAAGCGCTGGCTCGCGCGCATCATGCTCACGTGGGGCTTGCTCGCGGCGTCCATGATGTTCGTGCGCACGCCAATTGAGTTTTATTCCGTGCGTCTGCTGCTCGGCATGGCAGAAGCCGGATTCTTCCCCGGCGTCATTTACTACCTCACGCTCTGGTTCCCGGCCAGCATGAGGGCTCGCGCCGTTAGCCGCTTTTACGTCGCTCTCCCGCTCAGCTCCGTGCTCATGGGCTCCGTGGCCGGAGGGCTGCTGGGCTTACAAGGCAAGCTCGGCCTCGCCGGTTGGCAATGGCTCTTTCTCTTGGAAGGACTGCCCGCCGCATTGTTCAGCTTCGTGATTCTCGGACTGCTGCCCGATGGTCCAGCGCAGGCCAAATGGCTCACGGTTGAGGAAAAATCGTGGCTGCGGCGTCAGCTCGAGGCCGATAGCGCGCATGCGCACCTCGGCCGCGAAGCAGGCGTTCTACAGGCGCTGCTCTCACCCAAGGTTTGGCTGATCGGACTGTTCTTCTTCAGTGCGCTCACCTGCAGTTACGCCTATGGTTTTTCGGCGCCGGCAATCCTGCAAGGTGTCACTGGCTGGAGCGTGAGCCAGGTGGGGTATCTCGTGGCTTGTTTCGGCGTGGCTGGCGCAGTAGCCATGCTCTTTGGCGGTACAAACTCTGACCGCACGGGCGACCGGGCGCTGCATTGCATCGTGCCCTGTTGCGTGATGGCGTGCGGCTATTTCACCGCAAGCTTCGCAAGGCCGCCCTGGTTGGTCGTCGTTTCACTCGCGATCAGTTTCGTCGCATTCAACGCCTTGCAGGCTCCGGCTTTAGCGGTCCCCACGCAATTCATGACGGGACGCGCCGCTGCCGCAGGCATTGCCGCGATGAATACCATCACCATGTTCAGCGGATTTGTCGGGCCATATTGGATGGGCGTGATGAAAGACAGGACCGGCAGCTACTGGCTCGGACTGCGCGGGCTGATGGTTCCAAGTCTGGCCGCGGCGTTGGCCATGTTTGTGCTGACGCGAAGCCTGGCGCGAACCAAAGCGAACACCACAAACAGCGCAGAACTCGCAGGTGAGACCGCATGAATCCGATCAATTTAAGAAAACCAGAGGCTGCTTATACGCTCGCTGCGGCCGGAAGAATCTCATCCACATCCACCCACTGCGTAGGATAGTTGCCCGTGTAGCAGGCGGTGCAGTACTTGTTCCCTTCGCCACCGTCGCAGCTTTTGAGCAATCCTTCCAAAGAAAGATAGGCAAGCGAGTCGGCTTCGATATAGCGGCGAATCTCTTCGACCGAATTGTTCGCCGCGATCAGATCGCGCTTGCTCGGTGTATCCACGCCATAGAAACACGGCGAAATGGTCGGCGGACAACTGATGCGCAAATGCACTTCCTTCGCACCCGCTCCACGCACCATGCGCACGATCTTGCGGCTGGTGGTTCCGCGGATAATGGAATCGTCAATCAGGATGACGCGCTTGCCTTCGAGTAGATTGCGCACTGGATTGAGTTTCAAACGCACACCAAAGTCGCGTACGCGCTGCTCCGGCTCGATGAATGTGCGGCCTACATAGTGATTTCGGATCAAGCCAAGACGAAAAGGAAGTTTCGCTTCTTCTGCGTAACCCAGCGCCGCAGTAACGCCGGAGTCCGGAACGGGCACAACCACGTCCGCAGCCACGCCTGACTCACGCGCCAGTTGCCGGCCCATCTGGTCGCGGCTCTCCTGCACCCAGCGGCCAAAAATGCGGCTGTCGGGCCGTGCGAAATACACATGCTCAAAAACGCAACTCGATTGCGGAACACCGCTCGCGAATTGGCGGCTCGTGACGCCGTCGTCGGTCACCATCACCAACTCGCCCGGCAGCACATCGCGCTCATACTCGGCCCGCAACAGATCAAAGGCGCACGTCTCGGACGCAAAGACAATCGTGTCCGGTCCGTCGGCGTTGCGGATGCGCCCCATCGAAAGCGGACGAAACCCGCGTGGATCGCGCGCGGCAAAGATACGATCGCGCGTCATCATCACGATGGAAAACGCGCCTTCCACCTGTGCGAGAGAATCGGCGATGCAATCCACCAGCGTGTGCTGATTGGAATGCGCAATCAACTGCACGATGATCTCTGAATCTGATGTGGTCTGAAAATAAGCCCCGTCGCGTTCAAGTCGCGCGCGCACAGTCCCAAGGTTGACAAGGTTTCCGTTGTGCGCAATCGCGATGAGGCCCTTCGTAGAATCAACTCGAATAGGCTGCGCATTCAGCAGCGCGGAATCTCCCGTGGTGGAGTAGCGCGTGTGACCGATCGCCATCGTCCCAGGCAGCTTCTGCAACACATCGTCTGTGAAGATTTCAGAAACCAGCCCCATGCCTTTAATGTTGGCCAAGTGCTGTCCGTCGGCCGAGGCAATGCCCGCAGACTCCTGCCCGCGATGCTGCAACGCATAAAGCCCAAGGTACACCTGCCGCGCCGCGTCAGGATGACCATGGATCGCAACGACTCCGCACTCTTCGCGAAGCTTGTCGGTACTGCGCGCACGGCGAACCGCCGCTTCGCGGCCATTCGTACCAACGGATGGTGGTTTCAATGATTCGGGCTCGTCGGCGACACCCTCAACGCCCTGAAACAACAACCGGCTCATGCCGTCAGTGCTGCGCGCACGGCGGGCGGCGGCTGCGCTGCGAAGGAGGCCTTGCGTCATGCAGTCACCTCACCATGGAGAGTTGCTTCGAGCGATTTCGCCCAGACACTGCGAAGTTCATCCAGCGGCGTGGAAATGAACGGTTCGCGATCGACTGAAATCTCCAGGCGGTTTCCGCCCGTGGTGCCAATCCGCGAAGCGAAAAAGTTGTATTCGCCCGCAAGCTTTTCGATCTCTGTTATGTGCGGCGGCGCCGCCGAGATCAGTACAGTCGACGCCGGTTCGGCGAATAGTCCGAACAGCGGGTGAGCCATCAACGACTGCTCCTGATCGACGGTGGCTCCAATCCCCTGCGCGAACGCAGCCTGCGCCACTGCGACTGCAATGCCACCGTCGGAGATATCGCGCGCCGAGTGAACCAGCTTTCGATCGGCGAGTCCCCGCAGCAGCGTGTGCAGATCGGCCTCAGCGTCGAGATCAAGGCTGGGCGGTTTGCCCCAGATCCCACCAAGAATCACCTTGGCAAATTCAGAGGAGCCGAACGCGATCAGGTCTTCTCGCGCCTCTTCTTCGGTCGCGTCTGGGGTCTCTTTCGCTCGTGGTTCCAGTTCAAGAGCAGGAAAAGGGTACTGGCTGATCGGCAGAGGGTCGAGCGGAACTTCAAGCTTGGGGTCTGGCTCTTTGCCTCGCGGAATAGGCCATAGCAGAAGGATGGCATCCCCCGCATGCCGGAATCCCGCGGGCACTGCCTTCGTCACATCGTCTAGGATCCCCACGATGCCCAGTACCGGCGTCGGATAAATTCCTTCGCCACGAGTCTCGTTATATAAGGACACGTTGCCGCCGGTGATCGGCGTGCCCAGGGCGGTGCAGGCCTCGGCAATGCCGTCAATCGCCGACGAAAGCTGCGCCATAATCTCCGGCTTCTCAGGATTCCCGAAGTTGAGACAATTGGTCGCCGCCACCGGCAATGCCCCCGCGCAGGCAACCTTGCGTGCTGCCTCCGCCGTCGCATGCATTGCGCCTAGCTTCGGATCGAGATAGGCCCAGCGGCCATTGCCATCGAGCGCCATCGCCAAACCGCGCTCATGGCCATCGGTGCCAGTGCCCTTGATCCGCATCACGCCCGCTTCACCGCCTGGTCCGAGCACCGTGTTGGTCTGCACCATGGTGTCGTACTGCTCGTGGACCCAGCGCTTTGAACAGACGTTGGCGCTCGCTAGCAGCTTTTTCAGGTCGGCAGTGTAGTCGCGGTCTTTCGCCAATTCAGCCAGAACATCTGCAGGCGGATCAACCGGAACCGGGGCCTTCCATGTGCCAACGGGCCGCCGATAAAGCGGCGCATCGTCGGTGAGTGACTGGTTGGGAATATCGGCAACCAACTCGCCGTGGTGGCGAATGCGCAGCCGGGGCTCCGGCTCGACAGTTCCCACGATCACCGCGTCCAGCCCCCACTTCTCGAACACCCGCAGCACTTCACGCTCGCGCCCCTTCTGGGCAACGAGCAACATGCGCTCCTGGCTTTCCGACAGCATGATCTCGTAAGCGCTCATGCCTGTCTCGCGCTGTGGCACCCGGTCAAGCTCCACGTCGAGACCCACGCCTCCACGCGCGCCCATCTCGCATGTCGAACACGTCAGCCCCGCGGCCCCCATGTCCTGAATGCCGACGATTGCCCCCGTCTGCATGGCTTCAAGGCATGCCTCGAGCAGCAGCTTCTCCATGAACGGATCGCCGACTTGCACATTGGGCCGCTTGGCTTCAGTGCCCGCGTGGAACTCTTCGCTGGCCATGGTCGCGCCGTGAATTCCGTCACGCCCCGTCTTCGCGCCGACATAAATGACAGGATTACCGGTACCGGTCGCCTTGCCGTAGAAAATCTCATTCTTGCGAACCAGCCCGAGCGCAAACGCATTCACCAGCGGGTTGCCGCTGTAGCAGGCCTCAAATTTTGTCTCGCCGCCGAGGTTCGGCACGCCGAAACAATTGCCGTAACCTGCGATGCCGCTCACGACGCCCTCGGCGATTGAATGATTCTTGTTGACCAGCTCGGGCTCCGTCCCCGCTTCCGGAGAAATAGGTCCGAAGCGCAGCGAATCCATCACCGCCAGCGGCCGCGCGCCCATCGTAAAAATGTCGCGGAGGATGCCGCCCACTCCGGTCGCCGCACCCTGATAAGGTTCAATGTAGCTTGGGTGATTGTGGCTCTCGATCTTGAAAGCGCAGGCCCAGTCATCGCCAACGTCAATAATTCCGGCATTTTCACCCGGCCCCTGCACCACGCGATCGCTCTTTGTGGGCAGCCGCTTCAGGTGAACGCGGCTCGACTTGTAGGAGCAGTGCTCACTCCACATCACGCTGTAAATTCCAAGTTCCGTGAGGGAGGGAACGCGTCCCAGCGCCGAAAGAATGCGCTCGTATTCGTCGGCGGTGATGCTGTGTTGTGCGAGGAGCTCCGGCGTGATCGCAACCGGCTCGGGAACAACTGCAGAGGAGGCAGGAGTCATCACGATTGCCTTCATTGTCGCATGGGATACTCAGCCGAAGGGCATAGGAATCGTGTGGAAAGCCGTACGTCAAAGACGGCGGCATGCCGGTCCCGCACGCGGCGCACCGCAACCGTACCCGAAACACCGCACCCCTCGTCGCGGGCAGGACTGTCCTTGCCCTGTGTGCCGACCGCGCGGCGGTAGCATCCAACACAAACCCTGTGCGATACTTGCACTTGCCGACCCACCCTTAGCCGGGATGGCGGAACTGGCAGACGCAGCGGACTCAAAATCCGCCGATCGCAAGGTCGTGGGGGTTCGACCCCCCCTCCCGGCACCAATCTAATCTACAAAGATATCACAC
>Ga0182024_10001422_pt1 | contig 61819 bp, 57 predicted proteins | sample P32metaG_FD_120480 | JGI IMG/M metagenome (GOLD analysis project Ga0182024, IMG submission 120480) | Permafrost microbial communities from Stordalen Mire, Sweden - P3-2 metaG (Illumina Assembly) | ecosystem: Environmental > Terrestrial > Soil > Wetlands > Permafrost | place: Sweden: Stordalen...
ACGCTCAGAGGGAGCGGCGGAGTCCGGACATACCTTATGTGCCTCGAGCACGAATAGAAGCCTGTCCGCATCGCCGCAAAAATACCTATGGACACGTGCGCCCGTTTTCATAGAAGGATGACACGGCAGTTTTGTGCCGCCCTCCAGCGTGCTAGAATTTCCACAGCTTTTGACCCTTTAGCCATCCTGGACCCTGCTTTGATCGATCTTGCACCCTCGATACTTTCGGCGGACTTCGCCCATTTGGCGGACCAGGTGGAACGGGCTACGGCGGGGGGCGCCAGCATCATCCATGTCGATATCATGGACGGGCATTTTGTGCCGAATCTGACGATTGGGCCTCCGGTGGTGAAATCTTTGCGCCGGGCAACCCGGCTCCCGCTTGACTGCCATCTGATGATTGAGAACCCCGATCAGTTCATCCCCGAGTTTGCAGACGCGGGAGTGGACTGGATTTCGGTGCATCAGGAGGCGTGCCGGCATTTGAACCGGACCTTGAACCTGATCAAGCAGCACAACTGCCGGGCGGGGGTGGTAATTAATCCGGCGACGCCGGTGGACACGCTCGTGGAAGTGCTCGATATGGTGGATCATGTGCTGGTGATGAGTGTGAATCCGGGATTTGGCGGGCAGAAGTTTATCCCGGGAACTTTGCATAAAATGACGAAGCTGGCCGAGATTCGGGCCGAGCGTGGATACCAGTTCCGCATCGAAGTGGATGGCGGCGTGGCGATGGAGACGGTCGCGGAAGTGGTCCGCGCCGGGGCGGAGATTCTGGTCGCGGGGAATGCGGTGTTTGGCAAGGGCGATGCGAAGGTGAATGCGCAGACGCTGCTGGAAGCGGCTCGCAGCGCTAGTTTGCAGAGAGTGTAGCAAGGTCGGAGGTTAGATTGCAGAGGGTGAAAATCGGATTGCTGAGGTTAGAGGTCAGATTGCAGAGGTTCTTTATGCGTCGGAATTCTATTGTCGTATTTCTCGCGTTCTTGCTGGTGTTAACCGTCGCATGCACTAACAAGAAATCGGCGAATCCGCTGGCCAATGTCGGTTCGAAACAGCCCGACAAGGTGCTGTTTGACCGGGCCATGGATGCCATGAAACACAACCGCTTCGACGTCTCGCGCATGACGCTGCAGACGCTCATCAACACCTATCCGGATTCGGAGTTTATCGCGCGCGCGAAGCTGGCGGTTGCGGATTCGTGGTACGCCGAGGGCGGCACGACGGCGATGCAGCAGGCCGAGATCGAATACAAGGATTTCCGGACGTTCTTCCCCAATATGCCGGAGGCGGCCGAGGCGCAGCTGAAGGTGGCGAACATCCACTATCAGGAAATGGAAAAGCCGGATCGCGACTATACCCATGCCATGCGGGCTGAGGAGGAATACAGGTCGCTGATTCTGGAGTATCCCGACAGCAAACTGGTGCCGCAGGCGAAGCAGCGGTTGCGGGAGGTGCAGGAGGTGCTGGCGGAGCGGGAATTCGAGATCGGGCGCTTCTATTATTTGCGGATGGCGTATCCGGCGGCGATTGCGCGCCTGAAAACGCTGGTCGACCGCTATCCGTTATACAGCGGAGCGGACGAGACGCTATATCTGCTGGGGCAATCATACGAAGCCGAAATCAATTTGATCCGCAAGAACGGGCGCGCCGGTGAAGTGGCCAAGAGCAAGATGATCGAGGAACTGATGCAGGAGGCGGCGGAGGCGTATGGCCGGATCATCAAGCGGTATCCGGCAATGGACCGGGCGGTGGATGCAAAGGCGCGGCTGGAGGCGCTGCATCAGCCGGTGCCGCGGCCGACGCGGGCGGCGCTCGAGCAGAACAAGAAGGAAGTGGCCAGCCGGCAACAGGCGGGCGTCATGTCGAGCATGCTGGGGAACATCGAGAAACATCCCGACGTGACTAAAGCCTCGCACGTGGGCGACCCGACGATGGTCGATCCGACGCCGACCAATCCGCAAGACGTGGTGGGGAAGATAAGCGCTGCCGCGGGCTTAGCGGGAGGAGACAACAAGCTCAGTGTGACCACAACCGATGGGAAGGTTGTGCCGAACCAGCCGGTGCCGCGTTCGGATGCTCCGCCGGCGGATTCTGCGGCGGCAACGCCAACAGCTCAGCCAGCGGCGCAGGATCCGGCGCCAGCCGCAGCCGCGTTGAAGGCGGATGTGGCGGATCCGAATGAACTGAAGCCGAACGTTGAACCCGATCCAAACGCGCTTCCCCCGCTGCAGCAAAGCAATCAACTGGATAACAATGGGGGGACGCCGGGCGCCGCTTCCGGTGCGCCGGCGAAAACCGAGGAGATGGCGGACATCTCTTCGAGCAAGAAGAAGAAAAAGAAGGGGTTGGGGAAGCTGAACCCGTTCTAGGGATTGCAGAGGTCAGATTGCAGAAGTTAGAACCCAGAGTTTCACTTCTGCAATCTGACCTCTCACCTCTCACCTTCCTCTGGTCTACTCCCCAATAGACTAGGAACCGTCGTAACCGGTTACCGTACGGTGAAGCGTTGACTTCGATTAGTGGACAAGGTAGTTTCGCGTTATCTCTCCTTATTTTGCCGAAGGATGACGCTTGGCGCGGAAAATACTGCTCGCCGATGACAGTGTGACAGCCCAGAACATGGGGCGAAAGATCCTGGCCGATGCCGGGTATGACGTAATCACGGTCAATAATGGGTCCGCCGCCCTCAAACGGATCGCCGAACTCAAACCGGATATGATCGTGCTCGACGTGTACATGCCCGGCTACAGCGGGCTGGAAGTGTGCCAGCGTCTGAAGGATGCGGCTGAAACGGCACACATTCCCGTGTTGCTGACGGTCGGCAAGCTGGAACCTTTCAAGGCGGAAGAAGCGCGCCGGGTCAAGGCCGACGCTCACATCGTGAAGCCGTTTGAAGCCAGCGAATTGCTGACTGCGATCATGCGGCTCGAAGAACGCATCGGGCCGCCCAAGCCCGCGGCAAGCGACGCGTCGCCCGACACTGGATGGCCGAGCCGGCTGAGTCTTCCGTCGAAGAAAAAGAAAGACAAAGGCGAGGAACCGGAGGATGCCGGAGCGAGCGCGGCCTTCCGGGATTTCCGTAGAGAGAAGGGCAAAACCGACGCGGGCGGAGCATTGGCCGCGAAGGCGGCGCCACCGGGACGGGATCCAGATCTGGTTCCGGATATTCCCGAGGACGTCACGCCGGAAGAACTGGACGCGCTCAGCGCCCTGGCTGCGAAACTGGATGGACTGACCCCGGCGGCGGAAGATATCCCGGCGGCGGATGATATGGTGCCAGCGGCGGAACAAGAGGTGGAGGCCCCGGCTCCGGCGGTTGAACCTGCCGTGGCTGCTGCCGATGCCACCGTCGCGGCCGAACCTGCGACATTCGCGGTCGAAGGAAAAAGCGAATACGAGATTCCCGTCGAAAATCCAGTCGAGGTTATGGAGCCGGCAATCGAAGGTGCTTCGTTTGTCGCGGTGGATACTGTGCACGAGTCGCAGGAGCCTGCGCCCCCAGCGCCTGTGGACAGGAACGCCGACCGGAACGTCGACAGCAGAGTCAACAGCAGCGTCGACAGGAACGTTGAGAGGGCCGTCGATAGGAACGATGAGCCGATGTTCGCTTCGACTGCGAGTGCGGTTGAGCAGGCGGCGGGCAAACCTTCCGAAGCAGAAGAGGAAGCGCCGAGCGACACGGAGTTGACCGCGGCGTTGAGCTGGCTGACCCCTGCTGGCGGACATACGGATGACTCGGCGGCTCCTTCGCAGGTAACGTCGGCGTTGCCCGGGGAAGCAGTGGCACACGACGGGGCAGGCGCTCCCCGATGGGTAGCGGAGCCGATGGCGTTGAGTCCGGAAGAAGCGGCGATTTCGCTGGAAGCGGAAATGTTCCGCACCTTTGCAGCAATGCCCGCAGCAATGCCTGCCCCGATGACCGCCCCGATTCCCGCGGCTATGACCGCCCCGATGCCCGCGCCGTCGTCCGGGGCCGAAGTTGAAGCGGCGCAGATCGCCAGCGTTTCAGCGATCACGGCTGCGGTTGAGAGCAGACGGGCAAAAGCAGAGCTGGAGGCCAGTTCGAAAGCTTCGGCGGACGCGGCTGAGAGCGGTGAGACCCCAGAAGCATTGGCCGGGGCCGCGCCCGTAGAGGCGATGGCATCTGCTTCGAAGGTTGATGGAGATCAAGCGGAGAAGATGGAGCATGAAGCTCCCAAGGCCATGGCAGCGGCGGCGGCAGCGGACGGAGCAGCGTCCGATGGAGATGCCAGCGCGATTGCCAACATCGTCGACAGCGTGCTGGCCGACCTTCGCCCGAAACTGCTGGAAGAGATTTCGAAGAAGCTGGCCCGGAAATAACAGAGTCGCGCTCCCTTCGTGCGATCATCCCGACACCCACCCTTCGTAAAAACCCAATTCAGCCTTGGTGTACGTACTATGCTGATCTGCTCGCACTCCTGCACGGGCGCCGGGCAAAGTCAAGCGCCAAAGTGGTCTAATCTGACCAGACATCCGTATTGGCCACTTCTATTATGTTACGTAGTGAAGAGGTGAGACGACTGTTACAAAGGTCAGTCCAGCTTCTTTTCACAAGTGAGGTTCCAACATGGAAACCATATTGATTGTTCTTTTGGTGGTGTTCTTGCTCGGTGGCGGCGGCTGGGGATATTCTCGCTGGCGCGGCTAACGCAATTCCTAAGGGATGAACGTTGACACGCTGCTTGACCCTATTTTCGGTTTGATGAGGGGTTCGAATATACGGAGACAAACTTCCGAACCCTCCATCAGGTTCCCTGAACTAAGTCGGCCCATCTGAAGTTCTCTCTCCTTAGGCTTTCAAAGAAAGCGACGTACCCCATGCATTCGAGTTCAATCCTGCACGAAGTTCAGCAACTCTACAACGTGAGTGACCGTCTTGACTCACTGGCGGAACAACACCCCCTCGTCTCCGAAGCACTCGTAACCATCTCGGGCAGCGTTCGCAATACCGCCACTCTGTTGGAAGTGCTAGTGGCAACGAGAGTAGGGCGGATTTCCGGATTGGATCCAGCAAGTAACTGATTTGTTTATCGCTGTCTTTGCGCTGATTTCAGCGCGGACGCTAGTCGTGAGGAACGACACTTAGAAGTGAACTATGAACTTGCAGACCGCTCTCGCCATAGTCAACGCGATACTCATCCCCGCCAATCAGAAACCAGTAAAAGTGTGCACTGTTGAACAGACGGAGCCGGGGCGTTCCGGCAAAATATTAGGAGGTATAAATATCGGGAATAGTTTGTGCACACACCCTTCCGAGTAACATCTAGGAGAATCGAATGAAATCCGAGAAGCTATTTGTTGTTGTCTTCGGGTCGCTCGTCGTGCTTGCATTGTCACTGCCGGTAATGGCACAGGACACCACGCAATCCACCACCACGACGACACAGACTCCGGCTCAGCCGCAAACCCAAACCACTCAGACGAACGAGAGCACCACGAAGTACAAACACCATCACAAGAAAGTGAAGAAGGAGAAGCAAACAACGACTACAACCACGACCCCACCCCAGCGGGAGCATACCGAGACGACGACCACGACCACCACGCCTCCGCCGCAGTAATTCCAGGAAGTCGGTCCGATAGGCCGCGCCGCCATAAGAGTCGTGGCGGCGCGCATCTTTCTCCGTCAGAAGCTGTGCTTCCCCTCAGCGAGTAAGAGATCTCACCATTCAAGAACTTATCGCACAGCTTCCCGTGGAAGCTCTCACAGTACCCGTTCTCCCACAGACTCCGGGGGGCTGGCCCCCCTTTGCACCACCACGACTTTGGCTGCCTCACCCTTCGTGATTTTCGGAGGGTGAGCACCATGGAAAATGGCATCAGGGACTCTTCTCACCCGCAGTTCGGCCTTCTGGGTTTCGTTCACCAGCACGCGGCCTCTCGCTCTCCGTCGGCAAAGTGTCGGAAGCTCTAGTCTCTGACGCACCTTACTTCTCCAGTAGCTGGGTCGGTATAGCGATGCTGTCCCGCCGGACATGGCGCGCCCGGGCCCCGCTGGCCCTGTTGGCCGGACTGCCCCTGGTCACCCCGATGCCCCTGTTGGCCGGACTGCCCCTGGTCACCCTGCTGGCCTTGTTGGCCGGACTGCCCCTGGTCACCCTGCTGGCCCTGTTGGCCGGATTGCCCCTCGTCACCCCGATGGCCCTGTTGGCCGGACCGCCCCTGGTCGCCCTGCTGGCCCTGCGCACCCTGCTGTCCAGGGGGCCCTTGCTGCGGAGCTGGGCTTGTGTTGCAACCGCTAATAAATATGGCTAGCAGAATTACAACTGTAACTAGCGAACTCTTCATTTGATTCTCCTTTGTTCTGGTGCTGCTCGATGCAATATGCAGCTACCGTAGACGATGGTACACCGCGAGAATAGTACACATGTCGTATCAGCGCGCACTGTTCTACTTTGCTCAGTTATCTAGAATGATTTCTAGGGTCCATTTAGTGTCCACTCGCGGAACATCCGCGAGATTTTGCAGCATTTGGCAGAGACCTAACCTGCTTAATTCATAGGGGATGCTGCCCCGGGCGCCGAATCTTTTTCACCGCGCGGTGCCTTTGATTTGGCTAGCCGCGCGCCTCCCCACGCTCTCTCACCCCTCGCAAGACCTGAACTCTTTACCATTCGGTAACGAGGGCAGTTTCAAATCGCTCTGCCTCCTATCCCCTGCGCACGTTTGACGGGGTAGTGTATGGCGACGGCAAAAGTGCTACACGTTACCATTTAGTAATATCTGCTGGGGGCGCGGGACGGGCATGCGAGTGAGCGCAGGAAAGCGCGGGCGAGAGCGAGTGCACCCGAGATCGCTTCAGCGCCTCCGGACGGCAGCGGGCGATGTGCCCGCGAGTTCGTGATACGCCAACTGACAATTCGTCTTGAAATGCTTTTACCTAGCAGCGATAAAGAGAGCATAATTTGTACATGACACGGGACCGTGCGCTCTGGGAAGCAGTTGCGACAGTCTCGATTCGCTCTCTAATCATTTGGGGCATGCTCCTCTACGTCGTAAGGGCGAATGCGACGGGCTGACGCTATGTTCCGCTGGGAAGGTTTTGCGGACATGGTAGGCAGTGCCGAACGTCAATCGGAGCCTCGCGCTTTAGCCGACAACGAAAAACGCGGAAACATCGACGTTCATAAGAGGACCCGTGTTATATTTCCCCGCTAAACGGGCCCACCCGCCCATGTGTGGCCTTCACTAGCATTAACTGACAGCATTTGAGACTCCTGTACGGTTGCCATCCATGCGATCATCACCGAATTGCATGTACGGGAACATCACTTTCTCGAACGCCACGGACTATTAAACAAATTCTCGACCGAAGATTCAGAGGGCAAACGATGAAACGCATCTTAGTTCTGGTCTTCATGCTTTCAGCTTCGCTGGCAGTCGGCCAAGCCAAGCCCCGACAGGCGACACTCACGCAACAGAAAATATGCGCCGATCAAGCACGCAAGGCATTCAAAGAGTATTACGTCCCCGACAAGAAAGGCATCACGTACGACTACACGAATCACTACGATCCCGCCGCGAACATCTGTTACATAATGGTTCATGGGTTTGGAGTTTATAAAGACACTGGCGATCCCGCTTCTTCGGATGTGGTCTTCGATGCAATTGAGGGACGGACGTATGCCAGTTACTCCTGGATCAACTCACAGCAAAAGAAATTCTGGGAAGTCGCTCCAATCGAGTGCAGCGTGAAACCTCGAGGCGGCGAACCGATAACCTGCAAGTCGTCCGATGAATTTGAGCAACTGGTTGACAAATACTTCGGGATCGGGCGATGACCTTCACGATCCAAGCCGACTGGGATGTGCTGGCGCTCGAAGACGCGCCTGAGAGAATGCATGGTTCAAGGAGCGCATTGCTCAGGCGGTGTATTGTGCGACCGCCGATGAAGCGATCCGTTGCTCTATCCTCCCAAACATCTCGCGTTTTATTCCTCGATCATGTTCTTCACTGGATGCACGCCGCGCGGATAACGCCATCGTCCAAGGGGACAGGGAAGGAAGTCGCCCTGCGCGGACGTTATCCGGGGTAATCAGAGAACGTTGCAGAACCACGCAAAGGGTTCGTATGAGCATCCCACCGCGTTGGCAAACGGGCAGCAATCCTCGAATAACCTGTTCTTCGGTCATGCCGTCACCGCCTCGTCAGCGACGGTTTCCCATTCGGCGAGACAGCCTTCCTCGCGGGCCACGATTTCAAGTTCTTGCAACGTGAGATTCTCCATTGCGGGTAGGTTTGTACGCCAATCGAGGATGCGGTAGCAGTCGGCTCTGTAGCCGCGTCCGCTTTCGCGCATCTTCCTGACCACTCGGTCATCAGCGTAGAGTTTGCGATTCAGTCGTTTGATCAGTGCGTTTTCGGTAACGGTTCTTTTCAACATTAGTGTCTCCTATTGCGGGGGCTGATTGCCCGTGTGTATATACCCAAAAACGCGACGTGACCCGGAGTTTTTTTGCGAATAAAGTTGGCGAGTCGCGTGCAGACAAATCATCTAGCCGGGTAGTCCGCTAGATGATTCCGCGCTCGCCCGCTATACCCGCTCAAAAGCTCGCAATTTCGGGGATTTGGATGTAGTGTGATCCGCGCGGGCCAGATCGGGCCCGGAGGACCAGCATGAGCGCCCTGCCAACGGAAGAAAGGCGAGAGCAAATAATCCAAGAGCAGACCACGATCGCAAAGAATGCTTTGGCAAAGCTACGAGCAACAACCTGTAGGTACGGAAGCTCAGAGAACGCAGAAAGAAGTACTAGGCTGGCGTTATGTTAGCGAGATGACCAAGTTGGCCAAGTTCCAGGTTGGGCTTGACCTCCCTGAACAAGGGAACTAGTTAGGGTTAGCACTCGCCCGCAGGCCGTAGGAACAGACTAAGAACTGGGCGGCTTTTCACTCTTTCGAGTGAGCAGCCGCGTAACAGCGGTGGTCAGTTCTTCCTTTTTCTTAAGTGCCTCGGAAATTCTTTCTGCAAGTTCCGTTAGAACGACTCTGATCGCTTGCGCTATGGCGAGGCATTCTTCGTCAGTATCCGCGTGCAGCCCTTGGCTCAATGCATCATGCAGCAGAGTCAGCGGATTGTGCTGCCCGTCTATTAACAGCGTCTCGGGAATCCCGTGCTTTATTTTGTCGAGAGCCTTGCTAAATTGCGTCTCTTTCGCAGCCGCCTCGAATTCTTTAAGTACGTCCGGTTTGGCGCCGAGCTTCGCCGCTACCTTAGCAATTTCCCCAATGATCCGAGTTTTCTGGTTTTCCACGACTCTGCGGTAATAGGCGAACGCGCCAATACCCATGCCGCGATTTTCAGCACGTCGGCCTTGTAAAAAGAGTTCCCGATCTGGTCCTATCAGTGAGATCACACGGGCAGGCGTCGCAGGGCCGAACGGCGGCGTCTCGCCCAACTTTGACGCTATGCCCTCTCCTGGGCTACCCGTCATCTTTGCGGCAATTGCATACGATTTTCTCTTTGATTGACAATTGCGGCAGACAAAATGCAGGAACCCAAATGCCCATCCGTTTCCTTCTAAATAGATGGTTCCCGACGAATGGGTAAAAAAACGGAAACCATCGCACGCTTCCGAGTCGCAGTGCAGGAAAACATCAGGCGTTTGCGCTCTGAAGTTTGTGCCGTACCTCTCCCATAAACTACTTACCTCGAAAGTGGAGTCGGGCGGAGACTTAGCCAGAAACTCCGCCCAGTCCATTCCCTTCGGCTTGGGTGCAAGTTCAGCCTTTGGTGGCGCGTTGACCATCTTAGGTGGCATTGTACCTCGTCACAGGAGAGTCCCGGACTTGCGGTTGCGGCCCGCTGGCAGCGTTGCGCGTGTCGGGTGCGGGTGTAAACTTCAACCCATGCGTAGGTTAAAGATCAAGGCTTCCAAGATTTCACTTTTGACGATCACACGAAGTCCTCAGTGGAACGACAAGATGGTCTACATTCTTGCGGCCAACAGGTACTTCAAGTACCAGAATGGTCGTTCTCGCATTATCTACATCGGCACAACGAAAAAGGGTGCTGGGCGGCCAGCAGCGTCAGCAGTGAACAAGGCAAGTCAAGCGTTCGGGAAGTTGCATGGAGTGAAGACCATCGAAGTACACATCGCAACCTGTCGTCCTCGCAGGAATTTACAAACCTGGAAACACCTTGAGTCCGCATTGCTCGACACATTTGTGAATAGATACTTTCAACTTCCGAAATACAACAAGATCAGACCCAAGCCGAAAAAGGGACTCTTCCGCTACACTCCTCTGACCAGACTCATAAGCCAGTTTGATCGGGCATGATTGCTACGCACATCAATTGAACGATTCAGGCCGTTGCGCTTGTGCTGAAAGTGCTCCCACACTTCGGGCAGCGTGTTTGAGTCGAACTGACTCGGAGCAACTCCGCCGGTGGAATCTGATATCCGCAGTGTGGGCAGAGCGTGGCGAGGGACGCCCACACTTTTTCGAGATTGATCTTTTTCCGGGCGGGCATTCGGGCCTCAGACTATGGCGTTTTCTGCCCCTTCGTGGCTTTTCTCGCCGAGTATGCTTCGAAATTGCAACTCTATGGCCTTCATCGCAACCGGAATGTCCTCCTCAAATCTATGAAATGCGCTCATGACAGCCGCGGCATATTGTTTGTGTGTTTGCTCATCGGGAGAAGGCATAGTGCCCCACATTCCAATGGGCGCAATTGTTTTTCTGAGATCGTCCACGAGCTTGTCCAGCAATGCGCAAATGTTGTCCGGTAGATATATCCGATGGCCATCGACAAAGAGAGCGAACTCACGGATCATCTCCAGTGTCTTGTTGAACTCCTCCCGTTTACCCTGCTCGCCCGAACCTCCGCCAATCGAAACATATCGTTTAGCCGTCCAGAAGACATCCACAGCTAGGCGCTTGTATAACTCCGCAATTACTTGTGCACGTTTCTCGTGAAGCTTCGAAAACCGCACTTGATGCTCAAGTTCCGTTATCTGAAGGGAACTCCTCAGCCGCTCGATTTCGATGTTGGATTCGGACTGCAATCGGTTCTTGAACGCCTCGAACTCCCGAGCCCATTTATTGTTGAGTAGAGTTTTGATCAACCAAGCGGCTACTCCAAGGAACGCTCCTTGTCCGCCCACTGTCGTGATGATGTCCTGCCAGTTGAGGGCCATGGGCACGAGTATAATCTGGATTCTTTCTTGTTCGCGGGTTAGGGCGCGTCAAAGAATACCCCGCTCTTGCGATTGCAGCCCCGTGGGGCCCGACTTACTCATCGGGATAGCCTGAACCCTCGCTCAGTACCTGCTGCGGTTTTTTCTATCTGAACTTCGCGGTTTCGGAAGCGCTTGCGTCGGAAACCTTCGCCCCGCATTCGGGATTTTTATTCCAGCCTGTGGCAGCGTTGCGCGCCTAGGTCGATTCCTTAACGGCGAGTCACGGGTTTAGGGCTGAGGGAGAGATGGCTGTCATAGGTGAGTCGGTCGTGTCGGTATCGTATTGCTAGCTGGTTTCCACCTTCGTGCCGTAGAAGTTCGGCCCTGAGTTCGTTGACCGTGTATAGATAGTGTCCGTTGATAGAGATGATTACATCACCGGGTTTGATGTCAATGGTATCTGCGGGTCCATTAGGCTGCACACCGGAAATTTCAAGTCCGTTGTGTTTCGCGTCCGGATTACCCTTAAACCAAATTCCGATTCGGGCCTCCTCTGTGATGGCCCCTGAAGTATTAGCGGGCACGGCAGGGCCTTGGATGGTTGAGGTCACGGCCTCGGGGGCACGGTGAGCTGAACCTGATCGGCATTGGACGGCTGCCTTATCGACTGTTCTTGTTGAAAGAGGAGTACGAATCTAGCAATTTTCCACACGGTGTTTACTTCACACTGAACGGCCAAGTGCATGGCGATCTGCCGGCCAACTTCATCACCACCACGTTGAAGTATGACTTTCTCGGTCGGCACCTGCTGGTCTCGGTTGACTGCACCGAAATGGATCAGGCGGTGCGCGAAGATTTCCTCATGGCATCGCGTGACAGAGTCAGGCGAAACGAGGCTTATGACGAGATTTACGGGACATTGCGTGAGGAACTCAGAGAGCATCCTGCGCTCCGACAGCACAACGCTCAGCGCAAGAAAAAGCGTCTAGACGAGACACTGTCCAAAGAAGAGAACGCCAGCGATTATTTGCAGGAACTACTGAGGAGTGATCCAACGCTGGCGAGCATTCTCGGAATTGGCGGGAATGTCATTTCGAGTACTGGGCCATCGAGCGAACCTGTCCCGTTTACAGGGAAGCAATTCCCTACGTTTTTCCGAATCGCGAAGGAACCGAAGAACGGGCTCATCAAAAACTGTCCCCTGAATCGTACGATCCGAGTGGATTTCGACACGGACGCAGCCAACGGTTATTTCGAGAGACCCAATTGTCCAGGCTCGATTCTCTTCGATCCGCCGAACCTCAGCGTCAGCAATCATCTCTGGGACGGGAAGTACACGGTGAAGTTCCAGATGCCTTACGACGCCGGAATCGGCGACAAAGTCAAAATGCGTGTCACGGTCAGCGACATTGAGCGTGACACCAAGAACGATCCCTTTGTCTCTGAATTCACGATGGTGGGGAGCAATGAAGCAGAGGATGTACCGCCTCCGCCGCCAGGAGCTCGTCCTCCAGGAAGCAAACCCAATGGAAACGGAAAGCATTCCACTCCGGTGTATGCGGCTCCTGACATTCGGGAGGTCAGACGGCCACAGTGGGACGATCCACAGTTCAAGTTCGATGAGTACAGTTCCCTGAAGATTGTGAGCGCGGACGAGGGGAATGGGTACATCTTTTTCGTCAACATGGACAACCAGTTCCTTATTCACGAGCTGCACAAGGCCAAGGACGAAGGAGCATTGGTGAAGCATTGGTTCAAATACGGTGTGGTGCTTTCTGCCCTTGGCATTCTCAAGGAACTCCAGCGACTGCGAGAGGAAGCGGGCAAGAACGATGACGAGAAAGGCGAAGAGGACATCGACCTGGAGAACGTTAGTAAGTTTTGCGCTGGACTTGGTCGGATAGTTGTTCCAATGATTCGTGCATTGTACAAGGGGCCAGCGATGCTGGCCTCTGCGACCGTGGGAGCCTGAAGGAGGTTTGTTTGCCAGGAGAAAAAGGCGATCGAGAAGTAATGTATGGGATTTGAAATTGATTTTCTAGCCGTGGGCGATGGCGAGAAAAGTGGCGACGCCATAGCTGTCAGGTGGGGGAACCTCTTCGGCACTCGTGCAGAGCAGAAGATTTTGGTTATTGACGGTGGAACCCTGGAGGCTGGCCAGAATCTTGTCAATCACGTTACGACGTACTACAAAACCAACTCTGTAGATGCGGTGATTTCCACGCATCCCGACATCGATCACGCTTGCGGACTGAAGGTGGTATTGGAGAACCTGGACTTCAATGCCCTGTTGATGCACAAACCTTGGGATCACGCGAACGAGATTTGCGAGTTGTTCAAGAATCCCACCACGCCCACGAAACTGAAAGAGAAACTGCGAAAGGCCATCACGACGGCCCACGAGTTGGAGAGCTTCTGCGTCGAACGCGGAAAGAAGGTATATGAACCATTCGAGGGCACTGACCTTTATGGTGATGGGTCAGCCATCGTGCTCGGCCCTAATCGCGCTTACTACCAACTCCTGGTGTCACAATTTCGTGATACCCCAGCGGCAAGTTTCAGCGTGCCAGGAATTTTGCAAAAGGCCGTGACAGCCGCCAGCGAAGCGGTTGAATGGGTCGCTGAAAAGATGGACATGCAGTACGAGAGTCTTGACGACTCTGGCGTAACGAGCCATGAGAATAACTCATCGGTCATTCTGCTTTTAACAATCGACGGTCAAAAACTGCTGCTTACTTCTGATGCAGGCATACCAGCGTTAACAGCCGCAGCGAACTATGCAGCCAGTCGGAATATTGCCCTTCACGATTTGCGATTCATGCAGGTGCCGCACCACGGGAGCAAACATAACGTCGGGAAGACGATCTTGAATCGTATAAAAGCGGGAACCGCGTACGTTTCCGCTGGAGCGAAGGCTCCGAAGCACCCGGCCAAAAAAGTGACGAACGCACTCATCAGAAGAGGCAGTGCGGTATACGTCACTGCAGGAACAAACTTGATGCACTCTAAGGAATCGCCACAACGCAGCAACTACTCCACCGTTGCAGCCCTGCCGTTCTACGATCAAGTCGAGAAATAAGAATGATTCAGATGAAGAGCAGCCTCGACGAATACACGAGAAATGCGAGACTGAAGCCCGCATTCCTAGTTGCGTTGCCTCTGGCACTCACAGTCGCCGTTCTTGGCTTCAAAGGGTCTGCCACTGAAGGCACATTATTCGGACTTGCGTCATCGCTGGGGTTTACGTTTCTGCTGTCACAGCTCGTAAGGGACAGAGGAAAGGCGAAGGAGCCCAAGCTTTTTCACCGGTGGAAAGGCAAACCAACAACTGCGATGCTTCGCCACCAAGATCCACGTCTCAACGGTCACACTCGCGGTCGATACCACATGCGGTTAAGTTCGATGCTCCCAGGGATAAACCTTCCGACTGAAGAACAAGAGCAAGCAGACGCTGCTCAGGCGGACTCGAAATACGCAAGTTGCGTCGATTATCTACTCTCCAAGACCCGCGACAAGGAACGGTTTCAGCTTCTTTTCCAGGAGAACATCAACTACGGCTTCCGTAGAAATCTGTGGGCAATGAAGCCCGTGGGAATAACGATTGCTGTTCTCAGCCTAGGTGCACTCGCCGTGATAACTGCATTAGAGGCACGCACCGACTCGGTTCCGTGGTTTGCGAATGCGACGGCCATCGTGATTAACAGCTTCCTTCTTACATGGTGGTTGGTGCGGATCACCCCGACCTGGGTCAAGACGGTTGCAGACGCCTATGCCATCCGCTTGTTGGCTTGCATCGACGAATTACAACCCTGATCGTCCTAATTTCACCTTCAAGACCTAGACCGCCGTCCTAGCCCGTTAATCCTTTTTACGCACGCGCCAGCGCTCTAGAGTGAGAGTTTGCTCAACTCAGCTCCAACTCAGCTCCAGCGCCCCGCCCCTGCGCCCAGCTTCAGCCTCAATCGTTGCACGTGACCGAATCGGGGGCGGCGCTTGGCGTGAAGTTAACGCTGAGTCAACTCGAACTTACCTCAACGTCAACGTTTCACACACGATCAGCTGGAACTCAACTCCACGCGCACGCGCCAGCGCCCAGCGCCAGGCCGCCCTGCAAATTTAAACGCGATCACACTGAAATGCGGGGGCGGGGGGCTCTGGTGTGAAGTTCACTCTCAGATTCAATTCAACGTTCAACAATTTCTAGTGTGCCCTGGCTCACGCAACTCCAATTTCGTTCACGCGCCCAGCGCCTCGCGCCTTAAGAAAATTACATTCACGTTCACGTTCACGCGCATGTTTACTCTTATGTTACGGGGCGCTCTAAGCATGCTCACTTCCCTCCTCCCTGCGCACGTTTGACCCTTCTTTTCGTGCGCCTGTAAGATCAATGATTCCTTCCTTCTGCCGGAGAATCTGCCGAGCTTCGCTCGGCTTGGACGGCCGAGGGCTGCCGTCCCCGCACGATCAGGATAAAAATGCCGCACGAACTGCCGAAAGCTTACGAACCGGGCGCCATTGAGGCGCGTTGGGCGGAGTATTGGGTCCGGGAAAAACTGTTTCATGTCGAGACGCCTCCGCCCAGCTCGCCCGAAAAAGACGCGCGGCCGGTGTTCACTTTGCTCTTGCCGCCTCCGAATGTTACGGGGCGGCTGCACATGGGGCACATGCTGAACCAGACGCAGATGGACATTCTTGTCCGCTGGCATCGCATGCGCGGGTTTATCACGCTTTGGCTGCCGGGGACGGATCATGCCGGGATCGCCACACAGATGATGGTCGAGCGGCAGCTTGCGAAAGAGGGCAAGAAGCGGCGCGAGATGGGGCGCGAGAAGTTTGTGGAGCGGGTTTGGGAATGGAAGCGCGAGTATGGCGGCGCGATCCTCGATCAGATGAAGCGGCTGGGCGCATCGGTCGATTGGGGGCGCGAGTACTTCACGATGGACGAAAATCTTTCGCGCGCGGTGCGCGAGGTGTTCGTCCGGCTGTATGAAGAAGGATTGATTTATCGCGGGAAGTACATCGTCAACTGGTGTCCGCGATGCGAGACGGCGATTTCGGATCTTGAGGTGAAGCACGAAGAGGTGGCGGGGAAGCTTTGGGAGATTCGGTATCCGGTTGTGAACGCGAAACCGGCAGAGGAAGGCGCCTCGCTTCGCTCGGCGGGGCGGACGAATGCGTCCGCCCCTACGCAGGATTTTATCACCGTGGCGACCACTCGTCCGGAGACGATGCTGGGCGACACGGCGGTGGCGGTGAATGCGGCCGATGAGCGGTATACGCATCTCCACGGGAAGAAGGTGATGCTGCCGCTGATGAAGCGGGAGATTCCCATCATTCTGGATGAGATTGCTAAGCCGGAGTTTGGGACGGGCGCGGTGAAGATCACTCCGGCGCATGACCCGAACGATTTCGAGGCGGGGAAGCGGCACAACCTGGCGCAGATCGATGTGATGGATCTGCACGCGCGCATGAACGAGAACGCGGGCCCGTATAAAGGGCTCGACCGTTATGCGGCGCGCGAGGCGGTGCTGGCCGATCTTCGCGAACAGGGTTTTCTGGGGGCGGAGAAGGATTACACGGTGGCGTTGGGGAAGTGTGACCGGTGTGGCACGGTGGTCGAGCCTCGTCTGTCGGAGCAATGGTTTGTGAAGATTGCGCCTTTGGCTCAGAAGGCGATTGCGGCGGTGGAGTCGGGTGAGATCACGATTACTCCGGAGAACTATAAGCAGATTTATTTGAACTGGATGTACAACATCCACGATTGGACGATCTCGCGGCAACTGTGGTGGGGGCACCGGATTCCGGTGTGGCACTGCCAGGATAGAGATTGCCAGCACGTGATTGTGGCGCGGGAGACGCCGGCGGCGTGTCCGAAGTGCGGCAGCGCGAGGCTGGAGCAGGATACGGACGTGCTCGACACGTGGTTCTCGTCGGGGCTGCTGCCGTTTACGACTTTGGGATGGCCCGAGAAGACGCGGGATCTGGAGGTGTTCTATCCGACTACGCTGCTGATTACGGCTTACGAGATTCTGTTCTTCTGGGTGGCGCGGATGATCATGTTCGGCTGCCACTTTATGGCCGGGCACCAGCAGGATGCCGCGATGAAGAAGGCTAGCGGCTGGGGAGATCGAAAGGACGATAGCGTTCCGTTCCGCAATGTCTATATTCATGCGCTGGTGCGTGATGCGGAGCGGCAGAAGATGTCTAAGACCAAGGGGAACGTGCTCGATCCTATCGAGGTGATCGAGCAGTACGGGACGGATGCGACGCGGTTTACTTTGGCGTCGATGGCGGCTCCGGGGACCGATATCGCGTTCAGCAAGAGCCGTACGGCGGGGTATCGGAATTTTGCGAATAAGATATGGAATGCGGCGCGGTTCATGTTCATGAATGTGGATCGGGTGGAGCCGAGCCTGCGTCCGGCTCGTGTGGGCGCGGGCGACTCGCTTGCGCAATTTAGCGGCATCGCGGGATTCAGCTCGCAGACGCTGGAAGACCGGTGGATTCTTTCGCGATTCAATCGTGCGGCGAAGGACGTGAATGAGTCTCTGCAGACATATCGCTTCGATGAGGCAGCGAATCGCATTTATGATTTCTTCTGGGCTGAGTTTTGCGACTGGTACGTCGAGCTGACCAAGCCTCGACTGAACTTCGAGGAGGGCGCGGACACGAGACCGGCGCGAGTTGCGTGCGCAAATCTGGTCAATCTATTCGAGACCTCGTTGCGTCTGTTGCACCCGGTAATGCCATTCATAACAGAAGAAATCTGGCATGCGATGTACGACGGCAACCCTCCGCTGAAATCGATTGCGCTGGCAGCATATCCGGCAGCGGATGAAAAACAGATCGATCTAAGCGCGGAGACGGAGATGGCGATCCTGCAGGATCTGATCGTGAGTGTGCGCAATCTGCGGGCGGAGTTGAAGGTCGAGCCTAAGGTCAAAGTGCCGGTCGAGGTGTTTGCACACGAGCCGGAGATTCGCGCGATGCTCGAAAAGAATCTCGGCGCGGTTCTGCTTGATCGCCCGGCAAATGTAGAGAAGATCACCTTTGCGGAAAGCTCGCTCGAGAAATTGCCCGGTGCGCGCAGCACGTCGCGGTTCGATGTGCATGTGGTATACGAGAAAACTGTTGACGTTGCGGCCGAGCGTCAGCGTCTAACGAAAGAGCTGGAGAAGATCGAGAAGCAACTAGCGAGTGCGCACGCCCGACTTGGCGACGAGCAGTTTCTGGGGAAGGCTCCGGCGAAAGTGGTGGAGGGATTGCGCAAGCAGGTTGAAGAAGCGACGGTTCTGCGGGAGAAGACACTCGCGAAGTTGAAGGAATTGTTGTAGAAGCCCCAGACTGCTTCGCTGTCCGCCTCGCGAAGCCGACTGGGTTTATCGGCGGTAGCGACACTGCGGCTCTTCGAGTCGCTGGACAGCCGAGGGCGGCTGTCCCTACGAGAGATTAGACGGGCGAGGGTGCCCGTCCCCACACGATTTAGTTGGGTTGCCGGCGGGACGCCGGCGCTACCTATGGACTGGAATTCACGACGCATTACGGCGATTCTTGAGAACGCGCTCAACGAAGATCGGGCGACGCGCGATGCGACCAGCTACGCGTGCATCGATCCCAATCAGCGGGCTTCGGCGACGATTATCGCCAGGCAGGAGTGCATTCTGGCTGGGCTTGGCTGCGTGCCGCGGATTCTTGACGTCTACGCCGCGCTGGACGGGGCGGTGACTTCGCATTATGAGGTGACGAGCCATCCTTCGATCTTTGATGGCATCCGCATGCACACGGGGCAGCAGATCGCGGTGATCCGGCACAATGCGCGGGTGATTCTTTCGTGCGAGCGAGTGATCCTGAATTTTCTGCAGCGCATGTCCGGAATCGCGACTACGACCCGCACATTTGTGGATGCGGTCGCGGGCACGCACGTGCGGATTCTCGATACCCGCAAGACGGCGCCGGGGCTGCGCGTGATTGACAAGTACGCGGTGCGCTGTGGCGGCGCGCTGAATCACCGGCTGGACCTCTCCGACGGCGTGTTGATCAAGAGCAATCACATTGCGCTGGCCGGGGGCGTGATTCCGGCGCTGGAGCACGCGATCCGTAACCGGCGTGGGCGGCAGCCGATCGAGATTGAAGTGCGATCGCTGGAAGAACTGCAACTGGCGCTGGACCACGGCGCGGAGGCGATTCTGCTCGATCACGTCAGCGTCGAGCATGTGCGTAAGGCGGTCGAAATTTGTTCCGGCCACCGGCGGCGGATTCCGCTGGAATGCGCGGGCGGCATCACTCTTGAGAACGTGCGGGCGTATGCCGAGACGGGCGTGGATTTCATCTCCGTCGGGGCGCTGACGCAGTCATCGACGGTGGCGGATATGAGTTTGCGGGTTACGCCGGCGTGAGAGCATTCGTCGGTCGTTAGTCGTCAGCAAACGAATTACCGAACGATCCATCTCCGCGAACGACCAACGACCAACGACTGACGACCGATGGCCGACGACTAACGACTAACGACTGTTTATAATTCCCTCCATCGCAGTCTCCACCAAAACTCGCAGCTTACCGTCCGTACACAAAGCGACCGACGTTCGCCTGGGACGCATCGTACGCCTGCTCATGAGCAACGCTACCGTGGTTGTAAGCGGCACAAAAATTGCCGAAGAGATTGGGACGAGCCGGTCGGAAGTGTGGCGGCTGATTCAGCAACTGCGCGGGTTGGGTGTGGATGTTGCGGGGCATCCGGCGACGGGCTATCGGCTGCGGGCGGTTCCGGACTTGCTGCTGCCGGAGATGCTGGCTCCGTCATTGAAGGGGACGATCTTTGGTGGCACCAAGCTGATCCATCACTATTACAAAATTGGCTCGACTAATTCGGAGGCGATGCGGTCGGCAGCGGACGGCGCGCCCCAAGGCAGCGTATTTCTTGCCGAAGAACAGTTGAGTGGGCGCGGGCGCGGCGAGCATACCTGGCATTCGGCGCGGTCCGCGGGCATCTACTGTTCGGTGATCCTGCGTCCGGCGCTGCCGCCTTCGGACGCTCTGATTTTTTCGCTGGCCGCGGGGCTGGCGGTGCGCGCGGCGGTTGCCGAGGTTGCGCCGCAGCTTCCGGTGGATTTGAAGTGGCCGAACGACCTACTGCTGGGCGGCAAGAAGTTTTGCGGCATTCTCGCCGAGATGAATGCCGAGGCGACGCGGGTGCGATATCTGGTGTTGGGCGTGGGGATCAATGTCAATCAGGTGAAGTTTCCGGCTGAGCTGCGCGAGATTGCAACTTCATTGCGGATCGAGTCGGGCACGGAGTGGTCCCGCGTGGAACTGTGCGCCGCTTTGCTAAGATCGCTTGACCGGGAGTATCGGAGACTGACCGAGGATGCTGGATCGCGAGATGCGATCCTGCGCCGGTTTCAGGAGATCTCTTCATCGGTGCGCAGCAGAAAAGTGAGCATCCTGGTGAACAGCGAGGACAACGGCGGTCTGACGGGCGTTACCGAAGGACTGGATGAGCGTGGATTTTTGCGGGTGAGGACGGTGGAGGGGTTGCGGACGGTGGTGAGTGGAACGGTTCGGCTGGATGGGGCATAGCTCCGTCACCACACGAACTCGGTTCTCGCGGTAGTGGTGATTGGGCGGCTCTTTGCGACGCTGGACGGACGAATGCGTCCGTCCCTACGTGATTCGATTATGCTGCTTGTGATTGATGTGGGAAACACGAATACGGTGTTGGGCGTTTTCGAGCGGGTACCGCCCCGTCCGGGCGAGGATGTGACCTCCGAGACTGCGCGCTACGAGCGTCTGGTTGCCAACTGGCGCGTCGGTTCGCATCTAACTCGTACGGTTGACGAGTACGGAGTGATCTTCCGCAATCTTTTCTCTATGGAGAACCTGGAAGTTTCGAGTGTGCAGGGGATCGTGATTTCATCGGTGGTTCCACCGCTCGATTCTGTGTTACGGCAGGTGTGCGAGCGCTATTTCAATACCAAGCCGCTCTTTATCGAACCGGGTGTTAAAACGGGCATGCAGGTGCTGTATGACAATCCCGCGGAGGTGGGCGCGGACCGGATCGTCAATGCGGTGGCGGCGTTTGAGAAATATGGCGGGCCGTGTGTGATTGTGGACTTTGGCACGGCGACGACCTTTGATTGCATTTCGAAAAAGGGCGAGTACATGGGCGGCGTGATTTGTCCGGGGATCGGGATTTCAGCAGACGCGCTGTTTCAGCGCACAGCGCGCCTGCCGCGGGTGGAGATTCGCAAGCCGGCGCGGGTGATTGGATCGAACACGGTCGGAAGCTTGCAGTCGGGGCTTTACTACGGCTATCTCGGCCTGGTCGACGGCATCCTGGAGCGACTGGTGGATGAACTGGGTCCGGAGACGCGAGTGATTGCGACCGGCGGCCTGGGATCGCTGATTGGCACCGCTTCACACTTCATTAAGGATGTGGATGAGTTTCTCACCCTGGAGGGGCTGCGTATTATTTGGGATCGGAACCAGTCGTTCCGGCGCGACGCGGCGTCGAAAGCGGCAAAGACGCCCGCTCCCGCCAAGCATTTGGATGCCGATGCGAAGGCGTGGCCCTCGCCGAAGAGCCCTAAAACGAGGTGAGCGGTCAGAGGTCAGATTGCAGAGGTTCGAACCCTAGAACGAATTCAAAGGGTCAGATTGCAGAGGTTTAGGAGCCTAGGGTTTCACCTCTGCAATCTGACCTCTGACCTTTGACCTCTCCATGTCGTGGAAAACTACTTCAATTACTTCACCGAAATCGAAGAGCACTACTTGCGGCGGCGGGGGACGCATCTGCTGCTTTCGACGCTCGATTGGGCTTTGATTGAGACTTGGAAGAGTGCGGGCGTGCCGCTGGAGGCCGTGCTCCGCGGGGTGGACGACTCCTTTGACAAATACGATCAGCGTCCCTCGAAATCGAAGAAAGTGAATAGCCTGGCGTATTGCTCGCAGGCCGTGCTAGCGGCGGCGGAAGATATGAGGGAGGCGGCGGTTGGCTCTGCTGGCGACGAAAAAATTCAGCGAGAGCCTGGATTCGAGGCGGCACAGATTTCAACGTTCTTGCGGGAGAACGCTCAGAAACTAGAGAAAGCGAAGCTGCCGGAGCGTGCGGGATTCGCAACTGGAGCGCTGGCGCGGGAAGAAGCAATTTCGCTGCGCGAGATGGCATTGGCAATCGAGAGCAGCGGGAAACTTCCGCGACTGGAAGATTTGGAGCGGCGCCTGACGGTGATGGAGGAGAAACTGTTCGCGGTGCTGATGGCGGCTACTCCGGACGAAGATCTCGTGAACGTTCGCGCGGAAGCGGATCGGGATATCGCTCCCTACCGGCGGAACATGACGGCGGCGCAGATTGAGCAGCTGCACAAGCAGTATGTACATAAGCGGTTGAGGGAGCGCTGCGGGGCGCCTCGGCTTAGTTTGTTCTATATGCATTAATGCGCGTGAGCTGCAATTTTTTCGGTGTGGAGGCGCGGCTTTGCCCCGCTTTTACGGGGCAGAGCCCCGTCACCACACAACTTGCCACACAAGCTGCCAAAGAACCTCCTGCGAAATTGTGTCGTGTTCGACATTCGCGGCGTTCGGCGCGGGCAGGAGTGCCCGCGCTACACTTACCGCTTGCTTCTTTCCATCGAAAAACTGATTTACGGCGGCGACGGACTGGCGCGCGCTCGCGGTGCGGATGGGCGCAACATGGCGGTGTTTGTGCCGTTTGTGCTGCCGGGGGAGCGAGTTGAGGTCGAGATCCGGCAAGAGAAGCCTGGATTCGCACGCGGCTTGGTGACGCAATTGATCGAAGCTTCGCCCGATCGCGTCGAAGCGCGGTGCCCCTATTTCCGGCAATGTGGCGGATGTCACTACCAGCACATTTCCTATCAGCGTCAACTGGAGTTCAAGGCTGAAATTCTGCGCGAGACATTGCAACGGGTGGCGAAGATCGAGCTGAGGTCTGAGATTCGCCTGCATGCTTCTCCTCCGTGGAATTATCGCAATCGGACGCGGCTGCAGGTGCGCACTGCGCCCGAGTTTGCGCCCCACCCCGGTCAGACCGGCCGTTCTGGAGACCTCGGATTTGCCTTGGGGTATTTTCGTTTTGGCTCGCACGAATTCCTTCCGGTGCGCGAGTGTCCGATCAGTTCGGCGCTGACCAATCGGATGATGGCGCGGCTGCTTGAGCTCGGCGGATTGGATTGTCCGGCGGCAGTCGAAGAGATGGAGATGTTTGCGGACGCTGCGGACGAGCGATTGCTGGTCTCGGTATTCTGCGGCCGCGAAGCGGATCAGCGAAACCTGTTGCGTTGGGCGGAAGCGCTACGCGCATTGCCGGAAATCAGCGGCGTGACGTTCTTTTTTTCGCGGCGCCGAGGCGAAGAAGATGAGATGCCCGATCCGAAAGCGCTGGCGCAATTGGGGGCCAAGGCAATTCGGTATCGAACCCAGGACCACGAATATCAGGTTAGCGCGGGGGCCTTCTTCCAGGTGAATCGTTATCTGGTGGACGAACTGGTTTCGGTCGTGACCGGGAATGTACGCGGGGACGTCGCGCTCGACCTCTACGCCGGAGTGGGGTTGTTTTCCGCGGCTTTGGCGAAAGGCTTTCATCACATTTTTGCTGTAGAGGCGTCACAGACATCGCATGCCGACCTGGTGCAGAATGTGCCTGCGAACGTGAAAGCGGTCGGTGCGCGAACCGAGGATTATCTGAGAGAGGGTTATCCGAGAAGACGCGCAGGGCAAAAAAGGCCTGACTTGGTTGTCCTGGATCCTCCTCGCACCGGTGCCGGCAAGGCGGTGATCCGCTCTTTGGCGGAACTCGGAGCGCCTCTTGTTCGATATGTTTCGTGCGATCCGGCGACGCTGGCTCGGGACCTGGTTCCTCTTTTGGCCGCTGGGTATCGCATCGAGAAAGCACACTTGTTCGATCTGTTTCCGGAGACGTTTCACATCGAATCGGTGATGCTGCTCGCGCGCTGACTGATTTCATTTCGCCCAGAGTTCGTCATGGAAGACGAGGTGCGCCGGCATAAGCAACACGCGCGCCGGGATCCGTGGCCCTCAGCGGCTGAAGCCGGACTTCTTTCTTCGGCGTGATGGCACGACTGAAGTCGCGCCCTTCCCGTTCATTGAGGAATCAGAGTTTTTCATCAAATTGTGACGCCGGATCTGGAGCTTGAGAATGACGCACGACCAGAATCAGCCACGGCAGCCGTTGTTCTGGGCGGCGATCGCATTTTCTCTGGGTCTGTGGACGGGGGTGCGCGCCTGGCGGCCGCCGTCTTGGTGGGTGATTGGGGTTGTGGCTTTCGTTTTTGCGGCTTCCTGGTTTCTTCGGAAGCGAGCCTGGCTTGCCAAGTCGCTGTCGTTGGGAGCGTGGTTTCTTATGGGTGCGTTTCTGATTCAGGTTCGCGGGCAGCGGCCGGTTGAGCTTCAGCAGGATGCTGTTCGGATTTCTGCCCTGTCCGACGGCCGTGCGGTCACACTCACGGGGCGTGTGATGCGCGAGGGATATGCGCAGGCCGTGGGGGCGCGGTCGATTCGTGAATCCGTTGATGTGGAGACGGAACAGATTGCAAGCCTGGGTGAAAGTTGGCCGGTGCGGGCGGGAGTACGGCTGACGATTTACGGGTCGGTAGAAGATCCAGAGGTAATGGAGCGGCGGGAGTCCTTGCCCGGTCTCGACGCTTCTAGTAGCGCAGGCAGGACGGGCGAGTCGCCCGTCCCCACACTTGGCTTGTCTGGACTCGCCTACGGCACGCGCATTCGGATTCTGGCTAAGCTGCATCCGGCGCGTAATTACCGCAATCCTGGGGCGTTCGATTATGAAGGCTATTTGCGCGATAACGGCATCAGCATGCTGGGGTCGGCGGAGGCTAAGGATATTGAGCAGCTTCCGGGGTTTTCCGGCAGCCGGATTGAACTCTGGCGGACGCGCGTTCACGCGAGCATCGTGGCGAAGATTCACCAGTTGTGGCCCGCGTCGCAGGCCTCGCTCATGGATGCCATGGTGCTCGGCGAGGAATCGTTTCTGCGCAATGCGACGCGCACCGAGTACCAGCGCTCGGGCACGTATCACGTGCTGGTTGTTTCGGGAATGAACCTGAGCATCCTGGCGGTTGCCATTTTTTGGACGCTGCGCCAGTTGCGCGTGGATCCCGCAGTGGCGGCTGTGGCGACGGTCGTGGTCTCGTTCGCATATGCGTTCGTCGTCGGGGTCGGTCCGCCAGTGTGGCGCGCCGCGCTGATGCTGGCCACTTACCTGGGCGCGCGCCTGCTATATCGCGAACGCAACATGATGAACGCCATCGGAGCGGCGGCGCTGGGAGTTCTGATCGCCGATCCGCATGCCTTGTTTGGGGCGAGTTTTCAGCTGACATTTCTTGCGGTCTTCATTATTGCGGGCATCGGCTCGCCGATTCTGGAACGGACAACTTTGCCCTATGCGCGCGGTTTGCGGCTGTTGCGAGCGGCCAGCTACGATCTGCACCTCGCTCAGCACTACGCTCCCGCGGTGGCGCAATTCCGGCTCGACCTACGGTTGATCGCGGGTCGGCTGAAGAGATTCATCGGCGACCGCTTCAGCCTGGCGCTGCTTGCGATTGTCATGCGCGTGGCCATCGGTCTTAGCGAATTGATTTTTATCTCGGCGCTGATGCAAGCGGGACTGGCTCTGCTCATGGCCTATCACTTCCATCGCGCGACCACCATGGGGATGCCCGCCAACCTGGCGGTGATTCCGCTTACCCAGGTGCTGATGCCAGCCGCCGCAGCCGCCGTCGGCTTGGGGTATATCTCGATTGCGCTGGCCAAGCCTGCGGTTTGGATTTCCGGCATGGCATTGGAGGGAATCGCGGGAACGGTGCATTGGCTGGGGGGCGCCCAAGGCGTCGGAATGAAGATTGCGGGAACGTCAATCGCCGACCTGCGCGTCGCCATGCCTTCGCTGCTGATGATATTGGCCTCGCTTGCCGCGTTGCTGCTTGCCATGTTTGCGGCGCAGTTCCGTCGCTCGCGGCTCGCGGCTTTCGCTTCTGTCATGTTGCTGTTTGGCGTTGCCGGCTGGATCGCGTTTGTCCCCTCGCATCCTCCCTTGCGTGCCGGCGCAATGGAGATCACAACCATCGACGTCGGACAAGGCGATTCCATTGTGCTGGTCACACCCGAGGGCCGCGTTGTGCTCGTTGATGCTGGAGGCTTGCCGCAGTGGATGCATTCCGATTTCGATCTCGGCGAACAGGTCGTGTCTTCTTATCTCTGGAACCGAGGCATCGATCGTCTCGACGTGGTCGCGATCACGCATCCGCATGCCGACCACTACGGTGGAATGCCGGCGGTGATTGCGAATTTTCATCCCCGGCAACTCTGGATGAGTATCGACGAACCGGTGGGCGAAATGGCAGCGATCGTTGCGCAGGCCCGGAGAGCGGGGATGAATGTTTCGGTAAAAAAGGAAGACGATCAATTCGATTACGGTGGTGCGCATTTTCGCATGCTCGCCCCCGGACGCGACCAAATCACCGGGTCGATGCGTCCGAACGACGATTGCCTGGTATTTACCGCCACGTTCGCCGGAACGACCGCTTTGCTCGAGGGCGATGCTGAGCGTCCGGCGGAGCGGCGGGTGGTGGATGAACATGCGGAGGCGATGCTGCTGAAGGTGGCGCATCACGGCAGCGCGAGCGGAACGTCTGCCGATCTGCTCGCGACGGTTCGTCCCCGCTATGCGATCATTTCCGTGGGCGCGCGGAATGTGTACGGACATCCCAGGCGCGAAGTGCTGGAACGGTTACAACAGGCCGGGGTCAAGACCTACCGCACGGACGAGGAGGGCGCGGTCAGTTTTTATTTGGACGGCAGGACCGTGACTTCGGAGGTCGCGATTCTGCACTAAGATGTGCCGTCCCTGGCGGTGCTCGATTCGTTCCACTGCCGCCTGCCGGCACTCGTGCCGGGCTTTCCTGTGCCGCAGCTTCGCGGCTGGCGCGAGAGCGCTCGAAGTTCACCCGTTGATGTCGGCGGTTTCGTCATCGAGGGGCGGCAATTTGCGGTAGGCGTCGATAATCTTTTTCGCTTCCGGCGCGTCTTCTTCGCGCACCAGAAGGATCGTGCCCCCAACGCCAGGGAAGGCATTCTGGACCGCGTCTATGGATTTCAAATCCGATTCGATGCCGGAGGATTCGAGCAAGCCCTGCACGACAATGGCTTCGTTTTCCTGCTCGGTGTCGAAAATCTTGATGAGCTTCTCATTGGGCTCGGGCCGGGGCTCGGGTTGAGACGAGGGGTTAGCGGGCTGTGGCATGCGTCCTCCATAAATTAGTCTGGTAACAGATTACGGCAGTTACTATACCTCTGTCGTGGCTATCAAAAAGGAGTAGGCCCAACGAAGGGTTGATTCGCGGGCGGAAGGTGGCACAATGGCAACTGGGGCGCAACGCGGGAGCGCAGTCGGCATCCAACCGAGGACGGGGGAAGTATGGAAGTTCAACCAACCGCTCAACCAGGCGGAGAGCACAATGAGCGCGTAGAAGAGGCCCGAAGACTGCGCCGCCTGCAGATAATGATGAGCATGGTGATGTCGGTGATCGGCCAGGATCCTAATCTGACGCTCGAAGAGGCCGCCGAGATGGCCGCGAATGCCCGCCGCGCCGCCCTGAACATGTTCCCCGACAAGGAGCTTGCGTACGACATCCTCTACCGGCCGCGTCTGAAGCGGCTGATCAATGAACGCTTCCGGCTCCAATAAAAACATCGCGCACAGGTGCCTTCTTACCAGTTTGGTCCAAACCTTCGTTTCCGTCATTGACACGTGCTTGAAGCGGGATAAGCTGAGGACAGCTTGAAAACGGAAGAACTGAGGTTGTCTCATGAGGAAATCCGCGCACGACAAGCGTTTCTACGCCGCGGTGCTAGTGTCGCTTCTCTGTGCGATGGCGCTCGCGCAAGATCCCACCAAGGTCGAGCCCACGCATTACAAGTTGGCTTTTGAGAATGAGCATGTGCAGGTAGTAAACGTCCATTACGGACCGCATGAGAAGTCGGGCCTGCACGCCCACATGGGAGGCGTGGTCGTTGTTCTCACCGCCGGACACCTCCGCTTCACCGACGAAAATGGCACGACGAGAGAGGTATTCGCCAAGCCTGGTGAGTCCCGCTGGTACCCGCCCTTCAAGCACAAAGTGGAAAACCTCGGAGATACGGCATACAACGCCGTCTACATCGGGATCAAATCGGTGCGCTTAGCGAGCGAGGCCGGTCAGAAACACGGGCTAACGGAGATGGATGAGCAGACGAAGAGGCTCGTGGCAGATGCCCTTCTGGCGGCAATGAAATAGGGTTACTTCTTAGGTTACTTCTCGATCCTCTGCAGGCGAAACAGCAGCGTCCCCCATCCCAGTTTGGCGCGCATTTGCACCGGCGTGTGATTCGCATCGTCTGAATACCATACCCATACTCTGCCCCTCGACTTCAGTGACCCGGAGGTGGCTTCGGCGGTAACCAGCACAGCCGGGAATGTTCCAGCGGGTACTTTGATCTGTTCGCGCTTCTCCACCGTGGCGCGGACGATCGCCGTCTTTCCGTCACTGATCGGGAACTCGTAGGTGGCGCCGACCAGCAGCGGCAGAGACTGCAGGTAGTAGAAGCCGGTGATGACGTCGGTGGCGCAGCCGGCAAGATCGTTTTCGACGTGCTTGGGTTCGCCGGTCTTCAGGTTCTTTTCATCGAGCGTGCTTTTCTTGCCCGCGTAATCGAAGTGGATCGAAGTTTCGCGTTTGTGCGACCCTTCCTCGCTATGCTTGAAGATCGAGAGCGAGCAGAATGTCCGCGGATCGAAATGCGACTCAAAGCGGTCGTGCACGGGAAAGATGACGTTGACGGCTCCGGAAGATTCGGCAGTCGCGGTGACTTTGCGGTCGGCCCCGGCCGCTTCCATTTTCACCACGCCGGTTCCGGCGGTGATCAAATGCCACTCCGCCGAGTAGACGTAGCTCCGGCCATCGGGGAAAGGATAGTTGGGACGTGGAGGCAGGATCGCAATGTTCGCGGGAGAAGGGCCGATGGTGGCGGTAGGCGCGGCTTGCTGCGCCGACAGCATGGCACTCAGGCAGAGCAAGCCGAGTAGTGCCAACAGCCTACGGAACGGCGCGCCTTCAGCCGCGCCGCAACCCGAACGAGGGAAAACCGGCTTTAGCCCCTTGAGTACACGGCTCATGCTCCACGGCAGACTACCACAGCAGCTTGACGACAAGAACGGCCAGCACGACCAGGCAGCCGACGCTGGCCTGGTATTCGCGGTGCTTCCAATAGCGCGCGGAGGAGTACGCACTCTGCTGGCCGCCGTGGGGCATAAGCCGAGGCAGCATGCGCGGCACGTGGCGGGCATAGTCGTCGTAGTCGGGAAACGTCTGTCGCAGGTAACGCTCTTCGCCGGCGATGACCGGAACATAAATCACGGAGAACATCGCTAGCATGATCGCGGCAATCGACCAACTGCGCGCTGCGATGGCGAAGCCAGCGGCCAGCATCAGCGAGCCGAGGTACAGGGGGTTGCGGGTGTAGGCGTAGGGGCCGCTGGTGGTAAGTTGTTTGTCTTTTTGCACGTGGCCGGAAGCCAGTCCGCGCAAGACGAGCCCGGGAAGCAGCACCAGTGCGCCCGCGATGAGCGAAGTTTTCGTGGGCCGCGCCAGCCAGACGTAGACAACCGCAAAAATAAATCCCAAGGGCACGCGGATGCGACGGGCCACGCGCGACCATGTGTCACGGGCAGTATGCGAAGGCTGCGATCCGGATTGGGAGGCTGCAATCATTTTGGTTCTGCGATACGATTCGGCGAGAGCTCGCGGGCTGCGGCGACGACTTCACCGAGCGTGATTGCGAGCAAACCGGGTTCCGGCTCGCGGCGCCGGGCGTGATCGGTCATACTGCTGGCGCTTCGCAAAACAATCGATCGCGTGCCGAATGGACCGTTGCGCGCCGGATTTGTCGGACCAAAGATTGTCACCACCGGAACTTTCAAAGCGGCCGCCAAGTGCATCGGCCCGGTGTCGCCGCCGACAAAGAGGCGAGCCCGGCGTGTGAGCGCGATCAACTCAGAGACCGAGCAGGAGATTTTTCGCGCAGCCCCTTCGCTAGCGGCTTCCACGGCGGCGGCCAATTCTTCTTCTCCAGGCCCGTAGTTTACGAGCGAGCGTAATCCATCTTTCGCGAGTTCCCTCGCAACCTGTCCGTAACGGTCGGCCGGCCACATCTTCGCCCCCCAGCCCGCGCCAGGATTGAGAATCGCGAAGTTTTTTACATCCGCCGTCAGGTCAGCGATCCTTTTCTCTGCATAGGGGTCCACTGGAAGCTCCACCTGAATTTCCGCCGCAGGTGTCGGAATCAACGCTCCCGCCAGCGCCAGCGCCTCTTGGACGACATGAGTGCCGCTCGTCTGCACAAGCATATTTCGTGTGTAAAACATGCTGGCAGCATTCTCTCGCGGTTGAGCGCTTCCATACACTATGGGCGCGCCCGACCAGCGTGCCAGCAATGCAGAACGCACGGCGCCCTGAAAGTCAATCACTGCGCCGTATCGAATTCCGCGCAGTTCACTCAAGCCGACCGCCATCTGCTGCCAGGTGTTGAATGAGAACAACGCGCGGCGCCATTCCGCGGTATTGACGGAATGAACGCGGTCAACCAACGGACGCTGCGGAGAGCGCGGCCCCGAACGCGGATAGCGCAACGTGCACAGCAATTCCGCCCAGCGCTCTTCAACCAGCCATCCCAATGTCGCATAAGGAAAAGCCTGGCGCAGCGCGGCAGCGGCCGGCAGCGTGTGAATGATGTCTCCCATGGCACTGAGGCGCACGACGAGCAGGCTATCGAATCGAGGCGTAGCAGCGAGGAGGGAAAAAGTGCCGGTCATTTTTGTCGCAACCCGGCTGGTGGCACTGGTCGCAGCCCGCGCCGACATCCGCGCCACTTCACGATTCTTGCGGCCCCAGCCGCGAGCGCGAACGAATGATCCCGGTAGCCGAGTGATTCTTGGGATCACCAACGATGACGACGCGTCCTCCACAGGATTCGACCTCGTCGCGCTCGGGGACGCTCTCTGCCGTGTAGTCGGTACCTTTGGCATGAAAATCGGGCCGAATTTCGCGAATGATGGCGCGCACGTCCGTTTCTGAAAAAATAATGACGGCGTCAACGTCCGCGAGCGATGCCAGGATTTCCGCGCGTTCTTCCGCCGGCATCACGGGACGCCCTTCGCCTTTCAACGCGCGCACGGAAGCATCGGCGTTCACCGCGACAATTAGTTTGCCACCCAGTTCCCGCGCGGCATGCAGGTAGCGTACGTGACCAACATGCAGCAGATCGAAACATCCGTTAGCCAAGGTGACGTGATCGCCGTCGCGCCGCCAATTCGCCACCCGCTGCCGCAGCTCATCGCGCGAAACAATCTTCCGATGGAGTGATGTGCTCAAAGATTCCTATGATCAGCCCTTCGAAAAACTCAGGCTTTGTATCAGGGCATCGCTTCAGCGATGCCGAAAGCCCTTCGAAAAGGACACGCCTTTAGGGGCTGCGCATAGTCCCTGCGGCCTCAGCGCCTGAAGGCGCTTCCATAACGCACCTTGCGGTACGCCTGAAGGCGTGCCCTGATACGAACCGGACTTGCGTTCCGAACTAATGCTCTCGGGCTACGGGCGGCGCTCTATCCAGCGCTTCCAGCAATTCCTGCTGGCTGACCGTGGCTGTGCCGCGCTTCATCACTACGATGCCGCCGGCGTAGTTCGCCAGGTGGGCGGCCTCTTCGGCGGTTGCGCCCGCAGCCAAAGCAGCGGTGAATGTCGCGACGACGGTATCGCCCGCTCCGGTTACATCGGCAACTTCATCGCTGCCGGAGATCGGAATATCCACCGGCTTGTGGCGGCGCGGAAAAACCACCATGCCGTCCTTGCCACGCGTGATGAGCAGCGATTCCAAGTCCATCTCGCCTGCGATCTGGTCTCCGGCGGCCACAAGCCGTTCCCAGTTGTTGCCAATGCGGATGCCCAGACCTTCCTCCACCTCAGACTCATTCGGCGTTGCGGCGGTGATGGCGGAAAACTCGAGCATGCGATGGCGCGAGTCGAGAGTGACGGGAACTTTGTCGATCCCGCGCTTTTCGCGAATCACATTGAGCAGCATCGGCGTGGCGGCGCCGTATCCATAGTCGGAAACTAAAAGCGCATCGGAGGCGCGAGTATATTCGCGGGCGGCGAGAACGATCTCACGGCGCAAATGCGAGTTGGGGCCTTCGGACGGCTCGCGGTCAAGGCGCACCACCTGCTGTCCGGCGGTGTGTGCGAATCCAGCCAGGATGCGGGTCTTAGTTACGGTAGTGCAGCTCTTGTCTTTGAAAACACCGCTGACCGGAATGCGTTTGTGGCGGAAAGCGCGCAGCAGCAGCTTTCCGGGCTCGTCGTCGCCCACGAGTCCAACCGGCAGGACGTTCACTCCGAGGTCGGCAAGGTTGTAGATGGCATTCGCGCCGCCGCCTGGAACCACCTTGCGGTCGCGGTGCTTCAAAATCAGCACGGGCGCTTCGCGCGAGACGCGAGAAATCTCGCCGAACACGAATTCGTCGGCCACGAGATCCGCAAGCACGGTTACCGTCAGTTTGGGAAAAGATTCGACGATCTTCCGTAGGCGCAGGCGGCCGTTTTCTTTATTATGTTTTGTCATCAAGCTGGGTGGTAACTCAAGATTTTCTCACGAGTGCGGCTTCCGGTCATTCATCGCCGAGAAATGGTGGGTCAGTCTGATCTCCTCCGTCTGCTCAACCTCTTATATGCCATCCAACCTAAGAACAACCACCACAGGATGCCAAGAGCGCCAAACCAAACCAGAAAATTGTCGCGACGCCACCCAAGAATTACGAGTAAGAGTGAAAACGGGAAGTCAACGTAGATCAGGTAATGGACTCCGGATTCTATGTTCGCGAGTGCGATGCCTATACACGCGCACAGGTGCAGGAACGGTAGCAGGAGCGGATAGATCCAACTGGATAAGTATTTAGGGATCTGACTACCCTGCCCTTTCTGCGCATTCGCCAAGAATCTTCAGGATAAGCCCATTTTTCATTGTTTCTTGCGATCGAGGGTGCTCTCCAGAATAGCGTCCGCCAAATCATCGGGATGATCGAGCGCAATGGTGAGTGCGGCGACCGCGCAGGGTTCAAGAGCCGCCTGCAATGGCCCGAGATTGAGTGCATCTTTTTCGGTGGTCAGGAAGCCGGCGCCGTTGAGCTTGCCGCGCATGGCGAGCAGGCGTCCGATATCGTTCTTGTCGTAGGCGTGGTGGTCGCGAAACTCGACCTCCGCTGCCGGCAGGATTCCCGCGGCGCGAACCTGCGCAAAGAACTGCTGTGGCCTCGCAATACCACAAAACACAATCGGCGCTGGGGGAGCAGCGGGCACGACGATTTCTCGTTGCATTCGCCAGATAGATTTCCCTTGCAGAGCAAGACGTTCGATCGTCGCGTTCTGCGCAGAAAAGTCCATCGGCAGAACGATCGCATCGGCGCGCTGCAGCGACGACAATGGCTCGCGCAGTCGCCCCGAGGGCAGCAGTCGGTCGTCAAAGTCGCGCTCCGTCATCAAGACGATGTCGAAATTGCGGGCCAGAGAACGGTGCTGAAAGCCGTCGTCGAGGATGTGCAATTGCTGCTGAAATTTTTGTTCGGCGACTCGGCCCGCGTCGTAGCGGCCTTCACCGACGATCACCGGGACATCAAGGCGCCGGGCGATCAGCAGCGGTTCATCACCGAAATCTTTGGCGGTGCCTGCGGGATCCACTACCAGGACGCCGCGAGTCTTGCGGCCGTATCCACGGGACAGTACGTCGAAGCGAATGCCGCGCGCCTTCAGAATTTCACCGAGCGCAATTACGAATGGGGTCTTGCCCGCACCGCCCACCGAGAGATTCCCGACGCTGACCACGGGTTGCTGCAGCCGTCGCCAGGACAGCACGCCGCGATCGAACATCTTGTTTCGCAGAGCGTTGGCGGCACTATAGAGTCCGGTGAGCGGATTCATGATGAAACACTCGGCGGTTGGAGTAGTTGGAGGAGCGCCGAGACGGTCCTGGCCGTAGCGCCGCGTTGCGATTCGAGTGCTGTCAGCGCGTTCCGGCCGAGGGTCGCTCGTTCATTGCCGTTTTCGATCAGCTCCATGAAGACCAACGGCAACTCCGCTAGTCCTACGATTCGCACGGCATTGTGACTGGCAAAAAAATTAACCACGTCACGGAAATTCTCGTAATGATTGCCGGTGACAATCGGAACGCCGTAGAGCGCGGGCTCGAGAATGTTGTGTCCGCCGCGCGGCACCAGGCTGCCACCGACGAACGCGATGGTGGCCAGCGAATAAATCGCGGCCAACTCCCCGATAGTATCCACCAGAAAAACGCCGCCCGTAAGCGGTTCGCCGTTCCACAAAGAACGCTGCCACATTCGGAAGCCGAGTTTCTCTACCAGTTCGGCAACCGCCGCAAAACGCTCCGGGTGGCGGGGCGCAAGGATCATCACAGCCTTGGGGTGATTGGCCAAAATGTTGCGAAACGCGGAAAGCAGCGCGCCTTCCTCGTCCTCGAGCGTGCTGCCACACACCAGAACCGGCTCCGCTCCGGAGCGGCCGAAGCTCTCACGGAGACTGGCGACGATCTTCGGCGATGGTGGCGGCGCCACATCGAATTTAAGATTACCCGCCACCGCGACTCTGGTGTCGTCCGCGCCGATCTCTATGAGGCGCCGCCGGTCTTCTTCTGTCTGCGCCAAGAAACGATCGACGTGGTCGAGCGTCTTCTCCAGCAATCGCGGAAGCCAGAAACGGAACCGCTTGTAGCCGGGAAACGAACGGTCTGAAATGCGGCAGTTGATCACGGCAATGCGAGCCCCGCTGCGTTTCGCCAGCCGCAGAAAATTCGGCCAGAATTCTGTTTCGGCGACGACGACGAGTTGCGGACGCAAAACTTCGAGGTACGGACGGATGGCGAAGGCGAAATCCAAGGGAAAATAAAACACGTTCTCCGCGCCGAACCGCTGCGCCGCAAGTTTCTGTCCCGTGCTGGTGGTCGTCGAAATCAGCACGCGATGAGAGGGGAATTTCTGTCGCAGTGCCTCGACGACCGCACTCGAAGCCACAACCTCGCCCACCGATACCGCGTGAACCCAGATTGAACGTTTCTCTCCGTGACCGACGAGGGTGGGAGAAACCGCGCCGAATCTCTGGCGCAGGCCCGCCCGATACTTGCCGTGCCGCATCATCTGCAGCAGCCAGTAGGGCAGCGTCAGCGCCAGGAAAAAGGCGAGCAGCGCACTGTAGAGCGCGTACATGAAGAGAAGGCCATTCTAAATGGCGAAACCAATCCGGGCTTTGATTCGAACTTTGATCCGATTTTGGGCCGGAAGGAAATCGAGGCGAGACAGCGCCGCTTGCGCTCACGGCATCCAACGATTCGGCACCCTATAATTCACGTATGCGTAATGCACGTAAGCAAGAATCACCTCGCATGCCGAGGCCGCGAGGCCCCCGTCTTGCGGCCGTCTGCGCTTTTGTACTGTTTTGCTGCCTTTGCGCGATCGCGGCCAAAGAGTTCGTGATGCCGGCAGCGCAGCCCGCCCGCACCTACCCGGCCCACGACGATCATTCCGCGGAAAAAGTTGTAGTGGCAGTCGATCCGTACGATGTGGAAGACAAAGCCTCGATCTTCAGTGTCAATTACCGCAATTACGGTTATATGCCGGTCTTTTTTGTAATCACGAATGAGGGCGATCAACCCATCTCGCTCGTTGGCATGAAGGCGCAGTTGAACACAAAAAATCGCAGCAAGCTGTATCCCGCGTCCATGGACGATTTGCTGCGGCGGCTGTCGCATCCTTCACGAAATGACGGGCATATTACATTGCCGATTCCGCTGCCGAAGAAAGAGGTCAAGGGAGGAGTGAACCGCAAGACCTGGGACGAAATCGAGCAGGCGCAGTTTGGCGCCCAGGCGGTGGAGCCCCATTCCACCGTGCGCGGGTTTTTATTTTTCGACATTGAGGACATATCGAATCCGCTGGCCGGCGCCAGCTTTTACCTGATGGGAGTGCTTGACTCCAAGGGCAATGAACTGATGTATTTCGAGATTCCGATGGAAAAGTATCTAAGTGCTCCGGAGACGACGAAGCCGTAAATCCCTGTTCGCGCTTGTTTTAGTGATATCCGGGTAGTGATATCCGGAACGCAGCCGCCGATTTCGCTCGACTGGGCGGACGAATGCATCCGCCCCTACGTGCCCATTTAATCCACTTTATAATCTTGACATGGCGACCACTCCAGCCGTTTCCGAGGACCTGCTTGCGAAATACGAGCCGGTCATCGGACTCGAAGTCCACGTACAGCTGCTGACCGCATCGAAAATCTTTTGCTCGTGTTCGACTCGTTTTGGCGACCCGCCGAATACGAATGTGTGTCCGGTGTGTCTCGGGCTTCCGGGAGCGTTACCGGTGTTGAACAAAAAGGCCGTGGAGTTTGCGGCTCTGGCGGCGATGGCTTTGCAATGCCGCATCAATGAAGTTTCCATCTTTGCGCGGAAGAACTATTTTTACCCCGACCTGCCGAAGGGATATCAGATATCGCAGTATGACAAGCCGCTGGCTGAGTTTGGATTCATCGAAATCGATCTGAACGAAAGTAAGACGAACGTTAGCACCAACGGCAGCAAGAACGACGGCAAGAAGAAAATTGGCATCACCCGCCTGCACCTCGAAGAAGACGCGGGCAAGAGCCTGCACGAGGGCTTCGCCGACGCGGCCCACAAGACTGCCATCGATCTGAACCGTACCGGCGTGCCCCTGGCCGAGATCGTCAGCGAGCCGGACATGCGGTCGCCCGAGGAAGCTTACGAGTACCTCACGCGACTCAAGGAAATCATCCTGTACACCGGCGTCAGCGATTGCAACATGGAAGAAGGTTCGCTGCGTTGCGACGCTAACATCAGCGTGCGGCCTCGTGGACAAAAAGAGTTCGGTACGAAAACCGAGGTCAAAAACGTCAATTCTTTCCGCTTTATCAAGCAGGCACTGGAGTACGAGATCGAGCGCCACGTCGGGATCATCGAGGGTGGTGGCAGAATTGCGCAGGAGACGCGTCTCTACAACGCTCACGAGGGGAAGACTTACGGCATGCGCTCGAAAGAGCAAGCCCATGACTACCGTTATTTTCCCGAGCCGGATCTGCTTCCCCTGGTGGTAGATGACAAATGGCAAGCGGCAATCCGCGCGACCCTGCCTGAGCTTCCGGAAGCTCGCCGGCAGCGCATGATGAAGGAGTACGGCATCACCGCTGGCGACGCGCACACGCTGACGCTGACGCGGGCGATGGCGGACCAGTTCGAGTCCGCGGCCCGGACGGCGAAAAACCCTAAGCGCGTCGCCAATCTGGTCCAGAGCGAATTGCTCGGACGCCTTAAAACCCACGGGCTCGAACTCGATCAGTCGCCAATCTCGATGGCCGGGGTTACCGCCTCGGCCGATCTGGTTGAGTCGGGTGCGATCTCCGGCAAAATGCTGAAAGACCTTTACGATCTCAGCTTCGAACGCCACCAGGATTTCCCTGCTGTTTACGAAGCGGAGGGGCGTCCCGAGCAGTCGCGGGACACATCGGCGCTGGAGAAACTTGCCGATGAGTTGATCGCGGCGAATCCCAAGCAGGTGGAGCAATATCGCGCGGGCAAGAAGACGATGATCGGGTTCTTTGTGGGACAGGTGATGAAGGCGTCAAAGGGGCAGGCTAATCCACAGTTGGTGAATGAGGTATTGACGAAAAAGCTGGAAGGGTGACGCTGTTTAAAGCCATCCCCTAAAGGGGCTTTCGATTTCGCGGCTTGCGGCATCGCTAAAGCGATGCCCTGATACGAACTTTACCGATACGAAACCTCTTCCGATGGGAACCTCTTCGAACCTTCCTGATACGAACCCGAGTCCTACTTGGCCGCTCCCAGATTCTTCAGCACTTCCTCCGCATAGTAGTTCGTGACTTTGGCGTCGTCGCGGAGGCTCTCGTAATACGCGGCTTTCAACAATTGCTCACGGCGGTCGCGCAGTTGCTGGCGAATGGCCTGCTGCACCCGCGGATCATTCAAGTCCCGCTGCCCCGCCGGTTCCTTCGCAATCAGTTTCACAATCATGTAAGCGTAGGGCTCATGATTGGTCGGATTGATCATGGGAATAACGGGGGTGTACTGGCCCGGTTTGAGTTTCATCACCGCGTCGCGGGTTGCGGGATCGGCGGTCTTGAGCGCGGATTCGGGAGCCATTCCCAGATCGCCGCCGTTGTTGCTGGTCTCCGGGTCTTCGGAATAATTCATGGCCAGCGTCGCGAAGTCATCGCCACTGTCAAGGCGGTTGCCGATCATCTGGATCTTCTTGCGCGCGTCGGCATCGTTTTGGGCCTTGCTGTTTTGCAGATTGTGCACCTGGCCACTCATCACTCCGGAGACTAGGATTTTGGCCAAATGGTACTGCGCTTCAATCAGGTTGAACTCTGCTTTATGATCGTGGTAGTAGCCGGTAACGTCCTGGTCGGTGATATTGATGCGCGAGGTGATTTCCTTGTTCAACACCTTGTCGCGGGTGAGTGAGCGCCGCAGGTCGCGCTTGAAATCCTCAAGCGTTATCTTTTTATCCCGCAGCCGCTTGTTAAATTCTTCGGCAGTGTAGGGCGACTTGATTTCATTCAGCTTGCGGTCCACTTCTTCGTCGGTCGCCAGCAGGCCGAGTTTCTCGGCACGCTGCATCAGGATTTCCGTCTCGATCAACTCATTCAGAATGCTCAGCCGAAGGCTCACTGCCTGCTCGCCCGTGGGCTGCTGATCGGAGCCGGACGTCTGGTTGGCGTAATACTTGTCCACTTCGCTGCGATAAATCTTTCGCCCATTGACCGAAGCCATAACGTCGCCGCCGCTGCTGTTGCGGTTACAGGCCGATAGTCCAATCAACATCCACGCGCCGGCCATGACCAGAGCCGCTCGCGCCCAGCCGTTTCGATTTTTCAAGTTCTCCCCTCAAGGAATTTGTAATCGGTAATTTGTATCGGCAATTTGAATTCACCATCGCCGGGTGTTCAATTACAAATTACAAATCGCAATACAAATTCATTACTTGTGCTCCGGAGGCGCGACGCCGGTCTCCTTTAACGCCCGGTCGAGTGCGCTTCGTACCTCATCCGCGGGCACGGCTCCATCCAGTTTCTGTCCATTTACAAACATCGTTGGAGTCGCTTCCACTCCGATGTTTTCACCTTCGCGCATCGAGGCGCGCACTGCCTTTTCATCCTGCGCCTTGACGCATGCCTGTAACTTGGCCACGTCGAGGTTGTGTTTCTGGGCCTGCTCAGCGGCCAACCTGTCGAGTTCCGCATTCTGGCCGTCGCGGCCCTTTTGGGCGCCGATTGCATGCTGATTGGCATGCAGGTAATCGGCATAGTCCCAGTAAGCGTCGTTGTTTTGCGCGGCCAGGCAATTGGCATTTACCGCGGCATGCACTGCCCAGGGGTGAATTTCTTCCAGCGGATAATCCTTATAGATGAAAAGGACGCGATCGCCATATTCCTTGAAGATCCCAGGGAAAAGAGTCGAGTGCATGCGTGAACAGAACGGACATTCGAAATCGTCATAGTTAACGACCACCACCTTCGCATCCTTATTGCCTCGTGTCGGACGCGCGCCGACGTCAATCTTCTTCATGGTGTCGGCATACGGATCGGCGGTCAGGTCCATCTTTGTCATGCGCACCAGCGCCCTGTGGTCGCGGGAGAGAAGGAACTCGAAATCCTGCTTTTTATTGGGACTGGCAAACGTCACCGTGAGCGCGTCATAGTTCGGAAATTCGCTGGATCGAAGCGGCCCTATCATCACTTTCACGTCAGAGGGAAGAGAATAATGGGCCCGTACCTCCCGCTCAATCGCGCGCGTGATGTCCGGATTCGCAGCGGCAGAAGTAGTGGAAGGAGATTGGGCCGAGCATCCCAGACAGACTAATAGGAGCACCAAGAACGCGCGCCGCACCATCATCAATCGAAACCACCTGAATATGAGCAAGACTCTTGATTATCTCACGGCAGCGGGAGTCACGTTGGCGGCTTCTCGCTTCTTTGAGACGGGATTGTGTCTCGCCCGCGTGTTGGATTCTCGCCTAGAAAGACGCTGGAAGCCGCGTCTCTACGGGAGTTGTCCGCGCAACAATTCTTCGGTGGTCAGCAACTGATTCATCGACCCGGAGCGGAATCCTTCCAGGTCGAGCGTAACGAACTTGAATCCCAGTCTCTTGAATAGGGTAGTGAACTCGAGAGCCATCTCCGCTGTCAAAGCGCGGGGAAGTTCTTCGGGCGCAATCTCAATGCGCACGATTTCCCCGTGGTGGCGTACGCGGAATTGATGGAATCCCATGGCCCGCAGCGCGTCTTCTCCGCGCTCGATAACCTGCAGCGCTTCAGGGGTAACCGCGCGCCCATACTCCAGGCGCGAGGAAAGACAGGCGGAAGCGGGCTTGTCCCACACCCGCAAGTCCGCGCGCCGCGCGAGTTCCCGGATATCCGCTTTGCTCAGGCCGGCTTCGAGCAGCGGGGCCAGAACGTGATGCTGGTGGGCTGCCTGCTGACCGGGGCGAAAATCGCCTTCATCGTCGGCGTTCACTCCGTAGGCGATGGCGTCGAATCCGCGGGCCTCGCGATAGCGTTCGAGGACGGTGAACAATTCGTCCTTGCAGTGAAAACAGCGCATGGCGTCATTGCGGAGATACGCGGGATTTTCCAATTCCTGCGTTTCCACCACCTCGACGGGGATTCCGCGCTCGCGGGCAAAGGCAAGTGCGTCTTCGAGATGAGTCCGTGCCAGGCTGGCCGAGTCGGCAATCACGGCGACCATTTCGCCGCCGAGCACTCGATGCGCCATCCAGGTAAGAAAAGCGGAATCCACCCCACCCGAATAGGCGACGATCAAGCGAGTGCGGCGCGAGAGGATCTGGCGCAGGCGCTCAGCTTTTTGATCGAGCGTAGCCGCGGTTGCAGTATTCACAATTACCATTATCCCAGAAACAAGTTCTCAATTCCCGGTTGTCAGTTCCCAGAAACATCCGAACGGCCCTCACTGAGAACCGGGAACTGAGAACTTAACTAATAGAGCCGCTCCTGACGCCTGAGGTTGCCGAACGCTCCCACGTTCGCCAGCGTAAAAGAGAAACGATATTGATTCTCGTTGCGCACCGATCCCAGCGCAAAGCGCCGGTACTCCAGGCTCAGCCCGCAGCAGTCCCAGTTGTAGCTGGTCTGCGCAGTCGCATACTGCAGCGATCCCTGATTCGCGTCAAAACCGAAGCTGCTGGCGGCGCTGAAACCCCGCTTGTTGAGCTGACCGTAGCCAAACAACACGCGAAACTGGTTAAACTCGCAGACGTTCGTGCTCGTTGCAGTGGTGCGCAAGGCACAATTTATCGGTGGTGTGCCCGAAAAAGTGTCGATAATTCGCAGAAACGCATCGCCTCCTCCGATGGTGAACGGACCATAATGATAGTTGACGAGCGCCAGACTGGAATTCAGACGGCCGGCTTGGAAGTCATAGTCCAAGTCCCACTCGGTGTTGGTGCGCGGACTGGTTTCGATCCGTAAACGGGAAATAATGGGAGCGAAGCGGCGCGCTGAATCGAGGAACGCGATGCCCGTGAAATCCGCTGTCGTTGTAAATACGTTCCGTTCCCCTACGGTCAGCGCATTTCCAAACGTGGGATCGAAAAAATACTTCTGCCCAATCTCCCAACTCAAGATTTCGCGTGGACCCGAGGCACACGGTTGAGTGTTTGGCGTCGGAGGCAGTTCCCACGGAACCGCGCCGACTTGCGGGACACCGCCAATGGTCAGCGTGCTCATGGCGAGCACGTCGCAATCCTTGACGTTGGGATCGAGTCGCTTAGCGTAAAGACGATTCACGACCGAATATTCGACCTCATTGGTGTTGGTAAGGATGTCGGTGGCATCGAACCGCAGAATATCGGCAAAGTTATTTACTCCGGTGATGTAGTCATACCGCATACGCGGTTCAATTACGTGCTTCCATTTAAGCCCGAGCCAGGGATGATCGAAAACTCGTGACAATGCGGGCGGACGCAACTCGACCGAAGCTTCCAGCGATTTGCGATTCAGGATGTCGTCGGCAGCTCTCCCCGTGGTGGCGGCCAATCCAGCGTTAAACTCCTCCGTGTAAAACGTGTCACGCAATCTGAGTTCGGGACGAAACGACCATCCCTGCCAATGCAGAGGCATCGCAAGCGACGGCGCCAGATCAAACCTGCCCACCAGCGCGGCGGTGCGGAGGCCAAGCTGGAAACTTTCGGGGGGGGCCTGGCGCCGCTGCAAACCTTCGGCTGCGCTCTCGAACGACCAATACAGCGGTGTATTCCCCAGTTGCCGTTCCTCACCCGAAATAAAGAAACTCGGCGTATGCAAAATCCGGACCAGTTCGGTCTGGGTAAGCGTGAGACAAGTTGTCTCCGTTGAGGGATTGCAAACTTCGAAGTCCTGGTAGCGTTCCGCCAGGGCATTGAAATGAAATCCGTTGGTCGTGTTGGAGAGAAAGATCTGCGATCTAACTTCGGAGTCGATTGCCTGAGTGTACACATCGGTGAAGGCAATGCGGAAGACGAACGAACTCAAATAATCGACATTGGCGACGCCGCGGAAAGTTCCGAAGGCGCGCTCGGCCATAAAACGAGCGTCCTCGCCGCCCTGATCTTGGCGGTTCGGCGGAGCGCCAATACCCCGATCCGCAATTCCCTGATAGTTGAAGTACAGGTAGGAGCTCTCGCTCGGACGAGCGCGGAATTCTCCGTGTTGAAACCATCCGCGTTTCGAGTAGTATTCAGCGCCTACCGTGGCGTCCATGCTGCGATTGAAGACCCAGTACACCGAATCGCCGGCGATCCATCCTTTGGTGGAGGAGTTGCCGACGCTCGGGATCAACAATCCGGTCTGGCGCTCCTGTTTCTGGACCGGATGTGTCACAAACGGAAAATAAAAGACCGGCATCCCCATCAGCCGGAAGTCGCCGTCGTAGATCTTGGCGCTGCCATCCACATCCACCGAGATGCGCTTGGCGTTGAATAGCCACTTGGGATGCGGTAGCTCGCAGGTTGTGACCGTTCCCTGGCGCACCAGGTAGTGGTCGGGCCCGTGTTTTTCGACAATTTTTCCGGTGAAGGCAAATGGGTTGGAGGTGGTAAGCACATAACGAGACTTCCGCAGCCGCAATCCTACGGTTCCGATCACGCTATAGAATGTGCCGGTTTCTGTGCGGATATTGTAAGTGCCGTGGCTGGCCTCCACGTGCTCGTCGTAAGGGCCGCCATCGAGCACGACGTGGCCCTCCAGTTCGCTATCTCCCGTGTCGGCGTTGTAGGTGACTCGATCCGCGTGAAGAATGTAGGTGCGATAGCGAATTTCGACTTCGTCCCGCAGGTGGTAGATGGACCCATCTTTTTCTTGCTCTACCGCCCGGATCGTAACCTCTTCTTCTATCTGCCCGGAGGGAGTTGCCGGCAGAGCGGAGGGCCGCTCAGAAACGGAGACTGTGTCGGTGGCCGGGGGCAGCGTCTGGCTGGTTACTATCCCCGGCACGAGAAGCAGATGACAGACCAACGCGGCCGTGATACAGATTCGAGAGCGGATGATCATTAACGGATGACCATTAGCGGGTGATCTGCCAGCGCGCGAGCGCTCCGCCAGCCGGTCTGCCAACGGGAACCAACTGACCTTAGCACGCGAGCGGCAGGCGAAGCAAAGCTGCGCCGTTTTGTGGTCGCGGGTGGGCGCACCCTTGGCCTCCTCCCTGGCATCGTTCGTGACTTGCTTGCGACCGGCCAATTTGCAACCAGCGGAATCATGACGACTGGAATGACAACAAACGGATTGACGAACTGTCCACTCGACGGTGATATTCCCCTCCAACCGCTTCTCCGCGCTGCGGAGGCCATCGAGCGCGCGCGCAGTGCCGCCTCCAAGACTCCGTCCTTGGAAACAAACATTTATCCCAACGCGGATTTCTGGCGCGTTGAGGTTGCCGCTCGCCTGGAACGCTATCGCACGCGCCGCAAGCCCAGGTCTCCGCGCTATCCTTCACTGCTGCTTCCGTTTGATGCGCCCGCGAGCTGGCCGCGTCCTGCACCACTCACGGGATCTTTAGAAACGGGATCTTTAGAAACTGGGTCGACGGAAACTGGATCGGCGGAAACCGGGTCGGCCGCGGTTTTGACCGCACCCAGGCGAGCCAACCAAAACTCCAACTTCGAAAAAGGAGAAGAATCGACAACCGTCGCGGAGCCCACCTCCGCCGAACCTCGCCCGGCTTCGGAGCAATCCGCTAAGGTTATCGAGTTCCCGCGCTCCGCCGCAATTCCGGTCTTTCGCCCAAGCGACTTGGCCGATCCCGTCTTTGATCGTGATCGTCCACGCATCGTGGAAGCTCCGGAGATTCTGCCGCCGCCGCCCGCTCTGGGTGGAATGCTGATTGAGCCCGCTCCTCGGGAGGCGCCTGATACGCGAGGGAACCTCCTCTCCCCGTTTCCGTCAGCATCCATCGCCCGGCGCGCTCTGGCTGCCCTCGTGGATGGCGCAATCCTGGTGACTGCTCTAACCGCCTTTGCCGCAATTTTTCTTCGTCTGAATCCCAGCCTCAACCCCGTTCGCGGCCCGCTTCCAATGCTGGCGGCTGCCCTCGGCGTGGCTGGAGTCCTGTTCTGGGTGGTTTACCAGTTCCTATTTGTCGTCTACACCGGCTCGACTCCCGGACTTCGCGCCGTCCGGCTACGGCTGGTTGGGTTTGACGGTTCACCACTCGATCGTCGCGCGCGCTGCTGGCGTGTGCTGGCATCGTTTTTGTCCGCGTTTTCCGCCGGACTCGGTTATCTCTGGTGCGTTCTCGATCAGGACGGATTGTGCTGGCATGATCGCATTACCCGCACCCATGTCCAATGCACTGTCCTATCGGAATAAACCTGGTTACCGGGCGCAGCATGCTATTCTTCCGCGCATGCGCTATCGGCTTGGTGTTGCTGCCCTGCTTCTGGTTCTAGCTATTTGTCCCGTCAGCGCGCGCGTTATTCGCGTCGAAGTGGCTTCGCGCAGCGATGTTCTTAACGGCAGGACGTTCGGGGACGCAGGCACCTACGAGCGCATTACTGGCCGTGTCTATTTTTCGCTGGCGGTCTCCAATCCGCACAACCGCCGCATTGTCGATCTTGGCAAGGCGGCGAATTTGAAGAGCGGAGAGGTCGAGTTCTCTTCCGACTTCATTGCCGTTCGTCCCAAGGACTCGCAAAAGGGCAACGGCTCGATGCTGCTGGAAATCCCCAACCGGGGGCGAGGACGAATTATTGGTCTCGTCGATGGCGGCGACTGGGATCTCGCGAACGACACGGGAGACGCGTGGCTGCTCCGCAACGGCTTCATGATCGTAAGCCTGGGGTGGCAATGGGACGCGTATGGTCCAGGCGCGCTGCGGTTCTTTGCTCCGATCGCGAAAGAAAACGGGAAGACCATCACCGGCCTGTTGCGTGGCGATCGGATGCCCTCGAAAGCGGAAACCGAGATTCCGCTGGGACACTTGATTCTCGGCAATATTGGCGGCAGCGAATACCCGGTTGCCGATCCAGTTTCGGATCCTAATGACCGGCGCAACGTGCTTACCGTCCGTGACGCACGCGGGGCTCCGCGCACCGTCATTCCTCACAGTGAGTGGCAGTTCGCGCAAACCGTTGACGGCAAGCTCACTCCGAGCGATCGTTATATCCACCTGAACAGCGGGTTTCAGCCTGGGAATATTTACGAATATGTTTACGCGGTCGCCGACCCGGTCGTTGCCGGCGGCGGCTTCGCGGCGATTCGCGATTTTGCGTCCTACGCCAAACACGCTCCCGATGCCGTTGCTACGGCAGCGCGCGTCTATGGCGAGGGCATTTCGCAGAACGGACGGTTTCTGCGCGACTTCCTCTATCAGGGCTTTAATGCTGACGAAGACGGAAGGATCGCCCTCGACGGCGTTCTCGCTCATGTCGCCGGCGCAGGCCGCGGGAGCTTTAACTACCGTTTTGCCCAACCCTCACGCGACGCACAGCCTACTTCGTCGGTTTTCTTCCCGACCGACATCTTTCCCTTCACCGATCAACCCGAAAAGGATCCGATTACTGGAGAGTCGGGAGGGCTGCTCGACCGCGCCGCTGCCGGCAAGGTTGTACCGAAGATATTTCTTTCTAACACATCTTATGAATACTGGGGCCGCGCTGCCGCGTTGATTCACGCCACCGCCGACGGAAAACACGATGCGCCGATCTCGGACAACGTTCGCATCTATCATTTCACCGGACTGCAGCACTTTTCCGGCCCGTTCCCCCCGGAAAAAGGACAAGGCGACCTGCTCGGACAACAGCCGCAGTCGCCGCTCCCTATCAAGTATTTCTGGCGCGCCATGATCGCCAACATGGACGCGTGGGTGCGCAGCAACACGCTTCCTCCGGCAAGCAGCTATCCAAAGATTACCGACGGAACACTCGTGCCACTGCGAGAGTACGCGTGGCCCGGCCTACCTGGGGTAAACAAGCCACATGAAGCCAGTGAAGCCTGGCGGCTCGATTTCGGGCTGCATTGGCGTGAAGGGATACTGTCTCTTCAGCCGCCGAAAGTCGGCAAGCCGTTTCCGATACTGGTGCCGCAGGTCAATGCCGATGGAAATGAACGGGACGGCGTGCGCTTGCCGGAGATCACTGTTCCGCTGGCGACTTATACGGGTTGGAATCTGCGCGACCCGTCAATTGGAGCGCCCGATCAGCGTGTCGCCTTCGAGGCTTCTTACCTGCCATTTCCTAAAACTGAGTCCGAACGCCAGAAGACGGGCGATCCGCGCAAATCGATTGCGGAGCGCTACTCGGGCCGCGAAGACTACTTGACCCAATACGCAAAGACGGTCGACGACCTGGTAACTCAAAGATGGGTCTTGCAAGAAGACCGCGCGGCGCTACTGCATCGCGGCGAGCAGGAATGGGACGAGGCGACGAAGTAACAAAGTGCTTAGCCTCAGTGGCCGCGATGTTTCCAGGGGCGAGTTTCCGCCGCAAGTTTACCGCCGGAAGTTTACAGCCGGCCCCCGGGTTCAGACGAGATTTTCCAGCGCCGCCCGCAACTCCGGAAAACGGAAGGTGTAACCACTGTTGCCGAGCTTTTGCGGCTCAACCCGCTGGCTTGCGAGCAACAATTCTTCCGCAGCCTGCGTGCCGAAAGCCAGCCGCGCCGCAAACTCTGGCACCGGAAGCAACGCTGGCCGTCCCAGAACCGATGCCAACACCCTGGTAAACTCCGCATTGCGCACTGGATTCGGCGCGACCAAATTCACCGGCCCGGAAAGCGACTCCATACCCATCGCATGATGAATTCCGCCTACGATGTCGTCCACATGAATCCAACTCCACCACTGCCGCCCCGATCCGATCCGTCCGCCGAGACCCAGTCTGAACGGCTTCAACATGCTTGCGAGCGCTCCACCTTTTGCGCTTAGCACCAACCCGAGTCGGATGTTCACCGTCCGGATGCCCGCTTCGGCCGCAATCCGGCTGGCATCTTCCCACTCGCGGCAAACCTCGGGCAGAAATCCTTGCCCCACCGGACTCTCTTCTTGCAGAATTTCCTCGCCGCGATTTCCGTAGAAACCGACCGCCGACGCGCACACCAACACGCGCGGCTTGGCCTGACTCTGCGCCAATGCCGCCGCCAGGTTCCGGGTTCCCTGCACACGGCTCTCGCGGATCGCCTTCTTCTTTTCCTGGGTCCAGCGCCCGGCCACGCTCTCCCCAGCCAGGTGGACGACCGCATCGAATCCTGAAACGGCTGCGGGGGAGACCGGAGCCAGGGGATCCCAGGAAACCTGCGCGGCACTTTGTGTCCGCCCCCTCACCAGTCGCACTATCTCGGTTCTCTGAGGCTCGAAGGAAGCCAGAAGCGCCACGCCGATCGGCCCCGAAACCCCGCTAGCCAATACCCGTTCCAAGCGCTGCCTCTCAAGGTCCGTGGACCCGGGCATTCCTACCCGCGTCCCCTCGCTGGACAACTCTGTCGGCGCCGTGAATGGCATAGGCGTACAGCCCACACTTTCGGCACCAGCCAGCATCGGCGTCGGCGCATATCGCTCTCCCCGTTCACTTCTTCAGCGTAGCGGCCAGAAAATCGACCGTGCGCCGCCAGGCGTCGGCGGCGTCCTCGGTCCGGTATCCCGCCTTATTGTCCGGATTTTCAAACGCGTGCCCCGCATCGGGATAAATCTTCACCTCGATCTTCTTGCCGAGCTGCTCCATGGCCTGTTGGAATTTCTTTACATCGTCCGGAGTGATGCCGCGATCCTGCCCGCCAAAAAGCCCGAGAATCGGAGCGTTGATCTTTTTCAGCTCCGCCGGGTCGGTAGCCAGATGCCCATAGTTGATGACCGTTGCCGCCAGATGCGGCTCAACGAGCGCCACGTCGAGCGCGTAGCCTCCGCCCATACACCACCCAATAGACCCGATCCGATCCTTTTTCACGTTCGGCTGCGACTCCAAAAAGTCGAAGGCGGCGCGCAAATCGCGGATCGCCCGGTCCTCCGGCACCCCCCGCATCAGTTCGTGCGCCATGTCCGGGTTGTCGGCGACCTTGCCACGATAAAGATCGATGGCCAGCGCAACGTATCCCTGCTCGGCGAGTTTCGCGGCCTGCTGCTTCACCCAGTCGTTCAATCCCCAATACTCGTGAATTACGATGAGCGCCGGGAAAGGCCCTTTGCCGACGGGCGTATACAGAATTCCACTGACCGTTTCGTCGCCGGACTTGTAGGAAACGGGCTTGCCATCGACGGCGAGCGCGGACATGGACAAAGAGAGAGACAAAATCAACGACAGGAAAAGACTTTTCATGCGATTACCCCCAATACTTCCTGGTGCTTTGACCAGGCGATGGCCGACTGTAGCGCCGGCATCTTGCCGGCTGTCCCGAGGGCGTCCCGCCCTCGGCGGCCTAGGACTTCCACCGGACAGCCGCCGGGACGGCGGCGCTACACTTTCCCGCACAACCCTGTTGTCCACACCACACGGTCACGGTACTAGCTTGTCATCGTACAGCGAAGAAGTATTTTAATTATGCTTAATAACTCGCCATTTTCCTGGCGCATAGTCTCACTCCTGAGAGGGAGACATTCTAAATGCAATGAAACGATCAGGCCATCTCCGATCTAGAGGATTTGCTTTTGAATTCCGATCACCCGATGACCCGATTGACTTAGGGCGCGCCCTCAAACAGCGGCCACAGCCGGTCGGCGGTGACGCGGTAGATGGCGTAAGCGCTGCCTCCGTCGAAGGTGCGCCGGAACAACAGCTCGCCGCGCCCATCGCCATCGGCATCGACAGCATCGATCAGTTCCATGCGCGGAGTCATGTCGAGATGCCGCGAATCCGTCTGCGAGAAAAATAACTTGCGCAACTCGCCTTCGAGGTTGGTCCGGGCAATCAGCGTGATCTCCTTCGGTTCCTCGACGTTTCCACTGGCGCTGCCAGCAGACGGGTGAGTTTTGGCGGAGAGCACCAGCACCGGCTCGTTCGAATTGGAGAGATCGAAGACGCGCAAACTAACATCGTCGAAAACAGGCTTGGCCAACTTTCCGGCCGATTTGCCCGCAGCCTTGCCCGTAGACGCCTTCTTGCCTGCGGCCGCAGCCGCTTCTTTTGCCGCGACACTCGCTTGAGCGACAAGCTGAGTCGTGGCCAGATCAAGCATCTTGTTGCGGTAAATGGCTTCTTCCGCAGGCTTCAAATCGTAAGTATAGGGACGCGCTTCCGGCCCGCCAGCATCGGAAATCGCCGGAATGAAGACGACCGGCGGAGGCGTCGCAGCGGGATCCTTCGCCGTCTTCCCATCGGGCCTCGCTGCACCCGAAGAAGCTGTGCCCAAGGAGGCCGCGCCCGGCGCGATGTCCGCTAGCTCGTCGAACGTAGTGAAGGGTTCGTGGCGCGCACTTAAATCCGGCTTCCCCCGTCGCAGCTTGGGCCGATTCGGATCGGCGATGTTCTCGTCGGACGCAGATGCCTTCGAAGACTCTGGCGGCGCAGGCGTCTTGCCAGCGTCGGCCGGAGTCGGCGCGCCGGCGGGCGGCGCGCCGGTTGGCGATGCTGGGGGGCTTGCGGCCTTCTGCTGGTCTTTGTCCTTCTCCTTGTCCTTGTCCTTGCCATCGGAGCCGCTATCGCTGTCCGACTTCTCGCTGGATCGGTGAAGGACCGGAGGTGCGTCATCTTTATCTTTGTTGTCTTTGTCCTTGCTATCGGAGCCGCTATCGCTGCTCGACTTCTCGCTCCGCCGGTGAAGCACCGGTCGTCCGTCCTTCTCGTCGTCCGCGATCACCGGCGCCGAGTACTTCTTGCTTTTCTCCGGAGCCTTCGCCCCAGCCGGAAGCCACGTGCCTTCCGCGATCCAGGTGTGATTGAGTTGCCCAGGTTGCGTGATTGTGAAGGTACCTTGCGACACGCCCGTGCGGAACGCTTCGTAGACGGTGTCGAAGTCGAGAGCCATGGGAACGGGCGCCGCCTTATACGAGCCCGCGTCGTAATACTTTCCGTCGATCATGATGACGATGGGAATAAGGCGGCCCTTGTTCCCCTTCGGTGAGTTGCCGCTAGGCGAAAGCTGGACCAGTCCCAGCGCGCGCGGCCCTTTGTCCACCGCCGGCTTGCGTCCGTACTGCGGAAACGGCTCCTGCGCTACAAGCCACGAACTGGCGAGCCCGAGCGAGACGGCGAAGAAGATGGCGCCGAAGATGACGGCGGACATCTCCTTGCGATATAACTTGCGATGTATCCACAACCGGCGAGGAGAAAATTCCATGGAAGTTAATGATAAATCCCCAGACTTTAGTACGACGGACGAGAACGGCAAAGAGGTTGCCTCAAAAGACTTTCGCGGCAGGACCATAGTGCTTTATTTCTATCCCAAGGCGGATACGCCGGGATGCACCAAGGAAGCGTGCGGCTTTCGCGACTCCTACGCGGCCATCAAGAAAACAGGCGTAGTTCTGTTGGGCATTTCGGCGGACACAGCCTCGTCGCAGAAGAAATTCCAGGATAAATTCAGTCTCCCCTTTCCACTCCTTGCCGATCCGGAGAAGAAAATCGCGAACCTGTTCGGCGTGGTCAAAGAAAAGAACATGTACGGTAAAAAAGTAAAAGGCATAGCCCGGACAACCTTCGTGATTGGCCCCCACGGCAAGATCAAGCACATCTTCAACAACGTAAAAGCAGAAGGCCACGCCGACGAAGTGCTGGCCTACTTGAAGACAGCCGCTGCAGCCTGAGATGTTCGTGTAGGGACGGGTTCGTATGAGGACGGGCTAGTGTAGGGATAGGCTCGTGTGGGGACGGGCGCCCTCGCCCGTCCAAGCCGAGCGAGGCTCGGCAGCCGTCGGTGCCGCTCGCAACTCCTAAATCCCCTGTAGTCTAATGCGCATGAGTGCGCTCGGCCGCGTCACTTTACTAAGAGCCGAATTCTTCAATCGCGATCCCCGTCGCGTAGCCCGGGCCCTTCTGGGAAAATTGCTAGTCCGAAAAACGCCCGCCGGACTTCTGGCCGGACGAATCGTAGAAACCGAAGCCTATCTCGGCCAAGACGATGCGGCCGCGCACGCCGCAGCCGGCCGGACCGCCCGTAATTCCGTTCTCTTCGGCCCTCCCGGTCACGCCTATGTCTACTTCATCTACGGCAATCACTACTGCCTGAATGTCTCCTGCCTGCCCGATGGAGTACCTGGAGGCGTGCTGTTTCGCGCCCTGGAACCGGTAGCAGGCATCAAGCAGATGGCAAAGGCGCGAGGTGTAGAGATCGTGTGGGGACGGACGCATTCGTCCGTCCAAGCCGAGCGCAGCTCGGCAGCTGCCAGCGGACGCAAGGACTCCGAATTCGCCACGGCAAAAGAATCCGATCTCAAGGAAATTTCCTCCGGCCCCGGACGCCTGTCCGAAGCCCTGCAAGTCACCCGCGAGCGCGACAACGGAAAAAGCCTGGTAAGCCCGCGCTCCGACCTTCGGATTGTCGACGACGGCTATCGCGTGCGCCACATTACGGTCACCCCGCGCATCGGGATCGTGAAGTCCGCCGAGCAGCCGTTGCGTTACTACATTGCTGGAAATCCATATGTCTCCGGGTGACCGCCAGCCGTCTGGAGATTCCGGCTATGAGCGGCCTTTCGGAATGTACTTAGCTGCAAGAAGTCGAGGCTCGTCCCGAGGTCACAAACTTGGCACAGAGACTGTCGCCAGCCGCGACGGTAGCATTGAAGGAAGCGCTGTGCGCGGTCTATTGGTACAAGGCTGACCTTCGAAGTTTCCTTCAACAATGCCTGTCCAACGCCACCGTCCTCAGCACCCTGAATTGGGAAAACTACAAACGCCAGATTGTTTCAAATCTAGTTGATTACCTTACGCGAAATCAAGGTGACCACATCGGCGATTTAACGCGACTTTGCTACGAGGTCTGCGGAGTCACCACGTTCGGTCACTTGGAGCAACTTGATGGCGGGGCGGAAAAGGCGCGGCGTGCTCGCGCGGCGGTGGCACATCTTAAGCGATTGGTCGAGCCACACGATCAAGCGAAGAAGGAACAAGACGACCTGGCAGAACGGCAGAAGAGGGCAGCCGAGAAACTCCGTGCTAATGCTGCTGTTCGGCAGAAGCTGGAGGACATCAAGACTCGCTACATGGCACTTGTGATGTCCGCGAACATGCAGGGTCGCGGTTTCGAACTCGAGAAGGTCATGTATGACCTATTCGAGCTATTTGATTTGGATCCCAAGGCCTCCTTTCGCAATACCGGGGAGCAGATTGACGGTGCCTTTTCTTTGGAAGGCACCGACTACCTCTTCGAGGCGAAGTGGCAGCGAGAGCCCGTGAATGCGAGCGACCTCGATTCGTTCGCAGCAAAGGTCCGACGGAAACTTGAGAACACGCTTGGGGTCTTCTTATCGATCAACAGTTTTTCGCAGGACGGGATCGACGCCCACTCTTCGGGAGGCGCGGTTGTGGTCCTCATGGATGGTGCCGACCTGATGGCGGTTTTTGAAGAGAGGATCGACTTTGTAAGCCTCCTATTGAGAAAGAAGCGACACGCTGCGCAGACTGGGAACATCTATTTTAGATTCTATGAGATGCTACAGTAGATTGATGTAGGATACCGTTCTTTAGGTAGTTGTGCTCCCGGTTCCAGCACAACATTGTCAATCAACCGCGTAGAGCCAACGTAGGCGCCAACCGCGACCAGCGTCTTTTGTGAAATCAGCTCCACGGGCTTAAGCGAATCCGGATCGACGATCTCGAAATAATCGAGCATAACTTGCGGCTCGCGAGCAAAGACTGCTTGGCCGGCTGAGATCAGCTTGCCAGCGCTTCTCTCTCCCGCCCGAAATTGCCGCTGAGCTTCCTGTAACGCCCGTTGCAGCACCAGCGCACGGACGCGCTCTTCCCGATTCAGGTAAGCATTGCGCGAGCTCATGGCCAGGCCATCGGATTCGCGCACAATTGGGCAGGCGACGATTTCCACCGGGAAATTCAAGTTACGCACCATGCGCCGGATCACCGCAAGCTGCGCTGCGTCTTTCTGTCCAAAGAACGCGACCTCAGGCTCGATGATATGAAATAGCTTGGCAACAATTGTGGTCACGCCGCGAAAATGTCCGGGCCGCGAACGGCCATCGAGCTTTTCGCTCAGCCCTTCGACCACCACCCATGTGACCGCGCCCTGCGGATAGATCTCCTCCACCGCCGGAGCGAATAAAATCTCGACACCTTCTTTTTCCAGCAGCCGGCAGTCCTGGTCGAATTGCCGCGGATACTTCGCCAAATCTTCCGTCGGTCCGAATTGCGTCGGGTTCACAAAGATGGAAACGGCAACCGCGTCGCACTGCGCTCTTGCAGCGCGAACCAGCGACAGGTGGCCTTCATGCAGAGCGCCCATGGTCGGAACGAGGCCGAGCAGCCGGCGGCTCTGACGCGCGTCGCGGCACGCAGCGCGAGCTTCGGCAATGGTGGCGCATATCTTCATGGTCCAGAAAGTTGGCCAGTTGGCAGATCGAATCCACGGTCAATCGAAGGTTCGTATCAGGGCATCGCTTTAGCGATGCCAAGGGTCGTCCGATTGAACGCCCCTTTAGGGGCCGCGCAGTTCGAACCCCGCTCAAGGCGCCTCGCGGTATTGAACGTCCAATTCCTTGAGGGTTCCAAGCAGCAGTGCCCGGTTCTTGCGCAGATCCGCTTTTGTCTGTTCGGATGGATCCTTGGGAACGGCGTGCGCGACCAGCACGACACGGCCGTAAGGCCATGCGCTCGAGGAAAGCGAGACCAGTTCGGCTGGAATTTCTTCCGGCTTCAGAACGTGGATCTCGCGATTGGAAAGATCGACGAAACCAATTCCATCCTCGCGAACGACTAAATACGGATTCTTCCAATCGGCCATGTTGCTGATCGGCGGATATTTCGCGGGGTCCGGCGGAGGAATGGACTCGATCCCGGTCGCCGACGGCGTTTCCGCGGTCTGCGTTGCCGCCGCCGAGGGTTGCGGCGGCTTGGAGCACGCCACCAAAGCCCCCAGCAGAATGAAAGTGACGAAATTGCGGACGCACTCTCTCCCGGCGTCCAGCACCGAGTTTCGCAAGAGAAAATTTCGCAGCACATACCTTCCCAACGCAGAATTTCGCAGCAAAGAATTTCGCAGCCAGGAGTTTCGCAATTTTGCTCGCACGATGGTGGGCATGACCTTGTCTCCGCCCAACATTATCGCCGCATGGCCTGCTTCCGGTGGAGTACCGTTTCAAGTGCGGCCTGCGTTTCTTTCGGCAGATGGTAGGACTCGCTGTCGTTCGGGAACTGATGCGAAACCACGTCGGCTTTGAAGGCCAGCACGGCCTGCGTGATCAGCGCGGCGGCGTCTCCGTAACGGCGAACGAATTTTGCCGGTTGCCCGAACGTCAGGTTGACCAAGTCGTGGAAGACCAGCACCTGTCCATCGCAATCCGGCCCAGCCCCGATCCCGATGGTGGGCGTTTCGATCTCGGCGGTAATCATGGCCGCGACTTCGCGGGGAATGCCCTCGAGGTAAATACAGGCCACACCAGCGCGGTCGAGCGCAACCGCATCGCGCATCAACTGCTCGATAGCGTTCAGAGTCTTGCCTTGAACTCGGTAGCCACCCATTACGTTGACCGATTGCGGTGTAAGCCCGATGTGTCCGGCCACCGGAATCTCAGCATCGATCACGCGCCGGATCACATCCGCGCGCTTCTCGCCGCCTTCCATCTTGACCGCCTCCGCCCCGCCTTCTTTCACAAAGCGTGCGGCATTGTGCACCGCCTCGTTGGGATCAACCTGATACGACCCGTAAGGCATGTCGGCAATAAGCAACGCATCTTTCACGCCGCGCCGCACCGCCCGTACATGGTGCAGCATCTCGTCGACCGTGACCGAAAGCGTGTTCTCGTATCCGAGCATGGTCATGGCCAGCGAATCGCCGACCAAGGCAATGTCAATGCCAGCCTCGTCAGCCAGGCGGGCAGTCGGGTAATCGTAGGTGGTAAGGCAGGTAATAGGTTCGTGGTGAGATTTCTTCTCGCGGAGAGTAGCCGCAGTGATCTTGCGGCTGCGGCAAGGACCGCCGATAGGTGTGAGACTCACAATGCCCTCCAGTGCCCCTCCGCAAACCGGGCGGATAGAGCCTGTGCGCGTCGTCTTTACATTGACAGCAGTTTAGATGACGCTTTGAGGATTATAGCGCAAAAGGGTCGTGGATCGATAGGCGTTGTGCGGTGCCCGAACACCGCAAAGAGCTTGGGGGTTGCACTTGATTTTTTAGGTGGCGCAGCGGTCACGAATGTGTGGGGACGCGACCCATTCCTCAGAGCGCGTCACCTAAGCTCCAGCTCAGCGAGCCAGTGGGAAGCACTAAATCGGCTATCGGCTCCGCCTGCTCTTCGCGTTCTCCCGCAGCCACGCGGCGTAACCACTTTCATCAAACGTCCCCGATGCCAGGCCCATCACGGCCTGGATAGCCTCCGCCTCGCTAGCCTCGAAGTCGAAGGCGTGGAGTTCAAAAAAGAGAACACCAATCACAAACCCCGTCCGCTTGTTGCCATCGACAAAAGGATGGTTGCGGACGATGCCGGCCGTGTAAAGCGCCGCCATGTCGACCATGTCCGCCTTATCGGCAAAGCTATAGTGCTGTCGTGGGCGCGCCAAAGCGGACTGCAAAAGGCCCCGGTCGCGCAAGCCGGTCGCGCCCCCGTGGAGCGCCAGGAGCCGATCGTGGATGGCAAGCGCATCGCGCTCTTCAATCCAAAGTGGTTCTTTCACTTTCACTTTGCTTCTTTACTTCGAAAGAGCATGCAGCGTGTTGCGATAGCGCGACATGATTTCTTCCGCCTTCACCATCTTCTTCTCGAACGCTGGATCGTAAGGCGTGAGCCGGTAATCGCCATCCCCCGACTCAATCAGAAAAAGCCGTTCCCCGTCACTGGCTTGCAAGCGGTCTATCACTTCTTTTGGCAGCACTACCCCCAGCGAGTTTCCAAACTTACGAATTTTGAGTTCAACCATTCCCGCTCCTCGTGTTATTACAATTGTAATAACATTTCGCAATCCGCGCAACGTCGCAGAAAATCCGCGCTCCGACTTCTGTAATTTGACCGCTAAAAATGGGCGTGAGAGACTTATTATGGCTGTGTCTTATGAACCCTCGAAGTATAGTGTGCAAAGTAGTACCTCTTTTTTTCATCGGAACCGCGTTCCTGCTTCCTCTTCTGGCAGTTATTGCATCAGCCCAGCGGATCGAGGAGGAATTAACGCCGTCCTACCAGGCCCGCGACGGCGAGGCATTGATAATCCTTTCTGTGTACGCGGAGAATGGCAGGAATCGCCTTGACCGGCAGTCCGTCATAAAGATCACGAACCAGATCACTCACGCTGTTACCTGGCAGACCACCGACGAGAGATCGGAAGCCGCATTAGGTCTGGTTTTCGGCAGATATGAACTCGACATAAGCGCTGTCGGATATTTGAGCCAGCAAAAGGAAGTCCAATCCTATAACACACTCGTTACGACTCGGATAGAGATCTCCCTGCATCGTGATCCCAACGCAGTCGATCTAAACGTATCGGATGAGGCGGTTCCCCCCAAAGCGCGCGGAGCCCTCAAGCATGGCATTTCTGCTCTCAAGTCCGCAAATCTCAAGGATGCGCGAAAGAGCTTGGATGCGGCTTACAAACTGGCACCGTCGAACCCGGACGTCAACTATTTATTGGGCTATGTAGCCTATGAGCAAAAAGATCTCGCCCAGGCACGGAGCTATCTGGCGACCGCCGCTGGTCTCAGTTCCCACAACGTTCGGGTGCTATTGCTGCTAGGCCAAGTGGAGATCGCACAGGAAAACTATCCCGATGCGGCAGCTACGCTGGAAAAGGCGACGAACGCTGATCCAGAAAATTGGATGGCGCACAACCTGCTTGCTAACGCTTACCTGAAGCTCAAGAACTATGAGGGGGCTCGGCAACAAGGGGAATTAGCCACCGCAAAGGGGAAATCCGCGGCCAACGCAGCAAATCTGCCTCTGGGACAGGCCCTGGTGAATCTGGGGAAGAAGGAAGAAGGTATCCGAGCGCTCAAAACTTTCGTCCAAAATTCACCCACCGACCCCACTGTCCCCCAGGTGCGCGACCTGATCGTCATGCTCGAGCGGCCCGACGCCACTCCTGCACCGGGAACTCGAATCACGTGGACCTCTTCGCCCGTTATCGACCCTATATTCGCTACTCCTGAACTCCCGGTCTCAGTCAATCCGTGGCGCCCGGCTGGAGTCGATGACGCCAAGCCGTCGGTCGCGGATGGAGTCGGCTGTCCTCTCAACAGCGTTATCGAGAACTCGGGCGAGCGTGTGAAGCAGTTGGTAGACAATATCTCGCGGATTTCGGCAATCGAACACCTGCTGCACGAGCACGTGGATGAAATGGGGAACTCTCTTACTAAGGAAACGCGGAATTACGACTACATGGCTTCCATCTCGGAGAACAGACCAGGGTTCCTGGCGGTGGACGAAGACCGGTTAGAGCGCATGGCGCGTGCTGACTTCCCCGACAGGATCGCCAGTGGCGGGTTTGCCGCGCTGGCTCTGGTATTTCATCCCCTCATGCGGGAAAACTTCGAGATGACGTGTGAAGGACTGGGGAACTGGCATGGGCAAGCAGCGTGGCTGGTCCACTTCAAGCAGCGCGCGGACCGGCCTGCCCTTATCAGCGAGTACAACGTGGGTGGCCAAATCTATTCATTGCGGCTGAAAGGTCGCGCCTGGATCACGGCCGACAAATTTGAAATCGTGAGGATCGAGTCGGAACTGATAGATCCAATGCCGCAAATCCAGTTGCGTTGTGAGCAACAGGTCGTAGAGTACGGCCCGATCCAGTTCAAGAAGAATGTAGGATTGTGGCTTCCAAAGAAGGCAGAAATCTACCTCGACTATCGCAAACACCGCTATTACCGGAGCCACAGCTACGATCATTACCTGCTATTTTCCGTGGATTCAGTGGATAAGCCGAGCGCACCCAAAGTGCCGTCGAGCGAGCTCACCACAAAGGCGACAGCCAACTGATTACTGGAAGTTGGGTATTAAGCCGCGACGAAGGGGTTTTCGCGCTTCCGGCAATCCTCGCAATGCCTGTGACCAGACGTAAATACATCCGGCAGAACCGCGCGACTGACAGCCACAACGCAGTTAAGGTGCGTAGTTTTATTCTAAGCGCTGGCCGCTTCCGCGCTCCCCAGCGGCAGAAAATACTGCGTGCCCTTGATCGGCGCGGACACTTTCTTAAGCAGCTCCTGCAGGTCTTCGTTGCGTTCGACGAAGTCGATCTCGGAGGTGTTCACGATCAGCAGGTCGGACTGGGTGTAGTGAAAGAAAAAGTGTTCGTAGGCCTTCACCACTTCCATCAGGTAATCCTCGCTGATCGCCTTTTCGCCGTCCGCGTTCTTTTTCTTCAGCCGCTTCTTCAGCACCTCCGGCGTGGCCTGCAGATAGATCACCAGATCGGGCGTCGGTAGCTGCTCGCGGAAATAATTGAAGTAGCGATTGTAGGTGTCGAGTTCCTGATCGTTGAGGTTGAGGCAGGCAAACAGTTTGTCTTTTTCGAAAATGTAATCGGACACCACGGTCTTGTTCGACCGCGGCCCCAGATCGAGCGCGCGCAACTGCTCAAAGCGCCGCACCAGGAATGTCAACTGCGTCTGGAAGGCGGCGCCCTTCTCGCCTTCATAAAACGGCTTCAGAAATGGATTGTCTTCCGGTTCGACGACACGCTGCGCCGCCAGGCGCTCCCCAAGAACCCGCGCCAGCGTGCTCTTCCCGACCCGTATCGGACCTTCGACCGCAATATAATGGGGAAGCTCGAAAAGCTTGGCCATTGGATTTTCTGCGAAGAAACTGGGAAGCAGAATATATGGCTTCTTCTCTAGACGCAATTGTGGATATGTGGAAAGGTCAGAGGGCAGAGGTCAGATTGCAGAAGTAAAAACCAACGCATCGTGAATGCGGCTTCTAACCTCTGCAATCCGGCCTCAGCCCTCTGCCTTCCCCCCTGACCTCCTTTACAATTCGACTATGCTTCCCGCACTGATCGGATTGACGGCCGCTGCCGCTGCGGCAGCAGCGGGATACCAATCCATGGCGCCGACGGGGCAATGGTTCGGGCAGACGTTTGCTCATGGAATCCGAGGAAGCAAGCAAATCGCCCTGACCTACGACGACGGCCCAAACGATCCGTGCACGCTGAATCTGCTCGACGTGCTGGCCAAGTACGGCGTGCGCGCGACTTTCTTCATGATCGGCCGCTACGTGCGGCAGCGCCCCGACATCGCGCGCGCCGTGGCGCAGGCGGGGCATGTCATCGGCAATCACACTTTCTCGCATCCGTTGCTCATCTTCGCGTCGGAAGCGCAGACCCGCATACAGCTTGTCGATTGCCGCCAAGCTTTGCAGGACGCGATCGGCGAGCATTCAAATCTGTTTCGTCCACCGTTTGGGGGACGACGGCCAGCGACTCTGCGGGTGGCGCGTGAACTAGGACTACAGCCCGTAATGTGGAACCGGTCGGGACACGATTGGAATGCTCCGTCCGCCGCGGTGATCGAAAAGAAAGTCGCACGCCAGATGCGCGGCGGCGACGTGGTCCTGCTGCACGATGGCGGACACAGAGCAATGGGTGCGGACCGCGCGCAAACGGTAATGGCGACGGACAATTTGATTCAGCGGTATCGCGATCGGGGATACGAGTTTGTGACCGTGGATGAGATGCGAGATGTCAGCTGGCAGCCTTCGGCAGTGGGATAGGTGTTTTTAATTACAGTCGATCCGATTTGAATCGATCTACTGGGCACTTATTAGTTGACGAAATATTGCCTAATACACGCTTCATGCGGGCAGATGAGACAGGGCTGCTGCCGCCGGTAGTCGTAAGTCGTTTTGCCGTCGGTGATCAAATTTGCCATCGGATTCGGAGGGAGCTACGGTCGAGGGGTTATGACCTGCCGCAGCGGCGAGAACTCGAGCAAGCCACTTCCAAAAAGGCGAAAGTGCCGCTTCGTCAACATAGCGAAGCATGACGAGCGATAGGACAAGATATACACCGGCATGCGCATGCCCGGCGCGCCAGAGATTTTGTCGCAGCGGATTATCGGAATAGCCGGGAGTATTTCCCGCTAGCATACCGAGAAGAGTGAGGCCTCCATACATCACTGAAGGCAGAACGACGAGAAAGATTCCGGCGAACATTCTTGATTCTCGAGACATGATTCCTCCGTCAGTTTGTTGCGAACGACTTCCAACGTGGTTGCTATCCGGTTATGATGCGATCGTGCGATTGTTACTGTCCGGCAGCTCGATCGAGTCACTGACCGTGACTTCGGCGACGTGCAGCCGTGTTACGCTCAGATCCTGAATCTCAAGGAACTTGAATTTGGCCCTCTCGATGGCAATGTGACGGATCGCCAATCGTCCGATTGCGAGCGCCCCGATAGCGAATGCTCCTATTGCGACCGCGCCCATCGCGGTAGCGATCGTTGCCACTCCACTCAACCTCAGATATTTCGAACTGCTCGTCTCATCCATAGCGTCCTCCCTCGCGGAACCTGCCGGTGCTCAATTGGACTTTCGATTCATCTCCCATTTCGCCAATTGCAATGGATGGTGGTGTTCCTTCTTAAGGTCCGCAGCCGTGACCATCGTGCTGCTTATGGGACTGCTTATGGGACAGGCAGAGCTTCGCTTGGCTCTAATCGTGAGCCAAGTCTCGATGGGCGAATTCGGTTCCCGCCTGCGAAGTTCTGACGTCTTTCGTTCGTTCGGTCAACTCCCGGATCGTCGGCTAGCCGGAAGTAATCCGAGCCGCCAAGCAATCGTCTCCAACTGGCGCGGTGTATAGTGTCGGCAGCAGAATGAAAATCGCCGCTGATGTGGACGCGGACCTTCCGCGCAAGCTCGGCTTGATCGACGCGCTGTCGATCGTAATTGGCATGGTAATTGGTGGCGGGATTTTTCTGGTGCCCAATCTG
>Ga0182024_10001423_pt1 | contig 61792 bp, 43 predicted proteins | sample P32metaG_FD_120480 | JGI IMG/M metagenome (GOLD analysis project Ga0182024, IMG submission 120480) | Permafrost microbial communities from Stordalen Mire, Sweden - P3-2 metaG (Illumina Assembly) | ecosystem: Environmental > Terrestrial > Soil > Wetlands > Permafrost | place: Sweden: Stordalen...
GCCGAAGTAGTGGCGGAATGCGCCGATTTCTCTCAGGGGGACGGAGCTGTCTGTGGATTTCGCAAGGTTTTCGTTCGCGTCGATTCTGTCTGTCCCCTTCAGCCCTTCAGCCCCTTCAGCCCCCCAGCCCCTTCAGCCCCGATCTCACAACTTTCCGGGCATAGGTTCCTCCATTGTACTCATGGAGAAACAGCCGGGCTTACTGCGCGCGCCGCAGCCTTGCCAGACCGATAAGCGCCAAGCCCGATCCTACCAGAAGGAAGGAAAAAGGCTCGGGTGTCGTGGTCTGGCGGAGACTATCGACTTCGACCCCCGCAGTGGTGCCAAAAGAGAACATTACCTCACTGGGAAGGGTCGAGGTAGTGAAAGAAGTATTTGAAAATGTGAAGGTTGCCGTCTGATTGATAAAGGGATTATGGGACCCAGAGACGCCGATGGACCCGTTATTCGCGTCGGGGTTCGGACCGAGGATGGTATAGTTCGGTCCATTCGAGTTTGTCACGCTAAGGTTCGCCGATCCGCAGATGATGCAAACGATCAAATTGCCACTCTCGGTACCGAAGCCCCAGCCAGTGGGCACCACCGTGGAATTCGGCGTGCAGGTAGGTTTGGAGCAAGTGATCGTCGTCGCCGAAGAACCGGTGAAAGTCGTCGTGCCACCCAACCCGAACTCCAGGTCGCTGATGTTCTGACCGACGTCTTGACTCGACTCCAAATTCGTGAGTGTGATTGTGAGGTGGCCGGCGACGCTGAAGTCGAAGGTGGCCTCCGCAGAGATCGTCTCGCCACTGGCGGTGCCAGTCGCGGTATACGTGGTGCTCGCCAGCGACAAACCCATCGTCAAGACGAATGAAGCAGCAATTTTGAACAAGTGTGTATCCTCCAAGATTTCTTCCAAGGGAGCCAGATCGACCTAGAGAATCGATTCGGATCTCGCTTAGAAGAGAAACATAATATTACTTAGAGGAATCCGACAAAACTATAGCCTATATCATGGTTTAGTTATAGGCCTTTCATCCAGTACTATTTTGTTATATTACTGAATATAAACAAGTTAACATCGATCTTGCAAAGGACTCGCTTGGGCGCAGACAGAACCTTAGTAGAACCTCAAAAAGGCGATCCGATTGTCCCCATTGCAGTGTCGGGTCCTCGGGGGTCAGCGGGTGGACTGAACCCGCCTTGCGGCGCACAGGGGAAGGACCACAGGCGCTGTTTTGTTATTGTTTGTTTGGCGAATTTCGGGTTGCTTTATTACATAGTACCGGCGGCAATGGCCGCGTATGGTCAAACGGCGCCGGGCACCCTCACGTGGGGGCGACATCCGGCTCTGAACTGGAATGACTTCAAAGGACGCGCCCACCGAACCACGGGAGAGCCGTCGGCAGTGACGGACACGGGCTTCAGAGTGCAGCTCGAATGCCGGGAAGGCGCTTTGGACATTCGCGTGGCGGCCGAGTTTTATAGGAACTCCTCGTGGGTGAAGCCGGGCGCGAAATCGGTCGAATTGCTACGCCATGAGCAGGGGCATTTCGATATTACAGAGCTATATGCCAGGAAGATGAGAAAGGCGATCCGCGAGGGGAACATCGGCTGTGAAGACGATCGGCGGGCAGAGGCGGCGGGAAAGAGGATTTTTGAGCAGCTCGATCAGCAATGGGAGAAGGCAGAAAAGCAATATGACGCCGATACGAGCGACGGGACCGACCTCGGGAAGCAGAAGCAGGCATTGGCAAGGCTTCGAGGAGAGCTGGCGGAGTTGAATCGCTATCGATAGGGTATTTTGCGGTTGCTGCCGATAGTAGTTTATGGAGCTCCGGCGGCATTTGATTACGTTCGCAAGCGAGCTGGTGGGTCTTTCCCTCTGGCTGGCGTTGCTCTTAATCGTATTCGTGCCGCTCGAGAGGATCTTCGGAAATCGCTCCCAGAAGGTGTTCCGGAGCTCCTTCGGCTCGGATCTGTTTTATTATTTCCTGAACGGCATCCTGCCGAAACTGCTGTTGATCATCCCTCTGACGGTGCTGGCGGCGGGACTTCACCGGATGATTCCGCTGGCATTTTACTCATCGGTAGCGGGAATGCCTCTGTGGCTACGGCTGGCCGCAGCGCTGGTGGTGAGCGAGATCGGCGGTTACTGGGGACACCGGTGGTCGCACGAGGTTCCGTTTCTCTGGCGCTTTCATGCGATTCACCATAGCGCCGAGGAAATCGACTGGCTGGTCACCGCCAAAGCGCATCCCGTCGACATGTTCTTCACCCACTTGTGCGCGATGGTGCCGCTTTACCTGGCAGGCTTGGCGCAGCCGATAGGAAACCGGGTTGATTTCGTGCCCCTCGCGGTCACCGCCGTAAGTACGTATTGGGCCTATTTCCTCCACGCGAACGTTCGTTGGCGCTTCGGCTGGCTGGAGTGGCTGGTATCAACCCCCGCCTTCCATCACTGGCACCACACTAACGATGGGCCGGAGCTTATCAACAAGAATTATGCGGCGATGCTTCCCTGGGTGGACCAGTGTTTCGGAACGCTGTATCTGCCGCGGGAGTGGCCCGCAAAGTATGGATCGGATACGCCGGTTGCCCCCGATTTGGCCGGGCAGCTTTTGGATCCGCTGAAATAGGGCGCGGATCACTGGACCGGCCAGCGACCTTCACGCCTCACCGCGCATCTACAATAGTGGAGAGCAATATATGAGCCCCTCGAATCCCAACTCCTCCGTGTTTGACCGGATGTCGGCGACAACCGTGCTGACCGCATCGCAGGCAGCGGTGATCAAGCAGACCTACGCATTATTCGGCATCGCCGTGATTGCGGCGATTTTGGGCGGATACGTGGGCGCGACCACGCAGGCCATCGTCCAGTTTTTTTCAAGCTGGATGGGATGGATTGTGGCGATGATCGGGTTGAACGCGGTGCCGCGCATCGCGATGTCGGCTCGGGGGAATCCCGCGCTGGGCACGGCGGCGCTGGTGTTCGATGGATTTTTCGCCGGCATTTGCCTGGCTCCACTGTTGTGGTTCGCGTCGCTGAAGGCTCCGGTGATGATTGTGGCGGCGCTGGGAATCACGGTGGTGGTTTTTCTGGCTATCACGGGATATGTTTTCATGTCGGGGCGGACGTTCAGCGCTCCACGAGGATTGATGATCGGGTTGTTCTTTTCAATCATTGGCGCGATGATTTTGAACAGCTTCCTAAACATAGGGTTTGTAGGAATCCTGATCGCGGCGGGCATCGGGGCGATCGGTGTGATTGCACTGGTCACGTCGACCAGCGCGATTCTCGAAAGCGGCGATTCGGATAGCGCGATCCCAGGGGCGCTCGCTCTGTTCGCGGGAGTGTTTAACGTGTTTGTGGCGACGCTAAATATTCTGCTGCGGTTGTTTGGAGGCGGGGATCGGCGGCGGTAACAAGAAGTAGCCAGTAGCAAGTAAACTTTTCTCAGGAGATTTTTACAAGGGGAACTGTGATGGAACCGATTGCTCCCGAGGATGAGTCGCGGACGACGATGCGGATGGTTTTGGCGCGGTCGGAACGTTGGATGATTTTGCCGTAGAGGAATCCGTTCTTGACGAACTTGCCATAACTTTCCGCAGTCAGGTTGAGATTGATGGTGTCGTCGAGGCCGTTGTATTCGTTTCCGTTGTCATCATGCTGAATCAGCAGCACGTCCAGACGTCCGATCCAACGATCGGATTGCTGCTCCAAGGCAACCTGGGTGCTATCGATAACCAGAACAATGTCGAGCGCACCCGGTTTGACTTGCGATGGCGTGACTTTGGCTACCAGTCCGATGCCGCTGGCATCGAGCGGACTCCAGGCCGCGGCGGCTAGTTCCGCTTTACGGGTTTTCTCGTCCTGCGGGAACTCCGGGAGATCGATGAAGCCTTTGCGGTAGCGCAGGTGCACACCTTTACGTTCCACCATCTGCACTTCAATCTTGTGGAATTTGCCGTCGAAGGCTTCGTCGACAGGATAGAAGCCCAGCATATAGGTGACGCGCGAATCGTCGACTGCTTCGTGGATCGCCTTGGCCAGGTCGTTCGAATTGTAGTAGGCGCGGCCTCCGGTCCGGCTGGCGAGCTCCTCCATTGTGTTCTGGTTCGACACGCCCACCCTTTGCGGAGCTCTCGGTCGATTGCCCATCTGCGACGCATCGGCCTGCCCAACGATGAGGCCGCGAGCATCCACGGGATAAATAGCCATATTGGCATCGTTGACCGCGCGGACGGTTTCACTGATTTCATCGGTGAAGGAGGTCTGAATCATGCCGGGGGCTGAGCTACCGAAACCGATCGTCAGGGGAAATCCGCCGGAGACCCAGATCAGATTTTTGCGACCCGGGGTCTTGGCAAGATGGTCGGCGATGAACTTGAGCGCTTTGAGTGTGTCGAGGATTCGATTGATGTTGTAGCGGGCGCCTTCCGCCGCGGTGACGTGGCTGAGGTTGCGCTGCAGGAAATCGAGCATGAGCGCGTCGCGGTGCATGGCGTCAGGCGGCCCCTTGCCATTGACGTCGGGCAGATCCTTGCCCTTCAATTCCTCGATGCGGCTGAGCAGCTCGGAGGAATCGCCGGTATAATCGTGCAGCACCTGGAGCGAGGCGCCTAGCGTGTACAAGCCGATGTGATCGGCGGGCTGGAGCGTGCGCAGATAGCGGACCACCTGCGCTTTGGCATACACCTGATCTTCCCACCTGGTGGTGTTGAGAGTATCGAGCAGGAGGATGGTCACGCTCGACTGTCCTGTCTTGACTTCCATGCGATTGGTGAATACGTTCGGCGGCAATTTGGTTTCGCCCGTAGGGAGAGCGCCGGTGGAATCCATGGAGAAAACCTTGATCGGCTGATCCTTCCCGTTGACCTTGATGCGGAAATCGTCCTTTTTCAGATCGGTGACGGGCTGGCCTTTGCCGTCCTGTGCGATGACGCTGACTTGCACTAAGCGCGTGGTCGATTTAAGCACGACCGGAGCTTGATTGGATTGCTGGGCGAGGATGGCGCCGATGGTAGCGAATACCAGGGGAATTTGAATGGTGGCAAAGCGCATGGAAGGATGCTCGTCTCCTGATAGTATTAACACCGATTCTGAAGAATACGCGCAACAAAAGAAGGAGATAGATTAAGAAACTTTCATACGCCGCGCGCGTCTCTTATATATGCGGCGGAGCCGCGCTCACTCGGATGCGATGGATCAAGTTCAACACGGTGGGCGTAGGTGGCGCGGCGGTGCAACTGTGCGCGCTGTGGCTGCTACAGCGCTTTACGTCGATTTCGTACGTTTTCGCCATCATTCTGGCGGTGGAAATCGCCATTTTGCACAATTTTGTATGGCATGAGGCGTGGACCTGGCGCGGAAAGCCGGTGGCGGATCGCGGGCGGAGACTGGTGCGATTCCACTTGGCGAACGGGGTGATGTCGATTGCCTCGAACGTGGTGCTGACGTACTTCTACAAGGAAATCGCGGGCTTGCCGCTGCTGGCGGCGAATCTCGCGGCGATCATCACGGCGGCGCTGTTAAATTTCTGGGTGGCGCAAGCATGGGTGTTTCGCGGAGTGGTATTTTTCGTCCTGTGCTCACAGTTGGCAAAAGGGGCGGTGATTACCACGATGCTGCAGCGGCAGGCCGTGGCGGCGTGGGATCAGTATATCGCGGCATTTGAGCGCACGCCGGCGCCGGCGCGTCCTCTGCTTACCGTGAAAGGCGACAAGCCGACGCTCATCGATCTAAATGTGAACGGAGATGTTGCGGAGGGATTCATTCATCACTGGATCGGAGCGGAACTGATTCCAAATGCAAAGGTGGTCGCGGTCGAGAGGGTTCTCGAAGACTACGATCGCTATACGCGGATTTATGCGCCGGATTGTAAATTGGCAGAGGCCAAAAAGATCGGGCCGCACAGCTACGACGTGCGATTGATCACGGTGCGGATCGAAACGATCGGCTTGCACTTCGCCTTCGATATGCATTCGCGAGTGGAGTATCGCCATGAGCAGGGAGATTCGCTCATCGAATCGCGATCGTACCTGATTCGCGAGAGCGACAGCGGCCATTCGCCGTATACCGATCTGATGCCCGAAGGAAACGATCACGGAATCCTGTGGCAGTTAAATTCGTACTGGCGATTGCGGCAGATGGGGACGTCCGTCTATGCCGAGTGCCAGGCGATTTCGCTCTCGCGCAGGCCTTTATTCGGGACGGTCGGGCAGGTGAAGAATCGGGCGAAGGAGTCGCTGGGATTCACGTTGCGGAAGACTCGGGACCAGGTGAGTGCTTCCGGAAATGGGCATGCGCGATCTGAAATGCCGTGACGCGCGGATAGCGATCCAGCGCGTCACGGGCTAATGCTTGAGCGGCGGGAATATCGGCCGACGCTTCGAATGCAGCGAGCTTGGCCAGCGTTTCCCGGAGGTAGGCGGCCTTTTCCTGCTGCTGTGTGGCTCCCGCAACCGCGGACCTTGCCGAGCGAATTTTCGCTTCACTGGCGGCGCCGGAATTGGTCTGGTTGACGACCAGCGCGGCCAGATCGATTTCGCCGCCATCGAGCAGGGAATCGATGCGGCGCATGGTGCGGTTGACATCGACAAAAATCTCTCGGGGCGGCAGTTCAGGGGCGTTCGCGCGGAGAAAATCGGACATCTCGCGGCAGCTCCCGAAACGGTCTTCGGGGGATTTTCGCATCGCCTTGAAAATCGCATCGTCGAGGAACGGAGGGACGTCCGGGACCAAGGTGCTGAGCAGCGGCGGGTCCTTTTCGAGGTGTTGATGGAGCAGCGCGAAATCGTTCTCAGCCGTAAAGGGAAGCTGGCCGCTGACGATCTCGAAGAGCAGGATGCCCAGCGAATAAATGTCGCTGCGAGCGCTGATTTCCTTGGAGTTGATCAACTCCGGACAGATGTATTGCATGGTTCCCACAATGCTCTGCTCGCGCGTCTGGCGCACGGAGCCGAGCACGTGCGCGATACCGAAATCCATGATCTTCACTTCGCCGCGCGGACCGGCCATGATGTTCTCGGGCTTCAAATCGCGGTGCAGCACGCCGAGGGAGTGCGCGTATTCGAGGCCTTCGAGAATCTCGAGAAACATGGCGAGCGCCTGTTGCCACCGGATCGGTGTGACGCTGCTGAGCGGCGTTCCGTCGACGTACTCCATCACGATGTAGAAGGAATCGCCATCCTTGAAAAAGCTGTAGAGATGCGCGATGTTAGGGTGGTTGAGGCGGGCCTGGATTTTGGCTTCGCGCCGAAAACGCTCTGCTATGTCGGGAGTGCGCGAAAATTCCGAGCGCAGTTTTTTGATGGCGACTTCACGCTCGAGCAGCACGTCGACGCCGTGATAGACGATACCCATACCGCCGGCGCCGAGCTCGGAAAGAATTTTGTATTGCTGGCCGACGATCATTGATGGATCACTTTCGGCTCGATCGGCTTTAGCTTGGTAGGTTCGGGCGTGGTTTCTTTGGCTGGCGCTTTTTTCGCGGCCTTCGGTCTTGGCTTGGCGACCACGGGAGGCTGAGCTTGGATCGGCTTGGGCGCGGGCGCCACCACGGTTTTAGGCGCAGGGACCGGCTTGGGCTGCGGACGAGTGACGATAACCGCGCCGGCGATGGCGAATCCGATTACGAGAATGGCGCCAACGATCCAGAAAATCAGCGACTGTTTCTTGGCAGGCGGGAGGGGCTGGATACGCGTGGCGCCTGCGACCGGCGCTCGATCGGGCGCGAAGAACGCATTTTGAAATGCCGACGCAAATTCAGAATTAGATGCGAAGCGATCCGCGGGAGACTTGGAAAACACCCGCTCGAACGTCTTGGCGACCGCAATGGAAACGCCGTGAACGTCCGGCGGCTCGAATGCAATGTTCGAGAGAAGAGTGATGGGCGATTCGGCGTGAAACGGCAGCGCGCCGGTCAATGCCTGCCATGCGATGACGCCGAGCGAGTATTGGTCGGCGCGCCGGTCGAGAACGTCGCCCCTCACAAGCTCCGGCGACATGTAGTGAATGGAGTCGAGCAGCAGATCGAAATCCTGGCCAGCCTCGTCCGAATTTAGGTACTGCGCGGGGCGCGCGATCTCAAAGCCGGTGATTCTGAGATCGTCATCCTCGCCGAGGAGCAGACTGTCCGGCGTCAGATTGCGATGGATGAGGCCTTTCGAATGGGCGTGATCGAGCGCCAGCGCGGCGCTCTTCAGCAGCTTGGCCAAACGCTCGGGCGAGAGACGGCCGTTGAGCGGCTTCCCCTCGAAGCGCTCCATGACGAGGTAAGGCCGGCCGTCGTCTTCCTCGCAGGCGAGAAACTTGATGATGTTCGGATGGTCGAGATGGGCGAGCTGCTTGGCGTCGAACAGAATCGCCTGGCGGGCCTGATCGAAAGAGATGCCAGGATTGGTAGTGCGGTCGGCGATGCGAATCATCACGGGGCGATGCATGACGGGATCAAAGGCCTGGTAAAGAGATCCCAAGCCGTGATTGCCGGTGTGCCTGACGATTTCGTATCTGCCGATCTGGTTCATTCACACCCGTCAGGACCGCGGGCGGGCGGTCCATTCCTTGCCGTCGTTCTCGATTTTGACTTGCTGGAGATTTTTCCCGTTTGTATAAATGTACTTTATTTTTCCGGTACGCCCGTTGACGGAGTAATCTTCTTCCGCGATGGTCGAGCCCGAGTACGTGATCGTACGCTGGTAATACGGCGCGTCGGAACTCTTGCGATAGGCTCGAATGGCGACCAGTTGATTGCCGTCCCAGGTGAAACGGACCAGATTGTCGGCGTTCCATTCCTGCGCGGATTCGGCGCGGCCCTGACGGTCGTACTGGACGGTGAACGCGTGGACGCCGTCCCACAAGAACGGGTTGAAAAACGAATTGCCGGAGATCACGGAGGTGACGGGACCGCCTTCGACGACGGCCAGAACCGCCGGGTCTACGTAGGGATGATCGGGCAGGACGACTTCGGGACGTCCGTCGTCGTCGATAAGCCGGGCGTGACCCTTGGCATCGTGAGCGACGTGAACACTATACGCCTTCGCGGTCGCGGGAGAATACTTTCTCGGCAGCACTTCGCGCAGCGCGCCGGAGGGATGGTACTCGAAGAAAAAGTTGCCCGGATCGTCCACGGTTGCCGCTGCGAGGGCGCCTGAATCGGCCGCTCCGGCGACGACCAGCGCCCGGTACAACTGCGCGCCTTTGTCGTCCTCGAACGTAGTGCGGATGGATTCGATGCGGCCATTGGCCCAGTTAAACGTCATGCGAACTTTGCCGGCGGTGACGCTCTCGATCGGAATCTGGAAGGCGAGGCTCTCCGGAGCGTAGTACAGCCCGTCGGGCTTGCGGCTGGGCGATTTTCGCTCATTGACGATACCGAGGATGCGTCGCGCCTGTTCGCGTTCGTGCGGATCGACGCCGATGGCGGTGGAGTGAGCTAGAAATTCGCCGAGTATGATTTTCGCTCGCTCCGTATCGCGCAGAACGGCCGCAACGACGCCGCCCTGGTACAGGAATTCCGGATCTTCGCCATCGAGGATCAGCGCGGCGCGCAAGACCGGATCGAGCTTCGAATATTGGCCGTCCTTCAGCAGCGCGGCGATTTGCTGCCTGCTGCTTTCCTTCAATTTGTCGAGGTCGTAGAGGACCTGCCGCCGCACGTCGTAGCCTTTTTCGCGCTCAGCGGCATTCGCGACGAGGCGGTCGTATTGATCGAGGAGCGGAATTGCTTCCGAGTTGCGCCCTTGCGCGGCAAACAGTTTGGCGCGCAGCAGAATGACCTCCGGCGCGCCGGGATTTTCGCGGTCGGCGTCCTGAATCGAGTCCTGCGCTTTCCTGAAATCCTTGTCGGCGATGGCTCGATCGGCGTAATTGAGCGCGTTGCCGAAGCGAATGTCGGCGGGCAGGCCTTTCGGAAGAAATTTGCGGCGCGAAGCGTTGGCGAGCGCTTCGCCTTGCGAGGCCTGCCCCTTCTCATCGGCCAGCAGCTTTCGAATTTCCCGGTTCGAAGGGTCGCGCGACAGTGCGGCCGACGCTTCGCGCGAGGCACGCTCGAAATCGCTGCGCTGCTCGAAGGCCCGCGCACGGCGGGCATGCATGCGGACGCTTTCCTCCAGCGCCTCCCGATGCAGAGTTTGCATTTCGGGGAAGGACGATTCGTAGCGCTCAAAATCCTGATATTTATCGAGCAGCGTATCCCAATCGCCGAGCGCGGCGAGGGAGCGGAGAAGCTTGGGACGGTCGGTGACGAACTTGATACGGCCGGCTACGCGGTCGTCGAGAGACTGGAGCGGCGCATCGCCCGGGAACGACTGGCGCGCAAGTTCGCTGAACCGCCGCGTGGTCAAAATATCGCTATACGGACCTCCTTCCTCAAAACGCGCGAGGCCCGCTGAGATTCTATGCTCTAGCGAATCGCGAAACACTTTCGTGGCGGGTGAGGCTGGAAATGACGCTACGAAACCGCGCATCGCGGCGACCTGTTCATCGGCGCTGAGGAACGCCCAGTCTTTGCTCAAGAAGTCGCGCACCGATTCGTCGGGCGCGGCGCCGAACAGGACCACGACGAACAGTTCGGGAGCAAGAAGATCGGCCTGCCTGGTCTTTTTACTTCGAACCAGCGTGAGGACGAGGCGGCCCGGGACCTCTTTTGCGGGGGTAGGCGCGCGGAGGTTGTAATTTTCGGGGATCACGATTTCGCGCTGCCCGCCTGGACCGCCCAGGCTCACCAGGCGGCCAGTGCCGTCGTTGCGGACAAGACCCGCTTGCGCGAGATCGACTTTGTTTAGCTTTCGGACGGCGTTCGGATCGACGTCGTCTTTCTGCTCCGGAAGCAGGCGGATTTTCCGACTCTGGTTGATTTGAAAATCCTCGACCGCTTCGAACGAAATTTTGCCGTCGGTCGTGCGGGTGCCGACGACGGTGCTTTGCGCGAGGGCCATGGGGATGCAGGCGAGGAGAAAGAGACGGCTCATGGCTTCCCCTTTTTCTTGCGCTCGATTTCCGCGTCGAGCGCGGCCACTTGCGTGGAGTTCATGGCGACGAGTCTGGCGCGCGCGGCGTTCAATTCATCCATTTTGCCAAGTTCGAGGCAGAGCAGCGCGAAGTTGAGTTGCGAGGCCTCGTCATTCGGATTAAGCTGCACCGCTTTCGTCTCATAGGGATACGCTTCGTCGAATTTATTCTCGTTATAGAGCAGCGCGCCGTAACTGTTGTAAGCCCAGGAAAGGCGTGGCGGCACGGGCGGCTGGATTTTGTCGAAACCGGTTTTGAAATTCAGCTTGGCGTTGTCGAGATCGTTCATCTTGCGGTACACATTGCCGAGCAACAAATATCCTTCGGCGTCCTGTTGGACCTTTTGGAGAAATTCGGTGAGCAGAGTGACGGCGCGCGGCAGGCGATCCTTCAGCTCATCGTAGTTGGAGTAGAGACCGGCCAGTCGATACACGAAATCCTTACTCGCTGGTTCCAGCTTGAGTGCGCGTTCGTACAACTTGGCGGCTTCGAGCGGCTTATTCTGGCGCGCGGCTACGTCCGCCGCGATCGGGAGGAGCGTGGAATTTTCGGGATCTTTCGCCAGAAGTTCGTTCGAGAGAAGGCCAGCCTGATCCCAATTTTCAGACTTGTATTCGACGCGGGCGCGCAGCGTTTTCGCTTGCATGATGAGCGCGGGACTGGTAACGGCCGCGACCGCTTGCGTGACGCATCGCAGATCGTCCGATGCGAAGCACAGCCGGGCGAGCTTCATGCGCGCGGTGTCGGTGGCTTTCGCGGATTGCACCGCCGCTTCGTAATGCGCGCGCGCGTCGGAGGGATCTTTCTGATCCATCGAGATGTCGCCCATCCGCTCGTGAATGTCGGGCGAATCTGGCTTGAGCTTCACCACCTCCGCGTATTCGGCGTAGGCTTCGCGCGTTCGCTTGCCGGTGTGGAGCAAATTGGCGAGGCTCAGATGAGCGGTCAGATTTGTGGGCGTGGCGATGATCGCCCAGCGGCAGTAGGCCTCGGCTCCAGCAAGATCGGCGCTCGCGGAGTAGGCTTCGACCACCATGTGGGTTGCTTCCTGGTCGCGCGATTCTTCAATGGTTCCGCTGCGCAGCGCACCCAGCACGGCGCTCCATTTTTTCAGCTTCACATCGCAGGATGCGAGCTTTTTCGCGAGCGCGTAATCGTCGGGCGAAAGGTCCAGCGCCAGGCGCAAAGGGTCGGCGGCGCGCTGGCAATTTCCGAGAGCGGCGTATGCCGTGCCGATGCCCGATAACACCCGGCTGTCCTCCGGCAAATCGGCGCGAACCTTCTCCAATTGATCGATCGCGGCCTGCCATTTCTCCTCATGTAAGAGCAGCAGTCCGACGCCGATGCGAGCGCCAGGATCGCCAGGCTGATCGCGCAGAACGGTCTGATGCTCGGTGGCGGCATCCGATCCGCGGCCGAGGCGGATATAAAGATCGGCCAACGCGGTGCGTACCGATTCCTCATTCGGGTGCATCTTCAGAAAATCGTTAAGGACAACGGCGGCGGTATCGCCATGGCCTGCGCGCTCCTGGGCTCGCGCGATCAGAATCGCGGCTTCGGGATCGCCCGGGACGGATTTCTGATAAGCGGCGAACGCGGCAATCGCCTTCGCCCATTGCTGCGATTCCAAATAACAGCGGCCCAACAGCAGACCGGCGCGAGGATCGGTGGCCACCGAACGGTCCAGCAACGGAATCGCCGCGCGGCAGTCGGCGCTACGGTAGAGAGCTGCACCTCGTTGAAAAGACGACTCTTCCTGGGCCGCGCACACGGCGGCGAGTCCGATCGCGAGTATCGTCGATAGCCGCAAGCCGTTAGTATAGCGTCCCGTGTTAAAAAAATGGATTAAAATAGCTTTCGGAACTAATATGGGTGGCGATGCATCGCTCATAGTGTAAGGAGGCGGTTATGACAAAGAGATTTCTGATGTTGGTGTTGGTTCTGGCGTCCTTCGCGGCAGTCGCTCCGGCAGCCGTCGTTTACGGACGCGGATATGGGTATGCTCGAGGTGCTTACGCCGCCCCGCGCTACGCTTACGGTCCGCGCTATTATGCGGCTCCGATTGTTCCGTATGTCGCGCCGGTTTATCCGGCTTACGGTTACGGCTATGGCTATGGCTACGGAGGGTATGGCTACGGAGGCTATGGCTACAGGGGATACGCGCGCGGCTACGGCGGCGGATATTACCGGGGCGGCGGTTACTCTCGCGGCGGCGGGAACTCTCGCGGGCGCCGGTAGATCGAAATAATTGCACGAGGAACGATGCCCGGCGGATGCAATCGTGCTCCGCCGGGTTAGCTATTTTTACGGCAACGCCGCTGCTTTCGCGCTGCCGTAATATAGACCGTTAAAAAGCAGCTTATACGTTCCGTGCGGCTGATCGCGGAAGTTCACCTCCGGCCCCAGCAGCACCACTTTCCCTTCCCCTACCGTCGCCTCGGCCACCGTCGTTCCGCCGTCCAGATACTGCTGGCCCCAGGCCCATCCGCTCGAAAGCACGTCCGTACCGGAGAACCAGCCCACCGCATTGGTCTTTTTGTCTGCCGTCGGCACCATTCGGAAAACCGGGCTATTGTCGAAAAACACGTCCACTTGAGACGCCATGCCATAGGCCAGCGGATTCGTGTTATCGATATTTGTCCGCAGCAGGGAACCGGGAATGTAGAACTTCTCGCCCGGCAGCGCGCGCTCCTTACCGTCCGGACCCATTTCGGTGAGATAGTTCTTCACCGGGATTCCGAACACTTCGGCAATGCTGGTCGAGCTGCCGATAGTCACGATGGACCCGCCGGACTCGACGAACTTCTTCAGCGCGGGCATCGTTTTGGCATCGGAGATGCTACCCAGGCGGTCGCGATACTCGTCGGGAATCGATTCGGGCGTCTGCCCTCCGCGTCCACCGCCACCGCGTCCAGTTGCGCCGCCGCGCCGAACCGCGCCATCCGTCAGCACGATTACGTCGAACTTGCTTTTCAGATCGCCCGCGTCCAGCATCGCCGGATATACCACCTGGAACGGGAACTCGTACTGTTCAAACAGCCAGCGCGTCCAGCCCGAGGGCATGGACCCTCCATAGGAATCATACAGGCCGATGCGAATCGGCTTCAGCTTCAGAGCGTCACCCTTAGGCGCCGTCGCCAGCGCATATGACGATACGCCGATTTCTTTCGCCGCCTTCTGCAACACCGGTAGAGCGTTCGTCGACGCCGGAATCCAGATCGTACCCGTGCCCAGATCCTGGCCTTCCTCCGTCACCGCCTTCTTCAGCCAGTACACATCGCAATTCACTGCGAGCAGCCGGTTGATCAGCACGAACGAATTGTTGATTTTATGGCTCACCAGATAACCCGCCGGCTTCGAAACCGCGCCGATGACCGATGCGGGGGGCGGCGGCAGCAGCCCGGTAACCTTAGTGAACGGCCCCTCGAATCCCTCGTAAACCTTGTCGTAGGTCACGCCCATCTGGATCGCCAGCGTCCATCCCGTGATGTCGTAAGGCCGGTTCGGAGGGCCGCCCGGATACGCGAAATCATTGGGATGATCCTGCGGCTCGAACATATCCATAACGTGCGGGCGGAACGCCTGCGCCGTTTTGACGACGTACGATCCCGAGGGATAATTTTTCCCGCTCACCGTAAACGCCGCGGTCGCTTTCATCACCGTGATTCCGTTCTTCAGCAGCGCGTTCATGAACTCGGTGGCATTGGCGAAATCCGCTTGATCGGACGGGAGAACGTAGCCGCGCGGGTCGCGATACTTGGGGTCGTGCAGGACCTTTTCATACAGCTCCGCGGGAAGTCCGCCGCGTCCCCGTCCACCGCCGCCGCCCGGTCCCACGTCGCCGCCCGCGAGAGCTTCCGCCGGCCCCGCTCCGCGACCGCGTCCTCCCCGGCCGCCCGCCGATGCTTCCGCCGCCGCTGCCGCTTCCAATGCCGCGATGCGTTTCGGAGTAATCGTCCAGTTATCCTTGCTGCCCTTTTCAATCGAGTTGCGCCCCATCTGATAAATGTTGTAGAGCCACGTCTCGCGATAGCGTGACGCCAGGTCCAGCATGGCGCGATTGTTGGTCATCTCATACTCGATCGACTGCCGGTAGTGCCATTCCTGAGGCATGATCGGCATCGGCCAATCGCCCTTCGCCAATTGCTTGTCGGCGACCAGTGGAATGCGCATCGGCGTCGGCTCGCCGATAATCTCGGTGAGGATGCCGATCATGTTGTGGAAGTACGTCACGGTGCGGAGACCGCCGTTCCACCACGTGGAATAATTCGCGCCGGTGCGCATCGCCGATCCGCCTTTGCCTTCGGCCACCAGCCGGCTGTGCATCGCGGTGCCTACCATTTCGATGCCCAGCGGAATCAGCGGGTCGAAATTATAGTTGAACGGATCGCGGAACGGAGGCATGAAAATCACCGCTCCCGCTGGTCCCGTCTGGTGATGGTTGTACATGATCTGCGGAAACCATTCCAGAAACAACTGGTGATTCATGTTGGTGGTTTCCTTCATGTTCGACATGTAGAAATCGCGATTGTCGTCGTGGCCCACATACTTGGCGTAGAGCCGCGGCAAGCCGCCCATATTGCGCTTCAACGGATCCTTCTCGCGCATGTACCAGGTCGCGACCAGTTCCTGCCCGTCGGGATTCGCCAGAGTGTAAAGACCGATCACGTCATTCAGAAGCCGCATCGTCTCAGGATCGGTGCGGCTAGCCATCTGGTACACCATTTCCATTTCCTGCTGGGAGCCGACGGTCTCGCTGGCATGCAGTCCGCCATCGATCCAGACCACGGCCTTGCCTTCCCGCGCAAGCGTGTGCGCCTGCTCATCGGTAAGGCCCTCCGCATGCGCCAGCCTGGCCGAGATTTCCTTGTAATGATCCAGCTTCTTCATGTTCTCCGTCGACGTGATGACCATCATGTACTGCCGCCGCCCCTCTTCCGTAGGCCCGATATCGACCAGCTTGCAGCGGTCGCATTCGGAGGCGATTTTGTGCCAGTACTTGTCAAGCTGGGTATAGCTTGCCATCATGTAATCGTCACCGAGATTGAAGCCCAGGAATTCCTTGGGAGTCGTAATTTTCGGCGCGGTCTGGGCCAGGCATACGGAAGCGGCGAACAGCAGGATAGAGAGTGATCGTATCTTCATTAGAGTAGAGTGTACCTCGCAAAGACGTTTCTGCGCGGCTTGGCGTAACTCGCGGCGCACGAAATTCTTTCGCCTGCGTTTTCCGGTACTTACGACTTTCAGTCGGCGTCGTCTGCGATGGGGAGTCCTATATTCAGGACAAAGAGGTTGGCGAACGGGATCTCGTCAATCGCTTCGCGGCGCGGATGCTTTGCTGGGGCTCCGCGCCGCTTTCAAGAGAATTATTCATTGCGCAGCGCCATAACCGGGTCCAGCCGTGACGCGCGCCACGCTGGGATATATCCCGCAGCCACCGCGCAGATCGCCAGTATCAGCGTCAGGGTGAAGAACGTCGCCACATCGAATTGGATGACGCCGTAGAGCGCGCTCGACATCGCACGAATCATGGCGAAAGCGATCGGTACGCCGATGCCCAGTCCGATTGCGCCGATCCGCAGCGCATCCCGTAACGTCATGCGCAGCACCGTTCCCCGGTCTGCGCCGAGCGCCATTCGCACCCCGATCTCATGCGTCCGGCGCGCCACCGAATAGGAGATCACGCCGTAGATCCCGCTGGTCGCTAGAAACAAGCCGATCAACGCATACATCTCCATGCTGGAGGCTGAAGCGCGGACGCCCCCGGTCTCTTCCGCGATGCGTTGTTCCACGGTCTTCACGTCGTAGACGGCCTGCGTCCGGTCTATCTTCTGGACTGCCGCGCGCGCCGGCGCCACCATCCGCGTCGGGTTGCCGGAGGTTCTGATATAGACCGTCGCGTCGGCCTGCGGAAACTGCAAAAACGATAAGTCCGCACGCGGCTCGGGCTGGCCGCTGAACCATTGCTTGGTATCGCCGCAGATCCCGACCACCGTCAGCCAGCGCGGATCGTTTTTCGAGAGACGAATGCGGCGGCCGAGCGGACTCTCGCCTTCCGGCCAATATTTCCGCGCCAGGCTCCTGCTCAGCACCACCACCAGCGGTTGATCGCGATCGTCCGAGGAAGAAATCGCGCGCCCTTCTATAATGGGCAGCCGCATCGTCTCAAAAATTCCCCCGCTGACCGCGACCACCTCGGGAACCGCCTCCTCCGGACGGGGAGCGGGCCGGCCCTCGATAAACATCCCATCGGCCGATCCCGTCGCCACCACTGCCGAACCTCGCGCGTCGGGAAGGTTGCCCAGGCCGTCGAGCAGCCGGTCGTAGAACGATGCCGCAGCCGTTGTGCCGGAATATTTCGGCTGCGGCAATGCAATGCGCATGGTCAGCAGGTTTGCGGTGTCGTACCCCGGGCTTACGGTCAGGAATCGCTGAAATGTGCGAACCATGGCGCCCGCGCCGATAAGAAGAATCAGCGCGATGGTCACCTCGGCAACCGCGAGCGTCGTCCGCAAACGGCTTCGGGAACGCCCGCCGGAACCGCTGCGTCCGCTTTCCTTCAGCGAATCGCTCAAACGGGCAGACGAGGCTTCGCGCAATACCAGGCTCAGTGATGGCAGAGCGCAAAATAGACCGGCGATCAGAGACACCCCAAACGTCCACAGCACGACCGTGGAATCGATATGGGCATCCTTCAGGCCGCTGACGTATTTGTAAACCTCGGCCGAAATCCTGCCGCGCGCCATAGATAGATTCCAGGCGGCGAAATCCAACCCGAGGGCTCCCGCGATCAGGGCGATAAGAGCGCTCTCGACCAGAAGCTGGGTTGCGATCCGCGCGCGACTGGCGCCCATCGCGGCACGAATCGCGATCTCGCGCTGCCGCTCGGAAAGACGAACCAACAGTAGATTGGCCACGTTGGCGCAGGCCAGCAACAGCACGAAACCGGCCGTAACCAGCAGCGTCAGCAGGAAGCGGCCCGTAGTCTCATCGACTAAGTCGAGCAGAGGCACCGTCTGGATGGTGCGATTCTCATTCGTGTCCGGATGGTCCGACGCCAGACTGTGGGCGATGGTCGCCAGCTCCGCCCGCGCCTGCGCCACGGAAACGCCGGGCTTCAATCGGCCCAGCATCGATATGTTGTGCGACGCGCGATCGTGCTGCTCAGCCGCGGTTAGCCCGAGCGGCACCCACATATCCGTCTCCAGCGGAAAATTGAACTTCGCCGGCATCACGCCCACAATCGTATAGGCGGCGCCATTCAGCGATACCGTCTTTCCGATCACCGCTCCGTTCGACGCCAGCCGGTTGATCCAGAACCCTTGGCTTACCACCAGCGTTCCCGGCCGTCCCGCCTCCGCGTCCTCCGAACCAAGCGCGCGCCCTAGCGACGGCGTGAGCCCCAGAACCGCGAAAATTTCCGGCGTCACCAGGCACGCCTGCACCCGCTCCGGATCGCCGATCCCCGACAGGTTTGCGTTCCACGGCCGAAACGCCGCCAGCGCCGCAAAGGAAGTGCTCCGCGCCTTGAGGTCCACGAAATTTGCCGGCGCAACCGCCCCGCGCTCTCCCGGCTGATTCGCGGGCGACTCCCAAATCGTCATGATCCGATCGAGCTGCGGATACGGGAAAGGATGCAGCAGCAGCCCGCTGATGTAAATGAAGCACGACGCGTTCACGCCAATCCCCAAAGCCAGCGCCAACACGATCACCGCCGTGACCCCGGGAGTTTTCCGGAAGCCACGAAGCGCAAGCCGAACGTCGTCGATCAGATGATTCATCGGAGCCTCGGCGTCATTACTGCAATCGTAATACCCTTTCGATTCGCTGTCTTTACACGCATAGCCGAGCCTTCAAGTGTCCGATTGTGAGACGAGGTGTCGCGTAACGGGGCGCGACCGCAGAGAGCGGAGTGGGCAAATAGTAAACTCAAGCGATGTGGATAAAGAAATCCTGGAGGGCCGTTCGCGATTGGTCCAGCCGTGCCTGGGCCAACATCCGCCCCGGCCCGGAGGCGCGCAAAGGCGCGATCTGGGGCGCAATCGCAGTCGCTCTCTGGACCGCCATCGTCGGCGGAATCTACCTCAAGTCGGGCTTCGGACTCGGCGTCGATCTCGCATTCGCCCTGATCGTCGCTCTTTTGGGAGTCCCTCTCGTCGCGGTGCTCGTCGTCTTGCTGCTGAAGATCGTGCGCAAATTGCCGGCCTTCGCGACAGGGATCATCTTTGGGGTCTTCGCACTCGTCGCACTGGCTTGGTCGCCGCAGTTGGGAAGTCTCCTCGGCGCGGTTCTTCTGCTAACCGAATGCACTCTCGGCGCGACCATCGCCACGTTGCTTGCCGGCCATTTTCGAGAGGCGCATCTCAGCAAGAAAATTATCACCATCTCGCTCGCCGTCGCCGCCATCGCCGTCAACATCGCTCTCTACATCTTTCTCTCCGGCGCGGGAGACGACAAAGATGTTTTACGGATCGGGCAAGTTTCCTCGCCCGACCCGCGGCCCCTCGCCGTGCCGAATCCAGCCAACGTTGGTCAGAATCCGGTTCTGACCACATTCTATGGAAGCGGCTCCGACATTCGACGCCCTGAATACGGTAAGTCCGTGGCGATAAAGACCAAAACAATTGACGCTTCGTTGTTTTTTAAGGATTTCAAAGGCTGGAAAGAGAAACTCCGCCGCCGCTATTGGGGTTTTGGATTCGACAAATTGCCACTCAACGGCCGCGTCTGGTACCCCCAGGGAGACGGCCCGTTTCCGTTGGTCCTGATCGTCCACGGCAATCACGACATGGCCGAGTTTTCCGACCCCGGCTACGAATATTTAGGTCAATTGCTAGCGAGCCGGGGCTTTATTCTCGCGTCGATTGACGAAAATTTCCTCAATGGCTGGATCGTCGGTCCCGACAAGGAGCAGGCCGTGCGCGGCTGGATGTTGCTGGAGCATCTCAAAATCTGGCGCGAATGGAATGACACTCCCGGCAACGTTTTCTATCACAAGGTGGACGTGAACAACGTCGCACTGGTGGGCCATTCACGCGGCGGAGAAGCCGTGGCCACTGCCGCATTGTTCAACACCCTTTCCTACGATCCCGAAGACGCCAACATCCGTTTCGATTATCACTATCCCATTAAGTCTCTGGTCGCGATCGCTCCGGCGGAGGGCCAGTACAAGCCTGCCGGCGAAAATCGCGTCATCAAGGACGTCAACTACTTCACCTTTCAAGGCGCGAACGATTCCGACGTGTCCTCCTTCATGGGCAGCCGCCAGTGGGACCACGTCCATTATTCCGACGACGGGAATTTTTTCAAAGCCGAGCTCTATATCTACGGCGCGAATCACGGCCAGTTCAACACGGCATGGGGCCGCTACGACACAGGGCGCCAGTTCGGCTGGTTCCTGAACACTAAACCGCTCTTACCTCCGGACGCTCAGCGGCAGATCGCCAAGACCTATATATCGGCATTCCTCGAAGCCACTCTGCATGGCCGCCAGGAGTACATTCCGATGTTCCGCGATTTTCGCGCCGCCCGCGACTGGCTCCCCAAGACCTATTACATGTCGCGGTATCAGGACCCGTCCTACCAAGCGGTTGCGAACTTCAGCGAGGACCCCGACCTCACCACCACGACGATTCCCGGCGGCCGTATCAGCGCGTCCAATCTCTCGATCTGGAAGGAAGCACGCATTCCCACCCGGCATGGAGACCGCGGGTATAACGGCGTTTTTCTTGGTTGGAATCGAGAGGCGAATGCGCCTGCTCCCACCTACTCCTTGCAGTTGCCCGAAGGGTTCAAACCGCCGCCGGTCTTGCTCCTTTCACTCGCGGTAACGAACGAAAAGGCTCCGGTGCCTGGGAAGAAAGACGAGGAAGGTAAAAACAAGAAGGACGAAAAAAAGGATGAAAAGACCGGCGAAACAACCGATTTTACCGTCGAATTGCAAACCGGCGACGGTGGCGCCTCCCGGGTTCCGTTGAGCCGGTTCGGCGCCCTGCTGCCTCCTTTCAAAGTGCGCTTCACGAAACTTCAGTTCATGGACGATTTCGCCTACGAGAAGTCTTCGGAGCCGGTTTTCCAGACCTTCGAACTGCCTCTAGCCGCATTCGCGAATCTGGACCTCGGCAAACTTCAAACCATCCGGCTGGTCTTCGACCGCACTCCAATGCGAGTTATCATCTTAAGTCAGGTAGGCTTCGAAAATAAATGAATCCGGAGCGCATCGGCGGATACGAAATTATCGGCGAGCTGGGTCGCGGCGCGATGGGCGTGGTTTATCACGCGCGCGATTCCGCCATCGGCCGCCCCGTCGCCATTAAAGTGATTCGGATCGACGCCGGCATGTCCGCCCAGGAAAGCTTGAACCTCCGGCAGCGGCTGATTCGCGAGGCCAGTGCCGCGGGCAAGATTTATCATCCCGGCATCGTCACCGTGCATCAGCTTGGCGAGGAGGGCGACAACGTCTTCATCGTGATGGAATACGTGGAAGGCTCCTCGCTCGATCACCTTCTGACCAACAACCCGGCGCTGGACCGGGCCTGGGTTCTCGACATTCTTGCCCAGGTCGCCGTGGCGCTCGATTATGCCCACAAGAGCAATGTGGTGCATCGCGATATCAAACCGGCGAATATTCTGGTGCGTTCCGACGGCCGCGTGAAGATCGCCGACTTCGGAATCGCGAAAATCACCGCCGGCGCGGCGAGCGGCATGACCGGTACCGGCGTTAGTCTCGGCTCTCCCGCGTACATGTCGCCCGAACAGATCCAGGCCATGCAGATCGATGGCCGGTCCGACCAGTTCGCGCTCGGCACCGTCGCGTTTCTGATGCTCACCGGGCGCATGCCTTTCAAGGGCAAGACGGCGCACACGCTGATGTATCAAATCGTGATGGGAAATCCCTTCGAACCATTGCCTGGCGACATTCCGATGTCGGATACAGTGCGCGCGGTGCTCGCACGCGCGTTGGCGAAGCACCCCGGCGATCGCTATCCTAGCTGCGCGGCGTTCATTCAGGAATTAAGCGTCGCCGACGGCACACGGACCACCGTTTCGCAGGTTTCTACGGCACAAATGGAAGCGATGCCGCACCCCGCCCCAGCGCAGCCCGAAGCGATCCCGCCCCCGTCCCCGTCATCATCCGAATGGAAACCCCCACCGGCCGAATGGAAACCTCCACCGGCGCCAGTAACGGAACCAGAGCCCGTCCCGGCGTTCGCTCCCCCGCAGCCGGCCAAGGAAAGTAAGAGCTGGATGCTGCTTCCCGTCATCGGGGGACTCCTTGCCATGCTGCTGATCGGCGCGGCGGTTTTCTGGTGGTACAGCCACGCGCAACCGTCCTCCGACGCAAGTAAGCCTCCGGAAGCGAAGCGGAATGTACCGGTTCCCACCGGCGCCACGCCTTTGCTGACGGCAATCGCCGCCGGGAATTTGGAGCGGGTAAAATCGCTTCTCGCGAAAGGCGCGGACGTCAACGCGGCTAGTTCTGACCGCACCACGCCGCTGATGCTGGCGTCGGAAACCAATGCGACCATCGTCGACGCGCTGCTGGCCGCCGGTGCGCAGGTCGAGTCCACGGACGCGAGCGGACGCACCGCCCTGAATCGAGCCTCTGCCGCCGGTCTGGAAGACACGATGCGCCTGTTGCTCGATCATCAGGCCAACGTAAATTCGCGCGCCACCGACCTTTCGACGCCCCTGATGGCAGCGGTCGCCAATGGCAAGCTCGGCGCCGCGGAATTGCTGATCGACCGCAGCGCCGACGTGAATCTGGCCGATTCGAACAACACCACTCCGCTGATGGTCGCCGCGGAGAAACAGCCAGCCGAGTTCATAAAACTGCTGGTGACCCACGGCGCGAAGCGAGGAGTAAAGGATTCCCGGGGCCGCATCGCATTCCAGATCGCAGTAGAAAGCAAGAACGCCGCAGCGGTGCAGTTGTTGAGGTAACATCCTCTGCCCGCGTCAAGCCCGGCAAGTTATTCTAATAATATGGAGCTGATCTTCGAAGTTCGCGATGCGGACGGGGGTGGTTTCTACGCGCGCCCTTGGATATGCAATTTTCACTCAGGGCGAGAGTTGGGAACTCCGCGCCAACGTCCTGGAGGCAGCCTCGCTTCATTTCGAAGATGAACCAGTGCAGCCCCGCTTGGTGCAATTGCATTATGTGAAGGGTGAGCTGATCCCGGTCGAAGCTGCGTGAAATTGCCGAGAGGAGTATCGTCAGATCGTCTCATTCGCATGCTTGAGGGTATGGTTATGCGGCGATCCGTCAAAAGGTAGTCACGTCCGACTCAGACATCCGGGACCGCCCGTCCACAAGGTCTCAGTACCTCTCCATTATCCCGTGAAAACCGGCACGCTGCACGGCATCCTCTCCGACGTCGCTCAGATGACATCAGTGACGACCGAGTTCCTGGCGGAACTACTCTAATTCTCCGTCGGCGCCTTCGTCATATGATCGATAACTATTACGTCCAGCGGCGCCTTGCGCGCCTCCAGTTTGAGTCCCACCTTCTCGAGCGCCGCTAGCAGCGAATCGCCCGAGGAGTATTCCAGCGCCTTCATCGCTTCCGGAGGCAGCACGACCCCGGCCGCGATCGCCGACCGGATCATCAGCGCGTTATAGTCCTCCGTCGTGAAATCCAGCTCGACCTCGTAGTTCCCTTTAAGATCCGTCATGTCGATCACAGGACGATCCTCAAACCGCGCCAGCGTGTCGACGAAGCTGACCATTGTCAACTTCCTGCCGATGAACTTGTTGTCAGCCAGCGAGAAGGAGGACCCGTTTCCCAGATTGATATGCACCCCGCCGCGTCCGCCGCTGCCCGAGACGTTAACGGCCGGTTTCGCCGGCTCACCGCTGTCGGGCGATTCCGGATCTTTCGGCGTCTCCTTCAGCTTCAGTCCACTCTTCGCGATCACCAGCGCATATACCGGAAAATCCTTCTTTTCGCGGTGAAATTTCATCTGGAACCGGTCCGCCAGCAGCGCCTGCAGCATCGTGGGAACCTGGTCCTGCTTCGCGTCCGCCGGCAGCGTCGCGGAGATATCGAACCGTTCCGACCCCAGCCAGTCCGGGCCGGAGACCTGGTACAGCTTCACCTGGTACGCCGTGGCGATATAGTCTTTCAAATTTAGCTGGGTGCAGCTGATTCGCGCCCCATCCAGATGGACGCCGACCTCGATATGATCGCCGCCCGGAGGAGCCGACGGCCGTATCGACGCCACTTCAAACTGCTGGCCAAAAACCGTTAAGCCCGCAAGCACCGGGAGCAACGCGCGAATCATCTTCATAACCAGATGGTAACCGCGCCCTGCAACCCTTCCCAGTTCAAATCGGCGAGTTCAAGCTGGAAACCGGCGAATGACGGCCTCTCTTCATTCCCAGCGCAGCGCCCGAATCGGATCCACTCGCGTCGCCCGCCTCGCCGGAACGTAGCCCGCCGCCAGCGCCACGATCGCGATTCCGATCGTCGCCAGAATAATCGTCGTTAGGTCGTTCGGCTGAATCCCGTAGAGTTCCTTCTGCACGTACCTCGTCAAACCCCACGACGCGCCTAATCCCAGCACGATCCCGACTCCCACCAGCACCAGCACTTCTTTCATGACCAGCCACACCACGTTGCCCGTCGCCGCGCCCAGTGCCATCCGGATACCAATTTCTCTCGTCCGCCGAGCCACCGTGTACGCCATCACGCCGTATAGCCCGATCGACGCCAGCAGAGTCGCCAGCACTCCGAACGCGCTCGATAAAGTCGCCACCAGCCGTTCCGTCACCAGCGAATTGTCCACTTGCTTTTCGAGCGTCTTCATATCCACCACCGGCAGCGTCGCGTCGATCTGTTGTACCGCCCGCCGCGCCGCCGAAAACATCTGCTCCGGCTCCCGAGCCGTTCGAATATATATCGACATTCCAAGCGTGAAATCCAACTGCTCATACGGCCGGACCAGCTCGATCGGCACCACGTCGCGCATGCCTTCATACTTCATGTCGCCGAACACTCCCACCACTTCGATATCGGTCTTGGTCCCCGGATCGCTGCCCATCCCGATCCGATGGCCCACCGCTCGCCCCTCCGGGAAGTATTTCTTCGCGAAATTCTCGTTGATCATGCATACCTTCGGCGCGTCCTTACCCTGATCCGATTGCCGGAAATCGCGGCCCTGTAAAATCGGCACACCCATCGTCTTGAAGTAGCCTGGCGAGAGGAAGTTCATGTGCGGGTCCAGCCCTTCGTTGGGCTTGGCCTGAAACGAATCGACGGTGGCCGATTGATCCCACTCATCGCCCTCCATCACCGGCATGATCGCCAGGCTCGCCGCTTCCACGCCCGGCAGCGTGTTCAGACTTTCATAAACCTGCCGCAAAATCTCGCGGCTCCGTTCCGGCTTGTAGCCATTCAGCGGAGGATCGATCCCAAACGTCAGCAGGTTTCGCGTCTTGAACCCCGGGTCCAGGCCCTTCAGGTTTTTCAAGCTGCGGATGAACAGCCCCGCGCCGATCAGCAGCAGCAGCGAAAGCGTCACTTGCGCCACCACCAGCGATTTTCGCAGCCCCACGGACGCCGTGCTGGTGATCGCCCCCACCTGATCCTTCAGCGTCGGCGCCAGATCCGGCCGTGTCGCTTGCAGCGCCGGAACCAGCCCAAAAATAATCCCGGTCGCTAGCGAAATCGCCAGAGTGAATAGCAGGATTCGCCAATCCGGCGTGGCCGAAATCGCCAGCGTATTGGTGGGGCCCGTCGGCAGAAAGCCCACCAGCGCCTGGTCGATCCACACCGCCAGCAGCAGTCCCGCCGTGCCTCCCGCCATCGACAGCATCAGGCTCTCGATCAGCAACTGCGAAATAATCTGTCCGCGCGATGCCCCCAGCGCCAGCCGCACCGCGATCTCTTTCTGACGCGCCGTCGCGCGCGCGATCAGCAGGTTCGCCACGTTGGCGCACGCGATCAGCAGCACCAGTCCGACAATCGCCATCAGGAGCAGCAGCGCGTTGGAAAACTGGTCCCGCAGATTCGATCGTCCCTTCGATGCCGGCAGAAGGTCAAGCCACATCCGCAAGAACGCTTGTTTCGTCTCCGGCGCCGCCTTGGAGAAGTCTTTTTCCTGTACCTCCATGTTGAGCATCTGATGCATCAGCGGCTGCAAACTCGCCTTGGCCTGCTCCATCGTCACGCCCGGCTTCATTCGTGCATACGCATTCACCCACCGGCCGCGGCGGCTCTTGAAGTTGTAGAAGCCAAGCTGATCCACCTGCATCTTCATCATGATCGGGATGCGAATCTGCGGCGACTGCGTCGGGTCCGTTCCATCGAACCCCGCCTGGCTCACTCCCACCACAGTGAACGGATATCCGTTCAACACCAGTTTTTTTCCGATCACGCTCCGGTCGCCCGCGAACCGGCTGATCCAATAGCGGTAGCTCAACACCGCGTACGGCTCGCCGCCCTGCGTCTGGTCGTCGGTCGGGTTAAACACCCGTCCCAGCGCCGGACCTACGCCGAGCACCGGAAAATAGGTGCCCGAAACCAGTTCACCCGAGATTCGCTCCGTCTTTCCCTCAAAGTTGAGACTGAAATCGAAGTCATTGCGGCAGAACATCCCGCTGAAGACCTGATTCTTATCGCGGAAATCCTCATACATCGGATAGGAGAGCTTATTCCGCCCGTTATTGCTGCCATAATGGTCGCCGCGCCCCCACAGCAACACCAGTTGTTGCGGATCTCTCACCGGCAACAGCCGCAGCAGCACCTGGTCGATCAGCGTGAAAATCGCCGTGTTCGCCCCAATCCCCAGCGCGAGGGAAAGTACGGCGACCGCGACAAATACCGGAGACTTGCGAAACGTTCGAAGCGCATAGCGGATGTCGTTAAGGAAATTAGCCACGAAAAGAATACCGTCTACTAGGAAGAACGTTACAGCAAACGGGAAGTTGGCAAAATATTACCCGTGACTAACTGTTTTCGCGACCCTGCTCCTGCATGGGTGCATAGCCGGTTCCAGATGACCGGCACAGTCTGCTAGAACTTGAATTTCAGCGCTAGCTGCATGATGCGCGGATCGTAGGCGCCGGTGATCTGTCCGAACGTCGACGAATTCAGAGCCGTGCTCACGGTGCCGTAGGTCGACCCGGCCGGCTGTCCGGCGGGAGCGAAACCACCCACGAAATTCGTGTGATTCATGATGTTGAACGCGTTGGCGATCACTTGTAGTTGATATCGTTCCTTAACTGTAAAGGTCCTGCTTAGCTGGAGGTCGAACCCGAAGTAGCCGGGTCCGCGCAACGCATTGCGTCCCTCGTTGCCGTAGGTGCCAACTGGATTCGCAACGAAGGCCGTCGGATTACCGTTGGTCCCGTTCGCGATGTACTGGACGCAGATCGCGCTCGACGAGCAGATCGGGTTGGTCGCCTTATAGTTGGCCAGCACCTGGTTCGGCCGGTCGTTGTTGAGGTCGGTGCGGGAGTTGTCCGTACCCGTCCCGATGGTCAAAGGCTGGCCGGTGCGGGAAGAGAACAGCGGCGCCAGTTCCCAATTGCTGAGCAGCGCGCTCATCGCCTTGTTTCCGCCGTGCCAGGAACTGGTGGCAACCAGCGAAGCGTTGAAAAGGTAGCGGGCGTCAGAGACGCAGGGGCCCCAGTCGGCATGACGATTGAATACCTGCGAGTTCGTCGAACCGGCTAACGCGGCGCCGAAATCGTAGTCCGACAGACAGTAGGAGTCGGTGAAGTTGGCGAGCATGGTGTAGTGGCTGCTCATACGATGCTGGGTCGACAGCAACAGGCCCTGATAATGCGCCACCGCGCCGTCGTCCATGGTGTCGATGCTGGCATAGTAGTTAGCCTTAGCCGCACCCGACAGGGTCAGCATCCTTCGGGCCTGGTAGTTGGCTGCGGCGGTCGAGGAACACGGTCCGGCCGCCGTCAGGCCGTATTGACCCGCGGTGCAATTGCCCGGGATATAAATATCGGGGTCCCTTTCCAAGGCGATCCAAAGGTGGCTGGTCTTGTTGCCGAGATAGCTTACCGATGCCATCCAATCATGAGCGAACTGCCGTTGATAGGTGATGTTCCAATCGATCACATAGGTCGACTTGGGATTGATCGGCATATTGATATAGATGCCAGACGTCGGGAAGAAAAGATTCCCGTGCTGAGGAAACGGATTTCCGCCGGCGAAGTTACCCCAGGGATTAGAGAGCTGTGCGGCGCCGACGTCGATATCGTTGCCGTAGGGCGGGTTGGTGGTTTCTCGTTCATTGAACCAGGTTTCGGTAGAGTCGTAGAGGAGCGCGCCGCCGATGCGCAACGTATCCTTACCCTCACCGCTGGGATTCCATACGAGCCCAACGCGGGGCGCGAAATTCGCCTTCTGGCCGTTCCAGTTGGCGGCAGGGATCCCGGGATCGCCGGGGAAGAACAGGCCGGGAGGCGCGGTCGGATGAATCGTGCTGACCTGACCGGCCAGGAGAGCCGCCTGGCTAAAGGAATCGCCACGCTTGTACTTATCGGGGTCGGAGAATGTGGGTTCCCAGCGAAGGCCGAAGTTGACTGTGAAGTACTTGTTGATGCGAATGCTATCCTGCCCGTAGAAGCTCATCACCCAGGTGCGGAGATCGTCCGGCGTCGCATTGGTCTGCTGGAAGTCGTTCATCTTCCCGAGCAGGAAATCAGCCATCCCGAGACCGGTAACCGACCCGTTCCAATTAGGCGCGCCATTTTCATCGAACCCAGAGATGGTGTTGTTCTGAACGCGGATGATGTTGAACCCGAAGCTTAGCTGGTGTTTGCCTTTAACCCAGTTCAGGTCGTCGGCCACCTGAAAGTCGTTCAGGTTGAAATGTCCCGGGGCGCAGGTGCCGCAGTAGGTGGTGAAGCCGCCCGTCATGCCCGAAATCAGCAGGAAGTTGGGGACCGCGCTATACATACTGGATCCCAGATCGGTCCAATTAATCGGAAAAGCCGTTGGCCCGCGATTGTCGCGGCGGCGGTTGAATCCCACATGAAACGTATTGATCATGGTCGGGCTGATGGCATAGGAGTCGCCGATGGTCGCCTCCTGAGCCAGTTCCAGGTTTCCGGGCGACGTGGAGGTCAGCAGATTCTGGCCGACTAAGACCGGCGGATTGGTCCAATGATCCCAGAAATATCTTCCCCATATGTTCTGCTTCGCGCTGACCACCCAATCTGTCCGCTCAATGAATTGCTGTTCGTCTCCGGTTTGGGGAATACCAAATGTCACCTGGCCGCACTGGTTGGCCGACGCGGTCGGCGTATATTTCGACGCCATGGCGAATGCTACCGAATCGAACTGCGTGACCGGGATCTGGTTACCAGGGAACGGCGTCCCAGTGGCAGGATTTGTAAGCGTGACTGCCTTGCCGCAAGTGGCCGAGGCAATCGTGCTGAAGTCGCCGTTCAGCATGTTGGACGTGGGAATGTGGGTGATACTCTGCGGAGGGTTCTGGCGGTTTTCCACGCCCTGGAACCCACCAAAATAGAACAGCTTGTCCTTGATGATTCGGCCGCCGGCGGTTCCGCCATACGTGTTTCGTTTCAGCGTGTCATGCCCCGCGGTGGAAAAGAAGTTGCGCGCGTCCATATCGCCGTTGCGGATGTATTCGAACAGGTTGCCATGGAATGCGTTCGAGCCGGAGCGGGTAACCACGTTGACGGTTGCGCCGGGATGTGTGCCGAATTGCGACGACACGGCGCTGGTCTCGATGCTGAACTCCTGCAAAGCGTCGGGGAACGGGAAGGGCATGTTGACGTTCGACATCGCGTCGGTGGCGTCGGCTCCGTCCAGCAGATAGGCTGTGCCGTTGCCTTGTCCGCCGGCAATGGAAATACGCGTGGCATTCCAGAAAGTCTTGCTTCCGGTATCGCCGCCGTCCGCGGGCACCGCCGCACCGACGGTATAGATCAACTGAGTGACTTGGCGCCCGTTCAACGGAAGCTCGTTGATGCGCTGCTGATCGACCAGATTGGAGATTGAGTTTTCCTTCGTCTCTACCATACTGGCCGTGGCGCTTACTTCAACTTTTTCCGATGCCGAGCCGACCTGCATCACCGCGTTAATCTGAGGGTTGTTATTGGCCGCCAATTCGATGCCCGATTGAATGTAATCCTTAAAGCCGGGAGTCTTCACCTCCAGGCGGTACGGTCCCACCGGGAGATTTGGCAGAGTGTAGCTGCCGCTGGAATCCGACTTGGCGGCGTGGACGGCGTGCTTGTCGATTTCCGTCATGATCACATCTGCGTTGACGATGGCCGCTCCGCTGGAGTCCGTGATGGTGCCGCTGACCTGCGCGGTGGCCGTGACCTGGGCGTAAGCGATGGCCGGGAAGCCCACGAAGAGAAGGGTCGAGGCAAGCAGACCAAGGCTTGCGCACGTCAACCGAGACGTCTTGAACATAACTACCCCCTGCTAAATTACAGGCGAAATACGGCTGTGAAAATACTAAAGGGTTTCGTAGTACGTGTCAAATAAATCTACCAGTAGTGTGTTTATCGGAAGCTGCAAAAAGCCGGCGTTCAGATGCGAATTCGGCCAACGCGATCAATTCCATGCCGCATGTCCCCAGAGTCATTCCGGGTAAATAGCTGAAACTAATACCTTCCCGTGGTTATATGCCTAGCGATTGGACAAGTACTCCTTGTACAGGTCGGCGACCGCGCCCGTGGTAGCGTCACCGGGGTGAATCACCACCCGCCACTGAAACGTCAGCTTCTGGCCGATCGCCAACCTGGTCTTGTTTTCCGGCATACTTTCATCGAACGCGTTTTGACCGAACGGATTAAGTGAGAATAAGCCGTAATCCCGCGCGTGCCAATAAGTAGGATAGTGCGGGTTTTGCGGATTGTCGAAAATCGCCACTCCCAGACGCTCGCCATCCACTTCGGCCGTATAGTCGACCCAGTTCGACCGTTTTCCCCACACATTGATCATTCCGGTTCTGCCGTTGGCGTCCACCATTTTGCCGCCCTTCTTCTCGGTGAAGTTATCGGCGAGGCGAATCGCGAACGCGCCCTCCTTGGTGTCGCCGATGGTCACATCCTGGGCGGCGGTAAGCGTGATATGGAAGTCGATGATCCGCAGCTTCGGGTCGCTGTAAAAAATCATGTCGCGATTCTCCACCAGCAGGACTTTGCCATGCTCATCGCGCCACTCCATGGCTGCTGTAATCGTACCGGATTTATCACCGTCTTTCGTTTCCGTGTGGGTGACGGCAATTCGTCCGATGTGCGGCTTGGTGTATGAAGGGTCGTTCTCCCAGAACTTGACGCCGTTCACATCGTCGTAGGAAAACCACAGCCCGCGATGATGCAGGTGGTCGCGGCTCTCACCGGGAATGTTCTCCATCGGAAACCCGCGCGTGACGATCTTGCCCGAGGCCGATCGCAGAGGAGCCAGATAAGGCTTATTGGCGTCGTCGCCGAGATGAAAGATAGTGAACGGCTTGCCCTCGACGTTCACGGCGATGTCTTCGGGTGAGAACTTCACCTGGGCGGAAAGACATGTTCCGGCGGCTAGACAATAGACGAGGAAGTGTCGCATAGATTCCTTCATAATAACCACATGATGTCCCTCACGAAATTTGCAACCGCTTTTCTGTTACCTCTGTTGGCGACGGCGGCGCAACTGCCCGAATTGCGCACGGAACCGATCGGCGGCGGCTCCGTTTTCTTTGTGAAGAATACTTCGCCGGTGCCGCTCACCGCGTATCTGATCGAGCTGGTAGGTTACCCGGGCAGTTCCTATTCACTGTGGCAGGACGAGATTACAGGGGAGCCGCTCCCTCCGAGCGGCGAGAGACGAATCCAAGTCACGAACATGACGGCCGGCGCGGTGCCCGATTATATGAAGCTGACAGCCGCGATCTTCGCCGATGGGTCGACTGCCGGGGTCCCCGAAAAGGTCGCTCAGTTCATGGAGCGCCGGCGCTTCGTGCTGGAAACGACACGCGAGCTGATTCGCCGGATTGAAAAAGGGGCGACGAAAACTGAGCTCAAGCAATGGGCCGATTCGCTGCAACCGGTTGGAAAAGTAAAGCAGAATTCTCAGCCGGCAATTAATCAGGCCGCCGCGCGAAGTCTGGTTGGCGAGACAGCAGCGAAGCTCGACATGCAGTCGCCCGAACAGACGGTTACGAGTCTGCGCGCTTTCGAGAAGGCGCTTGCCGCGAGTAAACCAGCGTTATAACGGCTTCACTGAATTCGCACGACGCCGGGCGCGACCACGGAAAAGTTCTTCATCACCGCCGGATCATGTCCCGGAATAATCAGCCTCTCACTTGTCGCGAGACGCTTCATCCGGTCCTGAGCTTTAAGATTCGAATCGGCATCCAGAGTCGCCGCAATCGGCGCGTGTTTTTCGAGATTCTCGTACAGATACACGTTATCGCTTGCCAGGACGACAATTCCGACGGCCGTCTTCACGCCGATGAACTGAGACTGGTATGTGTGCTTCCCGCCCGTGTAGCAAGTAATCCCGGGAATAATCTCCTGTGCGTCGCCCTTAACAAGCCCAACCTTCCCTTCCGTATTGAGCTTCACAAGTCCCAGCACATCTTCTGCGTCGCCTGCGGCGGTACGTTTTGATTGCCACGCTTCACCGGCATAGTATTCCAGCTCCTCTTTCTGAATCCAGATTTTGGCGTTGGGAAACAGATCGAACCCGTCGGCGTGATCCCAATGAATGTGGCTGATAATCACGTCGGTAATGTCTTCAGGTTTCAATCCGGCGTTCTCGAGCGCTTCCGATGGTTTCACGAAATCAGACGGATGCCACCGGCGTATAAATCTCTCACGATAGAATCCGCAATCGAAAAGAATATTCTTTCCGCCGCCCTTGATCAGCCACACGTACATTGCGATGTCCATCTTGCGCGACGGATCGGCGCCAGCAACCAACCCGGCCACCGAAAAATCTTTGATGATCGCATAGCGGATTCCATAAATTTCATAGTTCGTCTGCGCCGCAAGCGTGCAGGCGAATGCCGCGAGCAGCAATAGCTTCTTCATGATGAGATCCCCGGCGCTTCATGTCCCGTCGCTTGCACATATTCGATATAGGAACCTGGATAGAAATGCGGCCTCTGATCTGTTCCAGCTTCACCGCCCAGTTCCAGGACTCTGGACCCGAGCCCGCGCAAGAAGGTTCGATCGTGCGACACGAAAATCATCGTACCCTGAAACTCCTTCAACGCATCCACTAGCATCTCTTTCGTAGCCAGGTCGAGGTGATTGGTTGGCTCGTCGAGCACCAGAAAATTCGGGGGATCGTAGAGCATGCGCGCCATCGCCAGCCGCGATTTCTCGCCGCCCGAAAGGGACCGGATCTTCTTGTCCACGTCGTCGCCCGAAAACTGAAACGCACCGGCAAGCGACCGCAACGATCCCAGCCCATCCTGCGGAAAGTCATTCTGGAGTTGCTCGATCACCGTCAGATCCGGGTCGAGCACGTCGAGCGATTGCTGCGCGAAATATCCCATGTTTAGGCTGGCGCCTAACTGCACCGTTCCCGAATCAGGCGCGCTTGCCCCGGCGATCATTCTTAAAAGTGTCGTCTTCCCCGCGCCGTTCCGGCCCATCACCGCCCAGCGCTCTCCACGCCGAATGGTCATGCTGAAGCCGTCGTAAATCACCCGCGGCCCGTAGCTTTTGTGCACATCCTCAATCACCGCGACTTGATCGCCGGAGCGCGGCGGAACCCGAAAATCGAATTTCACTACGTGTCTCTTTTTCGGCAGTTCGATCTTCTCGATCTTATCCAGCGCTTTGATGCGGCTCTGCACCTGCGCCGCTTTGGCTGCATGCGTTTTGAACCGCTCGATAAATCGCTGTTCTTTCGCCAGCATGGATTGCTGCCGCGCGAACGCCGCCTGCTGATTGGTCTCGCGAATGGCCCGCTCACGCTCGTAAAAATCGTAATTGCCCGAGTACGCGATGATCTCACCCGCATCGATCTCCGCGATCCTCGTCACGATGCGATTCATGAACTCGCGATCGTGCGACGTCATCAGCAGCGCGCCCTCGTACGATTTGAGAAACTGCTCCAGCCAGATAATCGACTCGATATCCAGATGATTCGTCGGTTCGTCCATCAACAAGACCTGCGGACGCCCCAGCAGCACCCGCGCGAGCGCCACGCGCATTTTCCATCCGCCCGATAGCGCACCGACATCGCCATCGATCTGATCGTCCTGAAACCCCAGCCCATGCAGCACCTCGCGCGCCTGCGCTTCCAATGTGTACCCGCCCAGATGCTCGTACTCCTCCTGCACATGCCCGAAACGATCGAGAATCTTGTCCATCTCATCCGCCCGCGCGGGATCTTCCATCGCTCTTTGCAAGCCTTCCAGTTCGTGATGCAGATCGCCCGCGCGCCCACTCCCTGCGATCGCCTCATCCAACACCGACCGCCCTTTCATCTCGTCGACGTCCTGCCGGAAATACCCGACCGTCATCTTCTTCGGAACCGACACTTCGCCTTCGTCGGGCTCTTCCTCGCCCACCACCATGCGAAAAAGCGTCGTCTTCCCGGAACCATTCGGCCCCACGAGTCCGACCTTCTCGCCGGGATTCAATTGAAACGAAGCATCGACAAAAATCAACTGCTTGCCATACTGCTTGTGGATGCTTGAGAAATAAATCACTGGTGCTTAACCGCTTCATTCATCCGCTCCAGTTGTTTCGTCAGAAACGCCATGTCTGCGAACGGTTCGCCGCCATTGCGAGCCCAGTGGACCCGTCCCAACTTGTCGATCAAAATCGTCGAATGCAGCTCCATCTCCTCAAAATCGTCGTACGAGTGAAAGCGATGCGCGTTCGCGAAGCGATCGTCGGAAAGCAGTTGGATGGGCAAGTTCCCGAACGCCTTCAACCCCTCCGCATTCTTGGCTGGAGCAGTGCTGCTCACCCCCAGCACCACGGTATCGAGCTTTTCCCACTCATCTTTTTTATTCCCGATATCGTGCAGCTGCTTCATGCAATGCGCGCACTCCTGGCCCAGGTAAAAAACGAGAATCACGTTCTTTCCAATAAACTGATCGAGCGTCACTCGCTTCCCCGACGCGTCCGTCACATCGAGCGCGGGGGCCGGATACGGCTCCCATTTATTTGGTCCAAACTTTTCGAGCGAAGTGCGTAAATAGTTCCGCTGCGGCCTCGGCGACGCGTCCTTAGGCGTTGCCTTAATCCCAGTCGCGACAGCGCGGCTCACGACCGCGAGCCCTTTGTCGGCATCGGCCGTGACAAACAGCAACCGAGCCATCGCATCCTCCGCTTTCGCTTTCTCTCCCGCGGCCGAGTATGCCCGCACCAGTCCCGACAACGAAAACAGATCGTTGTGCGTCAGTGCCAGTCCTTTTTCAAACGCTTCTGCGGCCAGCAGCGGACTCTTCGTATTCAGATACGCCTCGCCGAGCGCGTTGTACAGAGACTCCGGATACGTGGGCGGATCCGCGTACGATCGCTGATTGTCGAATTCCTTCTCCGCCGCCAACGTCAATGATTGCAGACCTTCGAGCGTTTCCCCCCGGGCCAGCAGCGTCCGCGCCTTCAACTCCAGTGCCTGTATCTCATAAATCCCCATGAGGTTCTTGTTCTTCTCGAGCTCACTCTTCAAAGCCGCATGAGCTGCGACGCTCTTCTCCGCCTTCTCCAAATCGCCTTTCCCGAAGTAAGCGCGTGCCTCGAAATAATTCCGATTCACTTTGTCGAGAAAAATATCGCGCCACGGAATATTGTTCTCTTTCAGCAAATCGTCCCAGCGCTCGAACTTCACCATTTCCCGCGTTAGCGCTGCGATTCCATACGAATGAGTGCTGCGCGGCGCGTCGTCATTTCCCTGTGGATCCTGCGGTGCGTCGATCAACTGCCTCGCCGCGAACATCGCGCGGTCCGCCATCCCCAGTTGCGCTAGAATGTACGACAGGTAATTCAGGTTGTGCCCGTAATTCCAGTTGTTAAATGGAAAGGTCAGACGCTCCTGCATATACTGCTTTTCGCGCCGTGTCGCCGCGTCCACGGAAATCGCAGCCTCGTTCCACATTCCCACGATGCTGTAAATATGACCCGGCATGTGCAGCGCATGTCCGATTCCCGTCACGATTTCTCCATAGCGCTTCGCACTATCCAGAGCCTGCTCCGGCTCGTGATAATCCCAGTTGTGGATGCGGTAGTGGTGCGCTCCCGGATGATCCGGCTCTTTCGCCAAAATCTCCCGAATGATCAACTCCGCGCCATACCGCGAATCGCCAAGCGTTTCGAATGCCAGCATCGCGCGTGCCTCCATATCGTCCGGATACCTCACGCACAGCGTTTCGAGAATCTTCCTCCCGCGCCTCGCTCTCTCCTGACCGTCGGCGTTTTCATGTAAAGGGTCGCGCAACAACTCCGCCGCCATCGCATCTATATAAAGCTGTTCCCGCGGAGTCACATGATCCTTGCGCTTCACCGCCTCGCGAATCATGTCCTGCGCGCGCTGCTCTCCGCCGCCGCCGAGCAAATTCGCCCGCGCCAAGCCCCAATACGCCATGGCATTGTCCGGCTCCAGCTTCAGACACCAGCGAAACGACCGCTCCGCTTCGAAATCCCAAAATGAATGCAGCAGCTCATTGCCCTGATCGAACCACTTCTGCACTTCCGGATTCTTCGTTGTGATCGGGAAATGCGCGACCCCGATTCCTTCAATCACCCACGGTTTCTCACGCGGCCCGGTATCGAACGACTCGCCATAATGCGAATGGCCCAGCTTCTCAAGAATTCCCGACTGAAACGCGAATACGGGCGCGCACCCCACAAACATCAACCAACGAAACATACGAAGAAACCCTCGATTTATGATAATGTGTCTCTCGTGATGAAACTCGACCGGCGCGCCTTCGTACGCGCGTCCATTCTTACCGCGGCCTCGGCCAGCCGCGTTCTCGGGGCGAACGATCGAATCCGCCTCGCCGGAATCGGCGTCGGCAGCCGTGGCGGATACGATCTAGGCCTCGCCGCGAAGGCCGAAAATACGCAGGTCGTCGCCGTATCGGACGTATACGCGCCCCGCCTCGCGCAGATCAAAGAACAGCTCGCGCCATCGGGCGTTGCCTACAAAGACTATCGCGAGCTGCTCGACCGCAACGATGTCGACGCTGTCATAATCGGTTCGCCCGACCATTGGCACGTCCCGATGATCATCGACGCCGTCCGCGCCGGCAAGGATGTCTATTGCGAGAAACCTGTCAGCCATTCGATCGAGGAAGGCGAGAAACTCCTCGCCGCAACCGCCGATTCGAAGCAGGTGATTCAGGTCGGCTATCAGCAGCGCAGTTGGCCGCACTATCAAGCCGCGCGCGAAATCATCGCGTCCGGACGGCTGGGAGCGATTCCGCTTATTCAATCTTCCTGGTATCAAGGCTACAGTCACAACGTCAAACCCGCCGAGGCCGCAGACATCGACTGGAAAAGTTTTCTCGGCTCCGCTCCCGACCAGCCTTTCGATCCTCAGCGCCGCGCCAACTGGCGTTGGTTCTGGGATTTCGGCGGGGGCCATCTTACCGATCTGTTCAGCCACTGGGTCGACGTCATTCATTGGTACACCGGCGAATCCTCGCCCACCGCGGTCCAGGCGCTTGGCACCCGCGACATCTTTCCCGAATTCGAATGCCCGGACACCATCACCGCGACCTATCAATATCCGCGAGGCTTCAACGTCGTTCACACCGGATCGCTGGCCGGATCGATTGAGGATGGAAACATCCTGTTCCGAGGCAGCCTGGGCCTGCTTCGCCTGAACCGCGGCGGCTACGCGGTGTTTGAGGAGCGGGGCAACAGATTCGGATTCCTTCTGCCTCCGCCCGCTCTTATAGTGGACTCGACGCACGACGGCACCATCGACCACGTCCAGAATTTTCTGGATTGCGTCCGCAGCCGCAAGACTCCGAATGCTCCCCTCGTGAGTTCGGTAGCCGCCGCGAGAGCCGCGCACTTGGGCAACATCGCCTATCGAAAAAAAGCATGACTCGCAGATCGCTTTTATTGGCAGCCCCTCTCTTGGCGTTCGGCGCCGCGCGCCCCGTCAGGCTGGGCGGTCCCATCTTCCTAAAATCCGACGATCCGCGAGAACTGGCGCGGGAACACCGCCGCCTGGGCTATCGCGCGGCCTATTGTCCCAACGGCGACCCCACCAATCTTGATTTTATAAAAGCCATCCGCAAAGCGTACGCCGCCGAGGACGTAGTCATCGCTGAAGTGGGAGCCTGGCGCAATATGCTCGACGCCGATCCGCAAAAGCGCCGCGACAATATGAACTACGTCGCCGGGCGATTGCAGCTAGCCGAAGCCGTCGGCGCGCGATGCTGCGTCGATATCGCTGGCTCGTTCAACCCCGACCTCTGGTATGGGCCGCACCCCAAGAATCTATCGAAAGAATTCTTCGACGCCACGGTAGAAAACTGCCGCAAGCTAATCGACGAAGTAAAACCAAAGAACACAAAGTTTTCGATCGAAATGATGCCGTGGAGCCTCCCCGAGGGTCCCGATTCGTACGTGCAACTGATCCACGCCGTGGACCGTACGGCCTTCGGCGTTCACCTCGATGTCTGCAACGTCATCAACACGCCGGACCGTTTCTATCGCAATTCCGAAGTCATTTCAGAATGCTTCCGCAAGCTCCGCCCCTGGATTCTATCCTGCCACGCCAAGGACCTCGCTTGGGTGACGAGGGACGAATACAACGTTCATTTTCAGGAAACCGTTCCGGGGCGCGGCCAAATCAACTACGCGACATATTTAAGAGAAATGGCAAGCATCGATGCTCCGCTAATGCTGGAACACCTGAACTCCGCCGAAGACTACGCCGAAGCCCGCGAGTATATCCACCGCATCGCGAAGGAATCCGCGGTTACCTTCCTTTAGGACGGCTCCTTGTGATCCGAGGCAGGCCTCGTGGATAAAACGAGAGAGCGCGCGTCGGCCGAGCATTGCGGAACCGGTCAGCGCCAAACAATCTTAGAATCCCGAATCGTAATCGTACCCGTTTTCGGCCCAATAATCACGCGGACGCGCATCGCCAAATGTAATCTTTCCGATCCGCTTCAAATTTTTAATTCCATACTTCACCGGAATCAGCAGGCGCAACGGAGCGCCATGCTCGTTCGTCAACGGCTGGCCGTTCATCTCATATGCAAGCAGCGTTTGCGGATGCATGGCGGTGGCCCGGTCTAAGCCCACGTAGTATTCGCCATCGGGTGTTTCTAGGCCGACCCACGGCTTCCGGATTGCGCCACTGGGGGCATGAGCCGCCGCGAGATCGGAAAATTTCGCGCCGCCCCATTTCATGATGTAGTCCCAACCCTCGATACACTTGAACTGCGTGATCTGTTCCACCTTCGGCAGCGCTTTAATCCGATCGAGCGGGATTGGATTCGCTCCCTCAATCTCAAGTTTCCAATCCGGGGCCGGTTCGTCTTCGATCCCGATCTTCCCGTTCTCCCGCGCTTCCCCAATATCGGCGGCCGCAAACGTCTTCGCCAGACGCGTTTCGCTGAACAACGCGTGGGAGAACAGATCGTCCGCTTCTTCGGCCCGGCGCAGCGGCCGAGGGATGCCGCCTTCGCTAAAGCTATTGCGAATCCAAATCCACGCTCCGACGCCCGCGGCCGCGGCGATTCCTCCGGTCAAAAAGCTGCGGCGGGTGCGGCGGGAAATTTCCCGATCAGTCGTTTCCATCGACCACCTCAAATCCAGTGACCATCGCCCGAAAGTTATTCCAGCCCGCGCGAATCACTTGCGAGATGTGAATCACAAAGAAAAGAACATACCCGATCGTCAGCAGGAAGTGCTCCAGGCGAGCCGCGGCATACCCGCCCAACAACGCGGTCAGCCAGCCGAACTGCACCGATTTCCAAATTGCGAGGCCCGTCAGCAAAGATCCAAAACCCATCACGATGATGCTCGAATAGGCGATCTTCTGGGCGCCGTTGAATTTCCGCCGCGGCAACGGGGTCTTGCTCAAATGCAAGTCGTGAAGAACCACTTGGATGGCCTCGCGCAGTGTGTTGCGATCGGGAACCAGATAGCGCCACTCGCCGGAAATCAAAGTATAAAGGACATAGCACACGCCATTAACTGCAAACAGCCACATAAAAAGGAAGTGCCACGCCATTCCTTCGGCCAGGCGCGCATCGAAGTGGAGCGTATTATAAAAACCATCCGGGAAGAAGTGAAACAGAGTCGTGTCACCCCAGCCAATTTTGTAGACGTCATTCGCCCAATAGATCAGCAGGCCGCTCCAGATCATAATACTCAGCAACGGAAAATTGATCCAGTGAAACCAGCGTATGGCGGCCGGATGCTTCGACTCAATTTGTCTCAAAGGCGCGATTCCCTTTCCTGCTATGTAATCGCTCCGCGAAGGCGAAAAGTTACGGTCGACAACGAACGCCGACGATGCTCCGACCCACTCCAGATCGCGATTATGATCGACACCCATCATCTTGCCGCGTCCCATCCTGATGATCGTCGTCACCGGCTTGAGCTCGGTCGTCACCCCAGTGTCCCAGATATACATCATCCGAATCTCCGCTTTCGTCGGCCCGTGCGGCGTCTCAATTGGCGATGCGAAGTCGACGCGCTCCTGCAGGATGTACTCATGAGGATTCGTCAAGCGGGTGATATCCTCGCGCGCCGGTCCAATCACGACGCCGAGTCCGGCGAACGAGTAGAGCGGCTTCAAGACCCAGTTCTCCAGATCGTCCGGTACCCCTTCGCTCAGGAATCGGGTGCGGGGCACCGAAGGGTGCTTCAAAAACGGAAGCGAAAATTTGCTGATGCGAAAATACCAGTTCGGATGCCCGGCCCATTCCACCTGCAAATCGTCGCGATAGTCGAAAGGCAGCTTGATGTTCTTCCTCTGCAATTCGTCGACGATCACGCGATTGTAAATCCGCTCGATCGGCACACCGTCGTGAAACAGCAGATTGCCCCGTTTCTCGACTTTGGTGATGCATACCGTTTGTATACCGAGCATCCTCTCGGTCAACAGAAAATCTGGCAACGTCTTCTGCTGCTCCGGCTCGATTTCGAGCAGCACCACATTTTCCGGGTCGTGGTCACCGAGCACTGCGCGGCGAAATTCGGCTTCAAACGGAGGGTCAGGCGCGAGGTTCAGATCTGCCAGGTCATAGGCATTTAGATAAGTCCGTTGCAGGAACGGCTGATACGCGTAGAGCGAAGGAAACGCCTGGATCTCGACGAGCTTCGGTTCGAGCGACTCCGTCAACCCGAAATCTACTTGAATAAACAGCGGTCGCGCATCTTCATTCGGAACTCGATACTCGGGTGGAATGGTTTCGTCGCTGCGCTTCAAGTACTCCGGCGTCATCAATTGCTGAATCAGCTCACGTCCATCGTTCTCCATGCGCTCCATCAATGAACGCGGAAAAAAGCAAGGCGTTTCGCAGTTGCGGAATTTGACGTGCGTTCCGCAACCCTCGTCGAGCATTTTTAAGAAGCGCCGGTAGCGCTCCGGCGTATAATGCGCGTTGAACTGGCGCCGCAGTTCAGGAATCATTTAGATCAAGAACTCTCCGGACCGCATGATCTGACGGTCGTCAGCCCAGATGTCGAACTTCGTTCCCACAACATCAATGTGCGTGGAACAATCCCATTTCGCGCCAGTATGTGCGCCGTAAGGATTTCCGAAAGCGATGTGAATTCCCGGGATTTTCTCATCCTGGAGAATGTTTCCGATCACGCCGTGCAGGCCGATGTTCGTGCCGATGGCAAACTCGCCCACACGGTCGCTATTATCGTCGGTGTGCGTGTACCGCCAGAACTCGTCCTGCAACTCGCGATTGGCGCAGGTCGCTTCCGTGAGGCGACTTTTATCGATGTGAATCGTTAGCGGTGTCTCGCGCAGGTCGCCATATTTGGCGCACAGATAATCGCCCACCACGCCGTCAATAACAAACATCCCGTTCACCTCGCCGGGCGTCGTGAATACTTCTCCACCGGGAAGATTGCCCCATTTATTCTGGCTGATAATGCCGCTTGTCTTGATCCATTTGTAATCCGGGTTGAGGTCGGCCACAATATTCGTGCCCGCCGCGGTCTGAGCGCGCACTTGATGGGATGCTGTCGCGATTTCCCAGACTTTCATGCTGAGTTCGTCCACTTTATGGAAATCGGCGCGCATCCCCTCGAGCATGATGCGGCGCTCGATGTTGACCATGTGCGCGTGGCGCATTTTGCGGCGATTGACCACATCGGTCATCTGCATGCGCGTGCGCAGTTCGTTTTTCTGCGCGACCACCGCGAAGATGCTCACCTGGCTGGTCTCCATGTCGTCGAGAACGGGCTTCGGCATGTCGACCAGAGGCCGCGGCGCAAGCTCTTCCAGCACGAAGGTGTTGTACCGCGCGCCTGAGGTATCGAGTTCCGCCGCAATGCTCGCGGCTATTTCAAGACACGCATGGTCGGTGATCAGCGTGACCTTTTCCTGGGGCTGAATGCGGAGACAGACGTGTACCGCGTTATGCGCGCCCGGCGAAAATTCGGGATCGAAGGGAATTTTAATCAACGCCCCGCTCCCGCGCCCGCGAATACCGACGTTTCCGTCTCTTCAATAATGTAATCCACCACTTTCGTCAAATCTCCTGTTTCTTTGAAGACGCGGAGTTGACGGTCCGCGCCGTTTCCATTTTCCACAATCGTGCGAATACCTTTGATCGCTTCCCGTGAACCGAGCTCATCGAGAACATCGTCGACAAAGGCGAGATATTCTTCCACCAGATCGCGCATGGGCACCTCGATGCGGCGGCCGAAATCGATCAGCTTGCCGTCCAGTCCGTAGCGCGCGGCACGCCACTTGTTCTCCATAATAAGTGCCCGGCGATAAAGACGAAAGCTCTGATTCGCCTCGTGCAGCTTATATAATTTTGCCACTGTCGCCTGGATCAACGCCGCCAGCGCGATGGTTTCATCCAGGCGCATCGGAATATCGCAGCAGCGGAATTCCAGCGTCGTGAAGGTCGGATGCGGGCGGATATCCCACCAGATTTTCTTCGCGTTGTCGATGCAGTTCGTGCTTACCAGCAGATCGACGAAGCTCTGATACTCGCCCCAGCTCGGAAAATAAGGGGGGATATTGGTCCTCGGAAATTTATCGAACACTTTGCAACGGTACGATTTCAGCCCCATGTCCATGCCGGTCCAAAACGGCGAATTGGCCGACAGCGCCAGCATGTGCGGCACGAAGTAACGCGCCGCGTTCATCAAATGGATCGCGGTTTCGCGATCTTCCACGCCGATATGCACGTGCAAACCGAAAATCAGATTACCACGCGCGACGGTTTTCATATCCTCCACGATGGTGTAGTAGCGCTCGTCGGGATAAATCTCCTGTTTTCTCCAGTCGGCAAAAGGATGCGTGCCGGAAGCGGCGAGCCGCAATCCGTTCTCGCGAGCCAGCGTAATGATGGCGCCGCGAAGCTGTCGCACTTCCTCGCGCGCCTCCTGAATGTTATTGCAGATGCCGGTGCCGACTTCGACCACGCTCTGATGCATCTCCGCCTTCACCGCTTCCTTGAGCTGCATCTTGCCCTTGGCGATGATCTCGGCATCGATGTGCGACCGCAGGTCGCGCGTCACCGGATCGATGGTTTGATACTCTTCCTCGATGCCTATGGTGAAGCTCGGGCGGCTCATGACAGGAAACTCGCCCAGCGCATGTCCACCTGTTTCGGCTCTTTCAGAGCCTCCTCAACCGCATACTCCGCCACCGCATCGACGATCCAATCGAAGTTCTTCTTGCCGACCGATTGCAATTCAGCATCGGGCGCTGGATTTAGAAAATCGATCGCGTAAGGAACGCCTTCTTCCACTGCGAACTCCACCGTATTGAGGTCGTAACCGAGCGCTCTGCACAGCTTTAAACAATCGTCTTCGACCCTCCGGTACATGCGGGGATTGATCGGCGGACCGTCCAACACGTAGCGATGCGCGTGCGGCCGGCGCGGATCGTACTGCATGATGTGGACCTTCTGCTGGCCGACCACATAGCACCGAAAATAATCGGTGAAGTTGACAGCCTTCTGTAACGTCATGCAGAGATCGCCCGTTTCGTCGTAAGCGGAGAACAGCTCGGCCGGCGTGTCAACCTTATAAACGCTCTTCCAACCTCCGCCACTGAACGGTTTCAGGAACGCCGGGAACCCGACGTAATCGAAGATTTCCTCCCAGTTGAGCGGATAAATCAGATTTCGCATCGATTGCGAGGTAGTCCCGGGAGGATGCGATTTGTGCGGCAGCAGCACCGTTGGAGGAACCGCCACGCCGATCTTCGACGCCAGTGCGTAGTTGAAAAATTTATCGTCCGCGCCCCACCAGAAGGGATTATTAATAACCTTAGTTCCGTTCAGCGCGGCATTCTTTAAGTAAGCCCGATAGAACGCAATGTCGTGAGAAATGCGGTCCACAATAACGCGATAGCCCGAAGGCTCCGCCATTTTTATACCGCCGATATGGATGTGCTCGGCTTGAACGCCTTCGACACGCATCGCATTGATGCGGTCGACCAATGCGGGTGGAAACGTATTCTCCATTCCGTAAATGACGCCGATTTTTCTCATGCTGTTCGCATGGTAGCGCAGAAACGCTAGAGAAACTTTTTGACCATTTGAAGCCACCAGGGCCAATCGTGACCCGCGCCGTCGCCCCAGATATCGAGCGTATAGGGGATTCCTTTCGCCGCCATGATGCCTGCGAGCCGCTCATTTTCCGCACGGCAGATATCGGTCTCGCCTGCCGCGAGGACCATCTTCTGCCGATATATCGCGTCGTCGTTAAGGTTCGGCAGAAAATCGGGCGGGCAATTGAAGTAGCAGTTGTCGTCGTAATAGCCGTCCAGAAACTGGTGGATGTCGAACGCCCCGCCCATACTGACACATTGCGTCACTACTTGCGGATGCTTGAGTGCGAAGTTGACGGAATGATATCCCCCGAAACTGCATCCCGTCACGGCGAGTTCCGGTGACGAGTTGCGCGCGCGGACAAACGGCACCAGTTCGTTCACCAGGTACTGGTCATATTGCACATGACGCGCAACACGCAAGGCAGGCGGAACCGACTTGTTATACCAGCTCTCCGCATCCACCGAATCGACGCAGAAGGCCTGAATTTCCCCGTGTTCGTACTGCTCCCCGATTACGCTGATCATATTGCGATTCTCGTAATCGAAAAATCGCCCCATCGAAGTGGGAAATACGATGACGGGCACGCCGCCGTGTCCGAAAACCAGCAGTTCCATGTCGCGCCCAAGGCTCGGACTGTGCCACTTATGATATTCACGATTCATCAGGACCGATCATAGCGAATCCACCGTTTCGCCTTCGCCTCGAAGCGCGGCAGTGTTCCGGCAGGCACGCTCGACACCGGGATTCGAAGTGAAAACGCGTTCGTCAGCGCAGATTCCAAACGCGACACCGTCGCGCCGGATTCCGCCTCCACCTGAATGTGCAATTGCATGAGCGCCCGTTCGGCTTGCACTTCCACTCGATACTCCGTCACTCCTTCGGAACGGAGAACTTCTTCCACCGCGCTTGGATAAATGTTGACCCCGCGCACCACCACCATATCGTCGGTGCGCCCGAGAATGCCGCCTTCGAGTGCGACATCGTTCGACCCGCACGCGCACTGGCCGCGAACGGCGTTGACGACGTCGCCCGTGCGGTAGCGGATCAGAGGAGACCCGATACGCCCGAGGTTCGTCAGAATCAATTCTTTGTCGATCACCTCGGCCATGTACGACGACTCAATGATGTGCAGAACGCCAGGGCGCGCTGGGCACCCGTAGCTGACCGGACCCGTTTCCGTCATCCCATGATGATCGACCACACGTGCACCCGGCCACAGTTTTTCGATATGCGCACGAGTTGCCGCGATACTGCCGCCCGGCTCCCCCGCGACGATGATCCGGCGCACGCTCGAAGCGTGGATGTCGATTTTTTCTTCAGCGGCGGCCTCCGCAAGGTGAATTGCGTAAGTGGGCGTGCAGCAGAGCACGGTTGCGCGCGTATCTAAAATGGTGCGCAGGCGAACCCCGGTACGCATTCCTCCGCCGGGAATCGCCAGTGCCCCCATCCGCGTCGCCGCTTCGAACGCGGTCCAGAATCCCAGGAACGGTCCGAAGGAGAACGCGAAAAAAATGTGATCCTTCGCGGTGATGCCCGCGGCTTCATAGACCCGATCCCAGTTCCCCAGCATCCAGTTCCAACTCTCCGGAGTATCGAGCCAGTGGAGCGGATGCCCGGACGTTCCGCTGGTCTGGCAGAACCGCGTGTAGCGATCCAGTGGAAACGTCAGATTCGTGCCGTACGGCGGGTTCTCAGCCTGATCGTCGATCAGTTCCTGTTTCAGCGTGAACAGATCGTCAAGAGATTCGATGGCCGCTACTTTGCGCGCGTAAAATCGATTTGAAGGCAAAATTTTGTCGAGCAGGCTGCTAAGGGCGCCGCTCATGATAACCGCTCCCTGTGGTCGCAGCTCAGTAGCCTCGGAATAACAACCAGCCCAGACAAAGAGCCGTGACCATAGGGAGCGGTTTTCATTCACCCGTGAACGGAAGCGGTTTCTTCCTGCATCAGAGGCGCCCCGTGTTTCAGTGGCTCAGGCAGCTTGGCATGCTTCGCCATCCCATCGTACATCGGCTTGAAGTCGTAAGTCAGATTGCCGATCAGGCAGTCCGTCACGTCGCCTTTCATCGCCGGGAACTCCTTCAGATACTCGCGGAAGCTGAAGTTGTGATCGTAAAATGCGTAAACTAAAGCCCGCATCGATTCTATGCTCTTGCAAAGATCCTTGCCGTATTGAACGAAGCGCTCCGCCGAAAAATCGTTGTCGGTCAAACACGCGTCGGCGAAGTTCGCCCCCATCTCGCCGCTATAAAGCGCCAGGAACACGCCCGAGGAGAACACCGGATCGAGAAACGCAAACGCATCCCCCGTAAGGATCAATCCCTTGGCTCCGCAATGCCGCGAGCGATAGGAATACTCGCCCGTCACTCGATAGGGCCCGGTTTGTTCGCCCACCGCCAGGTGATCCTTGATCCAGACGTTCTGCTCCACTTGGTTGTCGAAAATTTCCTTGAGGTCTTTCGAAGTTTTGTAGAGATAACTTTTTTCCGCCACGACCCCGACGCTCACAATGTCGCCAGCCAGCGGAATATACCAGAACCAGCCTTTTTCGGGCACATAGGCGACCGTGGTTGCGCCTTCGTCGTATCCCGAATCGCGCTTCGCGCCTTTGTAATAGGTCCAGACGGCAATCTTGTCTAGATAAGGATCGCGAATCTTCCAGCCGCTCCGGGAAATGAAGAACGCGTCGCGTCCGGAAGCGTCAATCGTGATGGGCGCGCGAAACTCCGTCGCAGTCCCATCCTTGCCCACCGCCTTCACGCCAACCACCGCGCCGTTTTCCCAGACGCCTTCACGAACGGTAGTCTCTTCGTGAACCACCACTCCTTTTTCGCGAGCATTGTCGAGCATCAACTGGTCGAACTCGCTCCGCAGCACCTGCCACGTCTGCGCCGCCTCGTGCTTTAAGTGCGTGTGGAAGTAAAACGGCACCGACGCGCGGCCATCGGGGTTGACGAACTGCACGCTATACTTCTTCGTGAACGCCGATTTCTTCATCTTGTCGAGCACGCCGATCCGCTCCATCGTGAAGTAACCGTACGGAAGCAGCGATTCGCCGATGTGGTAACGCGGAAACTTCTCTTTTTCCAGCAGGACGACTTCGCGTCCTTTGAGGGCCAGCGTCGCCGCGGCTGTGGAACCGGCGGGACCGCCCCCAATCACAATTGCGTCGTAATTATTCATTCAATACCTTTATCGGCCGGTGGAAGAATTTCCAAAACTTGCGCCAGTTTCCTGCCGGTGGCATTCCCTAAAATGTTGCGGCGGCCGTAGAGCAGGGCCGCGCCAGTCACCCCCAATGCTTCCTTGATAACGGCATCGGCTTCGACCTCGAAAAACGCGTCGGGACGGCTGAAATGTTTGATCGCCTGCGATTCCAGAATGGTGCCCAGGGGCAGCCTGCGCTCCAGCACCAGCTCGCGAGCCTCCGTCGGAAACTCGTCCAGGTAAATCTTAATCGCGCCGAAAACCACGGGCGAATCGCTGCCTTCGGGAGTCAGCACGATCTGCCGCGAAAAGACCTCATGATCGAGTGCGTACTTCAGCACGTGCAGATTCATCTTTCGATCATAAGCCGCTTCCATCGTCGGCGTCATGTCCCGATCGTGAACCAGCAGCCGGCGATAAGGCTCCGGCATATCGCGCCCGTCGATGCGGCGAGCGAATGGAAGCGTCATCCCCGCCTGCTCGTAAAACTCGCTAAGCGGATAAAGAAGGTCTACAGCGGAAGTTGTATCGATGAGTTCAGGCATAGCGGGCCGTCCGGTGCTTTGGCAGAAAGAAGTCGTGCAGCAGCCGGTCGACCTGGAGCAGCCCGTCGCGATTCAGTAGCAGTTTGCCGTGATCCGTCGCGAGAAAACCACGATCCTTCAAATTTTGCAGCGGTTCCTCAAATCGCCGCTCCACGTCGACGCCGAATTTGCCCTGGAAATACGCGCTCTCGACGTGCCCAAGTTTCATTTGCAGAACGAACTCGCGAATCATCCGCTCTTCCGGATTCGGCGTCAGTGCGCGATACAGCGGCAACTCGCCGCGATTGATCGCCGCCAGGTATGGGTCCCAATCATGCTGATTCTGAAAATGCGTGCCGCCGACGTGCGAGAACGATGCGACCCCCACGCCAATCAGGTCCGCCCCAGCCCAAAGCAAATCGCGATACAAGAACTTCGCTTTCGACGAATCCTTGACCGCGGTGTACGCGCTGGCCACCGAGTATCCAGCCCGTTCCAGCGCCGCGAACGCATCGCGAACCCAGTGCCGCTTCGTCTTCCAATCGGCCACCGGTGCCGTGGTTTGACCCATGATCTTCATTTCCTTAAAGATCCCGGTGTTGTACGGCACTTCCATCTGATAGATCGTCACCGAATCGGGTTGCATCTCGATGGTCTTTCCGATGCAATCCTGCCAATTCGCCTCAGTCTCGCCCATCATGCCCGCGATCAGGTCGATGTTGATCTGCGGAAATCCGATCGAGCGCGCAAAATCGTACGACCGTGCGACTTCCTTCGACCGATGCGCCCGCCCGTTGATCTCTAAAATGTGATCGTCGAAATTCTCGATGCCAAGGCTCAACCGCGTGACGCCCTGATCCTTAATCGTCCGAAGCTTGCCCTCGGTCAGCGTCCCAGGCTCGCATTCGAACGCCACCTCTTCCACTTCGTCCCAAGGCAGCAGCCGCTTCATCGCGTCGACCGTCGCCGTCAGTTGCTTCGACGATATATAGGATGGAGTCCCTCCGCCAAAGTAAATAAACTTCGGCTTCCGCCCGCCGATGAACGCCTTCTTCGAATAAATCTCCAGCTCCTTCATCGCTGCATCGAGATACCCCTCGATTTCCGCCGCGTTCTTATCGGTATAAACCTTGAAATAGCAAAAAGTGCAGCGCTTGCGGCAAAACGGGATGTGCAGGTATACGCCAAGCGGCGTATTCGGCGCCGGCGCGCGATCGAGCGCCGCGTACGCATCCCCTACATTTGCCTCGCTCCAGAACGAATAAGGCGGATAATTTGAAACGAAGTAGTTCCCGACGTGCGTTTCTTCATCGAGAACCAAATTCGAAGCCATGTTATGTAGACGCTTTCAGCACGCCGAAGGTCACAGCTTTAACAGCGCGCGCAGACGTTTCGTTTGCACCCGGCTCACCGGGATCTCGGTCTGCTTCTTGTCGTCCATCCGCAACTGGAAGCTGGATTTGAACCACGGGATCACCTCTTTAATGCGATGGATATTCACCAGATACGACCGGTGCACCCGCCAGAACATGTCCCCGTCCAGGTTCGATTGCAGCTCCTCAATCGTCCGATAGTTCGACTGCCCCTCCAGATTCGACGCCACCACCGTAATCAGCCCGTCTTCGATCGTCGCGTAAACCACGTCCTGCGCATCGACGATAAAATTCCGCTGATTGTTTTTCACCAGCAGCTTCGTCCGCTGAAGCGAAGGCTTGGGAGCAGGCATCTCCGCCGGCGCCGCCTTCTGCCGCTCCGCGACCCCCTTCCGCGCCCGATCGATCGCCTGCGCCAGCCGCTCTTTCTCCACCGGCTTCAGTAAATAATCCAGCGCTTCCCACTTGAACGCTTCCACAGCATACTGATCGTACGCCGTCGCCATCACGAAGTACGGCAGCGGTATATTCTTCTCCCGCAGTTTGCGCAGCACCCCCATTCCGTCCAGCCCCGGCATCTGTACATCCAGAAAAACCAGGTCCGGCTCCAGGTCGACAATCAACTGGACCGCTTCCAGTCCATTCGACGCCGTCGCAATCACCTCGACATCCGGGAACTCGCGCAACTGGTACGCCAGTTCGTCCGACGCGAGCTTCTCGTCGTCTACGACGATCGCGGAAATAACGACGGAAACGACCGCGGCAGTCGCGCGATTGGGCATAAAATGTTAGTATATCTTAAGCATTCCCACGTCTAACAGGCCGCATGCGTGACGTAGGGGCACTTCTGAAGGAGTTCAACGGTTTGTCCTCTGGTCTTTCGTCGAATGACAATGTTAAAATTGCGCCCGCGGACGGTAAGCTCGGCGTCTTAATTCCCGGTATTGGCGCCGTTTCGACCACGTTCATCGCCGGCGTCGAGGCGATTAAGCGTGGCATGGCCGTCCCCGTGGGCTCGCTCACCCAGCTTGCCACCATCCGGCTCGGCAAGCGCACCGATAATCGCACGCCCATGATCAAGGATTTCGTTCCCCTGGCCGGGTTGGAAGACCTCGTTTTCGGCGGCTGGGATATCTACGAGGATACTGCCTACGAAGCGGCCGCCAACGCCCGCGTGCTCGAAGCTCCGCAGTTGGAAAAATTGAAGGAGCCTCTCTCCGCCATCAAGCCGATGAAAGCCGTCTTCGATCAGGAATACGTCAAGCGCATCAACGGCCCCAACGTGAAAGAGGGCGGCTCGAAGATGGATAAAGCGGAGATGCTGATGGACGATATCCGCCAGTTCCAGGAATCGAACGGCGTTGCGCGCTCCGTCATGATCTGGTGCGGTTCCACCGAAGTCTTTCACCGCCCCGCCGCCGTCCATCAGACCCTCAAAGACTTCGAATGCGGCCTGATGAAGAACGATCCCGAGATCGCCCCCAGCCAGATCTATGCCTACGCCGCGCTTAAAAGTGGGATCCCCTTCGCCAACGGCGCCCCGAACCTCACGACGGACATACCCGCCATGCTGGAGCTGGCTCGCGAGCGCAATCTCCCCGTCTGCGGCAAGGATTTCAAAACCGGTCAGACCTTTATGAAGACCCTGATCGCACCGGGTCTCAAAGCCCGCATGCTGGGCCTTAGCGGCTGGTTTTCAACCAACATTCTCGGCAACCGCGACGGCGAAGTCCTCGAAGATCCCGGCTCCTTCAAAAGCAAGGAAGAAACCAAGCTCAGCGTGCTCGATCAGATCCTTCAGCCCAAGCTTCACCCTGAGCTTTACAAGGATTTCTACCACGCCGTCCGCATCAACTACTATCCTCCGCGCGGCGATTCCAAAGAAGGTTGGGATAACATCGACATTTTCGGATGGCTCGGCTATCCCATGCAGATTAAAATCGATTTTCTCTGCCGCGATTCCATCCTCGCCGCCCCTCTGGTTCTGGATCTCGTCCTGTTCATGGATCTGGCGCAGCGCTCCGGCATGCGCGGCATTCAGGAGTGGCTCTCCTTCTACTTCAAAGCCCCGATGCACGCGCCCGGCCTGTATCCCGAGCACGATATTTTCATTCAGCTCATGAAGTTGAAAAATACCCTCCGGTGGATGCGCGGTGAGGATTTGATCACGCACTTAGGCCAGGAGTATTACGACTGAGCCTCGATACTGATCTGAAATTGACTACCAACGCATGAACTGCCTTGTCATCGGTGGAACCAGGTTCATCGGCCGCTTGCTGGTCGCTGAGCTATTAAAAGCGGATCACTCCGTCACGGTGCTGCATCGCCGTTCCCGGCACGATCTGGGCCGTCGCGTGAAAAATATCCAGGCCGACCGCAACGACGGTCAGGCCATGAAAGCCGCGCTCGCCGGCAAGAAATTCGATGTGGTCTTCGACAACGTTTACGATTGGGAGCGCGGCACGACAGCCGGTCACGTCGAAGCCAGCGTTCGCGCGCTCGGCGGCGCCAGCCTTCATCGCTACATATTTATGTCGAGCGTAGCCGCCTATGGCGACGGCCTCAATCATCACGAGGGCGACGCCCTCGCCCCGGACGACGCGCCGGAGCTCTACACCCGTAATAAAGCCATGAGCGAGCGCGCCCTCTTCCGTCTGCATCAACGCATCGGCCTGCCAGTGGTCACTCTGCGTCCGCCCTTCGTCTACGGCCCCGGCAACAATCTCTATCGCGAGGCGTTTTTCTGGGACCGCCTCCGCGCCAACCGCTCCATCATCCTCCCCGGCGACGGCCGCAGGCTCGCCCAATTTATCTACGTCAAGGATCTCGTCAGAGCCTGCATGAAAGTGATGGATGAGCCCGCCGCCATCGGCCACGCCTTCAACATCGCCAATGCCCGTCCTCTCTCGCAAGCCGAGGTGGTCGAGGCCTTCGCCAAAGTCTGCAACAAACCCGTGAAATTCGTCCGCATTCCCCGCGAATACATCCTGCGGGCCGGCGGCCATCCCATGGGTCCCAAGCTCTACTTCGGCAATTACATCGATGTCCCGCCGATCACCCAGGTAACCGCGAAAGCTCAGCGAGTCCTGAAATTCAAACCAACCGACTTCGCCACGGGACTAAAAGAAACCTACAAGTGGTATCTCCGCCACAACACGTTCCCCAAGCCGGATTACACCTTCGAAGATCAGTTGTTAGCCACCGCACCAGTCTTAGTTCCCGCCAAAGTATAGGCTAGGGAGCTTCGGCCGATTTGGCGAACCAGCGGCGTGCCTCGTCGGCATCCAGGGGGACGCCCAGTCCTTTTTCATAGAGCGCGCCCAGGTTGAACATCGCGGAATGGTTTCCCAGATTCGCGGAGCTGCGGTACCACTTGCCCGCTTCCTCGTAATTCACCTCGACGCCCTGTCCTTTTTGATACAGGCTCCCAATCGCGTTCATCGCCTTGTCGTTTTCGGCGTCGGCGGATTTCATGAACCAGGTCATCGCTTCCGCATAGTCGACCGGCACGCCTTGCCCGTCGCGATACATCGCGCCCACATTGAACATCGCCTGATCGTTTCCGGCGGCTGCGGAATTGTGAAACCATCGCATGGCGAGATCGAAGCGCTGCGGAACTCCGTGGCCCGCGTAATACAGGCTCCCCAGGTTGCACATCCCCTGGCTGTCGCCGGCGACGGAGGCTTTTCGAAACCAGATCAGAGCATCGTCGTAACTTACCGGTGTGCCCTGCCCTTCACTGTGCATAACGCCGAGGTGCATCATCGCCTGGACGTTGCCGGCGTCGGCTGCTTCTTCGAAAGCGCGCAAAGCGGGCCCATAATTTTTCGCGTCGTACATGGTCATGGCGCGATGAAAAATCGCCGCTTGGCCGGCGGGTGGATTCGTTCCATTCTGCTGCGGAGTCGGCTGCTGCGATTGCGCAAAGGCCGAAAGAGACATCAAGATTGTGATTGCGTGTGCCAAGACCAATTCCTTCATCCATTTTAGCGCGCTCGTGGCGCACGCACTCGTGCGTGCCGCGTCGACACTCGTGTCGACGCCCGTGGCGAACCTTTGCCCCCATTCACCTGAACGTAACGTTCACAGTATTCGCCGCCAGCCCGTCCGCCGTCAGCACGATGCTGACGTTCCCCTTACCCACCAGCGACAATGGCAGCGGCCCAACATTCACCTGATCCTCCCCCGCATAAAACCCCTGCGCCGCGAAAGCGCTCGGTACGTTCTGCCCTCCCACCGTGACCGTCACGTTCTGCGCATTCCGAATCCCCGTCCCATAGAGGATCAGATAAACCTGTCCCTGACTCAAATCGATCGGCAGCGGAACGATGCTGCCCGACGCCCCCACCTGATACACCGGCAAATAATTCCCGCCGGCCAGCGCCTGCGCCGCAGCCAGACCCGCGATATTCAACTGGAAAATCCCCGGCGCACTGTTCGCCAGCGTGACGACCGCGACCACCGGCGTGCCATCCGACTGCGTAAGGCTCACCGTCCCCGGCCCCAGCGCGACCCCTGCCGGCACCTCGAAGTTAATCTGCTTCGGCGACACATAATAGAGCGGCGCAGCCGTCGAGTTCCCGGCGGAATCCGTAATAGTCACCGTCGCGCCTCCCTCCGTCGTCTGCAGCGGAAACGCATTCGCCGTCGACGATGCCAGCAAATTTCCTTTCAGCGTCACGATCTCAGACGGCGCGATCGGTCCCGTGGTAAAACTCGCGCCCGACAGCACCACCGGTGGAAACGCATTGCCCAGCGGCAGGAAGTAGCCTTTCGCGCTAGGCGTACCCATTAGGATCTGCCCCGCGATCGCCAGGGTCGGTTTGCCCGACCCGTTCCAGTCCGCCATCGCCAAACCCTGCGGCGATGCTCCTGCCTGAAAATGCATTTCCGCCTGAAATGTCCCATCCCCGTTGCCCAGTATGTACGTGTCGTCGGTTTCACCGCAGCAATGGCCCACAATCACATCCAGATACCCGTCGCCGTTCAAATCCGCCACCACAGCGGTATTCCCTCCTAACTCCGTCGGCAACAGCGCCCCGGTCCGGAACGTCCCGTCTCCATTGCCCAGCAGAATCTGGATCTGGGGAACTTGATTTTGCTGCAGCACCGCCAGGTCCATCTTGCCGTCCCCGTTGAAGTCGCCCGCCAGGATTTTAAAAATGCCGTTGAACTCGCTGGTCGCGGCGATAGTGTAGATCGGCGCCAGTGCGGTGAACGTTCCGTCGCCTTTATTCATCAGCACCGTCAGCGCGAGCGGATATCCCTGCGCTCCTCCGCCCACTGGACTCGCTGTGCCGGCGATCAAATCCGGATGTCCGTCATTGTTCAGGTCGGCCGCTGTAACGGCGCTTCCGGATTGACTCGGCAGGTACGTGGCCGCCGTTCCCAGACCGCCTTGCCCGTTGCCCAGCAGCACCGAAACACCGGATGTGAAGGACCCGTTATCGGCCACCGCTACATCCGGATTTCCATCGCCGTTAAAATCCGCGATCGCCAGCGCCGCCGTGCTGGTCCCCGCCGGAAATGCCAGCGGCGCGCCGAAGCCTCCCTTGCCGTTGTTCGGAAGCACCTCCACATTGCCCGAGCCGCTCGCGATCACCAGGTCCGGGTTCCCTCCCTTTGTCAATGCGACCAGTGCCGCCGCATTCGGAGTCGGGACGCTGTAAGACACCGGACTTGCGAACGTGCCGTTCCCCGAGCCGTTTCCCAAATTGACCAGCAGGTAAGCGGTGTTCGCTTGCGGTTCCAGCACGACGGCGTCGCCTCTGCCGTCCCCGTTCACATCGCCCGTCGCCACCGCCGTCGGATTCTTCCCCGTATAAATCAATTGAGCCGCATTCAAAGTGCCGTCTCCCGGTGCGGGCTCTAGCAGAGCATTCCGCGTAATGTCATCGACGCTCAGCAACGCAAACCGGCCGCCACCCAAAGAATGAACCGCCAGCGAGTTCGGCTCGGCGCCTGTCAGGTAGGGAGGAGAAGCCGTAAAACTTCCCTGTCCGTTGTTGATCAGAAACTGCACCGAGTTTGCGAACTTGTACGCGGCCACCAGATCCGGAATACCGTCGTTATTGACGTCCGCATAAATCAGATAGCCGGCCCCGTATCCGGCCGCGAAACTCTGCGGCGCCTGGAAACTGCCATTCGCGTTGGCCTGATATACCACCACCGTGTTGGCAAGATAATCGATCGCCGCAATGTCCGCGCGGCCGGTTTTATGAAAATCCGCCGCCACCAAAGATCCCGCGCCTTCGAGGCCCGTCAGCGAAATCGGGCTTTGAAACGTCCCATCGCCGTTGCCGAACAAAACGCTTATCGTGGGAGTCTGATCGTTCGCAGTCGCGATGTCCAGTCTGCCGTCGCCATTAAAATCGGCTGTGAACAGATGGTACGGCCCCGCTGGAACCGCTGTTTTCACAGCCGGCCGGAACGTACCGTTTGCGTTGCCGAGCAAAATCCAAACTGCCCCCGGCCCTGCTTCTCCCCCGTCATCCCCCACCGCCAGATCCGTAAACCCGTCGCCATTAAAGTCGCCGGCCACAATATCCGTGAGTGTCGTAGAAGCAATCGCATACTGATTCGTGGATGTAAGGTTTCCGCTGCCGTCCAGCAACTGGACCGTTACCGTCCCTCCGTTGCTATTCGTTGCCACCGCCGCCAAATCCGGGTTGCCATCCCCATTCAGATCGGCGTAGGCGATCTTCTCCGACCCAATCCCGTATAAGGAAATCGGAGACGCGGTAAGCCTTGAGGACTTACCGGGCTGGCTCGGTTCAAGCGAAAAGATGTCGAAGGAATATTCTTGGCACAACAACGCCGCGGCGACAGCGGAGTCTATGAACTCGGAGCCCACAGTGCGTAAGCCGAACAGAAGCGGGCTGCCCTGCGCCACGAACTTTTTACACTCGGGCGGAAGTTGCTGCCCCACTGCGATTGCGCTGCCCAGCAGCAGCAAGATAAACGGCGCCGAGATTCGTAGCCCTGAGTAAGCAAGCGGACAGACGCTCGATTTCCTCGAAACTATGGTCATTTAAGCCTCCGTCCAGCGTCATTTTTAGCGATTTATGGTCGATTAAGGACGCTATTCTTCCTCTTCTTCCTCACCTGACCGAGCCGCCTTAGCCGCCGCGATGATCTTTTCGGCCTGCAACCCCGGCACGAAATCGTAGTGATCGAACTCCATCGAAAACGACCCGCGCCCCTGCGTCATCGACGTCAAGTCATTCAAATAATTGAGCATTTCGGCCATCGGCACTTGCGCTTTGATGATCTGCGTCCCGCCCTTGGTATCCATGCCCGAAATGCGTCCCCGCCGCCCGTTCATATCGCCCATCAAATCGCCCGCAAACTCAACCGGTGCTTGCACTTCGACGTTCATCACAGGCTCCAGCAGCGTAGGCTTCGCCGCCTCCATCCCCGCCCGGAATGCCTTCCGCGCCGCCAGCTTAAACGACATTTCCGACGAATCGACATCGTGATACGAACCGTCGTAAACAACCACCTTGAAATCGACCACCGGGAACCCGGCCAGAAAGCCTTTTTCAGCGGTCTCTATAATGCCTTTCTCTATGGCGGGAATGAAGTTCTTCGGAATCGCACCGCCAAAAACTTCGTTCGCGAATTCGAATTTTCCCCCGCGCTGCAGCGGTTCGAGCCGTATCCAGCAATCGCCAAACTGGCCATGACCGCCGGTCTGTTTTTTGTGCCGCCCCTGCACTTCTGCGCGGCCCCGAATCGTCTCGCGATAAGGAATTTTCGGCGCATGTAGTGCAACCTCAACACCATAGCGTTTCTTCAAACGGCTCACGATAATCTCAATATGCTGCTGCCCGCACCCGGCGAGCAAAAACTCCTTGGTCTGCGCATCCCGGTAGAAACGCAGTGACCGGTCCTCCTCCAGAATCTTATGGATAGCGTTGCCCATGCGGTCTTCATCGTTGCGCGTTTTGGCCGCAATCGCATACGCGATGGAAGGCTCCGGCAAACGGACTTCCGGATACTCGATCATGGCGGATTTATCGGCCAGCGTATCGCCGGTCAAAGTATCGCGCAGCTTCGCGACGCCGCCGATATCTCCCGCGTGTAGTTCATTTACCGGTACGATGGTCTTCCCGAAAAGGGCTCCGATGTGCGCCAGCCGCTCGTCCACGCTGGAGCGCGCATTGAGCAGATGCGCATCGTTTTTCACCACGCCCGAGATCACTTTGAAGTAGGAAACCCGCCCCGCGAATGGATCCGCAACAGTCTTGAAAACAAACGCGGAAACGGGCGCCGAGTCCTTGATCGCGCGCTCGCCCTTCTTCCCTTTCCAGGACCCGCATTCGAGCGGGCTCGGAAAATGTTCATTGACGAACGAAAGAATCTGGTCGCATCCGATATTCGCCGTAGCCGATGCGCAAAGCACTGGAAAGATGCGCCGTACCCGCACCGCTTCGCGCAGCCCGTCGAGGATATGATCCACCGGCAGCGTGCCTTCGTTGAAAAATTCTTCCAGCAGCGCATCGTTGCCCTCGGCCACCATCTCGACCAGCATTTCGTGCCCCGCCTTTGCGGCATCGGCCAGATCGCCGGGAACATCCCCCTCCTTTCCATTCACATAAGACTTCATGCGAACCAGATCGACGATGCCTTTGAATTCTTTTTCCGCACCGATGGGCAGATGAATCGGAACCGCCGTGCGCCCAAACGCCGACTGCACACTTTCGAGCGCGCGCTCAAAACTGGACCGCTCCCGATCCAGCTTGTTAATCACGACTGCCCGCGGCAGCACAAATTCTTCGGTGAAGCTCCAGACCTTTTCAGTCTGCACTTCAACCCCGGCAATCCCATCGACGACCACCAGCGCGGCATCGGCGGCAATGAGAGTGCCGCGGGTGTCGTTGATAAAAATATTGAAGCCCGGCGTGTCGATGAGATTAATCTTTTTCCCTTTCCACTCGACCGCGGCGACGGCGGACGAGATGGTGATTTTTCGCGCGATCTCCTCGTCGTCAAAATCCGTGATGTTTTCAAGGCGAGGAGTAGCGCCCGCGGTGAAGAGAAGGGCCGAAGTAATGGCCGTCTTGCCGGAGTGTCCGTGGCCAACAAGGGCAACGTTCCGGATATCGCTCGTTTCGTAAACTTTCATCGGAGAAAGATTCCTTAGACGAAGTTGTAAAACGAGGATAGTATCACAAACGAGTGATTTCGCGAGCGCCGCGATCTAAGTACAAATTACGGGCTTCCTCAGATTTCTTAAGTAAGAGCTCCCGGACCGGTAAAATGTACTGCCTGAAAAATAGCCGATAAACTGCTTGTAATCAGTTTTTTACGAATTGGCATTCCATTTGCCTCTTCTTGTTCGGAGGCTTTAAATGACCCAGGATCAACCGAACATTACGCAGAAGGTGAGCGGGAGCAGTCACGCGGGGCTTTTTGCAGGACTTGCCGCGGGGCTGGTGTTAGCTCTCGCGGGAGACGCTTATCTGATGGTCCGCTCCAATGACTTGAAGGCGCAGGTTACTCAGGTGAAGGACGATGAGCAGGCACAGATCGCCAAACTGAGCGACTCGACCACGAGTCTTCTTGAGCAGGAACGGCAGCGGCTCCAAGCACTGAATGACGACTTCGGCGGGAAGTACGATACCGCCAGCTTGGCTCTGCGGAAAGCGCGTGCGGATGCGCAAAGAACCAGCGCTCAATTGGCTGCTAAGCTAGCCGAGCAACAGAAAGCCGTTGGTGACCAGATCGGGCAATTGAAAGACGCCACCACCACCGCCACCAGCAAGCTGAACGACGACGTGAGCGGCGTGAAGACCGATGTGGGGTCAGTGCGCACCGATCTTTCGGCCACTCGCAGCGATCTGGATAAAACCGGCGCCGACCTTAAGCGTGCAGTCGGCGATATGGGTGTGATGAGCGGTTTGATCGCCACCAACGGGAAGGATCTGCAAGCCCTGCGCGACCTTGGAGAGCGCAATTACTTCGAGTTCGATCTCGAGAAGGGCGCGATGACAAAGAAGGTTGGCAACGTGACGCTGACGCTGAAGAAGGCTGATCCGAAGCACAATCGTTATACCATCGCGGTGCTGGCTGACGACAACCTGGTCGAAAAGCGGGACAAGACGATCAATGAGCCGGTGCAGCTCTATACGGCGGCTAGCAAGCAGCCGTACGAGATCGTTGTGAATAAAGTGAAGAAGGATGGAGTGGTCGGTTACCTGGCGACGCCGAAGGTAACGGTGGCCAGCCGCTAGTTTCTATCTGTGGAGAGAGTGGGGGGGCCATCGCAGCCTGACCAAGCGTCCGCCCCACTCGGATCAGTTTAGTTTTACAACCTTGCTTTCGCCGTTGTCGTATAGTACCTGCCCCTGCTTTACCATTGATTCCACTCGAAGCCAAAAATAGTGCGCCCGTAACGAGTTCTTCCTCTCGCCCGCACCTACAAACAGCGCATCGGTCGTGAACTCATCGTCGTCTGGCATCGCATAGCCTGTGTAGCTCCAGATCAGATATTGCGCGTGAGGAACAACTGCCCACGGGTTCCCCACTCCCGCCGGATCGATATCGAGAATCCGGTTGCGCTTGTAATCGAGATAGAACGGGGCGTTCATCCACACCAGCACCGGCTCCCCGGCAGGAACTTTATCCTGTAGCGTCTTCACCGTCTGCCGCTCGGGTCCATAGAGCACCTCCTGGCTGTATTCGATATACGGCTGATCGAGAGCCAGCCAATCGTAAGACGACACGGAATGAGTGATCGCCGCCCAATAAACTCTCGTTCCAAAACTGGGCGCAAATACTTCCAGCGGAATAATGGCAACGATCAGCGGAAGCCAGATGCGCCAGGCTCTGGAGCGCAGCGGGTTGGTGGCTGCGTAATAAGCGGTCCACCCGAAGGCCGCGGGCGCGAGGCCGATCGCGATCGGAGTGAAGTATCGCACCGAGTGTTCATAGCCCGCGTGAATCGGGCTCAAAATGTAGATGATGACGAAAAATGAGACGACCCCGCTGGCGCAACACTCTACAATTTTCAGCGACGCCGCGCGGGCGGCCCGGAAACAAATGAACCCACAAATGCCGATGGAGGCAATCAGCACGGTGTAACAGACAGGGGGGGCGCCGTACTCGGATTCCCCGAATGAAAACAGATTGATCTCGTCCATCACCCTGTTCCCAGGCAGCGGCACGGGCGCCGGGATGTGAGCGCGCAGACCCGCCAGATAGTGAGGCGCATGCAGCAAGACCCAGGGCGAAAGAAAAATTGCGCTCGCCACGCCGATGCGGATGGCCTGGCGGATTCCGGTCGATAGCGCGATCGACAGCAGATGGATCGCCACGAACACGGCGAAGGTGGGCTTCAGAGCGATCAACGCGGCATAAAGCAAACCCAACGCCGCGGCACTGGGAGCCGGGGTTTCCATGGGCAAGGCGACCATCGCCATAATCAGCGCGCTGCCGATGTAGAGCGTCGAGATGTTGACGTACTGCGGATCGATCACAACCACGCTCAGCACGCACACCGCGGTCATGGCCAGCAAATCCCGCCGTCCTTGGGTGAACTGGCTGGCCAGCATCAGGCACAGGAACAGGCCGAAGACCGCGTCCACTCCGTTGACATAGATCATCGGAAAGAATGCGACGACGAAGCCATGGAGGAACGCCATCGCGCCGAGGGTCTGCACGCCCATCGCGCTCAGAGGGCTGCCGAACACCGTGCCGGTTTCAAGCATCCGCACCGGGTAGGCGAAGTACTTCTCATAATCGTCACGGAAGTTATAAACGTTGGGCGGCAACTGCGTGGCAATGGTGAAAATCACGATCCCCGCGATGAGCAGGCTGATGAGGAGCGGCGGGCGTTCCAGAGGAATTTCGCGCAGCGCGGAGAACGATAGAAGAATTCCCGCTGCGGCAACCAGCGCGAGCGCCCAGGGATGGGCGAGCCTGGTCAGGTTGAGGATGCCTCCGAGAAATACCACAGTCGCCATCCCGAGAGCGACGGTCGACGGCCAGGTTCCCCGTTCCAGGCCCAGCGC
>Ga0182024_10001424_pt1 | contig 61768 bp, 52 predicted proteins | sample P32metaG_FD_120480 | JGI IMG/M metagenome (GOLD analysis project Ga0182024, IMG submission 120480) | Permafrost microbial communities from Stordalen Mire, Sweden - P3-2 metaG (Illumina Assembly) | ecosystem: Environmental > Terrestrial > Soil > Wetlands > Permafrost | place: Sweden: Stordalen...
AATGATGCCCATGGGCAGCACCGCCGGCACCTTGACCCATACGGACACGGTGTAGGAGGTGGGCACGAAGGCGTCCATTATGTCCAGGTAATTGTTATAATTAACCGAACCCGTTCCGGTGGCCACTGTATTAAGCGACACGTTGTCCATAAACGAGGTTCTGTCCCCGCCCCCCGTGTCCACGCCTTGAAATTCCAGGGTGTGGTTGCCCGCGGTCACCGTGAAATTTCCTGTGGCGGCCAGGCTGAAGGAAGTGCTGGTGCCGGGCAGAAAGTATCCCACGACGGTTCCATCAATCAGCACGTTAAAATCATTGGCAGTGCCGTTGGGCCGGCCGGTGGTGACAAATGATATGTTGTAGGTGCCTGCGGTCATGTTGCTGATGGTTTCGATGCAATATCCTGTTTGTTGCACAAAGCCGTATTGGGCACCATAGCCGGATTCCGCGCCTCCCCATGCTCCGGCGCCTTGTTCTATGATGCCGCTGTCCCCGACGAAGTTCCATGCTCCTCCACTTGGGTTGTAATAATAATTGCCGGACCCCCCTTCGGCCGGGGTTTCAAACCCTCCATCCGGCACCAGGCTGACGTAGGGGTTGTTTCCAAAAAGCTGCAGCGATTCCACGCTGCCCGGATCGGGCGACGGATCATTGGTGAAGGCCGGGTTGTAACTGTTGACTGTCAGCCCCAGGCTGTTTTGCGTGCTGCCATTGAACGGGAAATAGGTGCCCAGGCCGTCCAGTGGCGCGGCCCTGATTTCATAGGTGGTTCCGGCCGTGCAGGGTGTCTGCACCACATCGTCATTAACCGCCAGCGGGGTGCTCCCCTGCCAGATTTCAAAGGCATCATGATTGACCGGAGATGTGTTGTAAATGCGCAGGTCATGCACCCGGCCGCCGCTGGCGCCCAGGCCCGTTGGGTAATACGAGTTCCCGTCAAATCCAGACAGGACCGTTCCTATCAGCACATTGTTGATCCACAGGGTATAGGATGAATTTCCGGACGCGCCATTGCATTCCAGGGCGATGTAATAATCCACGCCGGGGGCCAGGGCGGTGTTGAAGGGGACAAAGGCCCCATAGCTATAGGTGCCCAGTTGCATGGTGGAACTGTTGATTACCAATGGATCTTCATTCCCATTCCCGGAAATTATGAGGATGTTATAAGGAGAGCCCGGACCGTTGTTCGGGGGTGTGTTGCTCACATACATGTAGTTCATCTCGATGCGGAAGGCCCCGTTTGGATCCGGGCGGCTGGTGAATGATGTGGCCGAGTTTACGTTGGTGTAATAGGCCCCCTGCGGTGTGAAGACCACGTTCTCGTTGCCGTTGAGGTAATTGGCTATGTTGACGGAATTCATGTTGGGGTTATAGCCCAGCCCGGTGCGCAGGGCCACCGACGCCACCATCTCGGTGTTATAAACCACCAGCATGTCGTTGGAGTGGGCCGTGTAGTTCCACCAGGTGGAGTTGCTGCCCGCAAAATTGGTGTTGAAGTATGCGTTGAGCTGGGCGTTGGAATTGATGAGGTCGGTCAGGGCGTTGGTCACCCCCGGAGGCAGGGTGGCATTGGTGGCGGCGCCGTTGATGGTGGCCGTGTATTCCATGTAGGCATTCACGTTGCTGGGATAGATGGTGGTCGGACTGGCCGGGCTGTTGTTGCCATTGATCAGGCCGGTGGTGTTGGCATACTCGTAAAAGGAAAGGGCAAAAGCTCCGCCGCTTCCCGAGGCCGAGCGAATTTGCACACTGTAGGTTGTGTTTGAAACAGCGTTAAAACTGACCCAGCTTCTTCCATCCAGCCCCGTGTAGGGGCTCGCCACCTGGGTCAGGGCACTGACCGCGCTTCCGGTGTAGACATAGAAATTTCCGTTAAAGGAGGAGGCCATGGCCATGGTAACGGGTCCTGAAGCGTCGGCTGTCCAGTTGTACCATACCGTCCCCACTCCACCGTTTGGTTCACCTGCTTCCGTGGTCGCATTTGATGACACACCATAAATAAGGTTGGTCTCAAGAATGGATCCGTTCGGAAACACTTGCTTGTTCAGGGTAACAGGCAATGCGTTGGCGAACATGTCATTGCCCTGCTGAATGGGCTGCTGAAAATTCAGCATTGTAATGCCCCCGTTGTTCCTGTCCACTATCTGTATCTCATACTCTGTCCCGACCGTTGGGGTCAGCCCACTAAAACCACCCCAATTGCTTAATGTATTGCCAGAAGCGCCCCATGGCTCCGACAGCGTGCTTACGGAAGTTCCCGTGTTAACACTGATGGTTGTGTTCAAAGGCGTTTTCCCGTCAGGCTGAACACTTCCATAGGTGTTGACAGCAAATGGCATCGAGGTGGTTGGAGTCCATGAATACCAGATCGAACGACCATAATTGGCGTTTTGCTCTCCCGATTCGACCGTGCTTCCCAACGTACTTCCTGTGACGTGGGCGACTTGGTCAACCGAGAGAGGCATTGTTTGTCCCTGCCATGTGATATAGTTGGTTGCGAGTGAAGTGGTGAATGTCTGGCGGGCGGCGAAGTTGTCGTTGGCTGGCTCCGGGTAGAATACACCCGTGATTTGTCCGGCATCTTCTTCCTGTCCATTCCAGTTTCCGTAAAGCAGCGTGTAATTAGTCGTAGGCCCCACGTTTGCCGTGAAAGTGTAGCTGGCGTCGCTGCCGCCAATATTGTTGCCCGCAATGGTTTGGACTGAGGTCACCGATTGTGCCGTTTCCCACCAGAATTCCAGCCCCCCAAATATGTTGGTTGCGGCCAGCGTAAGGGCTCCCGCACTGGGAGGGGTCCAGTTGTACCAAATCGATTGTCCATTGCCCTGTTCACCTGCTTCGCGCGTGGCGCCAAAGGCATTGGCAATCCAGCTATTGCTGATTAGGCTTTGGTTCCAAGTTTCAGTTGTCGTTCCGTAGGTGATCGTATAGGGAAGCGCAGTCGCTGTCTGCATCGGCAGCGTTGCACTGTTTGTCCAGTTGTCGTTTAGTGGTTCTGGATAGAACAGCACGTTCATGGTGAAAAGCCCAGACCAGGTGGGCCATGTGGTGGAAGTCCAAACGCGGACAAAGTAAGTTTGCCCTCCCACCAGCATACGTGTGACGCTTGGAGTTGTGGTCATGCTGGATGACATAACGTTTGTGAAATTGGCCGGAGTTCCCTGGCCAACATCGAGGTATTGATCGATTGAACAATTTGCTCTGGCGGAAAAATATCCGTTTGCCGGGGCAACAAAACTGTACCACACCGTACGCAAAGGAGCGCCCGATGTCCCACTCCCTCCTTCTTCCCCAGCCTCCACCGTGGCCTGCAAGGTAAATCCGCTGGTCGAATGGTTGATGATAGGGATGGACCCGGATACCTGGGAAAATGCAAAGTTTGTCGTGGTATATGTATTCGGAATGGTTGCGGCATTGGCAAAATTGTCGTTGGCTGGAGGCGGAAAGAAATAAAAGCTGAAGGGGTAACCATAAACTGTGTTGCCTGGGCAGGTGAAGGCAATTTGGTAGGTTGTGCCGGCGGTCGTTGAAATCGAGAGGTATCCTGTTGTGCTGCTTCCAGTTGCGGTTAGATTTGCCACGTTTGTCCCTGTATAAGATGCAACGACCGTGGAGGCGTTGGTCGTCACGATTCTCAACTCCCCTGCCGCCGGAGCAGTGTAAGTGAACCAAACGCTGGCGATGCCGTTTGCTCCAGCGTGGTTTGGTTCACCAGGTTCCAGCGTGGCGCCGACAAGATTAGCCTCGCCGTTATATATCCAAGCTGGACGCGGAACCGTGATGGATCCGGCCGTGTCCATCATATTGCTATTCCAGGTTGGGACAATCACCTGAGCGTTTGTGAACATGTCGTTGGCTGGCTGAGCCTCCGATCTTATAGCTCCCAGCAGGACCAATGCTGTAACCAGACTTATAACAGAAAAGCGTTTTTTGTTCATATCTTGGTGTGGCTGCCATTCCTTGCAAACAAGGTTTTACAGTGCGCTGCAGGGGCAAGGGCATGCATACCCATGTGGAGGGCTTTTTCCATATATCATTCTAGGTTCCTTATCTCCAAAAGCAAGGTTCTACAATACCGCTTAAAGCCCATGTTAGAGGGGCTTTAATGGTAATAATGTTGCTGGGGTGTCGTTTGCTACCTAAACTATCAAGTAGCCTGAAATAATTCCAAGGAAGCTTCCTGTAAGGGCGCCTTTCCTGTAGAATTCTCCTTCTCCTTTAATGTCATGCCGTGGTCGAAAGCGGGTATTCCAGCGCATGCCTCGTGGAGCCGTGTTAGAGCCGGATTGTCCTTCATTGCGAGGCCCATGAGCAGTAATTTGCCTCCTTCAGACTGACTATCGAATAGATCCCCGGCCGCCCGCTCGTTGGAGATTTGCAGAATATGAGGCGCCTGCAGGATGAAAAGCTTCCGAAGCGCCGGCTCACACCAGGATTGTTGCGATTTACGCAAAACTTCTTGAAGTTCCTGAACCTGCTCAGCTTCCTCCAGGCACTTGGCAATTTTTCGCTTTTGTTCCTCTCCCGGATATTTCACGGATGGCGGATTCGCCGGAATATAGGTGGCCCGCTCGATGATGTCTATCAGAGGTTGAAAGTCGAAGCCGTCATCAGAGCGGCAATGGGCCAAGGCAAAATCATCGGCTCCTTTGATTTTCTTGCCGAAAGGAAGATTTGGTACATAGACATCTGCCCCCTCCTTCTGCATCACAACCGCTGTTTGCAACAGGGCGTCCATCACGGCTGGGTTGAATGCCTTGTCGTTGTCGAAGAAAATCAGGCAGTTTCTCGGCTTGCCCGCAGTGTTCCTCATGTCAAAGCGTCTGATTTCCGCGACCAGGCGGCGGCCCTTACGGGGGCCGACGACTCCCATCCAGACACCCGGGATTGAGATCACATGGTACGGTAGATTCATGTCCTGCATGACCTGCGCCAACATGGCTGCCTTCTTTTCTCCCTCGATAATGATGAGCCGATAGCTGACGTCCTGAAAGCGCTTCTCCATTTCTGCCGGGCTTAATCCGCCAATGATCTGGCTTGCGTCCCAGCACGGGTTCTGGACTTCGCCGGTCGGCGTTCGATACTTGACTCGCACCATTTCCGCCGGCTTGACGCGGCAGTAGAAGTTCTCTGAGGCATTGGTGCTCTGGCCGTGATCCTTGTACTTCAGGATGAAGCAGGGTCGCAAAGCCTCGCTGATGTTTTCGTCGGTTGGCTCCTGAGTGCTGCCCCTCAGAATGTTGAGGGTTTCAGCCGGAGAAAACGACGTGTAAAACTGCATCCTGGCAATGCTCCGCGGGTGAAGACAGGAACCGCGCAGTTCGTTGAACGACAGCTCGGATATCCGAACGCCATGGACATGTTCCTTGTCGATGCAGGGCCGCTTGCCAAGATTGAGCAGATCATTGGCTGCATCCACTGCTGTGCTGGGCGAAGCTCCTTGGGCCAAGCAGATAATGATGCGGCCATTGGCCACCTGGACAGAATAATCCGTAAATGGCTTTCCTGTTCCTGGATCCGTGTAGCTGCCCATTGCCACCCACTCCGCAGGGACCGCTCCCGTATATCTTTCATCGCCAGCAACGAGCACCACCGCGATGGCTTTGTAGTAGCTTTCAATCTTGCTGCGCTCTTTTAGCGAAATCTCCGGCAGGTAAAGCCTTTGCAGATGCTCTTTGTAAAAATCCGCCTGCTGGACTGTAATGTAATCTGACTGCATCAGCGCGTTGTGGTACAGCGCCAGGTCTTGTAGAATGTGGGGCAGTGTGCTTTTGGCTTGCGAGACAATGCCGCTGTCTTGTGTAGAAACCGCCTGCTCTCGCCAGCTTTTTACCGACCGGACGAGCTCGTGAGCGACGGCCGCATTCAGACACGTTTGGACCAGGGTCCTGTCCACCCGGTTGGCGCGAAACGCCTCCTGAACGCTGGGCTTATCCAGAAACTCCCTGAGTTCGGCATTACCATCGATGAAGCGCCGCAAAACAGCGCACTGCTCCTTGCTGATGTTCTCAAGGAAGCCGAGCATCTTGTAACGGTTGACGTCGCCCCCAAGCTTTTGGAGCACGCTCTCGTCGAGTTGGATCTCCGGGGGGCTGAGGTCCTGCGGCCTGACGATGTTAAAATAAACCTCAGCCAGCAGGTTGGCAGAGATTTTCTGGTTGAGAGCCTGTTCCGCCGTCCAGGGGCACAGTCCCTCTTGCAGATTTTTGAGCATGTTCCCGTTCATGCCGGAAAGCAGCGCCTCATACGTACGCATCTGCACCTCGGTAGCAGGTCGGTAGTCCGCTGGCCTTGGGTTCAAGCCGAAGCGGATAAACACCTTACTGGCAAACAATCCCTGTAACTCCAGTGGCACCTTAATGACGATCGATCCAGTGCGCTCCTCAAAATACTCACCAACATCGGTGGCCAACAAGAAGAATTTGCGAGCAGCGACCATGTTAGCCATGGTGGCCATTCTTTTCGCGGCATCGTTCAGGCTCGGCTCTCCTCCCGTTTTGGGCCGGGTTCGCTCCTGGAGTCCCCGCGAAAGCCGTTCGGCGATGTTTAACGCTACTCGGTATGCCTTCGGACATTGTTCCCGCCAGTTTTCCAACTGCTGGTCCTCTCTTACCAGATAGGGGGTAAATTTGCGGATCCGGCCGGCTGTCTGATCATATAACCACTCCAAAACCGTCCGCTGCCGGGCTGCTGTATCCTTCAAAGCACCCTCGATCTCAGGCATGTTGTCGATGAGATATCGCGCAGCTGCCGTTCGTATCGCGTTGGCACTCATCCCTTGAAGGGCGTTGCCCCACTCATATCCGAAGTGCTTCTCCTCCTGCTCCACACGGCCCTCCATTGCGTTGAGGATGGTCTTTTGAGCCAGCGGCCGTAACTGCCTAATGACAGCTTGTTGCAGGGCCGGAGCCAGTGAGGTGAAGCTGGCCTTGCAACTATCGAGAATGGCCTCGATTTGCCGCCGGGCCTCACCCTCAATGTTGGAGAACCCTTTGTACCGCTCGGGTTGCCCAGTGTCTTTATAGGAAAATTGCCGCATCAATTCAATACTTTATTATATTGCATTCGCCGATTCTTATATGAGCGGAGCTTTTTCCCCCTTGTAAAAGTTTCTGATACCATATACAGAGTTTTGTATTATAATGGGAGTGACCGTATGAATGAGATCGAACCAAAACAAGTCGTAAGTCCGCCCCCGGCGGCAATCGAGGCCGCTGTGGCCACCCCTGCCCCCGCGGCAAATGTGGCTGAGACATTAAGTGTTCCTGAAAGCAAAAGGCGCCCGAAGAGCCAATTGCGCCTGCAACTCGAGGCCTTGGAGCCTGGTCAGGAGATCACGGTCAATTACGCCAACATGAAGACCCCGTTTTCGGTCCTCATCGCCATTAAACGGCAGCAGTTGGGCAAACATTTCGTATTTGAAGAGCTCGAGCCCGGCCAATTCAAGGTTCGAGTTGGGGCAGGCACCGATCGCTCCCATAGCCTTCGTAAAAAGGGCCTGGTTACGCTGGCTTTGCCTCCGGTGGCTTCACAACCGGAAGTTTGAGTTCCATGTGCGTCAGATGGAGGGTTGCACAGTATGTTTCCCCTTCAACACGGCCGCGCAGAAATGCAAAACAGGGCAGCCCTTCCCGGCGGAGTACCAGCGGCTCGTTTCCTTTGAGCCCGGCGGCGAGCCGGACGAATCCCAGCGGTTGAATCTCCTTGCAAAGGTTGTACATGAAGTCAAAGCTCAGGTTATCCGTGTGGATCATCTGGTAAATCTTGTGAACGACAAACTTTTGTACCATGTCCTCCGGAGACTGGTTTCCCTTTGCTGATACCTGAATCGGGAGTTCAATGTTCGGCTCCGTTGGTTTGTAGGGCTTCGTATCCTTCAACGTTCCATCGGGGAGAAACTTGTCCTCCAAAATGCGGAACTGTGTGACGGGCTCGCTCTTCTTGTTGAGAAAGACGGTAGATCGAACCTGAACGGGGCGCCCAATGGCGGTCGTATCAATCTCAGGGTCTCCCTTGACGAGTGCTGCGGCAATGGCTTCGGGTTCCATTCCTCTGCTCCAACCAGGCTTGCGCCCCAGAATCGGTTTGCGTTCCGGCTCGGCGGCCCCTTCTGCCGTCTGAACGATGACCTTGGTTGCTTTTGCTTGGTTCAGGGACACCAGATATAAATCCGCCGTCCTTTTTTGTGAGTTTGTCAGTTTGATATACATGTGTACCTTTTAAAGGGAATCAAAATCTCCATCGCCGCTTTCTTCTTCGGCGATCTCTTCGGCGGCGATCAGCTGAGAGTCCACATCCATTCCAACGAATGAAGCCTTTTTGAGAGTGCCCACCAGGAGGAATGCTCCTTCGGACTTGCCGATGATAACGGCATCCTTCTTTTCGTAGCCGGCTCGATAGTTGAAGGTTCCGATGAACCGGCTGCCAGCCTCGACTTGCACGCCTTCCAGGCGGTAAACAACGTCCACTTCAAGCTGGGCCACCTCATCGGCCGAAGCCGGTTCGAACTTGGGCGCCACAGCAAAGGAACTGGGTATCTGTTCGACGGGCTTCCCATCGAGCGCGTTTACCACCTGTGTGGGCTTGAGCGTGAATTCATCCCCGATGGCGAGGGCGTACTTGAAGTCGCCGCGGGTCAGGTAATCGCGTCCATTCTCTGATACGCCGGCCTTGGAGAGGACTTCGTCGTCAGGACCAAGTACGCGGGTTTTGCTGTCGCCGTAGATGTCGGCGCGCGTCAGTTTGGAGAGCTCCGAAGAGAACTCCTTTCCGTTCAGGTTGAGTTTTAATGCTCCCATAGATTCTTGAGTTTTGGGCTTAAGCTGGAACCCAGCCTTTGCCGGTTTCCTCTGTTTTCCAATTCTTGATGAACTCGTCGGCCTCGGCACGGTCGTTGGTTACTTTCGTGTCCTCTTTGAGGGCGTCAGCGCGTCCGGCGCTGAAGTCGACCGTATGGATGACGAATTTTGGACCGCCATTGTTTTGGTTTTCCCACGACACGATTTTTTTGACGGCGGGTTTGCCTTTGATCGTCTTGGTGTACACCTCGCGAACGATTTGCGTGGAGACATAGTCCTTGGCCGCTTTGCGCAGCTTCAGATCGGTTCCGGGAAGTTGTGCGAAGGTACAGGCGGCTGCGGCCTTATCGTCGCGGAGCCTTTCCATCGTGGGATGGAAGGGTTTGAGGATTTCACCTTGTCCTTGGTAAAGGAGCTTGGCGCCGTCGAGTTTCAGGGCTGCGTTGGTCCACTGGCCACCCCGGGCGTCTTCCCAGGTGACGTCTTCCGCATTGATCTCAACCACTCGGGTGGGCTTGATCCAGATGATCGTCCGGCTGTCCGAATCTGTCTCCGTGTAGTCAGATTCAACCCTGTTTTTGGAAAGCTCTTTGAACAAGGGTTCCCTTACTGCCGGATCGGCAACGCCGACGCGGGCGACGAGTTGATAAATACTGTCCTTGACCAGGGCTCCCATGATCGACACCGCTTGGCCGGTGTGCTCGTCCGTGCCCTCGACGTAACCGACGATGGCGAGATCCAAATTGAAGAGGGGTTTGATTTTCCAAGCTGTCTGCGTGGTCATCTCGTGGTAAACAATGCCTTCCTGTCCCTTGTCCACCTGCTCCTTGTAAAACGCGTTCAGGTCCTTGAGGTTGCTGATCTCTTTGAACACGGGAATGAACGCCAGCGGCGTCACTGGCAGCGTCTGCAGCACCTTGACCCGTTCCGCATAGTCCTTTGTCTGGATGTCCTTTTTGTCGAGCAAAATCACATCGAAGATCACGAACTGGAGGTTGCGGAGGTCCTCGACTTTCTGGGGCGAGTTGATGGCCCGGATGACGTCGTAGCTGTGAGACCGGCTCGCGATAGTTGAAAGCTCACCCACCACAAGGGCGCTGGTATGCCCCGCCTTTTCAAGGGCAATGGCGAGTTCTTCAGCCGCAGGTAGCCCAATCTCAACACCAAACGTGTTGTGGAAAATGAAGGGCTGTTGACCTTTTTCCCAATAAAAGAATCCGGCGATGCCGTCGTGCTTGCAAGCCGCTATGCCGCGGCTGACTTGAATGTCGGTGATCACGTTCGCCTGCTTGTACCGGAAAGCCTTGAGGAATTTCTCGTAATGTCGCGCCGCGAGGTGCTGCAGGGTCTGGTGATTGAGAGCATAGGACCGTGCCACCTGGTATCCGGGGAGCTTGGTCTTCAATTGAGCAGTTTTAATGAACGGGTTCATCGGTTTTTATGTTTTGTGGAGTTTTCTTCCGAGCGATCTCGTGATTGCTGTAAGTTGGGTCGTTGGCGATCTCGGACGGAAAGCATGATGTATGTCGAGTTGAACAGGAACTCTCCGACTCTTGGCAGGTAGCTGGTGCATTCGAATGCGGCGGCGTCGAGCCAGACGGAGATGTCAGGCCGCTGTGACTGTACCTCTGCCGCTTTCTGCATGGAGCCGTGAAATAGGGCGGGCCCCTTTGGCAAATTCACTGCGGCAATGCCCCTCGTTGGCTTGATGACGGCTACCTCGTCTCCGGCGTCTCGCACGGCGGCGATCAGCGCAGCATCACCGTTTTCGGGATGAACTTGTTCGATAACCCACCGCATATCAGTGAATGGCGTGGTTCAGGTGGATCAGCAGGTCATGCACTTGCGGGACAACCTTGTAACGAGAGGCAATGACGTATGCCGTGGCGACCATCAGATGCGGGCCAAACGGCAAGCGGCGGTCTTTGCGACGAAGGTAGAGTCCGTGCGCGGTTCCTGTGCATGAGGCGACGAAAAGCATTTCGAGCAGCCCAAAGTTTGCCCCGATCAATATGCCCAACGATGCCATTAACCGGATGTCCCCAATGCCCATTCCATTCCGGCAGATGTAGAGGCTATCCGCGTGAATCTCAACGCCCTTCGACAGGTCGACTTTCTGACCATTTATTGCGACCGATTCGTCATAGATAATCACGGAGTCATCACTGTACTCCGTCAAGTTCGAGGACAAGTTCGAGGGCCAAGGGATGGATCCGCTATCAACAACTCGATCTTGCAGCGCGCAGGCGGACTCAATGGCCACCAGGGAGGCGGGTGCTGCACTTAAAACTTTGACGTTTCCTTTTGGGAGCACTTTGCTGTAAAGGAAGTCCTGCCAGTTCGTAACGAACTTCTCCCCGTTTGGATAGATGCTTTTGATGCCACTTTCGTCAATAATCATTCTCCCGCCAAATTCCTCTGTGCGCCGGAGGAACAGTTCACCAACATTCTTGATGACCAACAAGAGGATGACGCCGGCCAAACCTCCAGCGAGCAGTAGCGCCTTGTTGCCAAGGCCGGTTGAGATCCCAGGAAACACCGTCCCCGGTGCCGCAACGATCAAGGCGATGGCCAGCAACAGCGTACCGTTCAGCGTCACGTCTGGGATGATAAAGTGCTGGTGATCAAAAATAGCGCCCAAGGCATACAGAGTAATCAGGGCGCCCAGGAGACATGCAGGCAGTGGGGTACTGACTGCTGCCAGACAGGCAACGAATACGACAGAGACCAGGAATTCGATGGCCGGATAATGCAAGCTGACCGGTTTCTTGCAGTTGAAACACTTCCCGCCGGTGAAGACCCATCCTAAAATCGGGACGTTGAAGTAGAAAGGGATATCCTTCTTGCAGTTTGGGCAGTGGGACGGCGGCTGGCTGAGGGAAATATGGTTGGCTTCTCTGTAAAATGCCACGTTCAGAAAGGATCCCCAACAAGCGCCGATGAGGCCTGCGATGATGGTATAAAGTGTTTGTGGGGTCATGGTAATAGTTTATTGGAACATCAACATCATGCCCTGGGTAAATTGACTTGAGATGGACAGATGAGGGATGCACCCAACGCATTGGGAGCTTGTGACGTCCTTTTGCTCTAGGGCGATTCGGACGGCAATCGCGGAAAAGATGACGCTTGAAAGGTCGTCCTCGGTGCCGCAACCTCCATCTATCGCATGGACAGCGATGGGGTCAATCCTGGGAATGTCGTCGAGGTTCTGCACAATCCCCATGTCTGCCATCTTCTTGCGGAGGCGCTCTCGGTTATCCAATAGAGTAGAAAGCCGGCTGGTAACCTTGTGAGCAAGGCGCTCGGCATCTTCAATCAGCCCGCAGGCAATTGCTTCGGGAATAACCAATTGTTGTTCGCGTGGATCCACCGGTATTCGTCCAGGCATTAAGCAGGCTGGACTTCATTAAAGTGTTTGCCGGGCTTTAAGTGTGAGACATTTACTGGTTTAAGAATGAGTCCGGAGCCAGAACGAATGACCCTGATTGCTGAGGAAGACCAGATGTCTTGGGATTCAAGAAAAACCCCGCTGCATAACCCTGTAGCGGAAGGACGACGCCTTTGAATGTGTCAATTAGAACCGGGAGGGCTGGGTAGTCATAATAATCCACATAACTTCCAGTCATGACTCCGGTGGTTTTGTTCAGCCTCAGTGTCAGTTTCTCGGTTCCCTTTTCGGCAGTGGCGACGGTGAAAATGTTCGGCCTGGTCTGGGTTACCTGAACGAAATCCAAGACCGAGTTCGTGAATCCTGGATCATCAGAATTTGTCGTAATTAAGTCACCTCCCCAGAGGGTGGCAATTAAATTGGTGAAATCTAAAACTTCCGGTTTGACGTTCGAGACATATGAGGATCCAACAGGAACGCAGGGCAAAGGGGCAAAACCATTAGTATAATTACTGTCGGCTCCAGGCAGTTTGGTCCACGCGATTAGGGCGCCGTTGGTGGTGAGAACGCCATCGCTAATGGTGTAGGTGAGAAAAGGGGAGGCACTCAGGGATGGGCCAATAATGCCAGCACCATTGTCAATAAAGTTTAGCCAGCCAACCATGACACCTCGCCCCGAGTACATGGAGACATAGAAGGGAAAATCCCCGTATTCTGATATGGCTGCTGCTTCTGGAATAATCGATGTCCCATCCGCAGCCTCGCCAGCCAGCGCGGCGGTTCCAGCTTTCTGCACCATTATTGTTCCATAACCACTGCCGTCCGGCCGTCCCATGTAGTTGTTGGTGGGGGTTGGCTGGATTGATACGGTGTAGGTGCCCTCGTATGGACAGGGGCTTTTTGTGCTGTAAGCGACACGGTTGCCAAATAGCATGGAGTAACCCTGAAAACAACTGCCCGTTACCATTCCCCGGACTTGAGGGTGCTCGTTTGCCGTTAAAAGTTGCAATTGAAGCCCGAAAATGGGTTCCCGGGTAGCGGTGTTTGTAACATAGATAAAAGCGCTGTGGTCGGCCTCAAACTTTCCAGCAAAGCTGTATGTGTTGAGGCCGTTCAGAATCTTTCCGGACACACCCCTGTTTGTCGAGATGATGGTGAATGTAAAATATCCGGACGACTCGCTGGTCACCCCTGCGATATCAGGGTTGTAGAACACTCCCTGATACGTGCCCGAAGGCGCGGGCTTTGTAAACAGAAGGGAATTTGTCGGAGAACTTGCAACACCAGCTGGATTGGAGACAAACACCCAGTAATACCCTGCATTCGCAGTTGAGAAGGCGTTAGTGTAGGTCAATGTGTCATTTGTGGCACCTGCGATGGCATATTGGGGGTAGTTTGAAGAGCACCAAAACCATTGATAGGATAGTAAACCTCCCGCTGCATCGACATGGAAAGTGACATCGTCGCTGTTTGTTGCCGTTTGGAGCGTCATCAAAATAGTTGGCTGCGCTACTGTGTAAACTGTGGTGCCAATCGAATCTGTGCTTCCGTTAGTTCCGGTCACTTGGACGCTGAAGGTGTTGGTGCCCTCGTAGCCAGGCGGGAAGGTAAAATCAAGCTCTTGGCCATTGCCAGCGGGCAAGGGGCCTGATTGTGTGCCCAGATCGTTTCGAGACCAGGAAAATTGGTCATTGGTATCGACTCCCGTTACGAGCATCGCAAGTGATTGCCCTGCGATATTTGTATAAATCTGCCCTTGCCACATGCCATTATCATATTCCTGTCCGATGGTGTTTGTAATGACTTCCGGGGTGATCTGGAGGGTTTGTGCAGCCGCATTGAAGATGTTCAAGGCCAAGCATGCCACTATAGATAATATCTGTGTAACTCTCATATTACTCATTATAGGGCGATGGAACCAAACGGCGGACTTTTTGTTGATCAACAAACGCAGAGATCCGGGGATTCTGTCAGAGATGCCGGCTGGAGGGCTTCGAACGGGGCAAACCAGCTGTCGTACTGTTGCAGGAAGGAACCCATCGTAAGGTCTTCCAGTACCTGCCGGAAGGCTTCCTTGTCCGGCTGTGGCTGTGGGATGTTGCCATCGATAGCCAAGCCCAACTGGCGGCTCGTGCGCAGGTCGGTGAGCTGCAGATTTAGAAGCGCCTTTTTCCAGTCTGCGGCAATGTTTTTGTTCCCGGCCGCTTTGGTCTCCTGGTCAATCTTGGCCAGGGCTTCGATCTTCTCGGGGTTTGAGAGCCAGGCGGGTAGCTGTTCGTAGTACTTGGCAAGAGTGATCTGTCCTATACCACCAATCGCCTTTACGTTGTCGATGGTGTCTCCTGTTACGGCCAAATAGACCGCGAAGTCAGGTCCGGAAATGTCGGCCCTCGTAGGAAAGCTATAATCGGCGCGAATGTGGCTGGCCAAGTTCTGGCGGGTCAGCAGGAGCTTCTTTTGTGGGTTGTAGTAAAATACGTCGCTCTTTGGCTTGTCCTTGGCCGGCTGCCCCACAATTTGGAGCAGGTCCTTATCGTAAGCGACCACAACGGTGTTTCCATCAAGGGCAAGCGCCGCTTTCGAAATGAGGTCCTCTGCCTCCATTCCGGGGAATTCCTCCTTGGCGCCGATAACTGGTATACCCATGAATGGGAGGCACTGGGCCGCGCGGGCCATTTGGCGGCCCAGATAAGTGGATCCGCATTTCTTCTTGTAGGTATCCAGCAGTTGCTGGCGAAAGCCGTTCTGAGAGGAATCAGCAAAAGCGATGATCCGGGCGGGCTTCATTTTGGCCAGGGTGTTCAACTGGTTGAATGCCCCCACCAAGCCCCAGGTAGGCTCTCCGGTCTTCTTCGATGTGACGGCCTTTGGATTCATTCCATGAGGGCCCGGGGTGGAGGCCAGCCGGCGGACGAAGCCTGTCAGGTCTACGAGACATGTGCTGGAAGGTGGGAGAGCGGGTGCTATTTTCATTTTTCGCCGTTGTGTGTTTTTGTGCGGAGCAGTCTGCAAGTGTAGCACTGCTCGTTATCTAATTATACAGCGAGCCACCTGTCGGTGGGGGCGAACTTTCTGAAGCTTCCTTTGGTTCAGGTCACTCCTCTTCGGCTCCGTCTTCGATCTCTGCAATGTTGACCGGCGTCGTATTGAGCTCAATGACGTTTTCCGGCACCCCGGAAGCTTTGGCAGCCTGCTTCAGTTGCTGGATCTTGGTTTCGGCCGCGGCGCAGGCCTGGGCGACGTCATCAACCCCGAAATAATACATGGAGTTAATCTGACGTTGCAGTTGAGCATTCCATTTTTCGCCAGGCTCGGGGGTGATGCGGCGCAATTTTTCGGCCGTTTCCTGCAATTCCTTCAAGAGGGTGCGCTGATTGGCGTCAGGTACGAACCCGGAAAGCTGGGGCTCGGCATCAGCTTCGGCCGGAGTTTCGGCGGTTGGTGCCACAGCAGAAGTCGCCTTGTCCTGTGGTGTGCCATCGCCCTCCTTCTCGTTCTTGATCTCGAGATCGGTTGAAGGGTCCTCGAGGTCATTGAGATACCAAGCCCCTTCCACCAGGAGAAAGTTCTGGACGGCATTTACGTACTCGGCCGCCAAGCCGGAAATGAAGTTGCCCTCGTAGGTAAATGCGGTAGCGATGTGCTCATGAAGAGAATCGTAAAGCGCTTCGATGTCTTCGCGGGTCCGCGCGTCGACCAGCACGTAGGGTTCGGTGATTGTATCGATGAGTTGCCCCTTCTGATTGAAGCGGTAAACTTTTTCGCCGGTATTAACTTTTACTTGCATAGTATTTATGATTTTAGTGTTACCAGGTTCTCTTTGAGCCCGTTGATTTGGTTAATTTGCTTGCCCAGTTCCTTATGGGCGTTAAGTGTCGGAAGAACATGTGGTGAAAAGGCCGAGATTCGTTTGAAGAAGACAGCAGCATGGGCCGGTTCAATATCAGGGAGCGCCTGAAGGATGGCAATAATCTCGGCCTTGGTTTTCGTGGTCTCATCAGAGCCCAGGTCCATGCGGGTGTGCTTCTTGTTGTCCTCAAAGGTCTGAACCATCCGACGTACCTTGGCGGTTGTCGGTTTATTGTCCTCTACTCCACGGGCAGCCTCCTCCTGGAGGTAATTCAGGAGGGTCTTGTTGTCCGAATCGCGAAAGGTCACTGTATCATAACCGACGGAACCGCACAAATGAGACTCCAGTATACTCCACATGTCGGTGTTTGGCTTCAGTGCGGCTAGCGATGTCTCCGAATAGGCCTGCAAGACAGTGTTGGCGTAGTCCCAGGTGCGGGGTGTCGCATAGGGCTGCACCTGCTTGATGATTTCGTCTGTAAAGTAGCAGAGCCGGTCCGGGTTGTTTTGGATAAAAGCGCGAATTCCCCCGTGTATGTGCGTGCCCCAGTTGAGCCATTCTCGGTAGTCGAACATTATTTCATGCAAGTTGACGCGCGAAATGATGGGACTGGGAATGGGTTGCACCGCTTCCGAGTCTTTGGGACGATTACCCGCCAGGACTATCCGGTTGTTCTTTGGGAATTGGTATGATCCGGTAATGCAACGCTTCTGAGTTGCTTGGAATATGGGCACTTGTGTGGAAGGTGAAACCGTGTTGAATTCATCGAAGAAGAATATCCAGAGATCTGGATCGTCCGTTGCAGGGAATTCAAAGTTGTGTGCGTAGTAAGTAACGTAGCCTGAAGTGTTCTCTTTGACCCGAGATGGATGCATCTTGCGCATTTCGTCCAGGGAGACGACTCGGGGTATGCCTTTGAGCTCGCTGGCATCATAGCAGGAAAGAGGAATCACGCAGAGATGAGCCTTGATTTCCTGTGCAACTTCTTCAACCAGCGCCGTCTTTCCGACCCCGGGCGGACCTAGAAAACACGTTGCCAAATCCACGCCTTCACTCATGTTCTTGAGCAGGATCTTGCGAGCCGTCGAATACTTGATGGCTCTTTCCTTGAAGCGAGGAAGGGCGAGGTTGATCTGTGCCATAAATTGGGGCGGTTAATTACGATCTCAGGGGCATGTTCAGGTACAAGTAACTGTTCCCGTTAAACACGATCGGTTTGCCTTCCCCTTCCAAATCGAAGGAGACGTTGTCCTCGGTCATCTCCTCCAAGGCTTGTGCGATGTACTTCGGAGAGAAAGATGTCGTCAATGGCTTGCCGCTAAATTCGACCGGTAATTTCTCTACCAGGAGACAGGCGCTGGAGCTGGCAGCGGTATTGGATCCCCGCGCTTCAATTTCCAGACGGTTGCCTTGGAACTTGAGCTGAACCCGGCCCTCAGCATCCACAATCGATATGGCCCGTTTCAAAGCCAGCAGAAAACCCATTCGATTAATGGAGTTCGCGTGATTGAGATTCGGAATTAGGCTCCGACAATCCGGGTACTTCCCTTCAACCTGGCTGAAATGAAGAAAGTAAGTGTCCTGGCCTGGGGTTTCAAAGCAGAGACTGACGCGCTTCTCGCCGATAGTGATGGCAAGGTCTACGTCGTGGATCAGATGATCCGCGAGCACCTCGGCCACATTGTTTGGAATGAGAAACCGAGCCTTATCTGGTTCTGCGGGAAGGCTGACCGGGTCAAAGGTGTATTTGGCCAGCCGGCGTGCGTCCGTGGCGATCACCTGACATTTGCCGTCTTCGGAGAAATAGAGAAAGCATCCGTTGAGGATGTACCGATCTGTATTCTGCTCTGTAGCGAAGGATGTAAGGCGGAGCGCCTCCTTGAGGTCAGCTTGCTTAATTTTGAAAGCGAGGCCCTTTTCAGGCGGAGGATCGGGGAACTCCTGGTCATCCAGCGTAGGCAGTTCGAGCTGGATGCCCTCGGTGGCAACGTCCAGCCTCTTTCGTTGAGAGTCCAGCTTGGCCGATATCTCCTCGCCGCTAAGCGTCTTGACGAAATCCAGGAACCTCTTTGCTGGAACGACCGCCACGCCATCCTCGGTTATGTCCGTCGCGTAGGTGTAATGGATAAAATTGTGAAGATTGGTGGTTGTCAGGGTCAGGCGCCCGTTCTTGGTGGACATCTTCACATGGGTGGCCGCCGGCAAGGTTGTTCGGGTAGGTAGGACCGCTTCAACTATCTGGAGGGCCTGCTTCAACCGCTTGGCTGTAGTTGTAAATTGCATTTGGAATCTGTGTTTGGCGAACTATGACTTTTCTGTCGGGAACAAAGTCAGACTTTCGCCCCTCATTTCGGCGATTGCCAGCTTGAGGGAGTTGAGTTTGTTGCGAACTCGTATTTTCTTCTCAATGGGCGGTACGTCCAGCGGAAGCAGCAGGTTGTCACCTTCCACCAGGAATTGAACCTCCGGACCCGCCATTTGTACGATGGTCTTGACAGATTCCTTCGGTGGTTGCGGCGCCTCGCACGGCGGGGCTTCTGCGGCTGGACCTGTCACGGATGGCTGTTCCTTTGCCGGATCGACCGGTTTCGTGGTCAGGTGCTCCTGCAGGTTCTGATTGACCACGATGATTGCCTTGCGTTTCTCCGCCTGCTCGATCTCTTTCTCCCGGGCAATAAACTCGGCGTTGTAATCCATGCTGACCGGCTTGGTTTCCGCCAGCAGTGTCTGCATGAGTTCCATTTCGCGCATTTTTTGGTTTTCGGCCATCTCGACCAGCTGCTCATTGGTGCGTTGAGTAACATTGCCGCTGACCAGCTCCACGTTCGCGTTATTGCGTCGGAGGGCCATCTGGATCATGGCCTCATCAATGCTGGTGGCTGTCGGGTGGTGGATGACCATGTAAACGATATCCACGCAGGCAGCCTTTTGCTTTGGCCTGGCAATCCGTCCCTCCAATTGCTGCAGGGGGTAAAACACGTATTCTGCCTCCACGACGATGATGGCGGATGCCTTGACCAGGTTATTGAGGGACTCGTTGATCAGCGGTGTGCGTGTTAACAAGATGGGCTTGGGTGATTTTACGAAGTTCTCATCCAACCATTCCCGGCGTTTGTGGGGTTGCGCTGGTTTCTTTTCGTCCAGCTTGACGAAATCGAGCCCTTCCTGGTCGAATATCTCAATCAGCCGCTCAAACGTCTTTTGCTGCTTGCATGCGACGATAATGCTGCGCCCACTGGAGATGTATTCTCGGATGAGCGGCAAGAGCCGGCCCAACTTGGCGCTGAGGGCGACCGTTTGGAGCTGGTTTATGCGTGTGAACCAGTCCGCGCGCTGTTGCAGGCTGAACACAACCGGCCTGCTGACGTAGGCGTTCTTAAGCTCGTCTAGCTTGCTGTCGTAATCAGCCAGCGACTGGCCTTCGAGCGGAATCTGAAAGAAGTGCCGTTTCACATCTGGAATGTGCAGCCCCATGTTCTTGTTTGTTGCATGGAGCTGGGCCTGGTGAAGGAAACGCCACAGCTTGGGTGCATTGGCGAGTTCGGGCATTTCCTGCTTCTGCTTCTTTGCGGAGATCTTTTTGCCGGATGAGTTGTGGACGATTTCCCGCGTGATGCGGTAGGTTACGTGCTGCTCGACAAACTCCCCCTGGTGTTCATGAGCATAGGGGAACTCCGGAGCGCGAAAACCCCACAGCAGTGTGAATATCTGCCACATCTCCGCTGGCGTGCGCCGCAGAAGTGTGCCGGACAACAAGTAGGTGCGTTGGGTGTGGATTGAACTCACCGCCTCGTAGACCATGGATTCGCCCGTCAACGTGTGGGCCTCGTCGCATATCTTGGTATCAAAAATGTTTTTGAGCAAACGGTAGGCAGGGAACTGGAGGGCGCTGCAAAACATCTTGTCCACCTTGTTGCCGCTCTCGTGTGACTTTTCCTCCTCACCGAGGGCCTCCAGCAACTCCGCAACGTCCTCTGTCACCTCTTGTTCGATCTCTTGAATGCGGCGATAGCTGCGAGCCAGGTAACCGCAAACACGGCAGTGTCCGTGGCGGGAAAACGTGCCAAACTCGCGTAGACCAACTTGTATCTTGCCCCGTTTCACGTAATCGACGATCTGCTCCCGTACCGCTTTGCGCGTGGCTGTAGTGAGATCTATCCAGCGCTTTCGCTTGGAGATGTTGAAAAGCCGTTGCACTGCAGCCTCCATGCATTTGGGGCACTCCTGAACGTGCTGATGAAACCGGAATGGTATCCGCTTTACGTTCCCGGTGATGATGCCATCAGCCCTTAGTTTCATAATTTGCTCCTTGATCTGCTTTTCCGCGTTTTCACGGGTGCATATGAGGGAGTGGATCCGTTCTGGTGGTGTGCCGGAAGTGCCGGCGTTCGGGTTACTGCCCTGAAGCGACTCTGAAACATCGACGATGTAGGGATCAAAGGTCTGATTGGCCAGGCCGCCGATTGTCAGGAACTCCTGGCTGATGACGTAAAACCGTGGTTCGTCCTTGAAAACTGGCCGCGGTTTGTTAGCCAGTTTTGCGGCTTGGATGGCCGTTTTACGCACAATGTCTTCCCGGCTTATCTCCTCCATCAAATTCCGGATACAGTTTGCGCTGTGGATGTGAGTAACATGGAGACCGAGCTCGTCCTGCATCTCCTTCATGATTTCCCCAAGGATCTTGGACTTGGCGATGAAGGCGATTCGCCGTCCTCCGGCCGCTATGGCCGCATATGCGGCGATTCGGGTCTTGCCGGAGCCAACATTGTGAGTAAATACCACTCCCCGCTTGAGAGAAGCCAGGGCCGCGTGCAGCAGTTGAACCTGTGTGAGCTGGGCTCCCAATTGGCGGAGTATGGTAATTCGCTCCTTCAGTTTCTCAGGATAGGCTTCCGACAACGTTTTGACCTCCGGTGGAGGGAAGACCTCCAAAACACCGGGCAGGTTTGGGTCTTTGCTGGTGACGTGCAGCCGCCGGCCTTGCTGGGCCGTTAAGCGGGACCGTAATTCGTCAGCAGCGTTATTGTTTCCCATGGCTGAGGCCTGCTGTATTCGGCGGGCAAGGTCGTATTCCTCAGCGGTGATGACGGTGAAGTTGGCGTTGTTCTGGGAGTTGTATTTCTGGATCGCATCGGGCGTCATCTCGCTGGTCAGCGATAGGGCCGTATAAGTGCAGTGCAAGGTCATCAGCCTGGACGTTTGATCCTTGCTGGTGGCATCCAACAACTGGGTTTCAGGCAGTTTGATTACCTCACTATGCTGGACCGGATAAATGTAATAATCCTTGCCCTCGACAAAAATGGGGATTTTCTTCTTGTTCAGGGTAATGAAAAAGCTCTTTGCGGCCTTGTAGTATCCAGGTTTGTAGTAGGCGAGCAATTGGTCACCGGTTGGCTTAATCATGGGCACCGTTTGGCGCCGATAATTCTCCGCATGGGCTTCCATTCGGCGACGGCTTTCCTCGGTGTTCGGAAATTGCAGGCCCAAGCTTTGGTAGAACTTGACGGTCTCGTTGTAGCCGATGGCGGCGGCAAACAGAGGGTTCGTTGCTGCCTCATGAATGGAGGTATGCCTCATCTCTACCGGGTTGTAGATGGTTGCCTCGGGGATCAGCTTCAGCGAGAAGTCCATGAGATCGCTCATTTGCGGCACCCCTCCAGTGGGCACTTTGACTTGTTGGTGATCAGTTATGTTGAAGCTCGTATCCAAATACTGCACTGGAATCAGCTCGCAGCGGCCTCCAGAATTCAAAATGCCCAAAACCTCAGCTGCCAAGGAACTCTGCCGAAAATTGACGTCAATCTTCCCAATGTGATCGAGGGATTCGAAAATGTGATGATGGCTGCTCATGTCTCCTGGAACGTAGTCAGTGGCAAACTGGCCGTTACAGTTGAAAAAATACTGGTACTCAGTGTGGCGGCATCGCAGCTTCATACTGCCCCTGAATCCAGGGATGGGCAGTGGACTGATAATGAGAGCTTGGTAAGGATGCACAAAGAGCTTGAGTGCCTCCTTCGGGTTATCCGTGATGACTGCGAGCGCATGCGGGGGATATGGGTTGTGGGGAACAAAACAGTTGTCCAACAAAGCGCGCAAACTTCTAACATCATCGCCAATGGCCTGGATGTTGGATATCCAGAGCCGACTTTCTTTGTCGCATGCTTGGGCGGCTTCTCTGGAACAAAACAGGGGGTTCAGCATCAAGGATCTCGTGTATGCCTTGTGCATTGTGTTCGGGTTGGTATACTTGCCCAAACAAATGATGTTCGAAAGTTCAGGACAACCCTGACGCAGAAGATTGGCGATCAGGGAGATCCATTCCTGGTCTGTCACCATGTGTATCTTTGGGGGAACCGGTTGCTTGGTTCCTTGGGCGGCCGACTCCGACTCTAGTTTCAAATTTTCCATTCGCTTTATGTGTGGCGTCAATTCATGCACCTGTACCAACGGTAAAATCGTGTAAGATCAACTTTTGCACAGGAAGACCTTGGTTTGGTCACCTTGTACTATAATGGGCGCAAGTGCCCTTGGAGCATCTACAGTGATTTATCTGACGCTGGTGGCGGCCTTAATAATCGCACTCGCAGACTCTTGCGGCGGTTCTCCGAATAGCTCGTAACCCTTATTCTCAGGTCGAAAAAGATCATCCTCAACATTACACCAGCCAACAAGAACGGTTGGATTTCGTTTGATAAAGCGGGCCATACGAAGGATTCCCTCGTTAGAGACCATGTCGCCCGTCTTTTTTACGAGCCATCGCACGAGCAACCCCTCTGCACCCATCGGGAAAAGACTGGAGAACAAGAGTTTGTTGGTGGAATTTATCGTGTCGATTTCGTAACGCAGCAACCGCTTGTCCCCATAGGCAGCGAATTTCCCCTCATGCATTAGCAAATCGTAACCTTGAATGTTGATGGGTTTGTCTCCTTGCTGGCCCTCCAAGATAGTGAGGCTTGGATTCAGCTCTGTGCCAAACCAAAGTATCCCTTGAAATCGCTGGCTTCGAGCCGCGTTTTCCAGGATTACCATGTTCTTTTGCCTGGGAAGTGCTCTAATCATTGTATCATTGTGTTTCGCGGGTTTTGGTTAGAAACATCTTGTAGTGATGTCCAACCCCGGCGCAGAATTTATCCAGCAAACACGCGCTCATCCATGCTTCGCTCAGGCTGAAAACAAGGACCGTGAAAGTGCGATTTGGGAGGAACGCGCTGGTGATTCCCCCAAAACAAAAGCAAGAAGGATGACGATTCCGTTAAATCTCACAGGTAAATAACGGTTCCTGGAATCTGGACCGATGCGACCTTCCCCAAGTCGCAATCTCGCGTTGTCGTGATCCAGACGAAATCGCATGGCACCGTGTCCGGAAAGCAGCCGGCCAGGTCAGTGAACACAACGGTGAGATCACACTTATACGGCTTCCCGTTAGGACCCGGGTCTCCGGCGTCAATCAGTTCCTGAACCCTGGCTGCGATGCAACGGAAGTCGGTTCCACCACCCCCCAGGATGGCAAGTTCTTTGAGCTTGTCGTTCGGGTCTTCATCCTCACCAACCTTGGTCCGGCTCAGAACGCTGGTGTCGAAAGTGCTGATGCAGTAGGTCATTTTCTTTTTCTTGCGTGCGAAGAAATCGGTAAAAACCTTCATGCAGTTGCCGATGTCCCCAGCGGAGACGGATCCCGAGCAGTCGATGAACAGTTCGATATGACCTGTTTTTTCCTTGATCGGTTCTGCGTTGCGCGGGGCAAAGTAGTCGTTGGCCAGCTTCTTGTTATTGTAGAGGGCGACATCGTCCATTACCGGGTATTGGGACTGCAGGCACTCCATGATGGCTTCCGACGCATCCCGCGGGGGTTTGCTCTTGAAATACAGCAGGCGGATGCCGTTCATGCTGCCTTCCCCAAAGGTATTGGTCTTGGCAAACTCGGCCATCCATTCGTTGAGCATTTCCTGTGCAAAGTTCTCATGCGTCTCCGCGGTGAACTCTGCAAGGGATCCTTGCGCACCTTGAAGCTCACTGAACAGCAACAAGGGGATCTTTGTGATACTGTCAGGAGTTACTGTCCCGTTCTTAAGCTGGTCCAAAATTTCGGTCTCCAGGGTTGCGCTGGACTGAATCTGGAGCAATGGTTTAAACTCGTAGCCGGTACCCTGCCAGTGCGGGGCATCCGTGGGTTGCGGGACCGAGAGGGCCGCCATCTGCTGAAGGACGACTTGTGTGAAAGCAATGTGGGAAAGTTGGCACTCCGTCTCTTCCGTGATTGCGGCTAATTTGGCCTGGTAACCCATAACAAAGTAAGTGCAGTGAAATAGGATGGCCCAAAACACAGCCTCATTTTTTGCGTCCTCGCTCAGTTGGGATGTCTCGATAGCCTGGAGCAACTCCGCGTTCATCCTCATCCGATCGCCCCAGACATAGGACTGTTTGTCCAGGTCAAAGGTGAGGTTGCGCTCAAAAAGGTTGCAAAAGCCGCGTAAGAGGGGTCTTTCCCGGCTAGCCATAAACGCCTTTTCCATCCGGGCCTCGAGTGGACTGAGCACCTTCTGTAGAACGGTGCTGGCTGCGCGCTGTTTGTCCGCAATAGTGGTGTCGTTAAGGGGTCTGACCGAAGTCACATTGGTATTCATTATCTTTGTGTTTGGTGGCTTTTTACCTGAAAAAACGTCCTAAGCCTTATAAGTACACTTACAAGTATTTGTTCAGTGTGACTATTTTCACTTTTTATAAGTTAGTGGGTTGTAAGTCGGACACTTTGCTACAGAATATGAATGTAAGTAAATTCCGGTTTTAAACCAAGGATAAGCTCCCTGTCGGGAGGAGATGTGCTGGTGTCTAATGCCCGGTACGGATTCATGGTAAGAAACAAGGTGTTAACCGAACAACTATATGAAGAATAACAAAGGTTTCACAATCAGGAGCGCGCACAAACGTTTCATACTCAGGAAGAAACACAAAGGGTTCACGCTCGTTGAATTGATCGCCGTGATCGTTGTGATCGTCATCCTGGCCGCCATCGCCCTTCCTCGCATCGGCGACATGCAGTCAGCTGCGGGCGATGCCCAAGCGAAAGCCACAGCAGCGACCATCAATGAAGCCGTGCAGCGCGCGATCGTTGAAGGCTCCCTCACCAGCGGTAACTTCTCCAGCTATACTTCCGTCCTGGAAGCCAACAGCCCGATGACCGGAGTTCCGTACGTCCTCGCCTCGGACCTGAATGGCGTGACGATTGCCCCCGGCGTCTTCCCGGCGTTCACCGTTACCGTGACCCCGTTAACCTACAGCGCCGCCAAGTAATTCTTGGACTCTGTCAAGCCCTGGTTCGTGCCACGGTGACGCCTCAAGCCCCGGGAAACCGGGGCTTGACTTTTTACCTTGTTCTGGTTGCATAGTAGGATGCCCGGCCTATAATTACCTTGTATGAAACACTCTGGCTTTCACTCTCGCTCTGGATTCACGCTAATAGAATTGATGTGCATTATTATCATAATAACCATCCTCGGGGCTATTGCGATTGTCCAGTATGAGTTTTATCAGCAATCTGCGTGTTCAGCCAGAAACACGCAAAACGTGCAAGAGTTGGTGCGGGCCACGGAAAGCTTTTACCTGACAGGGAATTCCTTTACGAACATCGTTCCGGATAGTCTGGGGAATGTTCCTGTAGAAACCATCGCAAACCAGTTGATCGCTGCCGGATTCCTATATCCCAACCCGAAGATCACGAGTGTGGAGATATTGACCAAATTTTATGCAGACGCTGGTACCTCTACGAACGGCCTTGCAGCAGACGCCAATACCGGGGTACTCTTCTTCTTTCCAACGATGGATGACTAACTCCAGCCTTTCCCGCACTTTAGCTCTCCGACGCGGCACTCCTGAGCGCTCAGAATCTTGTATCTCTCAATGAGGCTTTTCCCAGCTTCAGTAATGCCCCACTTTTTTTCCTTTTCCTTAAACACAAAACCGTGTCGATAAAGCTTGAGGAACACTTCATTGCCCACTCGTCCTCCCTGGAGAATGTCCTCCAAGGCCACGGCTAACGAGCCCTCGTCCGGAATGGAAGCTTTAAATTTCTCGTGCTGGATGGATCCTTTCCAGCTACGCTCTGGAGTGATCTCAAAAGGCGGGGGAGGTTGATTCAACGGATCTGACGATCGCCCTGCCGGCCCGTCCTGCCGTGCCGACTCGGCCAATTGGAGTTTTGCCAGGTGTAATCGGCGGTGAAAATCCCCAGCGATTGCCGGATGATCTTGCGGCGATTCTGGAGATAGAAGGCGTTTAATCCAACGTATCACGTTATTTTATATAGTTGAGCGGAGCTTGTCGGTGGTACAGGTGGTGACGGTCGAGCAGGTTCCCTCCACCGGCAAGCCCCGAGATCAAAGCTGGCTTTTTCCGACTCGATCGTGACAATGTCCTCACCGCTCGCCACGGAATCCTTCTCCGCCTTGTGCCAGTTGCACTTCGGAGATGGACTCGCCTACCTCAGGGATTTTCAGTCCAGCAGGCATTTTTGGTAAAGCCTTCCTTTTTACTGGTTAGGTTTGACTGGGAGCGTGAAAGTGACATCGCGCACCCCGACTGCTTCCAGCCCAGCTACCGTCTTGCCGATGTTCTTCTCGGCGGAAACGGTTCCCGAAAGCGTCACATGACCCTGGTCGGAGGAGACGGAGATTTTCCAGACTGAAAAGTCCGGATCAGCCGCGTATTTGGCCTTGATGGCGGCGACGATGCGGGCGTCCGCCGCCGCATTGGCCAACCGGACTGGCAGGCGGTCGAGGCGCTGAAGTTTGATCCCCTCGCCGCGCGGCAATCCCCCACCCGCTGGAACTTTGCTCCGTGGGCGGATTTCCGGACTTACCTGAATATTGCGCTGGCGGGCGCGCTGGCCGATCTCCGCGACGCGGCGCGTGCCCTGGATCCGCGCACACGGTGGGCATTCGAAGGCACGCAGATGCCGGCCGCTTTCGGCGGTTACGATCTCTGGCGGCTCGCGCGGGTGCTCGATTGGGTCGAGCCGTATGACATCGGGGACGCGCGCGAAATCTTCGGCTCGTTCATGCCGGGCAAGCCCGTGCTCACCACCGTTTTCGAGACGGACCCCAATCACGCGCGCCGCCGGCTGTGTGCTAGCGACGATTGAAACAGTCTGGAATTTAATAGGAACAGCAATCTTATCTTGCTGTAGTTATTGTTTACATGTGAGTGTTTTACAAAGGGTTTTAGCAGTATTTTGCCTTTTGGGTCTGGACTCTGTGGCTCTTACGAAGCTTGGCAAAGGCCTTGGCCTCCATCTGGCGGACGCGGTCGCGTGTAATACGAAGTTCGGCTCCAATCTCGTTAATGGCTGACACGATTCCGTTCGGGATGCCAAACCTGAGCTTCAACGCGCGCTGCTCGTTGGGATTGAGATTTTTCAAAAGGGTCTCGATGGCCTCCCGCAGTTCTTCCCCCTCGCGGAACGTGATACCATCTTCTCCTGGGATGACATTTTCCAGTGTTTCATCACCATTGCCGGTGGTTTGATTGAGGCTGACAATCTGAAACATGGAAAGGGCAGCGTCAATGTTCACCGGGCTGGTTCCCAGTTGTTTGGCCATTTGATGAACCGTGGGGGCCGGTTGACCTGCTTTTCTGGCGTCCTCCGTGAGCCGGTTAACTTTTCTCAGCAACTCATGCACGGATGGGGGGTATCGGATAATATAACCTTGGGTCATTAAAGCTTTGGCAATGCTTTGCCGTATCCACCAGACCACGTAGGTGGAGACATTGAATCCTTTCGCGGCTTGGTACCGTTCGATTCCCTTCATCAGGCCAAGATTGCCCTCCTGGATCAGGTCATCCAGGTCAAGTCCTCGGTGCTGGTAGCGTTTGGCCATCGCTACGACCAGCTTCAGGTTAGCCTCGATCAAGTTGGAGAAGATGGACTCGGCTTTAGCCGCGTGCAGTTTTAATTCGTTTATGTAAAAGGCCAGTTGATTTATCGCCAGTAGAGCAATATCCTCCAGCTTACAAGCCGCTTTCACCCAGAGAGCCAGGTCATCGGCGGCTTGCTTGTTTGTTCGGGTGATCTTGTAAATCCAGGGCCGCTGCGGCAAATTGTGGTAATTTTCGATCAGTCTACGGCTCCAATTCAGCATCAACGTTGGTCGGATGTGCCAGTGCGCCAGGTCAGGATTCTTTAAGGCAGCCAACTTTTGCAAGCCCTCAAAAAACTCTTGCTTGCGAACTGCCTTGTCCGAGACAACAAAGTTCTCCAGCCTCTCACCATTCCCGATTTCGGTCAGGACTTGTAGCAGAAAGCCAACCTTTCCGGGAATCTTGTTCATGACTTGCTGACACTGCTGAACCTCTGCATGGTACTCAGCAGCGAGCTTGATCTGCTGCTTTTGTTCAATGTTGGGGCAGTTTCCAAGAATCGAGAAGTACGCATCCAGAGCCGTCTCATTGGTGGTACTCTCCACCAGAGACTCTGCTTCCTGGAGAACCTGCTCGGAGTCAAGAATGTCGACTTCTATTTCCATTAAGGTGTGGCAAGCTTTTTCTCAGGCTTTGCATCAAAGTTAGGCAACATTGCGCGCAGAATGGTGTCCTGCCGCTTGGTGACCTGGATGGCCGTCTCCAAGCGGGATCCGTTGGTTTGCACCAATTGCCGCAGATCCTGCAGCCGGTTATCCTCCTCGGTATTTTTGTTCGCGAGGGCCTTGTTCTCCTCGATCATCCGGGCCTCGAGCTGGGGAATCTTCTTCAGCTCGGTCGGAAGACTCTTGGTTATGTAGTCGTCATATCCCTTGAACTTGTTCTCAGCTCGTGAATCAAGCAGGCCGAGCTTGCCGGTGACGTCGGTGGCCTTGGCTTGGGAATCGAGCGCGGTCCCCTGGGCCGCCGCCGCTTTGTCGGCTACAGTTTGAATCGTGATTTCATCTTGTTTTAACGCTTTCTGGAGTTTATCCAGCTTGGTCTGCAGAAGGAAGGCATAAGCACCCGCAGCGAGCGCCAAAACCAGCGCCAGCAACCCAAAGACCCCAAAGATGGGGAGCGGAGCTTTCCGTTTCTCGGGCGCTGGCATCTCTGGCGCCGGGGGAGGCGCGGCTTCGAGTTGTGCCTCAGCCGGTTGGTTCGGAGGGTCCGGGGCATCGTCTGGGACATTAGATGGCAGCATAAATTTAGAGATTGTTGAGCTGTTGTTTGTTAGCGTCCAACGCCTTGTTAATTTCTTGTGTTTGAACCGGGTTGATCCCAGTTCCAACACCTGGCGAAGGAGCATTCGTACCCTTCACCCCAGCATTTGGCTGGGTGATAACCGTATCCTTCAAAGTTTTTGAGTAGTCGTCCTCGGCTTTCTCTTTGGCCTTGGTAGCTTCAGTTTCCTTGGTCACGAGCTTTTCCAAATCGTCCTTGCACGACTGTAGGTCCTTTGTGATCTGATCACGTTCAGCTTTTGCCTTCACGAGGTGCAAGGCCGTTTCACTCCTGATGCCTTCGATTGAACCTTCCGCTGTATCGTGGCTCCTCGAGAGTTTCTTCTGTTCCGCTTCGATCTCTTTGACCTCTTCATCCTTATCGCCCAAGGAGTTGTTAAGCTCCTGGAGTTTTTCCTCCTGCTGCATTCTTTGGGCGATGATTCGGTTGGCTTGATCGGTGCGCAGATCCAGGGCTTCCCGCCTGGCGTTGATCAACGACTTATCGTTGAAAAATCCGCTCCGAGCAAGATTTTGGCTGTTTGGCTCTGCTGAGAGCCAGGTGTTATCGTCGTCTGGGTACTTGTCTTTTGGAGTGACGTGCCCCTCTGGGATCCTGGGGTTGTTTTCATCATCCAAAATCGTGGCGGTGATGAAGATCGTCAGGTACGCGTTGTTTTTGCTGTTGCTGGAATTGCGGAAAAGCTTGCCGATTCCCGGGATGTCGCCAAACAGAGGCACCTTGTTGATCGTCTTTGATGTGGTGTGGGTTTTCATGCCGGCGATGACGACCGTATCTCCACTGTTGATGGTGAATTCGCCGTTAAACGCTCTTCCCGATGTCTGCGGAACTTGTTCTGGTGCCGACCCGGCAGAGCCTGAGGAAATGGTGATCATCTGGTCCAATTGACTGATACTGATGGCGGTGCCCAGCTTCAACCGGTGGCCATCTTGAATCCGTGGAAGGATATTGATGGTGGCGCCGACGTTTACGAATGCGGTTTGGTTGTATCCGCTCGAAGAACTGGTACCATACCCGTTTCCGGCTACCTCACTACCAGAAACGTATGGAATCTGCTGAGTGGCGGCGAAGGCTACCTCCCGGTCGTTCGCTGTGATGGATGATGGCTCTGTGATTGCTTCTGCCCGGGTTTCGTTCACGAAGAAGTTCAAGGTGGCTTGCAGCTGATTCTGCATTACGAGGGCACTTCCGGGATGACCAAAAGAACTAACCAGTCCTGCTAGACTATTAAATGTTGGGAATGCGCTTGAATTTGTTCCACCCGTGGAGGTGGTGCTGCTCGTACTGTTGATCGATGTGCCCGGTGGCTGTATGCCGAACGTTAGACCCGGAGTAAGCATGGAACTCCAGTCTACGCCAAGCTGACTCTGGGGGTTGTTGTCTGTGGCGTAAATACGAACATCGATACGAATGTTTGGGTTCTTCATGTTCGCAATTTCAAGATACGTGGCAACTCGCTCGGAAGCAGGGCGGGTACCATACATGAGGACTCTTTGTTTTTCGTCGAAATACCATATCTTGCTCTTTTCCCCGTCCCCGCCGGTATTGGCCACCTTTTCCAACAGGCCTTCAATGTCCCCGTATTTTCCGCCGTTCTGGACCGTGAAGCTGTGGCTGGCAGATACTGCATTGCCGCCACCAGACCCGCCGCCGCCATATCCTCCTCCTCCTCCACTGACGCCACCGCCGCTTGATTGAGCACTGCCTTTGAACTGGTCGATGAAGTTATCGGTCAGCTTGAATTTGTAAAAGCTCATCTGGTTCGTGTAACGCCGAATCGTGTAAATTCCGGTACCGCCGTCGTAGAGCTCGAAGTTACGGTGTTTCAATAGCCAATCCATAAGCTCCCGCGGCTTGGGATCTTTCATTTCCAGGCTGATCGTTTCATCCATGTTCGGCAGGTCGTTATCAGGCTCCAGATAATTGAGGCCGGAGCGCAGGGCTAAAAGATGAAATAGGGTCTTGAGCGGAACGTTCTCCACGGTGAGGTACGTATCCGCTTCTTTTGGTTTTGTATCGCTAACATGCAGAATTTCTTTGTTAGTTGCGGGCTCGATAAGGCTCAGGAAACGGATCTGAGTGTCGGTGGTAAAAGGCACACCCACTGTTGGCTCTTTACTATCCTGACTTGCTACATAAGGCTCTTTTGCCTGTTTATAGATCGTATCCAGGCTGGTGCCGACCGTAGGGGCCGCTTGTTGAGCGGTTGCCACCTGCAAGCCAAGGGCCAATAGGGGTAAAATGAGTTTTTTCATGATTTCTGCGTCATCCTCTTATTCTATGGCTTTCTTGTATGGCTACACTGTGGTTTTATCATTACTCTCCAAAATCCAAGAAAAGCCGTTGGGCATCCCTCAAGTCTACCTGGGCTTCGTTTACCAAATCCACTGCTTGACTTAACAATGGAGTGTACTTGAAGTGCTTGGCCGCGTGCTCCGCTATTTCTGTGGAGGGAATGTTCTGCTGTGCGCGGAGCAGCATCTCCCGGATGCTTGAATCTACAGGAATTAGTTCGGTCAAAATGCGGCGTCCGACGTAGCCTTTGTGGCAACTTCGACAGCCTGCTAGATTAGCATGGTAAATCTGATCCTTGAGTTTGACCCTCGTAAGCTTTTCAATACGCACCTTCTCCACATCGGTAGATCTGCGGTTCTTGCGGCAGACAGGGCATAGTTTGGGAATGAGGCGCTGAGACATGATCAACCGCACGGCGTCGGCGATCTGATGGGTTTCAGCACCAAGAGCCTGTAACCGCGAAAAGGTGCCGAGGGCGGAGTTTGTGTGCAGCGTTGTCAATACTAGATGGCCGGTGTTGGCGGATTGGACTGCTATGTTGGCGACCTCCCGGTCGCGGATTTCCCCGAGCAAAATAACGTGCGGGGCTTGGCGCAAAATGGCCCGGAGGCCTAGGGCAAACGTAAGACCAATTTGGTCGTTAATTTGAGTTTGCGTAATGCCTCCTATGTAACTTTCAATCGGGTCCTCTAATGAAACGATATTCAACCGCTCCCGGTCCAGTTCCTGGATGGCCGCGTAGAGCGTGGTCGTTTTGCCCGATCCCGTTGGTCCGGTAACAATTACGATGCCATTGGCCATGCTTAACGACTTGCGCACCAATCGTAAGTGGTCGAGGCTCATACCAATGCGATCCAGATTGGGGAAAGTGACGGTCGCACTCAATAGACGGAGCGTCATCTTCTCCTCCTGCAGGCTGGAACTGTCGCGTACGGGCATTGTTGCCGCGCGCATTTCCACGGGCTTGCCCTTGATCTGTAAAGTTATTTTGCCGTCCTGCGGCAGGCGCCTTTCCGTGATGCTCATCGAGGCACGAACCTTCAAATGAGCAACGATGCTGATCCCGTAGTTCTTGGGGATGGCCGTATGAAAGACTGTGTTCATGCCATCGATAGTGAATCTAACCCGGTAGTCGTTCGCTTGTGGCTCTATCAGGATGTCGGAAGCAGCTCGCTTGTAAGCGCTGAATATGATCAATTCTGACATCTTCTTGATTTTTTCGTCATCTTTGTCCAGCAGGTCATCCGTGAACTGGGTGGGATCGATCTCATCAACCAGGATTTCATTGGCGATATCATCCTTGTTGATGTAGGCATTCAGGCTAATCTGACGATTGATCTGCTCCTCGACAAAGCGCGTATAATCCTGGGCCACAAGAGTTACTGTCTGTACCACGCGTCCCTGCCTGGAGCATTGCTCCACTATGGCCTCCACACTGTTGTAGTGGCTCCAATTCAATACGTAACCCATCTGAAGGAGGCGCCGGTTCTCAAAGAGGACGACAGACTCAATGGACTTCAGGGTCGTCGAGGCAATGAGCTTGGAGTCCGGCTGGATTTCCAGGATGCTGAGCGAGATGCAAGGCTTGCTTTTTGATTTGTTTTGAAACCAGTATTCCCATTCCGGTGGTGCATCTTCAAAACTATCTGTTAGCCGAATCCCCTCAAGAATAGCCTTTCCCTGTTCATCCGCGGGATTGTACTCCAACTGCCATGTGGCCCATTGTGTTGGAGACTGCGGCATTTCGTCGTTTGGAGGGGTGAATTGGTCAATGGTTGGTGGCTGGTATCGCTCGTTGAAAGCATCCCGCAATTTGCGATAAGTGCTCAGTGTGCATAGTACCACCTGCGCGTTTTGTCGATGAAAGCAGTTCGGAATCGGTGCAAACGGGTCGTAGTGAGCGATGAGTATGCCAGGACCCACCTCCAGAACTGGAACGTGCCCCCAGGAAACGGGCGGTAAACCAAGGGCAAAGCACTTGTCCATGAGGGATTTGATCGGCTGCAGGTTTCGGTTGGTGCAAATAGGCAGCTCCGAATCTTCGGCTGCGAATGCTGTGAGGTCTTCCTCTAGGAGTATTTGGTCATCGTCCACCTTCAAGGCATTCTGAGAAACAAAGTCAAAGAGGTTGGGCACCTTCTCGGCGAAATTAAGATCAAATTCTACAGTGAACCTGTCGAACAGGCTCTGTAAGTCTTGGGTAAAAGGGGCTTGTTTTTCAGTATCTTGCATATCGCGCCGATTTCATTATAGGTCTTTGAGGCCGGAGTTCAATGTCACCCGGCAGATTATTTGTAGGAAATATGAATATGGGACTCTATAATTAAAACAATGGAAGATACCATTACAACCGTCGACTTTAGTCCTAAAAGCTCCTACCCAAACCTTGCCAGGGGGGTGCATGGCTTTAGAGAATACCGCGTCTATGACCATGAAAAGGCAGCGTGGGTGAATTACGTGGAATTCGTTTATCGAACCTCGATCGGGGTTGCCCACATTTGTTTGGGCCCAGGCAAAAGCCTTCGGAGCGGCATGGAGACCGCCCTTAGGCTGTTGCAGGACGACAGAAACCCGTTTTTGAAAGGATCGGATGGTTGCGGGGTGGTTAATTCGCTGAAGAATTATGAGGATCTCGCGTCCAGCATCCCCCTTTCACTGGTGATTGCCCGCTCCGGGGCCTATACCGAACGTTCCGTTGGGAGGATCCTTGACACTTTCACCGGATATGGCTTGATCCCGCCGTCCAGGCTTCACAGGCTGATGGCCGATCGGCCCGCATTGACCTTTCCATATCATCCCTTTGTGGATAAAAGCTACCGGCGCATCAAACCAGCCTATGTTCCTCCTGAAATTAAAATGAAGTACGCAACACCGCTGGGGACGGCGCAAAACGAAGTGCTGTTGGCCGGGAAAATCACCAATCGTTGGTCGGATACTTTCTATAAGCGGGTGCTCAAGGATGTGGATTACACCCTTTGGATTGCCGAGGGTGAAAAGAAGGCATTGTGCCTGTCCATGATCCCCCTTCTCCTAGGTACCAAGGCAGACGTGATTGGTATCCCCGGGGTGTGGATGTGGGGCAAAAAGCAGAGTGGCGGCACTTGGAAGCTTGCCCCGGAACTCAGCGCTTACACTTATGCCACGGAGGATCGCCGGCGCATGGTTGGCATCGCATTCGACAACGACAGCTGGAAAAACCCGAAAGTGGCCGATGCGCTGCTGAAACTCTGCGATTGTCTGCGGTCCGCCGGCGCCATGGTGTTTGTTGCCGTCATTCCCCCGGGTTCAAACCAGAAAGGGATTGACGACTACTTTTTGAAGCACTGTGTAACCGAGCAAGGATTCAATTTTGAACCGCTGATGAATCTGTTGGACAGGGCCATTTATGTGGACAAAAAGTTAACAGTAAGCTATCCCTCCCCAGAAGTGGCCTGCCGGATAAGGACGTTAATCGAAAAAGCGGATGAATTCGAAGAAATCCAAAGGGAACACGAAAACACGCGGCTTTCTGAGATAAGCGAGTCTGTTGTCGCGGAGGTGGTATCCAGTATCGGAATGTACATGGACCCGCAGAGTTCCGACCTGAATGGCGGCCAATTCCTCGCAAGTTTTCGCGAGCTGCCAGCAGACACTCAACTCGTGCGTTGGGGCGAGTGGATGGTGGTTAATCCTTTTCAGGTCGAGTTAGACCGGCAATTGGACCGCTGCATTCCGGGGATATTTCGCGGCCGTGCGGCTCAAGAACTTTCCGTGACGTTGGGGCAAGTGCTGAAGGAACACCTCAAGCCAGAGCAGCTCAAGGACTGAACTACTATTGAATTCCGTTCTCAGCGCCATTTTCTCCGTTGAGACCAATGTTAATTATTCCCACGGAGGAATTGCGCCAGGCGGGATGATGGTCGATGATGATGCATTGAGAGATGCCGTAGGTGTGGAGGTTTTCCTTGAGCCGCTCGAAGAACGGGATCAGCAACTCCATATTCTGCTCATCAACGTGCGTACTGGGCTCGTCCAAAATGATCGTGTTCACGCGCGGGAGCACCATCTTTTGCAAGGCAATGCGAAAGGCGATGCCGATCAGGTTGGCATATCCACCGCCGAGGGCCAGGGATGAACTAACTCGCTTCTGGCTATCTTGCACCATGATCTCCAATGCGTCACCCATTTGAAGGGTAACCGGGAGGCCCATCTCGCTGATAAGCAAGTTTGTTTGATTTAAGGTATCCTGGAAGAACACTTCCAAAAACTTTTGAGGGCCATTGTCATACGACAGGAACGAACTCACTGCCTGCAAATCGGCCACGTTTCTGGTTTGTGCGTCAAAAGCCCTTTTTTCCTCCTGGAGACTGTTCAACTGGGCATCAAGCTGCTGAATCTGGTTTTGGATATAGCTCAACTCGGCGTTTAACTGTTGGTGCATCATGACCTGACCGGCGGAGCGCTCCAACCGCTCTTGCTTGGCATCATTCCATGGCTGACTAGCAAGAATGTGCTCGAGGCTGGAAACTTCCCTTCGCAGGGCAGCGATTTCCTTCACTTGCTCCGACCGGTTTGCCCACTCGCTGCTGGCCGTTCGGAATTCTTCTCTAAGAGAGCTTGCTTTCTCCTCGTCTTGAGAGACGATCGAACTGTAATCAATCATGGAGTCAAAATCTGCCGGCGGTGGCGCCGCGATTCCTTTCCGAATGGTGGCCACATTGACTGCGAGCGTGTCAAGCTGCTGCTGCAACTTGGCGCGCAGGGCGGCAATCTCCTGAGATTTGTTTTGCCTCACCAGCACGTCGCGCATCCGTTGGTTGGTCGTCTCAACTCGAAGGCCGACTTCGCTCTTCTCTTTTTGTCGACTTTGCACCAGCTCCTGCAATTGTTCTACCGCAGTGGCAAATGTCTTGGCTTGGCTTGTGGGGGGGTTGAGCGCGTCATGGACCGTCGCGTACTCCGCGATAATGGTCGGAAGCATTTCAATCTCTTCTGCCGGAACATTCCAGGCGGAAAGCTGCTGCGCCAACTGAGCGCGTAGTGAATCCAAGGCTTTGGTTGTCAGTTCCAGTTGCTCCTGGGCAGGGGGACAGTCTTTCTGGGCTCGAACCCATGCCTGATAAATCTTTTGTGCATCGGATGCTTTCTCAATCTGCTCCCGCTGCTCCAGTATTTGACCATTCAGTTCCTGGATTCTGGCGCTGATCGCAGTCTGCACCCATGCCTGCCTGCATAGTGGGCAACTTTCGTGGGCGCCCTTGGCATGGCCCTGGAGCTGCAATAGCTCTTGCAGTTTCTCTTCGGTAGCTTGGCAAGCCTGCAATACCGCAGGAGTCGGCATCGGCACGGCTCGTAACTCTTCGATCCTTTTGCTGGTAGTCGCTATGGCTTCAGTGTGGGCGTTTCTCTGCGCCAACAGGGTTAGAGCCTTCTGAAGTTCCGCAATGCTGCGGGCATGCCATCCGCGGTTATACTTTAACCCCTGCACGGTCTGAGCACAGGCGTTCACTTTTTCGTTCAGTTTACACAATTCCTCTTGCTTGGTATGTAATTCCTTCTCGGTTTGCTCGAAGCTACTTTTGGTGCTCAAATCTCTCTGGAGGGATTCGCTAATTTTCTGGATCTGGTCAGCGTAGTCGGATGTGTCAGCCTGAATGGCGTTGAGTTGTGCCACGGTTGCCGCGTGCGCCCCCTGCTCTTTCTGGAGATTTTGGTACTGCAAACAAATCTTATGCTGCTTGGTGGTGGCTTCTTGCTGCTGGGCCGACTGCTCCAGTTGTTTCAGGTCGGGTAATGTTTTAGCAGTCAGTTGCTCTTTCCCTTGCAACTCCTGCTGTTTGGTTGCCAGATCCGTCTTTTGCTGGGCGCGCAAGGCTTTCTCTGCCTGAAGGCTGTCCAACTCTGTTTTGACAGCAACGAGGAGCGGTAAAGCCGCAATTGCCACCTGCTTTTCCGAGGCCTGCGCCTTGGCGGACTGGACCTTCGTTTGGATATCCGCAAGGGTCATGCTTGGATCAAGAATAGTGGGGTAGGCCTTGATGAATTTGTTCAGCGAGCTCTGCTTTTGAATAAATCTCTTGAAACCACAAATTTCAATGAAGTCGACTAGCCTTTGTTTACCTCCTGTTTTCAGCAAGCTGGCGATCTTGCCCTGTGGGGCGATAAACAAAGACAGGAGCGTATCGAGATGGCCGAACCACTCTGTAAGTTTGGCTTCAACCTCTTCTGAGGAAGTCATTGACACAGGGACGCCATCGAATTCGAGTGATATTTTGGATTGCTTCTCGCGCACGATGCGCCCTATGGTAAAAAGCGTTCCTTCCGAAGTTTCAGCCTGCAGCCTCAGTTCAGCCTGTTTGGCACCATATTGGATATCCGCAGCATCGCCAAAGCCGCTGCGTCCCTGAGCCAACACTCTCCCGATGGCCTTGATCAGGTTACTTTTGCCAATATTGTTCGGCCCGCTGATGCGAACGATGGCCGTATCGGGAAACTCGACCCGCAAGTGGGTATGCTGACACCAATGGTCAAGCTCTAGGACTTTTAATCTCATGCTGATCGTTTGTTTGATGCAAATCCGCTAACGGGCCCCCTTCATGATGGAGCCAATGGTCCGAAGAAGTATCTGAAAGTCGATGGCTGGGGACACTCTTTTGATGTAGTAAAGATCCAACTGCAATTTTGCTGCGGCGTCCTTGATACCCGCGCCGTAGGGGTAGTTAATCTGGGCCCAACCGCTAAGCCCGGGTTTGATCAAGTTGCGTTGCCTGTAGAATGGAATTTGTTCTTCGAATTCCCTGACGTACTCCGGCCGTTCGGGACGGGGACCAATAAAGGACATGCTGCCATCAAGGATGTTCCAGAATTGCGGCGTTTCATCCAAGCGTGTTTTCCGCAGGATAATCCCCAGCCGGGTCACCCTGATGTCTCCTTTTTGAGCCCACTGCGGTCCCGCTGTCTCAGCATCGGCGCACATTGATCTGAATTTCCAAATTCGAAACACTTTTCCGTTTTTCCCAACCCGGTTCTGCGAATAGAATACCGGCCCGGGACTTTCCAACTTGATGAGCACAGCGACAACAGCCATGACTGGACTGAGCAGGCATAGGGCGACGAGGCTGATGGCTACGTCGATTAGCCGTTTGACAACATGATAGCCAGAATGGAGATGCTCGATTCCAGCAAACAGGAACCACTGTGAACCGATTCGATTATGGGGAATCCGGAAGAAGTTGTTTTCGACAAAGAGAGAAATGTCAGATATCTGGACTCCTGCCTGCTGGCACTCCATTAGGCTCTCCATTACCCGGGCTGATGGAGCTTGCGCAAGGCAGTAGATGACCTCATCAACCTGCTGTGTTCTTACCAACATGAGAGCCTGCTGAACCTCGGTTGTATTGCCAACAACGTTGATCGGAAGCTGCGCGGACGAAGCTGCAGTCTGCATTTCCTGGCGGTCGCCGTCGCTTCCAAATACCAGTACTTTGCGTTCAGTTTTGAGCCAGCCATGGCAAAACAGCCACCGCGCGCCAATCATCAGCGGCGGCAGATACAACAGAATTTCACTTACGATGTATCGGCCAATCTGTTCGTACCGGATGGTGCTGACGTAGATGATAAACAACACAAGCGAGGCAAGGGTGACGGCGATGGTCCTTGTGGTTAGATACCACGGGTCTTTTGGTGCGAGCGTGTCGTGCAGACCAAGCACATGGGCACAGAGACTCGTTAACAGGCCCACCGTAACCACCGCTGTGAACAGCGAAACGTGCTGGTTGTTCGTGTAAGCAATATGGGAGTAAGGAGAGAGTCCAAACGCCATCAAGGTAACCAGGGCGCCACAAATTCCGTCGATCAAGGCCCAGCCGCTGGATCCAACCTTGTAAAACATCCTTTGCCCTGTATGTATCATCTCCATGCTTATCGCGCAACTTCCGTGAAATTCTGAAAGGCTTCTGTTTTGTACCTTAATAATTCCGTCATTCGCTGGCGCCATTCGGCAGCGGTGTTTGTCTGCCCGATGGCAGAATAGAAGTTGTAACTTAGGGCAGCCATTTTTGACGAGTTTGGTGCCATGCGCTTGAGATCTTCAGCCTGCTGGGTGGCCGCAGATAGGGAGATGGGAACTAAGCTCAGTGCGAGGCAATACTTGCTTTCCAACGAGTATGGATTGAGATCAAGAGCCTGGCGGAAGATTCGGGCGTCCTCTCTCCAATTTCGGTTGGCCGGCGGTAAGGCGGCTTCTCTTGCGAGCCGCACTTTTCCCAATTGCAGATACATCGAGTCTGATTTAGGCATCCACTTGACCGCCTCCTTAAGGTTTGCCTCCATCTGATCAAGCTCCTTGCAGGCAAGTGCGCGTTTCTCATAGTGTTCCATTCCCAAAGTGCGCGCTCCATACAGAAGGATCACTCCAGCTAAGGCAACTATGCCGGTTTGGATTACGAGCGGTGGAATCCGCGTATTTGGCGGCCGTCTTGCGGCAATCACCGTGAATAGACATATGACGCCAAACCCAAATAGCGGACAATAATAACTGTAATCAAAACTTTCGTGGATCAGGCTCGCTATTAACCCGCAAGCAGCTGCTGCCCTCGTCCAGTCCTCGGTGTCTCCCTTGGGAATCAGCTTCCCCCCAATAATGATAAACGGTATCGCAAGAATGATCAGGCCCACGACTCCATATTCGCAGAGCACTTGGAGCCACAGATCATGTACCCTGACCGGCAGGTCCTGAACTCGTTCTGGTTGAACCTCGTGCCAACGAAGGTCGTACATGCGCGGACCTGCGCCAAAAATCGGCTCTTTCTTCGCCAAGTCAAGGCTGGCTTTCCAGCATGACATTCGCAATCCTTCACCCGCGGCCGGGGTGTTGCTTTGCAGGGTGGTTTTGCCTATGTTGGCAGTGCGAGATAAAGCGTCACCATGCAAGATGAGCGTGATTGCTTGGAAGACGAGGAAAGACAGGATCACCAGGATGAGTGGTTTGAGTGAGGCCCCCTTGCGAAGCAACCAGAAACCAGCCATTGCGGTAGCGGTCCAACAGGCAACAAGCCCACCACGAGATCCAGAAACGCTTAACGCCCCCACCAGCAACAAGCCTGTCAAAACACATCCGGTGACCCGCGCGCGTGAGGCTCCATCCCGTCCAGGCCAAAAAGCTTGGATTATCACCAAGGGCAACCCGATCGCACTCAATTCGCCCGAATAGTTGGGATTGGGAAGCATGCCGCTGGCTCGTGCCTTAATCGAGAGGTGCAACTGCTGGAACAGAGACGGAACGACCGTAGAATGGGTGACCGCCTGTGTGATCCCCGCAAACGCGTTCAGTGCGGTTACTGCGAGAAGTGCGAGAAGTATCGATTCGCGAAACCCTTGCTCTTGAAACACAACCATGCCCAAAAACGCCAGCAAAGCGTAGGCGAGGAACAGCGTTACATCCAAGCCCGCCGCGGCGAAGGCTGCGGATGTTTGCCATCTGAGCAGACAGTAAGCACAAGCGACAAAAACCAATGCGACAAACCATGCCGGCATCGAGATCCTTCGGTGAATGGCCAGAGTGCCGAGGGAGAGGAGCCCCGTTACCACGAGAAATCCAGCAAGTTCTTCGGAGGATGTGGCTCCGTTAAACAGAAGCAATGCCACGAGTAACGACTGCAGCGAAAAAATGATGATCTGGTTCATGCGCTTAAAGTTTTGACTCAACCATAGATGCGCGTGGAAACGCAAATTCTTTGGCCAAAGGTTCGTCGGCCAGCACTGCGTCGTAAATTTCCTCGTGTCGCGCAATCAAAATGTCCTGGCTGCATTCCTTCACGCGCTTAGCCGCCCGCGTGGTCAGGTGCGACTGCAGCTGCTTGTTGTCGAGAACCTCCCGGATAGCTCCTGAGAGCCTTTTAATGTCACCTACTGGATGGAGCAGCCCGCAGTCATCGGTTAGCAGATCTCGGCACCCGCGGATGTCACTTGCGATCACCGGGGTTCCAACGCACATAGCTTCAAGGATACAGCGCGGCAATCCTTCGTGTTTTGAGGGCAACAAAAGCGCATCGCTAGTACTCAATAGGGCCGGTATATCCTGGCGAAAACCAAGAAAATGTACCCGTGGGCTGAGGCCCTTGCTGCAAACATAGTCTTCAAGGTATCGGCGCAGTCTGCCGTCTCCTGCAAACGCCATATGTGTGGTGACATCTGGTAATGTGCTGAAGGCATCAATGGCGTCCTTGTGCCGTTTCCTGGGGATCATTTCCCCGATCATCAGGAGCAAAGGTTGCTGTGGCTGCAACCCGAGTTCTTGCCTTATCGTTCCAGGTGCTTTCCGGTATTTGGCAGAATTGACTCCAATTCCAGGAACCAGCCGGACTTTCGCAGGCGAGATGGTACCGAAGCTTTTCGCAGCATCGAAATCCTCCCTGTTGATTGTGATTAATGCATCGGTCCATCGCGCTGTCATGCGCTCCAGCCTGTGGAAGAGAAGGTTGCGAATGAGACTGTTTCCTTTGAAAAAGTGAAATCCATGTGCCGTGTAAATAACCTTGACGTTCCGACCCCCCCTCAGGGCGATCCGGACCACAAACGCTGCCGTTGGCGTGCTCACGTGAACAATGTCATAACCCTGTTCGGTGACCAGGTTTCGGATATGCTTGATAGTCGAGAAGAGTCCCATAAAGGCAGCTAACGGGTTCCTCAACGGATTACGAATAAACTGGATGTCGAAAACGCGATCAAATACCCCGTGCAAATCCCCAAATTGGGTAAGGTTGGCAGATGCCGCGTCAACAACCCAACCCTTGCGCCGAAAATGCTGAGCGTAAGGAATCCAAAAGGCATAGAGATGCAGTGGCACAGCGGCCACATACAGCATCTTGACCTTCGAATTGCCCGATAAAGTCATACTTCATTATAAAGCAGACGTTTTTCCCTGTAGAAGAATAGACCAGCCAGCAATTGCAACGTCTTGGCGGGGCAAACCGCAAGGTAAGCCGGCGATCTGCGGCTCAGTACGATCCCCGCCCACAGAATTAAAGGGATGATGCTGAGCCACCAGTTCCAGCATCCAATACACAAAAGGGTGACGAATGCCAAAGCCGTGATGATCGGCTCGGGGGTAAGTTTGAAAAGCTCCCAGGTGGAACCCGCCCGCCATGCTGCTAGAAAGGCCATGCCCATGCCCGGATACATTCTTATCTCTTTTGCCGTCAGCGGAATGTAGTTTGTGATGAGGCTTCCCAGCCGGCTGGTTTGGTCGGTGTAATGCAGACAAACCATCTCCGGGAGCCGGACTATCCGCAAAGCGGACTTTTTGAACCGCGCGTATAGCTCGTCCTCCTCATGGGCGATGACATTCGGGTTCCAGTTACCGACGGTAATGAGCGCTTTCCGGTCGACGATGAGTATCCCTCCGAAGTGGAGAAGGTTTCCCATAGGGGGCTCCGGGCTATGCCGCATGTGCTTGCGGCCGGTCGGAAATATATCCACGGTAGAACCGGAGGCTCCGACGATGCCCTGAGTCTTTAGCTGGCTCAGATTGTTGAGGAAGCCGAAGCTTGGTATTTGGAGTTCCATGTCCACGTCAAGGAACAAGATGTAATCTTCCTGGCAGTACAGAGCCCCCACATGGCGTCCCGCCGCGGCTGAAAGAACGCTTCTTCCGGACCCAAGCCTGACCACCGTCCATCCGCTGGCCTTAGCAATGTTGCAAGATTGGTCCGTGGAGTTCGAATCAACATACACGATGCGCTGTGCTTTGGCAAAGATAGCCAGATTGCGCCGTTGTACGTTCCGTAGCATGCCCGCAGCGTTGCGCCCGATGATGACAATAGCAACAGCAGGTGTCATTTGCCTGCCTCCCTCAAATATTCAGTTGCGCGGCGCTGGCCTCTCAGTTTGGCTTTGGCGACACTCCAACTGAATCGCCCGGTCATTACATACTCTATTAACTTCGCTATTCGATGTTGGGCGGATGAGACACTTGGCCTGCCGGGCCGCAGTGCCGCCAGAATACAAGTGGAAAAGCTGATGCCCTCCATCAATTTAAGCATGTACTCCTTTGTGAGCCGTTCCTTTGGAATAACGTGCGTGAGCTGCAACTCAGGGAAAAGGCCAATTCCCAGACCGAGGTCGCATGCCGTAAAAGCAAGATCGTTGTCCTCTCCCGATGTCAGATCATCCTTACCTCTCCGGCCTAGACGCCTTCCTATGTTGGAAATTCTGTTCATGTAGGCATGTGCTACTTCCTGCTTGAAGACCATGCCGGCACCACAAGGGACAATGGCATCCAGATACAGCCGGCCCCATGCGGCTTCTGGTACCTTTCGTTTGGCTAAGATGTCCAGATGAGGCTCAAAATATATTGGAACCGGGATTTCGGTTCTTAATTCTATATTGCCGCCGAAAACCCCGATTTGTGGATGTGTTTTGGAAATGTGAACTGCTCGCTCAATATAGTCTGCTGCGAGGATCGCGTCATCGTCCGTAAACAGGAGCAGTTCGCCGATTGCTTCTGATATTCCCCGTATTCGTGCTTGTGCGCTGCCAAGCTGTTTCTCTTGGATCAGTCGTGCGTGAGGATGCCATTCCACTGCATCGCTCGGGACAGGCGGTTCACTCAGATTGTCGATCAGCAACAGTTCCCACTCTGTTGTTGGCACGGTCTGGCCTCGAAGGGCACCTAAAACTTCTGAGAAAATATCCGGCCTTGGGTTGTGAGTGCAAATGATTACAGAAACTTTAGTCATGCTTCTCTCCAAAGATGTTGAAAAGTTTATGCGCGAATTCCCGGCATGGATCCTTTGGCAATAAGCTTCTGATGGCGCTCGCAGCGCCTTGGCCCATGGCCTGCCAACGACTCCTCTGTCGCCATGCATTCTCTAAGGCTTCAGTCAACAAAGGCACGGTTGGTGCCGGACAAATAAAGCCTGTCTTTTCATGTTCCAGAATCTCGTCCCCTCCGCTGCCATAGGTCACGAGACAAGGCCGTGAACACTGCATTGCTTCGACAACGGCAACAGGGCGACCCTCGTAACGCGATGGAAGGAGCAACAGATGGTTTTGCTCCCAAATTTTGAGGATATCAGGGCTATGTCCCTCAAACACAACATGGTCCAAATGAAGTTGTTCCTTGAGCTGCCTGATTGTCCTCCGGTTGGGACCATCTCCGTAAAAAGAAACCTGTGGCTTTGTTTCTCCCCATTGCACTCTGCTAAGGGCGTGCAGAATGACGTCACAACTTTTCGCATCTGGTGCCAGCCTCCCTACTACCGCAATGCGGAAAGGGGCGCTCGGCCAGGGTGCTTCGAAATCAACCGGCACCTTGCAGGGATTCCAGACCAACTCTGCATTTGCGAGAGTGCAGCCAAGTTGGTCCTCTGTGAGCTGCTGGTTGGACCGGCTGACAAAGAAAGCTCGTGTCGCTCCTGCATAGGCTCGTTGGAGTTTGAGCGCCTGCTCGTCGGAGGGCCAGAGTGCCGCCTTGGCTGCATGTGCTATGGCGACATACGGCACCCGTAACCTCAGGCACGCTTCCATCCAGGGTAGCCCGTCCTCGTTACCCCCCTGCGAAATGACTGCGAAAGAAGGTCGGTGCATCGATACATACCAATCCTCCAGGGATATACCCCAAAGCCGACGCAGGCCCCGCCGCAGCAGGGGGAATCGATAACGAATCACGTTGCAGCCTTCCTTTTCCAACTCGCTGATTTGCCGGGCTTCCACCTCCCACTTTCTAGTAAAAACCTGGACCGTCTGTTTCCTCGCGATATATCGTGCGGCCCCGCACCACAGTTCTTCACTGGCGCCCCAGGGGGAACCTTCCATTGCCGAAATAAATGTAATGTTCTTCATGATGGTGGTGCGATGCCGGCAACCCCGGTGAGCATTCTATGTTGCAAAGCCGGATGATGGTTAACCCTGAGTGCCAACCAGAAAAATTTGAACATTAGAGGGAACCCAGGGCAGCCCACCAGCGGCGTCAGGGCACTGGCAACCATTTTTAGCTTGCCATCTTCCAAATTATCCTTAACCATCCGCAAAGCCCTCCTCTGTATATCCCGTGAGTTTGCGCCTTTGATGTAAAGCAACCACCAAATCCGGCGGTTTATAAAGTCAACCATGAAGCTCTTGCGATGCGGGAGGTAGATGTTTTTTTGTTCCATCAAGGAGATCACGTTCCGGGCACCAATGAGACAAGATTCGACTCGCTTTTGCTGGATTATCGAATTTGCCGTTCTCACTCCATCCTGTCGAACATAAGATAGTATTCGAGGAACACATGTGTATTTTGTTCCTTGAATAAGAGCTTTTGTATGAAACTCCCAGTCCTGCCAGCAAATCATCGATTCTTCCCAACCCCCGATGCGCCGGACATGCTCCTTACGCCACAGCGGAGCGTTGGTGCCCCAAATTACGTCCTCCCACAAGAAACGATCCAGATCATCAAAGTCAGCGTAGGTGATCGGAAGGTTCCATAATCGATTGCTGTCTCCAATATGTTTTAGAAAATGCCCATCCAGGCAATACACCATGTCCAGACAGGCAGCCTTGCTTAGAACTTCTACCTGGGTTGCAATCTTTTCCGGATGAAGCAGATCGTCCGAATCAAGAAACTGGATGAACTGGCCCTTGGCATGTGAGAAACCGAGGTTGCGGGCGGCGTTGCCCCCCTTTGCAGCCTGTCGTATGACTCTCAGGTCATGAACTCCACCACCCAACCGTGCTTCGTTTATGCTCTCAGTGGATCCGTCATCAACGACAATAATCTCGAGGTTTCTGTACGTCTGCACAAAGCAGGATCCAACGGCCTGTTTCAGCAAGGGCAATCGGTTCCGGGTTGGAATGACTATTGAGACTAAGGGTTGCATTTTTCTTTCAAACTTCTGCTATTTGATCTTTCGATTGCAGAAACGGAAATCGACGAACCAGCTTTTCCATCAACCGGCTTCGGGTTGAATGGGGATGTGACGATGTGGTAAAGGCAAATTTGGCAAGCCCGGTCGGGTTGTGAATCGATTGCTTTTCCCAGCAAATGACTGGACGGGCAGCCAGACGGCATATTTCTAGAGCTTGAGCTTCGCAACTTTCGATGAAGATAGTCGCCCCTTGCTGGCGACAGTGCTCCGCTTTGAAGCGCGCATAATTACCTCGTCGTTGCCGCTCTGCCTGAGATGGAGTGTCCATCAGGAATAGCCTCTCAAAGATGACGCCGTGGCTGTGCAGCCAATCCTCAGTGGCTTGGCGGTACCTCTCAAGTCGGCAGGTGACAATCGCTTTGACCTTTACGGTCGGTATAACCAATGGATTTGCTTTTTGGACGAAGTCCTCATAGAGCGGGCCATCGTCGTTTTGGAAGTCGGTCGGATTTTCGCAAAGAAATCCATCCATATCGATGCATGCCTCCTGCATGTAGCGTGAATGAGCGACATTCCACTCAAATATCCGCGGCGCGGGCACTTCTTCCATACAAAAATCCAGCTTGTCTCGAGCGCCAGGATCCACATAAACCGCTGCTCTGATGATGTGCATCTCCGGGTAAGTCTTCCGTATCTGTTGAACGGCCTCGTCCATCGCTGCGCCGCTCAAAACTGAATCGTCAACGAGCAGGATTCGTTGAGGTGTCTGTTGCTTTCTTGCATAGTGGGAGTAGCGGTATCCTCCAGATAACACATGTCCTTTGAGGAAGGTGGATAATTCTGCCAAAGGCAGGTTCAAGCAGAGCGACAGCATTGTAGCGGGGAGCATGCCACTGCGCGGAATCCCAATCACGATGTCGATATCCCTGGGAACCTTACCCAAGTTGCGGGCTATGGTGGAGGCCATCTGTCCTAGATTACGGTAGTTCATCTTGAGTCTGGAGTGGGTTTATTGTTTGGAATTGGCTTGCAATCTTTCGCAGAGTGCCCATTGTTTCCTTCATTTCAGTCCTGCCCCAACGAAAAGAAATGCCGCAAAGAGCATAGAGCCCAAAAATCAATGTGCTGAGCCCTATCAATCGAGACCAAGGACCCCCCGTGATCTGGTTTGCAATCCACAAACCAGCCAGACTGCAGCTTACGGAAGCGAGAGCGGGAAAGGTTATGGTTTGAACGAACTCCCTCGCTCTCACAGGCGTGCCTCTAAACCCAAAAGTCAAAATGGCCAGGTTTAACACCAGGTAGCAGACGCTGAACGCCACGGCCATTCCTCGTGCCCCCCACGGTAATGCAGCTGTGAATCCCATAGCAAAAAGCCCCGCAGACAATAGGCTGATTTGCAGTAACCGGGTTATTTTCCCTGTGGAGGTGAGCAGCCACCCGATAGCAATATTGAAAGTGCCGAGCCACGCTCCGAGCGACATCAGGCGAAACAGCGTGGCGCTTTCGTGCCACCGGGGTCCCAGGATGATCTGGACTATTTCTGGTGCCACTACCACGAGGCATCCGACGAGGGGCATTCCGGCAAACGCCAGAAGCCGGATAGCCTGAAGATAATAGTGTTTAAATCGGAGCTCGTCGTCTTGAAGACGGCTGAGAACGGGAAGCATAACCGTGCTCAGTGGCCCGCTGAGCATCTGCATTGGAAGCAGCAATAATGAATATGCTTTGGAGTAAACACCCAACGCAGTCTGGCTTGCGTATTTTCCCAACAAAAAATTATCCAGATTGCGCACGATGTAGGCACACAACCCTCCGACCGTGGCTGCTCCTCCAAACCGAATGTGGCGTGCGGCTTCTGAAATCGAGGGCCTGCCCGGCATCCACCTAAAATAGTACCAAACCATAGGCAATGCGGTTGCTTGCCCAGCCAGCAGGGAAGCCACTAAAGCCCAATACCCCCAGTGGCGCCAAGCCAGGAGCGTGCCGACGAGTGCTGCCACAACAACAGACGCAAGGTCTATGGTTGCCAGACAACGGAATTGCAGATTGCGTTGCAGTAATGCGCTTTGCTGCGCCGTTACGCTGTTGATTAGAAAGGATATCGAAAGAATCGCACATATCCCTCGCACTTCAGGTTTTCCATAAAACATGGCTAAAAAAGGCGCCAGCAGTATCCCTTCCACCGTCAATAATAGTCCTATGACTATGTTAATCCAAAACAACGAGTTTATCTCGACTGCAGTGATCTCCGGAGATTGTATAACCGAAACGGATAAGCCCATGTCTTTTAGGAGGCCGACGCATCCCGTTACGACTGTGACCATCGCAATGATCCCATAATCCGAAGGGGTAAGCATTCTTGCCATTACGGCAGTGGCTGCTGTTTGGATGATGAGTTTGAGAACTTGGGCCAGCAGCACTGCCGTGCCTCCTCTTCCCGTCCTTCGTCCTATGTCTGGATGTCGCTGGTCCATGCGTTCCTACACATCCATCCGGGAACCCGGCTTGGTGCCTTCATACCCCAAGTTAATCCACCCATGGCTTGCTCCTCGAATTTCATTTCCGGAAAGACGACGAACCTGAACCAACCCGGATTGTTTTAAGCACAGCTCCAACCATCGGGGAGAGAAAATCGCCCGGTGCCAGTTAGGATGGGCAATGTTTGTAGTGCCATTCCCATATGTGAAGAACCGACCCGCAGCCCATACGCAAGCATCCTTTGTCTCATTGAACCGAAACCAGTTGTCTTCCTCCCATTTGCGGCTTTGCGCAGTTTCAGCAAAAACAAAAGCTTCGGCAATTTTTAATCCATCAGGCACCCAAAGCTCGAGTTTGCCGTTAGGCTTCAGCTTGCGAACCCATTCCTTGAGCACGTCGCCTGTCTTAAACCAAGGAATGTGTTCCAGCACGTGGCTGGCGTAGATCAGATCGTATGTTTCATCGGGCAGCGGCAGCGGCAAGGATGCATCTGCAACGTAATCGACAAGCGGTCCGCCCGTGATATTCAAAGTTTCAAAGCCGGAAATCCGAAAAGTTCCGGGGCCAATTTCCAATTGCCTGCGGCTTTTATGCCTGTACCGTGTGAGACTCAGCCGGTTATAGGTCTGGCGGAGGACGGGCAGGTGGCCAATTCGTTGCATTACAAAATGAAGAAGACGGGAACCGTTCGTATAGATGCTTGAATACCTGCGGCCGCCGTTCTCCGCGATCATGGCGTTGCATTTGGAATGGGCCTGTGCTTGGTTATGCTTTGTCCAATTCATTTGTGGATTTAGCTGTCCTCCAATCCTATTGACCGAGCCTTCGCCAACTGGAACTGCTTGCCGGCTCAACTTTTGATATTCTTCGGGCGCGTTGCTTCTGCCGGGTTTTGGCAGGAGATACCTAACAGGGGCAAGCATGCGCTATTCTACTCCACTTACAGTGAGCATCCGTTTGAGCTCCCGGTCAAACTGTTCATTCGTGAGCACGGCTTTAAGTATCTGGATCTGACCGGAGTTCAGCTCCTTTTCCGCAATGGAAAGTATGTCTATTTCCTTCATATCCTGCAACGGCTTCGACACGTTGGCCGACAACGGAACGTCGAACAGTGCCAGCAGTGCAGCTTTCCAGCGAGCGAGGTGCGGTTGCAGAACAGCCCGCGATTCAAACGGATAATGGAGGGCCAGGATGCCTTTTGGATGTTCGCAAATCCACCGGTCCAAACGTTCGGTGGCGAGGTCCACATCCTCGTTCAACGTTATTATACGCTTCATAAACGGCCGGTTTGGAAGATCCACGACATCCCAGTTCTTTCCATGCGGGCGGTCGGGGAAAAGCCGGATGTATTTTTTGACGGTATCGTACTTATTGCCAAAGCGTTCACTCACCACGTTTCCTTCACTCACCTCGGTCATCTCGGTCGACCCTGTATAAATGAACCAGTTGTCGCCGACCGGATCATAAAAGTCGCTATAGGTGTGGATGTCGCCCATGAGCACTGTGCAATGCTGGATGCCGAGGTTGCGCAACTCCTGTGCGCTGAAGTCATAATCGGGTTCCTTCTGTGCTTTGGCCCAGGTTAACAACTCCAAGAGCCGGCCATGAAGCACCAAGACCTGAATTTGCGAGGCCATTTTTTCGATGTTCTCATATAACTGAGTGCGCTCCTGGAACGCGAAAAATGCGCCTCTTTTGCTACCCAGTGAGATAATGCGGCCGTTTGCGTTGATTGTAGAATCGATTGTGTCCAGCCAACTGGCGTCACTGCCATCGTGATTGCCATCAATTGCCCACAAGTCTTTGCCCGCACTCCTTATTCTGTTGTGCAAATCTCGTAGTAGAAGTTGGAACCGAGGCAGCAGCGTTTTCTTGTGAAAACTGTCACCTGTCAGGATGATCCCTCTGCAATTGGAGTTGGTACAGGTATCTTGAACGATGGCTTCAATACACTTCTGGTTATCGTTATAACGCGCAGTAATGCCATATTGCACGCGTTCAAGGTGCATATCCCCCGATACATTGAAAAAGCTTTGTTCCACTTGATTTAGTTTGAAGATCTATTGTAGTAGGGCTTTTGACCCGGTAGTTCAAAGCGATCAGGGGTCCTGGAGTGCCTTTTTCACGTCCTTCTCAACATTGCCGGATTGTAATGGCTTGGGTGAATTCATCTGGCCGGACGATTGTGCCGACGGCGGCAATTCTGGCGCCTGCGGAGGGGAAGACAGCCTCGGCACCTTCTTGCCGGCATTTAATTCATCGGTCTTCTTTTGAAGATTGCTTTGAAGTTCCTTCGCTAATTTCGCCTTGTTAATCCTGGCCAATACATTAACGTCACTTTCCCCACCAATCTTTTCCCCGGCCTTCGTTTTGCGATCCGGCAAATCGTTTAACAAGTGGTCGGTCAGTTCGAACTGGCGTAAGGACTCTTCTTTGACAGGGTAACTCCCGACGGGCCAAAATACTGCAGATGTTTTATTGCTGATGCTGACGGCGCCGATAAACCACAGTTGCTCGCTTGTAAGCATAATGGAGCTTTTTTCTGCCTGCTCCTCTGTGGGTGTAGTGCTTTCGTCGAGTATCTCCGGAAAGGCTTGGAGCACGTACGTCTCTTGGAGAGTCTTGTTTTCATTCTTCTTGCCTTTCGTTTCAGCTTCAGGTGCTCGAGTCTCAGAAGTTTTGACGACAAAAGTATACGTGCGTATGATACCTTCTTCGTCGGGCATCTTTGAAAGTCCAATCAGCTCCATTTGTTCGTTCCGGTCGGATAACTCGGCTACAGCCTCTTGAACCTCAAACCGGAACGGGTTTTTGCTGGCATGCCAGTCGGACCTCAAGTAAACGCCACCTAAAATTGGATTGGATTCCACTGTGTTGGTTATGCTGCCTGCCGCAGGCACTGCTCTGGGGCGATCTCCTGCTCTGGCCGTGCTTCCCACTGGGGTTGATACCTCTTGAGCCTTTCCACCAAGGGCTGCTAAACACACGATAATTGAATAAATAACCTTCATGGGATCATGGTAGCCTTACAGAAACAGAAGTTATTACCTCATCGTCAGGCCTGTTGGGGTTTGGCTGCATAATCATGGAATTGAGCTCCATGAACTGAAAGTTGTTCCACATGTCAGTCAGCAGCTGCCCTAGTGAATTGTACGAGGCTGCCATGCTGAACTTCACTTCCTTGGAGTCGGGTATCTGTATGGTCTTGAAGTTGAACACCTGGTATTTGGGACTGCTGTTCACGAAACCCTGCAAGGAGTCCAGGGTCGTTGTCTCCATGTTCCTTCTGAATGTCAGGTTTGCTTCCTTCTTTTCTGTGATGTTCTGGTAGGAGGACGCTTCCTTGTCCAAGGCGAGCATTTGGGTAACCAATTCTTCTTTGTGCGTAATGATGGCCTTCCATTTAAGTTCCTGTGGTTTCAACCAATGGGATGCCGCCAACCAGGGCGCAACGGTGATGACCGCCAGGAGCAAAATGCCCAAGATGGCTGCAATTTGAGCGCGTGTGTTTGAGTTCATTGCTTTTTAAGTTGAATGACCAATGCCGTGAACTCGTTGTTAATGTTCACTTTTTGCCCCTTGGGAAGCTCGTTGTACTTCGGAGTCTCTTCTCCCGCCGACTGCAAAAGATAATCCGGAGGAGCAGTACTAACCCGGCCAATGGGTTCAGTAATAGGTTTTTCGACCGTTACGCGAACACTGGTGCTGTCTCCTGTTTGTACCAGTGTAATGGTGTTTGCTCTTTGCGTTTTGCTTATAAGACTGGGTATCCATTCAAGGATGGGTCCTGGCCGAGTGATCTGTTTCTGACGCATCTTGTAAAGTTCGTACTCCCTTTGAATGGTCTTGTTCTCGACGAGCTTTGATTGCAGCGTGTTAATCTGGCGCACGGTGTCCTCGGTCATGCGGCGAGCTTGCACCATCTCTTGGTAAAGCTTGAACTCATCAAAGCTCTCCTGGAGCAAAAGTGCGAGCCCTGTCAGGGTTGCGATGTAAAGCAGAACAAAAAAATACTTCATCCATTCTGGCAGGCGAAGCATCACTTCCTGCGGTTCGGGCTGCAGGTCAATGATAATCGGCAGCTTCTTAGTGAATGGCTTCATTGGCCTTCTGCTTTCTGCACATCGATTTCGCGGATGATGGCCATGTCCGGTTCGGGGTACGGCTTTATGTCGCTCTCAAATGTGTCTTGCGGCCACGAAATCTGCTGGCTGTCCTTGTAAATGGCTTCCAACCCGCTGAACGTCGGGTCCTGTTTGTCGTGGTATGTGTAGATGTTGACGTTGGCGCCTGGCGTTTTGTTGCTAATGATGTTCAGCGTGGTATCGATCTCGCGCTGGATTGAATTCATGAGTGGCTTCTGACCGGTCGGGTTGCGCGTAGCTTCCGCAAACAACTTGCTTCGGAGCGTGACGATTTCGTGCTCAGTCCACCCCATGAAAAAGATGAGCTTCTGTGTGTAATAAACCAGAATCCCAGGCGCTGTCCAATTAAGCGGCAAGGCGGATATCCGTGCGATGACACTGGTCGGGTAATGAAAGACCCCAACCACATCAAAACCCCAGCGGCGGAATTTTTCGAGCGGCCTCACAATTTTTTCCAGTTCGACGCCGTTGAGGCTGATTTGCTCGCCGGCTTGTGATAGAAAGTACCTGGTTTGCTTTTCGTGCGACTTGCCCACTTCCTCCTCAGGATTCGCCGTTAGTGCCTTTTCGATTTCCTTTAAACGCGAGTCTTTGGAGTAAATCTTCAGGTTCGAAAACATGCAATTTATTCCAAGCAAGAGGTGCTTGGCATCTCCTGCCTCCGTGATGAAGTCAACCACCCACGCGGAGTCCTGCTCTGCATTTTGAAAATTGTCAACAAAGGTAGTGTTGGTCTTCATCAACTCCAGAGTTCCGTTGCGGAACCTGGCCTTGGCGTACTTGATCTGCTGGTGTCCCAAGATGGCCACTGTGAAATGTTTGCCCTTTACCTTCTTGCCGAAGGGTATAAGGGGATCGTCGTTTCTTACCCGGAAGGGCTGAAATGTTAGGATTTTTAAGACGTCGCTAAGCATGCTATTCTCCTAGTGCTATTAGTTCCTTCTTGATTTGCTCGCCGATTATTCCTTGCTGTGCTAACTGTTCGGCAGCGCGGCCCCAGTTAACCATCCCAAATTCATTAAAACCTGACTCCATGCCGCGCCGGACGCCTTGAATGTCTTGTTTTTTGATGTAGGAGGAGATGCTGGTGTTGACGAGCATTATCTCCCTCACAGCCACCCGATGCCCTTCTGTGTCTCGGACGAGTACTTGGCAAATGATCGCACGCAGGGCTGTGCTCAAGACGTTCCATATGGCCGGCTGGGTCTCTGTCGGGAAAATGTTCACAAAGCGTTCGATGCTCTGTGCAGCGTTTGATGTGTGGAGCGTTCCAAAGACAATGTGTCCGGACTCCGCTGCACTAAGAGCGATCTCTGCAGTCTCGCGATCGCGGATCTCCCCGACAAGAATTGCGTCAGCGGACTGGCGCAACGCGGCCCTAAGGCCGCTGGCAAAGCTATCACTGGACACTCCTATCTCCCGTTGGGAAATGCTGGATGATTTGCTCCGGAGGATATACTCAATTGGTTGTTCCAATGTAACGATGTGCTCCTTGAACTTGTTTGCCCGATGTTGGAGGAGCGATGCCAGGGTAGTGGATTTCCCCTGCCCCGTCTTTCCGCAGACCAGAATCAAGCCCTGTTTCATTTTATCTATGTCCAGGACCAATCGCTGTGGGATTAGCAATTCTTCCGGAGCGGGTATTTTATCACTGAGGGGACGCAGCGACAGCTTCACCGTTTGATGCTTGCTGTCGGGGTCCAATACCCGAAAGAAGTTGTAGCGAAAGCGTTGTGATGTATCAGCATCGCCAGTAGGCAGAGATATGGCGCCGTCTATCTGTCCAGCAGGGTGTTGGGTTACGTCCGAAAGCAACCCTTTCATTTTTATGTCCCCGACACTGTTAAGAAAATCTGCAATGACCTCTTCGGATGGGGCAACATGGGAAGTGCCGAGCACTTCTCCTACTTTCCGGATTTCCACCGGTTTCTGGGCAGTAATGTAAATGTCGCTGACACGGAGCTTGACCAGTTGGTGCAATACCGCATAGAGCGCTTCCTTGGAATCGAGTTGGAAGGTTTCTGACATTTATCTATTCTAGGGCTTTGTTATGCGTTTGCGGGCCAAAAGTTTGTTCGCCTCCTGAATCAACAAGTTTGCCAGGTAACTGATGTCCTCCTGGGAAAGGAGGCCAGAATCGATCGCCAGCGGCGACTTAAGGGCCTCTGCAGGCTTGGCAGGCTGCACGTACTTGGGCGCAGGAGGTGCCCCTGACGGCTGTATTGTGATCGCAGGAATTTGGGGTAATGCACTTGCAGGAGCAGGTCCAGTGGGCGGAGGGGGTGGAACCGGGGCTTTTGCCGGTGCTGGGGCTGCCGTCTGAATCAAAGGGCGAAGTGGTGCAACCGGCTTGGCCGATGTGTATCCAACCATTGGCGAGGCGGCTTCGCCTTGCAGCTGGTTCAACAACTGCCCCAAGGTCTGGGGACTAGTTAAAGCAAACCGGATTTGTGAGCATTGTGGAAAGTATCCCGATATCACCTCAACCATCATGGGGTCCCATGGGCAACTGCTGATAACCAGCAGGGTCTGTCCGCGGATCGTCAATGGAACAAACTTGTACTCGGCCATGCCTTTTGGATCCAACTCACGGGAGCTCTGACGACACATGCCAACGAGCTCTTCGCTCAAGTCCTGCGGTTCAATGAGGGGGAAACCTCTGTTGTAGGCCAGCGCGGCCATGAACTCGTCCTCATCGATCTGGTCTTTTGTCAGCTTTGCGGGATCGGTTTCGTGCCGCTGAGCGATGGTCTTGTAGACTTCGTTAAGTGTCTGCGCGGGTATAGCTTGTGCGTTCATGGGCTTTAGGAAAACTGTGTTAAAGCCTGCATTATGCGGCTTGGCTCGCTGAGCACGAAGATTGGGTACTGTTCTCCGGTGGCTACGAGATTGAAAAGGTTGCGGATGCCATCGACATCATGGGGGTTGGTTCCAGAGAGCATGACGATGTGCTTCGTGACTTTGCCGGGAACCATCGCATGTTTATAGGCGGCTTGTTTGACTTCAATCTTCTTCCGTAGCGACGGCTCGACGGACGGCAAGGGCCAGTAAACGATGTCACAGCGCGAAAGCACATAATTAAACATGGCGTCCCCCCTCTCTTTATTGCCTGCTTCATCCATGCAGAATCCAAGAACGGGTTGGATGGGCTCTCCCTCGCTGGCTTGTTTTTGTGTGATGGAGGCGAACTTGGAGGCCAAGGCTTCGCGGTTAGCCTCGGTGGCGAGCCGGAATTGCTGAACCAGTTCAAGGAATTGTTTTCGTTCGTATGTTGTCATTATAATTGTTTTACTTGAATGTGGGTGGTGGATACGGCTTCAATGTTGCAGTGACGCGGTTGCTGCTGAAGCTGGCCTCCTGGCATGCGATTCCCATCTGTTCCAGATTCTGCATTGTGGACAGGTCTGTTTCGATTTCCAAGGGGTCGGCGGAAGTGATAGTGGCATTGAGGCTGTGTGACTTGAGGAAGTCGGCCAAGGTCGTGTTCGGATTGAGCAAATGTCCGTAGTTGTCTAATTGATTCTGGTCCACCTCCTGTTTGGCTCTGACAAGGTTTTCGTACAGGTCGGCTTTTTCCATGATCTGTTGCGAGCAAAGTAAACCGCCTACCGCAACCAGCGCCAAAACAGCCGGCAACTTGAACAGGTGAAAAAGTATGAAACTGTTGAGTTTACTTTGGCCCATACGTGACAATGTGCCTGTAGGTTTCTGCTTCTTTTTGGTCCATCCTCTGATATCCCGCTGTGAACATTCCTTTATCCAGGCTAGTAAGGATGTCCAGAGGGTCCTTGCTGGGTAGGAGTGTGTAATCAAAGGTTATAATGGCACCCTGTTTGCACGACCATTTGGTGCAGTTCTGCAACACAGGGGCTGCAAGGTTCAGTGTTTGATTCCGTTGAACATAGGCAAGGACGCCCCGATCAGCGATCTCTTTGGTCTGTCGCACTGCCTCCATGATCGTTTTCTGGTTGTTGTATCGGCCCTGTCGTATCTGTCGATCGGCGCCGGCCAGGATGTGGTGCGCAATGACGGAAAGCGATACGGTTACCACAGCCAGAACGCTGGTAATTGCCAATGCCCACCTGCTGGTTTTGTACCATTTTATTCCGTTGATCGGATACGGCTCCAGCAGTTCCTCCGTGGTGCTGTCGGCAAACTCAATAACGGGAATTTGCATTCGAAGAGCCTTGTACTGCTGCACAGGGTTGATGTGTTGAGGTTGCTTCTTCATGCCCACGGTAGTCCTGTGGGGAACATATCTTGCACAACATTTTCTTCTGAAATGCCGGGAAACTTTAATTTGTTTGCCGGAACCAATTGAACATCAGAGGCGACCCCCATGCCTTGAATGCAACTTCTCAACGTGGTGGCCCAGGTGAGACTCACGCCGGTTGGATAAAGCAGATGCTTCACCGCCCCTTGTGAGAAGTAGCTGTATACGCTCTTCAACTTGGAAATCGAACCCTGAGAGATAGGCTGGTCTTCAACCAAGCCACGATCCTGCTGAAGGAAACGTAACTTGCCGCCCTGAATCATCATACTGAGCGCGGCGGTCTTGAGTAGAACCGTGTGGTAAAGATTGTTGGTCATGTCTGCACATGAGTTAAGCATTGGGATTGCCGTGGGCCCGTACCATGCAACCTTGGCCCATTCCTTTGGGAATTTGGATAAGGCGCCTTTCAACACGTACCCAAGTGGAACTCCAAAGATGAAAAGTGTGGAAGTATCGCAAGGCATTGCCGTGAATCCGTATATCCCGTTAACTTGCAAATCGCGCCGGATCTTGTCGGGTTGTTCGCGTAAGGCACGGTTTACGATGTCTAAAGGGACCGATGTATTTGATTCGGGGCGGAGCAGGAGGGGCATGTCGCTCCAGACCGAGACGCAGACGCTGACGCAGGGGATTTCTGAGACGTTGTAACGGCGGAGCTGCGAGCTGAATTCTTCCCAGATGCTGACTTCGCTCCCCTGAATCAGTCCCGAATGCACGCATTTGGAGAAGTCCCAGAAAGTGTAAAGCAGGGAGTTGGCATCCACTTTAATTCGCAGTTGGTGGCGGTAATGGAACGGATTGCCCGGGGCATAATTCACGCCGTTGAGCATTTTCTCGCGCACCTCCGACCACTTGTAAGCCGGGATTTTGACTGCGTTCTTACTCACAACAATCAGGTGTCTAAGGTTTTAAGAGCTTCACCGTCTTCACGGTGGATCTTGTTTGCTGCGATCAAGCCTTCGATGCATTTGTTCCAAGTAATGCCTCCGCTGGCAGTGATAAGGTCCCCCAAAGCTGCTGGCTTCATTTGGTCGTTATTGTAAAGTGTCCGTGAAAGCTCCGGGGTCCTGAAGAGTGCCTCATAACAAAGCGCGCGCTGCGGAGTTGTCTCGTTTGAGTCGGCTGCCGGAAGCAGATTCTGCGCAACGATGCAGAGAAGGTTGTTTGCGAGCATTTGGCGGATAATGCGCGCGTCTGTGCCAGCCTGGGTGATGATACGATCAATCGCCTGGTAAACCGTTGAAGCATGCATGGTGCCGATGATGAGATGTCCAGTTTCGGCGGCCGTAATGACTGTGCGCATAGTGTCAGAATCCCGGATTTCGCCAATCATGATGACCTCCGGTTTCATCCGCAATGCGTCCAAAAGCCCATGTTCATAGGATTGACAGTCAACCCCGACGGAGCGCTGCGAAACCATTGAATAGGCGGAGGAGTTTTCGCGTATCTGTGGTTTGTAAATGAACTCCACCGGGTCCTCAAGACTGACCACATGGTATGGGTAGTTGTCGATCAAGTGCTGGATCATTGCAGCCAGCGTCGTTGACTTTCCTGCCCCGGTCGGGCCTGTTACCAGGATCAATCCTTTGCTTTTCTTCAGCGTGGCGACAATCTGCTCGTAATGCGGGGTCTGCAGCCCCAGGCTTTCAAGAGCGAGCAGGTTGCGATCGAGGACTCGGACCGTCAACTCCGGCCCGTTCAGCGTGTTGACGAGGATAGCGCGGTACCTGCATTCCCGCCCTATGCCGTCCAAGCCGGACGAAAGGGTTCCTGAAAAGTGGTAAGCTTGCCGATTTGCGAGGCTATTCTTCGCGTCCTCGGTTCCGTTCTCCCGTTCTTTCAAGAGGAACTTGAGGATGGCGTCCATCTTGTCGGGGTCGATGACGGGAGCATTCTTAACCTCGGAAAAAAACCCCTGTCGGCGGATGAAGGGTTTCTGTCCCAGGCCGATGTAATAATCGTTTACATCGCTGGTAATCACCAGGTTGAGGATATCGCGGGCCTGGTCTGGCGATTGGTCAACGGTAACGTTGGATGGCAGTGCAAATTTCATGATTATCGGCCTTTGGCTTTGCTTGGGGCTACAGGGAGTGGGCGCTCTACGAGGATGGGAATTCCCAACACTGCGGTGCGCCCGTCGGCCATATATATGGTGACCTTCTTGTGGCCAATAGTGACGAGTTCCATGCCGCGAGTCCGGCCGTCCCACAGAGGTACCTTCCCGGGTGCTGGATTGATGGAATCGGCGGCCAGCAGCGGGAGCGCCAGCAGCACGGTTGATAATATAGCTTTGTATTTCATGATGTTTGTTGAACAATCTGGGTCAACTTACTCAGGTAGCTCTTTTGGAGTTCCGGATCCGGCACAAATGCATTGGTAACAGCAATGCCAAAGACTGCTACCACACGCCCGTTATCGAGCACTTCCTCCCCAATTACCTGGTCGGGGATGGGGTTAATGGTGAATAACTTTCCAAGGAGATCCTTCTTCCAAGAGTCGCGGATGCTGTCGAGGCATTCTGGAATAGCCGCACTATAAAGACGAAACCGACCAACGCGGATCTGGTCGAAGACCTGCATGGTATTTCCCTTGTAGTTGATGGTCAGGCTCCTCATTGGTCTTTTTCTTTTATGCCACTTTTAGGGCTGATGTAGGCCCAGTAAGCTTGCAGCACTGCCGCCACCGACTTGGGGAGGGCTCCATATTCCACCTGCATGTAGCCCTTTGGCTCACTGTCGTCGTTTTCGTCGATAAGCTTGCCATCCTCCAAACAGGTCTGGATGCCGCGGTAGATGATAACTTTCTCTGTCCCGGAGAGATACAATGTCCTTTTGCGGCTGCGGATATGAACGGCAAGGTTCCCGCATTCCACCTCCTCCAGGAGTTGAGCGAGAGTATCAGTTGCGCTGATCTTGATGGGCACTTTTGCCACCGTGATGCTGGCGCTGGAACCGTACAGTTTCTCTTCGAGGCCTTGGATGGTTCTAGCCATCTGGAGCAAGTGCGCCTGGGCGGTGTTGCGCACCTGCATGTAAACTTGCCCACTGCAGGTGGAATTCTGGAGTATTAATTCTCCTCCTGAAGTGCTAACCTTCACATTTGCCCTGGCGGTCTTGATGATGATAGGTTCCAACTCGGGATTCTTTGCGAGGGTGTCGCGGAAGTGTGCCTGCAGGCTCTCGAGGTTGCGATACATCCCGTGCTTATCCTCCTGGTTGCGTAAACTCGTGTTTCCGCTGACGGTAGATACCACGATTTCCGGGATAGTGGGTATGGCGGGGGGTTCGATTCGGACACCCTCTTCTGTAGGTACCCGGCCTGCTTGTATCTGGGCAGTTGCGGCCGCGAGCACTCCATTCTCCTCCTCGAAGATGTTGAGATTTTTGAGGAGATGATAGATGCGACAAATGGGGGTCCCGTGCATATCCGCCACATCCAGCAGGTCGTAATTAAAAGCCTCTGGCATAGGATCCCGGGTAATCTTCGGTATGCCGTCGATAATGGTGAGGGTAGCCACCTGCCCGTTATCCAACATCGCGGTAGGCTCCAAGTGTGGATTTTCATCCAAGAGAGTTTGGAGTTCCTCGCGCATGCGCTGCTCGATGTCTTTCATAAGTAATTGTATAACTATAAAAGGAGGTTGCGGCTATTTTTGCATATTTTTATCAAGTCGCTCCGGCCGTTCCTGTAGCAATTTGCGGCCTGTTTCATTGCTGTCATCGATTTGCCGCTGCACCTGCCGTTGCGTTGAGTAGACCATGAAGGGCGGTAAATCCATGATGTTGGTGTGCAACCTGTTACTGACGACATTGAATATCACATAGGCGCCAGGTTCAACCGGGGTGCAATAGACTGCCTGGTTAGCCTGCTGAATATAAAGATCAAATGGAATGTGGCCGGTTGTAAGGGAAATGCGGCTTGGCCAGTGAAGGTGGTTGGTCAAATTGCGCATCTGCAGGATGACATAAGTGAAATCATTATAGGGCGTTGGTCGGTTGAAACTGACCAATTGTGCAATTTGGTACCTCCGGTACATTTGTTGCCAGTAGTCACCCCGGACGTCCTTTTGGGGAGTCTGTCCCCCTGTAAGGGAAGTGGCGAGCACAACGTTGTTAATCAGGCCATCAGAGTCCTCGACAAGGATAAACATGTCGAAATAAGGGTTCCAGAGGACATCCTGTTGAACGATCGTTGCACCAGACACCAGATACGGCAGGAACAGCTTAGAGTAGTCGTTTTGTATCTGCCGCATGAGTTTGTATCCTTCAGATGTGAATGCCTCTGCGGGAGGCTCGTAAAGCGCCAGCACCTCCTGCCGGTAAAGACGCTGCACCTCGCGGTGGTATGACTGGTCCAGGCGGCTTTGTAATTGCTGCCGGCTGGGCCCCTTTGGCCTGGGGGGGAGCACCACCATCAGAACTAGCAGCGCAAGGATGGCCAACGGAACGGCGATAAACACTTTTTTCGCGCGCTTAGTCATGGGTTATGTTCCTTTCCTGTCCTTTGTCTGGCTTTTGC
>Ga0182024_10001425_pt1 | contig 61745 bp, 47 predicted proteins | sample P32metaG_FD_120480 | JGI IMG/M metagenome (GOLD analysis project Ga0182024, IMG submission 120480) | Permafrost microbial communities from Stordalen Mire, Sweden - P3-2 metaG (Illumina Assembly) | ecosystem: Environmental > Terrestrial > Soil > Wetlands > Permafrost | place: Sweden: Stordalen...
CGATTGCATCACCGAGAAAGCCAAGCGGCAGATCATCGAGCAGGTCATCAAGCCGGTCGTCCCCAAGCATCTCTGGAATGATCAGATCGTTTTCCACATCAACCCGACCGGAAAATTCGTGGTCGGCGGCCCGCACGGCGACAGCGGACTGACCGGGCGTAAGATCATCGTTGACAGCTACGGTGGCCGCGGCGCCCACGGCGGTGGGGCATTCAGCGGCAAGGACCCGTCAAAGGTCGATCGCTCCGCCTGCTACATGGGCCGCTACATCGCCAAGAACATCGTCGCCGCCGGCCTGGCGCAAAATGCCGAGGTCCAGCTGGCGTACGCGATCGGCGTCGCCAACCCCGTTTCCGTCACCGTCAACACCGAGAACACCGCCGTCATTCCTGAAGACCAGATCGCCGAGTTGATCAAGGCGCATTTCCCCCTGACGCCGCGCGGGATCATCCGACACCTGGATCTTCTGCGTCCGATTTACAAGCAGACGGCCCGCCACGGTCATTTCGGCCGCACCCCCGGCGCCGATGGCGCGTTCAGTTGGGAGAAAACCGACAAGGCCCACGCCCTGGCGAAGGCGGCGGGACTGTCGATGAAAAAGGCGGGGTGAGATCCCTTCAGCGCAGCATAGAAGGGCCGGAAACGTTGGTCGCTTCCGGCGGTTTGATCCCATTGGCATTTCAAGTTTAGCCGCGTCGCTTGCGACGCGCGTCTGGCGACGTCACCGGACGCGCGTCGCAAGCGACGCGACTAAACTTGATTCCTAAAATTCGGACGACGCACCACGGCGTGGGCGCGGACGATCCGAAGAAACTGCACCCATCGCCGGGTGCGCCTGCCGCTTCCGCCTCGCCGCTGGATTGCGGCGCGATGGAAGCGGGTGACAGATCCCGGGTCGCTCGGCCGCGCGTGACCGATACTCCGGGGGTCTGTGTCCTTCGACAACATGAGGTCCCTCTATATTGGGTCGGGCGCCTGAAGGTTTTTACGATCCCCGCGAAGAATCGCGGATTTTTTGTTGAATCGATATCAAACTACAGCTACCGCATCCATCCTTCGCACAGCCTGGCCAGTCCCAGCAAGCTCGCGAAGCCGGCGACATCGGTCACCGTTGTGGCGAAGATCGTCGCGGATTGGGCGGGATCGAATCCGAGGCGCCGCATCAGAAATGGAATCCCCGCGCCGGTGACGCAGGCCAGCGTCTGCGTGAAGATCAGCGATGCACCCACCACCAGTCCCAGCGCCGGGCCGTGCTTATATTGCCACAGGATCGCGATCAGGGCGGTCGTGCAGCCCACGATTAAGCCGGTCAAGCCACCGACGATGAGTTCGCGCGAGAGGACGTGGCGGAGCAGTTTGCGATCGGTGCGGCCGTGCGCGATGCCGCGGATCGCCACCGACATCGCCTGCGCCCCGGCGTTGGATCCCATGCCCGAAACGATCGGCATGTACATGGCGAGCACGGCGAATCGGCCGATGGTTTTGCCGAAAAGCCCCACCACGCCGCCGGCTAAAAATGCCGTCGCCAGGTTCACCTGCAGCCAGCCGATGCGCCTGGAGAAGCTGAACTGCCAGGGGCTGGAAAGCCGCTCCTCCGCACCGGCGCCGAACATGCGTTGCATGTCCTCGGTGGCTTCCTCCTGCAGGACGTCCATCACATCATCCAGGGTGACCAGCCCGACGAGGCGCGCATCCTGATCGACCACCGGCAGCGCCAGAAATCGCGAGCCGCGCATTTGCCGCGCCACTTCCTCCTGGTCCAGGGTCACCGGAACGCTCTTGACGCGCGGGATCATGACCTGGGCGATCGTGCTTCCCGGCCTGGCCAGGATCAGATCGCGCATCGACAGCACGCCCACCAGCCGATGCTGCTCATCGATCACGTAAACATAGAACAACTGCCCCAACTGCTCGTGGACGCGGCGCAGCTCTGCGATGGCCTGCTCAACGGTCAATTCCGCGTGCAGCGCGGTGAACTGGGTGGTCATGATTCCGCCGGCGGTGTCGGGCGGATATTGCTCGAGCTGTCGCGTCTCGGCGGCCTGGGCGGCGCTGAGATGCTTGACCAGCGCATCATGCAGCGGGCGGTCCAGCTCTTCGAGCAGATCGACGCGATCGTCCGGCGGCATGGCCGCCAGGATGGCCGCCGCCTGGTCCTGGCCCAGGGCGCCCATGAGCCGGGCGGCGGTGGCCGGCTCGACGTAGCGCAAGATCGCCCCGGCGACCTTGGGGTCCAGCTTTGCCGCGGCCTCCACGGCGACGCGCCACGGCAGCACCTCCAGGGCCACCGCGCCGTCTTCCGGCAGAATCAGGCTGATTCGCCCGGCGATCTCCCCGGCATCAAAGTCATCCAGCTTCAGCTCGTGCAGCAGATTCTCGCTCATGAATTCAATCCAGCGTGAGATACCAGAAGAGGACCACCGATTCCTTGACCAGGTCGTGATTGGATCGCCAGTGCGTGTCCAGGCCCGTCGGCTCGAAGCCAAGCTTGGCCAGGAATTGCAGGGCGGGAAAATTATCCGCGTTGGCATTGGCCATGACCGCGCGTGTTTCCAGCCGCCGCGCTTCCTGCACGATCTGGAACATCAACGCCGACGCCAGCCCCTGTCGGCGAAAATCAAAATCCACGCGCAGGTCCAGCAGGCGCAGGACGGAGGCGGTCGGATCGTGCCGCGCCGCCGCCACGGCAACCGCGGCGCCGTCGTGCTCGGCGAGCAGCGCGATCCCCTCTTCGACACCGGCGGCGATCTGCTTCAGGGCCAGCGCCTGCTCGTCATCCAGCGCGCGACGATGAGTGCGTTTCTCGCGCAGCGGCCGCGGCGAGAGGCTCCAGGACGTCGACAATCCTTCCCCCTTGCGCTCGATGTGCAGATATTGTGCCGATTCGGCGGTGGCATCGATCTCGCGCACACCGTCGAGGTCCATGGGCTTGAGCGGTCGGATTTCCATGGCCCCAGAATACCGCGCCTGCGGGAGCGGTTCATCTGGGGTTTTCCTTCGAATAGAGCCAAACATGGCCACTGAAGTGGCCATGCCGGTGAGATATCTAAAACTGGTAGCTGATCAGGCACTTGAGCAGCACCGGCGCGACGAGCTGGTCACCATTTACGTGCTCATAGACCGGGAACTCGGCATCCAGGTAGATCATGAACGGGTGTATATTCAACTCCAGACCCGGACTGAGCAGCAGGCGCGTATAGCCGGACGCCACCGGGCTGGATGCCTCGTTGCCGGAATCTTCCAGGCGGTAGCTGTACAGCAATTGTCCGATTGGAACGATCCCGACGCTGCCCAGGTGCAGGCCGGTGTAATAGACACCGACCGCGCCGTCCAGCTCCGCGCCGGGGAGGTATTGGTCTCGCCCCAGGAATGGGATGTCGAGCAGCGCCTGCGTGAAGGCGGTCCAGCGGTTATCGGCGGTGAGATTGAGCCGGTAGAATCCCCCCAGCAGCGCATCCAGGCTTCCGGTTCCGATTTCGCTGTCGCGATCGATATCGCCGAAGGCGTCGTTGTGGGTGTAATCTCCGGTGGGCAGCTTGAATCCGAAATCGATGCCCGCCGACAGGTCGGGGAAAAAGCCGGTGTAAATGCCTTCGACGCGCACATCGCCCAGCGCCGCCCAGGTGTTGGTGACAATATCGCTGCCGGTTGCGCCGCCCGTCGTCTGGAAATAGCGATAGGCGGTGGGGACCTCGACTTGAACGCCCCATTGGCGGCTGAACATGTATTGCAAGCCGGCGGTGATGAAGCTCGTGCGTATTTCCTTGTCGTTATTATCCACCGCCGGCGCCCGCGAGGAACCGGACCAGTTGATATTCTGATCCTGGAAGGCGTATTCGAGCCAAACCATCCCTCCTTGTCCGGGGGGAAGCATGGAGGCGGTTCCGACATCGAAAATTCCGCAGCCGCAGGCACACGCATACAGAGGGTCATCCAACGTTGCGGTAATGGCAGTGGAATTCAATGTTTTTGTCAGCGTATCCAGGTCCGGCTGAAGGTCAGGCCGCGTCGTCGCCGCGACGTCGGCGTTTTTAGGAGACATGGAATCAAGCGACGGATCGACTCCGATATTTGCTTGCGCCTGGACAAGCCGCGTCGGGCCAAAGATGGCGCACGCCACGATCAGCGCGACCGCGCAATTGCGCTTCTGCATGATTTAATTCCTCGACGGCCGGCCTTCGCAAAACGCGCGAAGTCGCAGCCGAATAAACCAATTGGATTTCAGGGTGACGGAAATGGATTCAGGCGCACGCCGGCGGGCCGCGGCCGTCGAAGGGAATCTGCACCAGGCGCGCCACCAGGTTGTGGGCCCGCTGCCCCTGGACCCATCCCCGAAGCTGCAAGGGCGGCAGCGACAGATCGATGGTCGGAGGCACGCTGAGATGGGCCGCGAAGAAACAGATGGCGCACGTGCCCGAACGATCGACCGGGGTGTGTGATTTGGAATGAGCGGCCGGGGTGGCCGAATCACAGAGCGGACACGCGGCCACTGCCTGCGCCCCCGGCAGCGCCACGCACCCGCGCTGGTGTCCCGGCACAAGGACGTTCAGCCAGAACGCCTCGAAGACCAGGATCGCGATGCGAAGCCAGCGATGCCGCACACGCGCAGATTATCCATCCATTGGTGAAAAACAAGAAAAGGCAAAACCCGAGGGGAATGGGGGATACCGGCATCAGCGCAAAAAAAGGCCCCGGACGGGGGGATCCGGGGCGTCACTCCCTTTTGAAAGGGAGGTCGTCCAAGGGGGTGCTTGGACGGTTGAGGGCTGTGTAGAATTCGGGAGTAACGTCGAGGAACGTGCCTTCCTCAGGAAATACCCCCGAGAGAATCGCTTCAGTAATCACTACCGAAGCCGTTCGTGGCTCCATCGCCTGGCACCCTCGACAGGCTTGACTACAGCGTAAATCCTACCCGCAGGGGCATAAAAATCAAGCTTCAATGCGCGCTTTCAACAAAATCCCATCTTCGACCGACCGATTTCTCTTGTATCAAATTGCCGCATTGTAATAGTTGACATTACATGCATTTACAACGTCGTCCGATGCACAGACCGTTGTCTTGGCGTCCACCGATCAGTATTCGGCCACCAGAATTTGGCCACTTTGGATGTCGTTGCGGGCGCGCGGTGGCTCTGTGGTTTTCCGGTTCTCAAAATACGGGCGCAGATCGATCCGCTGATATCCCCGCGCCGGCGCATCGGCGCCGGCGGCCAGATACAACACGCGATTGGCCGGCTCGAAAATCATCGATTGGATCGTGAAATCCCCGCCATCGCCCTGGACGACGGTGGCGAGGATCTTCTGCAGATCGGCGGTGTCGATATGGCCGAACTGGGCGGCCGACGCGGCGTGCATGGAATCGTATCGCCAGCAGAGACCGGGCGTGTCGTTGTCCTGTCCGCGCTGATGGTTTGTGCTGAGCAGTGCGGCGTCGGGGCGGCCTCGGCGAACCACCACGCCTTCGGGCCGGATTTCCGCCACGGCGCGGTTGCCCGCGGCATCCATCAGCATCAGATTATTCGCCGTTTGCCGGGGCGTGCGGCGCAACAGATCGATCGCCTGGTCCACGTCCGCGCACTGTTCGAGAATGGTGCGATAAAGCAATGTATACGGCATCGCCGACGCCGGCCGCACGCCGCGCGGAACTTCCATGCATCGCAGGCACAACCCCCGCTCGTTCATCCCCGAAAGCACGCCGATCATGCCCGGCCAGCCGATCGCCGCGAATTGATACCGACCGTTAGGATGGTAGATGAATACAACGCTGTGTTTGTCGGCGATCTGCAGGGATTCAAAATCAAGATTGCCGCCCAGCCGCGCAACCCCATCCAGCGATGCCGAGGCCGGCAGGGCGATGGTCGAACAGCTAGCCTGAGGCATCAAATCAAGAAAACATTGGCCAAGGAGGGCATCGAAGTGGTTGATTCCCGCCGCCTTCGCCAGGGCGTCCACTTCCGCACGATGTTCCGGCAGCATGTATGCCTCGAAGGATGCGGCCTCGAAACGCGCTTCAAAGGCGACCAGCTGCCCCTGCAAAAGGGGTAGCAAATACTGGTCATGCAGCATCTGGATCACCTGCGCGAAGCGCGCGCCATGCGTCGTTCCAATCTGCTGCGGGTCGCCGCGCAACTCGACAATCGGCACCGATGGCACAGCCGGCGCCGGCGTCGGAGCCGCGACCTCTCGATCCATGCGCATCGCCGAGCAGCCGCTCAGCAACAGGGCACCGATCAGAAGGGTGTTAATTGGAATTCGCATGACTTTTCCCATATTGCCACCATTCTTTACCGGACGATCCCTCCCAGGGTTCACATTTCCCATCCAGACGTTAATGTTTCTTAAAGTTCTTCCAAGGCCCGGGTGGCGACCCTACACTCGGAGACAGCCTATGAGCCGCGCGGCCCTCCAGCCTGCCGATCCTCCCAAAACGCGGGTGGACCGCGAATCAACCCCGCATCCGGGGCATGCCGCGCCGCCCGATCTTTTCGCCGCCCAGGATATCCTCATCGAAAGCCGTCAGCTCAGCGTTTTCTACGGTACATTCGAAGCAATCAAGAGCGTTTCCCTGGCGATGCCCAAAAACCGCGTCATCGCCATGATCGGCCCCAGCGGCTGCGGCAAAACCACCTTCTTGCGGTCGATCAACCGGCTGAACGATCTGATCCCGGGCTGCCGAATTGCCGGCGAGCTGCTGATCGGGGGACAGAACATTTACGATCCCCGGTCTGACCTGGTGAGCCTGCGTCGGCAGGTGGGGCTGGTGTTTCAGAAGCCCAACCCGTTCCCCAAGTCGATTTACGAGAATATCGCGTACGGTCCGCGCTTGCAGGGGATCAATCGCCGCTCGGAGCTGGACGGCATTGTGGAAGATTGCCTGAAAAAAGCCGCCCTGTGGGAAGAGGTGAAGGACCGCCTGGGCAGCAGCGCCCTGGGGATGTCCGGGGGCCAGCAGCAGCGGCTGTGCATCGCCCGCGCCCTGGCGACCCGGCCGACCGTCCTGCTCATGGACGAGCCGTGTAGCGCCCTCGATCCCATCGCCACCACCAAGATCGAGGACCTGATGACTCAGTTGCGGGCTTCCTACACGATCGTGATCGTGACCCATAACATGCAGCAGGCCGCCCGCGTCAGCGATTTCACCGCTTTTTTCTACATGGGAGCGATGATCGAGTATAATGCAACTTCAGCGATGTTCACCAACCCGCTGCAGAAGCAGACCGAAGATTATATTACCGGGCGATTCGGATAATTGGGTTCTTCCGCGGAACTGAACCCGCCTCATGTCACATCACCTCAACGATCTTCTGGATGGACTACGGGACCAGGTCGCCCGCATGAGCGCGCTGGTGCTGCAGGTGGTCGAGCAGTCGATCGAGGCCGTCTTCACCGCCGATGGCAAGCTGGCGCAGGCCACCATCGCCCAGGATGCCCGCATCGACGAAGAGGAAGTGAAGGTGGAGAAGAGCGCCATCGACGTGCTGGCGCTGCAGCAGCCCGCCGCCGTCGATCTGCGCACCGTCACCACCATCATAAAAGTCAATTCCGATTTCGAGCGCATCGCCGACTGCGCCGTCAACATCGCCCAGCGCGTCATGCCCCTGTCGCGTCTGCCCGCCTACGAGGCGCCCAGCGATCTGAAGCTGATGGCCAACACGGTTCTGGGAACACTGCGCGACACGATCAAGGCCTTCAACCTGCGTGACGAAGCGCTCGCCCGCCACGTCGTCAAGAGCGACGACGTCGTCGATGCCCTGTATCACCAGATCGTCCAGGACATGATCACGCTCATGGAAAGCGACGGCCAGAAAGCCAACCTGGATCTGAGCAACATCATGATCGCCAAGAATCTGGAGCGCATCGCCGACCATTGCACGAACATCGCAGAGGATGTGATCTACATCCACACCGGCCGGATCGTGCGGCATCTTCACGCGGTGTAGAGAAAGCTTCAATCCAAGATTGTCTTTCATAGCCGCGGGCGCCAGCCAGCGGTGGACGTAAAAAGGCGGACATCTGCAAGCCGACCCGCGCCGACCCGCAGGCTCGCGCCCGGCTATCATCAATTGCGATCGACTATGCCCAGCGTGCACGTCATCCAAGGCGATATTACAGAGCTTTCCGTCGACGCCATCGTCAACGCCGCCAATACGACGCTGCGCGGCGGTGGGGGCGTTGATGGCGCGATCCACCGCGCCGCCGGGCCGGAGCTTGTGCAGGAGTGCATCACTCTCGAAGGCTGTCCAACCGGCGAAGCGAAGATCACGCGCGGCCACAACCTGCCCGCCAGGCACGTCATCCACACCGTTGGCCCGGTCTGGAACGGCGGTCGGCGCGGTGAGGATGCGCTGTTGGCTAATTGCTACCGCAACAGCTTGTCGTTGGCGGCGCAACATGGCCTGAAGTCGATCGCTTTTCCCGCCATCAGCACCGGCGCGTACGGGTTCCCGATGGATCGCGCCGCCGAGATTGCCGCAATGACGGTCGCGGAATTTCTCGTTGGCGATTCGACCATCGATCGAATCATGTTCATCTGCTTCGACCGCACCGCTCTGGAAGTGTTCTCATCCACAGCCCGGCGGCATCTGGCGGGATTTCTCCATTGTGATTCGTAGCATTATCAGACCCACCCCAAACTTTTCACGCCACTAATGGTGTGCGCGGCTCGCGGCCGATCCATCCGCAGCGTAGCCAACGCGGAAAGAAGGGAGTCTTCCTATGGGCACGGCAAGCGCGGAATCTTCGCTGTTCGATCAACTTTGCGAGCCGGAATCACGCTGGCGCCTCGCGGTGAACCAATCGCCCCGGCACAGAGCGCGGTTACGCATTCCAGTGCGGCCATTGGTTCATCAGCAACCGGTACCGCCGCCACGACGACGCGAAGAGGATTCGGAACGCTGGGACGGGTTGGCGTGATGAATCGATAGAGCGTCCTCCGCCGCGGGCGGCTCAATTTCTTCTTCAACTACGGCGGGGCCAGCGGATTTCCCGGCGTCTGTTTCCATCGAACCGATCCCAACTTCCGCTCCACGCTCGCCGTCTTCTCTCCTCGGCTGTCCCGGGAGCTGCGGAAAATATGCCACAGCATGTCAGTGTCGGGCAGAAGATTATCGCGCGGTTTCGCCGGTGCGGGTGTGATCTTATAGTTGGCCCATGGTGGGGGGTTATTCGCGTTTGACTGCCATTCCGCTTTCCAATCGTTGATCCACCCGGCCGCTATCACGCGCCGCAGTGGAACGCACAAATCCGGGTCCGCATTGACGGCGCTGAACTGCGGGTCCCACAGCAACAGCACGCCGGCCGGTGGATGGTCCACCGCCGTCCCCTCCCAGGGCTCGACAAACCGCCGATCCGCCGGGCTCACGTCCAGGTAATAAAAAATCCCCGGATGATTGGTGAGAATCCGTGGATACCGATCGTGGATGGGATTGGCCCGATACCATTGCGCGATGCGCTGGGCCTCCAGCCAACTGGTGGTCGGTTCCAGGGGCAGGATGCGCCAGGCATAATTGACCAGTCCCGGCGCCACCACCGCCAGCGCCGCCCAGGATAGCGGCCGCGACCAGTTCATCCGAGTAAAGATCCATTCCCACCCCCGCGCCGCCAACAACCCCCACAGCGGCGCCACGATCAGCAGATATCGCAGCTCCCCGCTGCTGGAAAATTTCCCCAGCGCGTACAGCACGCTGTGCCCGACCAGCACCGCCAGCGGCAGGGCGGCGATTACCCAGTTCATCCGCGCCCGCGCATCCCGCCATGCCATCGTTTCATGGATCGGCCAAAGATTCCGGCCCATTCCGATCCACATTGCCGGCAGCGCGAACGGACCGACCAGCACGGGCAGGCGCAGGATAAAATGCAATGGCGATCCATGTCCATATTCGCTCTGCAAGCCCCATGGCCAGTGCTGAATGAGCCATCGCCACCACGGGGCATCCGCCGGCCCCACCAGGATATGCCCCGCGATGCTCCAGGCGATCAAACCAGTGGGCAACAGAACGAGCCAGAGCCAGCGCCGATGCGCGATCAGCGCGACGGCGGCGAGCACCACGAATGCCAAGCCCTCCGGCCTGGCCAGCGGCAGCAGCGTCGCCAGCAGCGCCATCGCTGCCCACCGCCGCGCCTGGTAGGCTAGCATCGCCAGCCCCGCCAGCAGGGCGAAGGGCAATTCCGTCAATTCGGAAAACGAATGCAGAAACAGGAGCGGCTGGCCCAGCGTGAAGATCAGCGCCAGCGCCGGCCAGCGATATCCCTGGCCAGCCGCCAGGCGAAACGCCACCAGCCCGCACCCGATGGCCGCCGCCAGGCTGGTCAGCCGCACGCCCAGCACACCGCCGAGCGTTGCCGGAATCGCGAACAATCCCGTGCAAAACGGCCTGCCCCACACATCCACAAAATAAAACGGCTCGGCCAGCGCGTGCCGCGCCAGCAGATAATGCATCCCTCCATCGGATTCCAAAAATCCCTGCGACCGCACCGCCGCCGCCACCGAGCAGATGGCGAACGGAATGATGGCGTAAAAGAGAGTTGTGAGTTGCGAGTTGTGAGATGATTTTTCTTCACTCGCAACTCGCAACTCGCAACTCGCAACTTCCGCCATCAGCTTCATTTGGCTATTTGATCGCCACTTCCTTGCCCGCCTCCGCCGCCCGATATATCCCATCCAGGATTTTCTGCACCGCCAGCCCCGCCTCGCCGGGGGCCATCAGCGGTGTGTCGTTCAGGCACGCGCTCACCCAGTTGCGCATCTTGCGGGCAAACAGATACGGGAAGTCCGTCTTGGCGCCCACGTAGGCCGGCGATTCATTCACCATCGTGCCGGATCGATCGGTGAAGATCATCGGCGGGTCCCACTGGCAGCCGCCTTTCTCGCCGACCATCGTGAAGTTCCACACATCCTCTTTCACATGGGCGGCGAAGGCGGCCTCGATCTGCAGGATGGCGCCATTGTCGAAGCGGATTTGCCCGATCGCCAAGTCCTCCACCGTGTATGTTTTGTAATCCCAGTTGGGCCATTGCGAGACGACATCCGATTTCTTGTCGCCCATGTACGTCCAGGTATTGCCCGCTGCCGTTATCGGATCGGGCGAGCCCATCACGAAATGCGCCATCTCGATCACGTGCACGCCGATGTCGATCATCGGGCCGCCACCCTGTAATTCCTTTCGCCCAAAGACGCCCCAGTTGGGAATCCCGCGTCGGCGCAGCGCCTGGCATTTGACGAACATGATCTTGCCGAATTGCCCATCATCCCGCGCCCGCACGAGAAACTCGGTGTTGGGGTGATAGCGATACTGGAATCCGACCGCCAGCTTTTTGCGGCTCTTGCGGGCCGTTTCGATCATCTTCTGGCATTGCGCCGGGTTCATGGCCATGGGCTTTTCGACCATGACATGACAGCCCGCGCTGGCGGCGTCGATGGCCGGCTGCGCATGCACGCCGTTGGGTGTGCAGATCGTTACCGCCGCCGGCTGCACCTCCTTGATCATTTTCTTCCAGTCGGTGTAGAGCCGGGGGATGCCGTACTTCTGCTCCATCATCGCCAGTCGATCCGATTTGACATCGACACCGGCGACCAGCTCGACCTCGGGCAGGGTCTGCATGGCCTTGATCTGCACCTCGCTGATTCCACCGCAGCCGATGACGGCCACGCGCAGCTTCTCGCCGGTGTATTGCTCGATGGATTCTTCAGCGAAGGAGTCCGTGGATACGCTTTTTTCCGCCATGTAATTTCCCTATTTAATCCGCGGAAAGAGTAGGCAAACCAGCGCCGGTTGCAAGTGGCAGTCCGTTTCGCGGCCGCGAAACAGGATATCAAGCCAGTTTCGCCAATTCCGCCTGAGCATCGGCAAGTTGATCGCGCGTCTGCTTGACCAGGTGCGGCGGCGCCTTGGCGGTGTACGATTCGTTGGCGAGGCGGGCCTGCAGTGTGGCGATTTGATGTTGCAACTCGTCCCGCCGCTTGGCGACGCGATTTTGTTCGGCGCCAGGATCAGCAAGGCCGCTTATCCGCATAGCGATCGCGCCATGGATTTCGATATTATCATTGTCCGGATCGACAATGATTTCTTCTTCGCTGAGATCCGCGTTTGTCAGAAATTTTATAACTTTGGCATTCTCATAAATCGTTTCCCGGAAACTTTGCGGAAGCAGGAAGACTTTTAGGGGCACTTTTAAGGCGGCCTTGTAATACTCTCGGACGTTGCGGATTACGGTGACGGTATTTAGGATACTCATATAGTCCACTTCCGCCTGTTCGTCGAATTCGCCGATGTTTGGCCATCGCGCCAGAACTAATCGCATACTTGGCGGACATTCCAGTCGGTGTTCCAGAGTGCGATCGGACCGGACCTCGTTTAGTCGTGACCAAATTGATTCCGTAATAAAGGGGATGATCGGGTGCATCAACCGCAACGACCCATCCAGCACCGCTGCCAGAATACTTGCCGTCTGCCCCGCTGTGGCGGGATCTTTGAGCGCCGGCTTGGAAGCCTCCACATACCAATCACAAAAATAGCCGTAGAAAAAGTCGTAACACACCTTTGCGTATTGATCGAACCGGTAATGCTTCAGCGCCGCATTCGCATCGGTCACGGCACGATTGAAGCGCGATACGATCCATCGGTCGGCCAGTGACCATTTCGACTTATCCGCGGTTTGCGGCGCGATTTTTTCCAGATTGGCGATCACGAAAAAGTGGGCCACTTGCCAGACTTTGTTGCAGAACCGGCCACCCAGATCGAATTTGTCCGACGTATTGCGCCCCTGCGCGTCCTTTTTGACAGGCAGGCGAACGTCCTGTGTTTCAGTGGCCATGCTGGTTAGCGTAAAGCGCAGCGCGTCAGCTCCATGCGCTTCGATGATGTCGACGGGATCAACTCCATTGCCCTTGGATTTGGACATCCGCTCGCCCTTGCCGTCGAGGATGGTGGTGTTGATGACGACATGATGAAACGGAATCCCCAATTCTTTCCCGTTTAGCCGCGTCGCTTGCGACGCGCGTGATTCGGCGCGCGTCGCAAGCGACGCGGCTAAACGGGAATCGCCGCCCATGTTGTACATCCCCATCATCACCATCCGCGCCACCCAGAGCGTGACGATCTCTCTTGCCGTCAGCAGCGCGCTGGTCGGATACCATTTCTGCAGATCAGGCGTTTCATTCGGCCAACCGAGCGTGCTGTGCGGCCAGAGGGCAGAGGAGAACCACGTGTCCAGAACGTCGGGGTCCTGTTCAAATCCATTTTGTTCGAGGAATTCAACAATAGGCTTGTCATCACGGTCGGGTTGCCGGACACAAATCATCTGAGTTTTCCAGTCGTCTGTATTCAGCTCGTCCTCAGAACCAGATTTTCCTGCCTGAGGATCGCCAATGGGCGCGAAAAGAATTCGTTCGTGCATCTCCCATTCTTTAAGCTTTCGTCCCACTTTCTCAACGTCCCAAGCTAAATCCTTTCTCCTCCAAATTTGAATCCGATGCCCCCACCAAAGCTGCCGCGAAATCGGCCAATCGCGCTTCTCGCCGAGCCAGCTCAGATACTGCTGCGCATGCCGTTCCGGGAAAAACTTGATGATCCCCTCGCGCACCACCATCAGCGCCGGCTCGGCCAGCGGGGCCATTTTCACGAACCATTGATCGCTCAGATACGGCTCGATCGGCGTTTTGCTGCGGTCGCTGTGGCCGACTTGCGTTTCGTACGGCTCCTCCTTTTCCAGCAAGCCCAGTTCAGTCAAATCCTCGACGACTTTTTTCCGCGCCGCGTCGCGCTTCATGCCGGCGTACTTGCCGCCGTTCTCGTTGATTGTGCCTTGCGGCGTTAGGATGTTGAGGATTTCGATCTTCCCCTGGTGCCGCTGCCAGACGGCGTAGTCGTTAGGATCATGCGCCGGCGTCACCTTCACGACGCCGGTGCCGAATTTCGGATCGACCAGGATGTCATCCGCGATGATCGGGATTCTCCGCCCCGTCAGCGGCAGCTCGACGAATTTGCCGATCGCCCAGTTCCAGCGCGGGTCCTGCGAATGCACCGCCACTGCGGTATCGCCCAACATGGTCTCTGGGCGTGTGGTGGCGACGGTGACGTATGCAGGCCGCCCCTCTGCTGCCCTCTCCTGGTACTCCGGGAGAGGGTTAGGGTGAGGATCCTTGAATGCGAAAGCAAGACCCTCACCCCCGCCCTCTCCCAGAGTACTGGGAGAGGGGGAGGGAGAATCCACAATCGGATATCGCACGTGCCACAGGCTCGTTTTCACCGTCTCGTGATAAATCTCATCATCCGACACGCTGGTCTGTAAATGCACGTCCCAGTTCACCAGCCGCTTGCCGCGGTAGATCAGGCCATCCTTGAACAGCTTGAAAAATGTCTCGCGCACCGCGCGAGCGCACTGGTCATCCAGCGTGAAATGCTCGCGCGTCCAGTCGCACGAGCAGCCAAGTCGCTTGAGCTGCTCCAGGATGCGGTTGCCGAATTGCTCTTTCCATTTCCAGATTCGCTCGACCAACCCCTCGCGGCCGACCTGATGACGATCAAGCCCCTCCTTCTCCTTGAGCTGCTTCTCCACGACCGCCTGCGTGGCGATGCCGGCGTGGTCGATGCCCGGCACCCACAGCGTGTTGAACCCGCGCATGCGATGCACGCGCACCAGCAGGTCCTGCAGCGTGTTGTTGATCGCGTGACCCAGGTGCAGCGCGCCGGTCACGTTGGGCGGTGGCATGACGATGCAATACGGATCGCCGGGCGCCGCCGGATCGGCGGTGAAGCAGCCCTCCTCCATCCACATCCGATAAATTTCGGATTCGATGGAAGCCGGGTCATACGTTTTGGAGATCTCGCCGCTCATGAATTGGGATGGATAGTAAATCGACCGAGGCGGTTTGTCATTCCGCGCGGGGGACCAGGCGCTTGCCGCCGCTTACTTTGATATGCAGGGCGCGCAGAAATCGTCGCCGCAGCAGGGCGCGTTTGCGCTCAATTTCGGTGGGTGAGTTGGATTCCAGGGGGATGAAGCCACCGGCCTTGGTGCGGTGCCCACCGCCGTCACCGACGTCGCGCACCAGCCGCCGGATCATGTCCCCGGCCGCCAGCTTCCCGCCGCTGGTGCGCAGGCTCAGGACCAGGCGGTCCTCGTACACCGCCGTCACCATCGACCATTGCACCGTCTCGAAGCGCAACAGGAAATCCGCGATCACCGCCGGCTTCTCCGGTGAATCGATCGCATCCAGGTGCGAGATGATCGCATTGTCATAATACATCGCGTTGGCCAATCCGCTGGAATAGCAGATGTAGTAGCTCTGCGGCAGATCGACATAGCGCATCTGATACAGCTTGCGCGTGTTGGCCAGCAGCGTGAGGCTGGAGAGGGCCATGTTGTCCAGGTCGTTCGGCTGACCGGCCGCGCCCGCCAGGTCCGATTCGATCGCATACAGCAGGGTGGCCGCCAAGTCCGGCGAGATCGGCTGTTCCACCTCCATGAAATAGCTGAAGATGATGGAGCTGGTGGCCCCCACGTCCTGGCGCACGTCGCAGAACGCGCAGCGCGGCTTACGGCGGGTACGATGGTGATCGATCACCGCCAGCGGCATTATCCCTTCGGGCAGCGGGCTGTACGAAACGCCAGGCTGCACATCGGTGAGGATGATCGCATCAAAATCCGCCAGCCCCGCATCGCTCCAGGGAACCAGTTTCAGATTTGTATATCGGATGAACGCCTCGTTGACGCCGCCGACCACCTGGTCCTTGATCGACATGCTCACGTTGGCCCCGGGCAGCCTGGCGCTCAGCAGCGTACAGAGGGCCCAGGCGCTGGCCAGGGCGTCCGGATCAGGATAGCGATGCGTGCTGACCAGGATATTTTTCTTGCCCGTCAGTAGGCGCAGCAGTCGGCGAAAGCGCGGCCGCCCGCGGGCATTGCGCTCGGCGGCAACCGCCGAGCCGGCCACGGTCTCCACGCATGCTTCCACGAATGCGGTCATCGCAACGCCTTGACAATACAGCTTCCCCTGCTCGATTCGGTTCTATCGCCACATCGCATGAGCGGGGGCAAAGCCGTCTGATAATATGCCACAAAACCCGCCCAGGTGAACACCGTCGAACCGCCACGGCAACCCACGTTGCCACGGCAGGTTACGATACGCAGCCACGCTCGTCGCGGCAGCCACCATTCAAGGCGACGCTCTACCCCGTTTCAAAAATGTTCGTCGAATCCTCCGGCGATCGGCAGGCTTGTGATTCCCGGGGTCCGGCGCATTCCCGGGCTGCGCTGCCAATTGTCGACTGATTCTCCCGCCACGATAATCGGCGGCAGGGTCAGGAGAAAGCGCTGCGCCAGCGCATTGACGAACGGCTCGTACATCCCGCGAAGCTCCGCCAGTTTCGCGCCAGCCTCGCCGTCGTCGTGCAATTCGAGGCCCACCTCGCGCAGCGATTGCTGCAATTGTTTTCGCTTTTCCGGAGGCAGACGGTCCTGGGGCGGCGATTCGGGCCAGGTGTTGAATATCAGCGCCAAATCCACGGTCGCATGGCGGGCCATCGCAAACGTGAGTCCGACCCGATAGCGATTGCCGCCTTTTACCTCTGCCATCAGCACGGCGCAGGTATCCAGAATGCAAGTCAGCGCGGCCAGCCAGGATTGGTTGTCGTGCTGCGATCGGAAATAACTCAGTACCGGAAATGAAAGATGGCTCGCAAGAAGCTCGGCCGACCATTGTTCCCACTCAATCATAAACGGCTTCAATTCCATGATGTCGCCCGCGCGGGCGGCGCGTACCAGGACCTGCGCCGCGCTGGGGGGCGAACCGGCGCGGGCGTCCAGCAGCGAAATCGTCACCTCGCGCCTGGAAAACGCGTCGGTTATCCCCGGCAGATAGCTGATGAGCACGGCGAGAAACGCGAATCCCAGGCCCGATTCGACAATCGCCAACGTGCGGCCGAAGTAGCTCAGCGGCGTGACATCGCCGTAGCCCAGCGTGAAAAATGTCGTGCCGCTCAAGTATAAATATGTGAAGGAATTGACGGGGAGGTCAGCCGTTCGTGGTGCCCCCGCGATGCATCCGTCGAGCAGCGCAAAGCCGATAATCAGTCCGCAAGCCCAGGTGAGAAAAAGTGCCAGGAGCGAGAGCGGCCCGAAAAAGGCGAGGAACGCCTCGCGGACCTTGCCGCGCGTAATTCGCCGGGCCACGAATGTCCAGAGTCTCCAATTCCACCGGTAAAAGAACCGTGCGAAACGGAAGCGATGGGTGACGCGCCGCGGCTGCAGGATCGTCTCGAAGGTATCCAGCAGAACAAGCAGGATCAGGGCTGCGCCGGCCAATGCTCCGACAATCCTCACGAGGGTCTCCTTGGGCGGGAGATTATGATCGATTCGATGCGGATGGTACAGAATTCTGCATGGTCCGGATTTGGATATGAAACTGGAACCCTTTACCGTCTTCCTAAGCAGTTGACGACGCGCACAATTTTTGGTACAATATGGCCGACGTTGAACGGAAGCTTGATGCCGTGTTATTCAGGACAGAGCAGGGCAATGAGCCAGTTCGGGAATGGCTGCTTTCGCTTGCCAAGACCGAGCGGAAAGTCATTGGCGATGACGTACTCAAGGTTCAGTATTGCTGGCCCATCGGCAAGCCGCTGGTCGGGAGCCTGGGCAAGGGCTTGTGGGAAGTCCGGTCGCGCCTGACTGACCAGATCGTCAGGGTGATTTTCTGTGTCGAAGGACGAACGATGGTGCTGCTGCACGGTTTCATCAAAAAGACGCAAAAAACGCCCAAGCATGAACTCGATCTGGCGACCAGACGAATGAATCAATTGAGGCAGGCAAGATGAAACGGAAACATTTGGGTTCAAGATTCGAGGATTTTCTGGCAGAGGATGGCATTCTCGAAGAGTGCCGGGCCTCGGCCATCAAGTTCAAAATCGCCCGTGAGCTTGAGAAGATCATGAGTGAGCGCAATATCAGCAAGGCCGAAATCGCCAGGCAGTTGAACACAAGCCGCACTGGAGTTGATCGATTGCTCGATCCCGAAAACACATCAATCACGCTGAACACGATGGCGAAAGTGGCGCACTTGCTCGGCAAGCGTATTGAGTTTGCGCTCCGATAGGCGTATTTCATACGTAAGTTGAAACTCGCGTCCCACTTAGTCCTGCGTCATAGCCCCCCGCCCGGTCCCCCGTGCTGCGCCTGCGCCATGAACATCTGAATCCCCGCCGCCGTCAGCGCCTGCACCAGTTGCGTCGGCACATAGCTGTCCAGTCGAACCGCCGTCCCATCGGTCGACAGCGTGCAGCCCACCGGCGGAAGGTCGTCGGGAATCTTCACACCCATGTCCATCGAGAATTGCTTGGCGACATTCAGCCCCGTGTTGGCCCACTGGTCCAGCGGGATATAGAACGCCGCGAATCGCTGCGGGGGAAGTTGCGCTGCCACGTTCTTCACGACGTCGATCCGGGCCAGTGGATCATCTCCCTTTTTGATCGCCTCGATCGCCGCGGTGATCGTGTCATCGCTCACGCCTGAAACACTCAGCATATTTTGATCGTTCACCAGCCCGGTGTAGACTTGTGGCCCATTCGCGCCGTAAAGGAAGCCCAGAAAGCGTGCCGCCTGCATCTCCTGCAACGACTGGCCATTCATATTGAAGGCGACCTGCATTTCATCGAAGCTGACGCCGTCGACGGTCTTGGCGGCCGGGGTGAACGTGGACGTCGTGTTGGACGCGCCGTTGGCCGCGAACGCCTTCATCATCGACTGCTGGGAATCCGCCAGTTTATGCGTGACGTCCATCAGCGTTTTGGCATCGCCGGTCTTGATGGAAATCATTTCAAAGAGCGGATCCTGTTGAAGCTGGCCGCGCGGCGCCACGATGCCATACGTGCCGCCGGTTTGCGCGGCGGCGGCGGTCTTGATCAGCTCGATCAGGTTATTCACCGGCGCCAGGTCCGGTCCCGCCTGCGTCACCGCCGCCTCGATCGGCGCCACCAGGTCGGAAAATGCCTGCGACGACTGTTGTGGGTCGGCGATTGATCCGCCGAAGAACAGGTATTTCCCATCGGGCAATCCTTTCAGCATCGAGGCATCGGTGTTCTTGATCTGGGCGACGTGCTTGCCCAGGTAGGAATCGGGCGTAAATTCCGCCATCATCGTTTCGCCGATTCCCTCAGGGCTGAGGTTGACGCCGATCGTCGCGGTGTTAGTGTCCTGCACAATCGCCTTGCCCACGTCCAGAACGCGATTCAGCGCCGCCTTGAGCACCGGGGACAGCTTGGCCAGGTCCATGTTGCCGATCTTGGCGTTGGGCGTCGCCGCCCCCTTGTCGATCGCATCCAACAATTGCTGGCGGCCCTTCTCAATTTCCGGCAAAAGCCTGGGGCGAATCGCGGCGAAGTTCGCCAACAACACGAGATCCTTGCTGTCCAATTCCTTCACCGCCAAGCCGGTCACTTCCAGGGATGCTTCCGGCTTTTTGCCCAGATAATCCTTGGACTGGCTGATCACCGCATAATCGCCCCAGTGGGCGACGAAAAGCGGCTCGGTGTTGAACTGCTGGGGAAACTGCACCTGCGAAACATCGCCTTCAGTCTTGGCATCGGGATAATTGGCCAGGAAAGCCTGGTAATCGGAGACCGGCACCAGCACGATCATCGCTCGTGACACGTTCCCGTCGAATTGATCCGGGTCGAGCAACGCCATCGCCATTTCCCCCGATTTGTTGATCCCCTGATGGCAGCCCATGGCGGTCATGAAGGATCCCAGGGGGTCGGCCAGTTCCGGCTGCATCTGCACCACGCCCAAGGCGGTGAGGAATTCAGACAGCTTCTTGCTGGTCGCTTCCAGGTTGGCCACTTTCAGCACCACCATCGCATCGGCGGGAACCTGTTTGAGCACCTGCCCCCATCCGGCGGAGCAACTCAACAGTACGACCGCCAGGACCGACAGCATCAGTTTTCTCACCGATTTCATAATTGCTCCCTGCAACAATTCCGAACCTGCGCGCCGCCCGCGCTTGGGCGCCGGTATCGTACCGGCACAAACCAGTCGGTCAAAGGAAACATTCTGTTACAATCCGCAGTCGCGCGTGTCGCGCTGCAATGCCCAAAGGCCCGCCCAACTTAATCCTCGATCGACGACTGGCCACGCTGGCTTGGCTGGCTTGGATAATTGCCTGGGCGATCGTCTCGTTTCTGGTCTCACTGCACTACGACCAGCGCAACGAATCCATCGTGTACGGCCGGGCCGGTGAGGATTGGATGGCCCGCCGCGATCTGTATTCGCACAACGACGGTGGCGACGGGTTCCTGTACCTCCCCCAATCCGCGATGCTGTATGCACCGTTCGCTCTTCCCGGCCATCCAGCCGGCGACATCGCCTGGCGCGCCCTTGGCCTGGCGCTTTATGCCACGGGAATCTGGCGGATGGTCCGCAATTTCTCCGCGGCGCGAGCCCTGATCGTCTTTACGGCCGCCACCGCCTTCGCCCTGCCGCCCGCGCTGGGGGCGCTGCGCAATGGCCAGGCCAATCTGCACATCGCCGGCCTGATGCTTCACGCCGCCGCCGAGCTGCGCTGCGAACGATGGGCCTGGGCAACGTTCTGGCTGATGGTCGGTTTTGCCATTAAGCCGATCATGCTGGTGATGATCCTGCTCACCGCCGCCGTTTACCGCCCGATGATCGGGCGGCTGCTCGTCGGCGCGGTGGTGCTGATGCTGGTCCCCCTGGCGTCGGCCGATTTGCATTACGCCTTGGGCGAGTATCGAAGCTGCTGGCAGATGCTCAAAGTTTCCTCGCAACCCGACCGCCCGTTCTGCAATCTGCAGGGCCTGGCGTGGAAGCTGGGCGTCCCCTTGAGTCAGTCGAACAGTACGTTTCAGGTTCTGGAAGTCGTGGGCGCGCTCGTGACGCTGGGCGTGTGCCTGCTGGCGGCGCGGCGGTGGGGCGAGCCGCTGCGCGCCTACATTCTGCCAACGCTGGCCGCCGTCTATCTGGTGTTATTGAATCCCCGCACCGAAGCCAGTTCCTATGTGATGCTTGCCCCGATGCTCGCCATTCCCGCGGCACTGTTGCTGTTGACGCAGGATCGTTTCGCCCTGGGGTGGGTGCTAGTTGTGTTATGCGTGCTGCTTACCTGCGATGGCTGGGCATATCGATGGACTGAATATTGGCTCAAGCCGATCATTGCCCTGATCTTCGTGGTCCTGCTGGTTCGCGCCCTGTTTCAGCCGCCGCGACCGATAGATTGGGCATAATCCACCGGAGCGATTTTCAAATCCGCCAGCATCGGCGCCGCCGCATCGCGCGGCGAGAGCGTGGGCGCCGGCCCGGCATACCAGTCCGCCGGCAATCCCAGCGCCGGATCGTTCCACCGCACGCCGTATTCATCCTGACCGGTATATTCAACATCCACCAGGTACATCACCGTTGCCGCCTCCACGATCCGATATCCATGCAGCACTCCCGGCGGGATGCACAATCCGTGCGGGTCCGTGCCATCCAGCACCACGCAGCGCGCCGCCCGCTTCGTCGGCGAGCCAGGCCGCAGATCCACCAGCGCCACCTGGATTCTCCCGTTCGGCACCAGCCAATAATCTGTCTGCAATTTATGGAAGTGCAACCCGCGCACCACGTCCGCGGCCGACATCGAAACATTCCACTGCACCCACCGTTTCTGATCCCCCATCCACGAAGCACGAAACGCTTCGTAAAACCCACCGCGCTGGTCGCCGAAGACTTTCAGCTTGATCAGTTTCACCCCGTCGATGTCCACGGTTGCCTCTGTACTCATGCGGGGAATCTTACGATCTACACCAATTTCTGTCGCGGGCTGGTCGCAACGTTAGAGTTGTTGTTGAATTGGGCTTGTTCTCCGTAACGCTGACCCCACTCTCGACGATCAACGTGTCACATTCGCAGGAACGACATTCCAGATTTGCGCGGCAGAAGCGTTCCACGGCTGCTGATTCATGCTATCGCTTACATTGGGTAGGTAGGTCAGGCACAATCCGCTGACTTGGTTAACAATTTTAAAGCCATCTCCAACCGGCTCAAACCGCCAATTGATTCCGCTTGGAGAACCAGCTGGGATGGGCTTGCCCTCCGGGAATCTAGGGATCCATTCGATAATATCCACGCCGGGCTCCCTACCCTCCCCTCGGACCCCAATGTAGCGCTGGCTATATTTGTTCGCGATTCTGAAGCCGTCGAAACCGATCACCGGTTCAAGCGCCCATATCTGGTTGTCAGAGCCCTCAAATGCCCGGGCTCCAACGCCATTGCCCGGATTCATATTCCCGTAGGTGACCCAAAGATCACCCCCGTTGGCCCGATTGATAATTCGAAACCACTTTGCAGAGTGGAAGAGGTCCGGGGACTTAACATTGACCTCGGGGGTCGCGCCACTTAAAGAAGGCGCAGCTAAAGACGGCACAGCGGCGCTGATCTCTTTCAGTCGTTTAGTAACCTTAACCTCCGCAAGACCGTGAAGCCCGGGCAACGCCTGCGTGTACCATTTCCCCGCGCGACGGCAAATGTTGCGCTGGGGCGTTCCGCTTTGCTGTTGCGCCAACTCCCACCATGCATCACCCAGCTTGACCTGCTCGACAGCCGAAGTGGCGCCGTCAATATCCTCCGTTGCCACGGCCTTAAGTGTGTCGTCATTACCCAGTGCCAATAACGCCAGGCCGCGATCCCAATCTCCCTTGAAGAAACATCGAAATCTCCCCACCGCAAGGTTCGCTTGCGGATCTGTTGGTGTCGACGCCAGACTCGCTGCAAACGGCTTGACTTTCTCGAACGCATCGGCGCACGCTCGGGCGTCTGATGCACGACTTGCCGCGACAAGCATGAGGGATGAATCATTTGTACGCTGCGCCATCCAGACAGCGAGATCTGCTGCCTGTACGGCAATGTCATAGCGATCGGCGGCAATCGTGGCATCGACCAGGCCGTTGACCTCTCCAACCAGATCGGTCAATGTGGCGGGGGCACTTGCCAAGTGAACTACCGTTGAGGCGGCATCCAGTTTCAATTGCAACGCATCGATCGCGTCCGTCTTTTGCTGTTGATCAATCGCCTGGTAGGCGGTAATCAGGTCGCCCGCCTGCGCGGCCAGGTCCCGGGCCTTCGTCAAGAGCGCGGTGCGACCGGCAGGATCGTCCTTTGTGTCCTTTGCCACTTGCAGAAGTTTGATAGCGAGGTCCGACTGCTGCTGAGGGGTGACGGCCGCGGCGATCTCATCTTTGTAGAGGTCATCGACTGTCTTGGCGGCGTCGCTGGAGTCGCTGCCGCCCCGGTGTGGCGCGACCGGGGGCGCGCTTGAAACATTCCCCGCCGGAGCGATGGGAATCGCTACCGGACGACTCACATCGGGCGTTATTTTCCAATTACCCACCAAAGTCTTTAGGCATTCATCCTCAGTAACGATTGTTTCGACAAAGTCGAATGCCTCTTGCTGCAACTGCGCGCGAAAGTTTTGCTTTCGGTTGTCGTCGCCGGCACGATCCCCTTGCGCCGCCAGGCGGTACGCGTCAGCCAAATTCTGCGAAGAGTCCTCGAGTCGCTTTGCGGCCTTGTCGAATTGCCCCAGCGAGCTGCTTGGATCTTCCAGTTCGGTTTCCAGCGAACCTTGCTGCAGCAAGACTGTCTTGAGTTGGCGACGCGCCCCGGCCACGCCTTGCTGCAACCCGGCAAGGGCCTCTCCCTGATCCGAATCGATGTCGGGCTGCAGTTGCTCGCTCAAGAGGTTTATCGCGCGCATGAATTTGCAGCAGGCCGCGACCACCGCAAGCTGTTCCTTGCCCGGCTCGTCGCTGGCATTGCTTGTCATCTCAAAACGATACCGCGGCTTGTCCGACAATTCTCGGGTTGAAAGCGCCCTGAAAGCGATCTTGCACCAAAGAGCGCTCTGCTCGGCCTCCAGCTCGCGCCGATGCTGTAAGAGATCGTCAATTTTGTTGCCAATTTGCGCTGCGTCTGTGTCAGCTCGCTTCTCGCCGTTGGCGTTGGCGCGATAGATGTAATCCATCTGAGGTGGCCGCGTGATCGCTTGTTCCTCTCCCTTCCATTCGCCGTGCGCCTGGAGTGTCCGATTATTTCCTTGCGCTTGAATGTCAACGGATGCAGATGGGTGATAGAAAAACGCCGCCGCGGTCTTGCCGTAAAAATCCTGCCATGCCACGGGGCCGCCACCGTTTCGATCCATGCGATCACTGTCTTGCCGATAGTTTTGAGCCCTTTCCTGGAATCTGGCTTGCTGATATCCCGCGACAACAAGCGCTTTGTTGATCGCGGCAATCGACTTCTCCGTGCTGGACAGTTCGATAGTTAAGAAGACGAATCGCTGGTCGATTGCTTCCCAATTGCCTTTGAGCTCGCCGATGTCCGGCTGGGATGCCGGCACGTCTTGGGCTACTATGCGTTGAACCCAAACTGCGGCAAGCACTGGCAGAAATGCGATCGGTGCGATCATTCGAAGGAGCCGCATGTCAGCCTCCAACCGTGAACAATCTGGAATTAAAATCCGTGCTCGCCCATTGGGTATTGTTGCCGCCGCAACCCCAAGCGGTGTGAAATAACATTACCAAACCAATCACAAGGGCGACATCTTTTTAAGATCATTTTTCACAACGTGCAGCGGGTGGAATTCCCTGGCAGTGGCCCGTCTGCTCAGGGCAACGTTTCCTTCAGAATCTTCTGCGCCTGCTCCTCCCGATGCTTCCACAACCGATCGCGCAGCCCCGCCTGCGAGATCGCCAGAATCTGTATCCCCAGCAACGCCGCGTTAATTGCCCCCGCCTTGCCGATGGCCAGCGTTCCCACCGGCACGCCTGCGGGCATCTGCACCGTGGAGAGCAGCGAATCCATCCCGCCCAGCGATGCACTGTGCATCGGCACGCCCAGCACCGGCAGGACGGTCTGCGCCGCCACCACTCCCGCCAGGTGCGCCGCCCCGCCCGCCGCGGCGATGATCACCATCGCCCCGCGCTTCTGCACGGATTGGAGATATTCGCTCAGCGCTGCCGGCGTTCGGTGTGCCGACAGCACCCGGCACTCGTGCTTCACACCGAATTGCTCCAGCGTCGCCGCCGCGTGCTGCATCGTCTCCCAGTCGGATTTGCTGCCCATAATCACACAGACCAGTGTTTTGGAATCATCGCTCATTGGATTTTGCCGGCCTTTCTTTCGCCGGCGGCGATCCTAACATGAGTTACGGATGACAAAAATCCCCGGGCAACTCGATCATCGCCTCGATTTCAATCCCGACGCGGATTTCCAGGATTTTCTGCGCCAGGCCCCGGCCAAATGGGTGGTTTATCTGCTGGCCGATCAGGACGATCAGCCGATCCAGCTCCTGTCGGTAAAAAATTTCCGCTACAGCCTGAAACGTCGCCTGGCGGGTGAGGAGTTGCTGACTGGCCGGCGGGTGGATTACCGCCAGATCGTGCGCCGCGTCTACTGGCGCCGCGTCGACGGCGCGCTGGAGGCCGATTGGATTTATCACGACGTCGCGCGCCAGGTTTTTCCCGATACCTACCAGGGCATGGTGGGTCTACGGCCGGCCTGGTTCGTGCACGTAGATACGCAAGCCGATTTTCCGCGCTATACCAAGACGATCCACCTGACCGCCGAATCCGGCAGTTATTTTGGTCCGTTGGAAGACAAGCACGCCGTCGCCCGACTCATCGAGCTGGTCGAGGATTGGTTCGACCTGTGCCGCTATTACAACATCCTCACGCAAGCCCCGCTGGGCCGCGCCTGCGCCTACAAGGAGATGGGCAAATGCCCCGCCCCATGCGACGGCTCCATCTCCATGGATCAATATCGCCAACTGATCGACTTCAGCGCCCAGACACTGGCCAACCCGCTCCCATTCATCAGCGAGCAGACCGAGCGCATGGAGCAGGCCGCCGCCGATCTGCGCTTCGAAACGGCGGGCAAAATCAAATCATTCGTCGCGCAGGTTTCGCAACTGGGCAAAGGGGCGTTCCGATACATGCGCCCCTTGGACCAATTCGCCTATATCACCCTGCAACCCGGGCCGCGGCCAGGCTGTGCGAGGGTCTTTTTGATTATCCGCGGACGCATCGAGCCGATCGTCTCGCTGATCTGTCCGCCCGACCCCGCCGAGCTGTTGCCGCTGATCCGCGCCGCCGCCGCCGACGTTCCGCGACTGCCGCTGCAACCCGAAGAGGTCGAGCGTATCGGCATCGTGACGCATCATCTCTTCTCCCCCAAGCAAAGCACGGGCGTGTTTTTTCCCCTCGCCCAATTCACGCCCGGTCAATTGCTCAAAGCGTATACCGACCTGAAACGACAGGAGCCGACTCCGGAATTGGAAAGCGAAGGCGTGTTGAAGGAGCTGCAGGCGATGTGAGTAAAGCTTGATATGATGAAACTATGACCACCGAAGAACTGCGAAAGGCTCACACCGCACGCCCGTTTCGCCCATTTTATCTGCGATTGGGCGATGGTCAGCGCTTGCCTGTCAGACATCCGGAAATGCTTGCCTACAGTCCTGGAGGCCGCACGGCGACCGTTTATATGCGCAATGGCTCATTCGAAATCGTGGATCTGCTCCTGATCACAGGTATTGAAGTGTCTAATGGTCGCCAATCCAAGCTCCGCTAAGCCCTATCCCCTCGGATGAAATTTGCGATGCACCGCCTTGAGCCGGTCCTGGTCCACATGCGTGTAAATCTGCGTCGTGCCGATGTCGCTGTGGCCCAGTAATTCCTGCACGATGCGCAGGTTCGCGCCGCCGCCGATCAGGTGCGTGGCGAAGCAGTGGCGAAGTGTGTGCGGTGATACTTCATGCATCAGGCCGCAGTGCCGCGCGTGTTTTTCCACGATCATCCACAGTGCGATGCGCTCCAGCGGCCGGCCCGTGCGCGAGAGAAACAGGTGCTCAATCATCCCCCGCAATAATTTCGGCCGGCAATCGCAAAGATATTGTTCGATCGCCGCCAGCGCCGCCTTTCCCACGGGCACGATCCGCTCCCGCGCCCCCTTGCCGATGACGCGCACCACGCCCACCGTCGCGTTGAGGTCGCGCAGTTTCACATCGCACAATTCGCTGGCGCGCAGCCCGCTGCCATAAAGCAATTCCAGGATCGCCACGTCCCGCGTGAACAGCAGTGATGCCGGATCGGGCGCCCCAATCAGCCGAATGACTTGTGTGCGGCTCAGCACCTTCGGTAGCGTATGCTGTGGCTTGGGTCGTTCCAGTTGTTGCAGGATTTCATTGGCGCTCGGGTGTCCCTCGGACAGATATCGCAGCAGCACGCGGATCGCCGCCAGTCGCCGCGCCACCGTGCGCGTCGATTTGCCTGCCCGGCTCTGTTCGTGCAGATATTCCCGCAGGTCGCGCGCCTGGGCGCTCAGCAGCGTGCGATCCCGCCTCGATAGAAACGCGTGCAGGCTTTCCAGGTCGCGACGGTAGGCGAGCAGGGAATTGTTCGCCAGGCCGCGCTCAGCGGCCAGATGCATCAGGAACTGCCGCACGCGCGGCTGTGGTATTGTGGTGTCGGTCGCGCTCACGAGTCGCCTCCGGCTCCCCCGATCTCATCCGCGCCACCCGTGCTTCCACCCTCAATTGGATGTACGTCGGGCAGGTGGTGTGCCGGCCGAAACAGAACTTGAACGCGTGTCGGAGATGGTCCAAACGGAAATGGCTGGAACACCGCGCATCGGCCTCTTCCAGAAATGGGCAGTGTTTGCCCTGGTCTGCCATCATGTTCCGACTCGCGGCGCAATTCCGCGCCCTACATCGGCTTTGCATATGGATTTGCGTGAGGTTCCCAGGAATGCAGCGCGACCATGGATTACCGGACCCAAAAGCCGCCGGATGGCTATCCGGCGGTCTTTCTTTCCTTCAAGCCACGATCGTTTCCCCCGCCGCAAGCTCCGGCATCCTCTGGCAGTGCAGGCACAGCGCCAGGAATAGGTGCCGCAGCCGCTCCATCGGCTGGTGGTCCAGGAAATCAGATGTGAAATCGATTGGGAAGTTGGCGGGATATTCCTGGAACTGCCGCAGCAACGAGGGCCGGTCCAGGCTCGATACCACCGTGATCAGCTCTTCGATCTGCTGGGTGTGCAACATCTCGGTGTCCCCTACATGAACAAATCGATCAGAAGTCCTCTGTCAATGTAATCGGGCTGACCGGGTCGAAGCTTTATATCCCTCATAATCGGCGCAAGCGGTAACGACTGCGGTGGGATCTTCCACGGCGGGGGAGGCCCCGGCGTGATGTGCGGCGGCCGTGCCTTCGGTGCCGGCGCCGCGCCCATACCCCATTCGACCCGGGGCGTCGGATGCAGCACAGGCCGCGGCAGGTAACGCGGCTCGGGGTGAATCACACGCCGCGGGGCGTAACAGACTTGCTGGTCCGTCGTCACGCGGGGCGCATATTCGGCCGCCGGTGGACTGGATATCGGCCCCAGTGGACCAGCCGATTGCCCGTTGGCGCCGTTCATCGCGCCGATCACCGCCTGCACCTGTGCCAGGCCGGCGGTGGCCGCGATCACTCCTGCATTTGACGCCAGCGAAGACATCTTCTCCCTGCCTGCAAACTCCGCGAACAATCCGCAACGTCGCCCGCTCACCGGCTCACAATCCACCGGATATTGCGGGTCGCAATTAAATGTGCGATTAAAATCCTCCGCGGGCAAAAAAGTCCGTTTATGACGGATGTTGCCCACAGGCCACACAAGCGGTGAGGCCGTCCAACTGGTTTTTATGAGAACAGATGAACTGGATTTCGATCTGCCGCCCGACCTGATCGCCCAGGCCCCGCCTCTGGACCGGTCCGATTCGCGTCTCCTGCGCTTCGCGCGCTCGGCCGGGACGATCACGCATCACCGCTTCGCCGATCTGCCCGATCTGCTGCGTCCGGGTGATCTTTTGGTTTTCAATGATGCCAAAGTCGTTCCCGCCCGCTTCGCCCTGCGCAAATCTACCGGTGGGCGCGTGGAGGCGACGTTCCTGGCCGAGCCGCAGGTCGGGCGGTGGCGGGTGCTGCTCAAAGACGCCGGCCGTCTCCCGGTGGGAACGACATTGGAATTTGAATCCGATCCCACGCGATCCGCCCAAATCCTGGAATCCCACGGTGGGGGGGAATATCTGCTGGCAATTTCACCACCCGGCACCGCGTCGGCGATTCTGGAGCTTCTGGGCCGCATGCCCCTCCCGCCGTACATCCGGCGCGAAAAGCTGCGCGACGCGCGCGATCCGCTGGACCGCCAGCGTTATCAGACGGTCTACGCCCGCGCCCCCGGCGCCGTCGCCGCCCCGACCGCGGGGTTGCACTTCACACCCCAGCTTCTGCAACGCCTCGACGACGCCGGAATCGAGCGCGTCATGCTGACGCTGCACGTCGGCGCCGGCACGTTCCGACCGATCACCGCCGATACGCTCCAAGCCCACAAAATGTACGCTGAATCGTATTGCCTCGACCAAATTGCCGCCACGCAATTGAACCGCACCAAATCTCAGCGCCGCCGGATCATCGCCGTCGGCACGACATCTGCGCGCGTCCTGGAATCGCAGCCGCCCGATGCGCCGTTCGTCCCGACGACCGGCCAGACCGACATCTTCATCTTTCCCCCATACCGCTGGAAACACGTGGACGGATTGATCACGAATTTTCACCTGCCCCGCAGCACGCTGATCGCGCTGGTCGCCGCGATGACAGGCTTATCCGAGCAACGCCGCATCTACGCCGAAGCGATCGCGCAGCGCTATCGCTTCTTCAGCTATGGCGACGCGATGCTTATCGAATGAGATTGCGCGGCAAGGAACCGCGCCGTTCCCAGCGGCCGGCTCAGTGGATCCGTCCCCGGGCCGGCGCCCAAATCGTAAATGTAAAAAACCCGATCCGGCTGATTCTCCGCGTAATACCGATACAAATCGCGGTCCCGCCGCGGCCCCAGATCGTTCACCCGCACGATTGCCGCATCATCCGGGCGAACGACATCATCGTTGTAAACCGGATCGGCATGAAAGCTGAGCCGCGGGTCGAACCGGAACATCACCACCGCCGGCCTGGGCGGCAGCTGCGCCAATCGGCGGCTGACATCCCGCTCGGCCCAGAACTGTCCCGGGTCGGGCCGGGCCGCCGCGTTGAACTCCGGCAGCGACGAGATCGACAGCACCATCAGCAGCATCACCATCGCCGCGCCGATGCCACCGCGCAGCTTTGGCCACGTCCGCTCCAGCCGCTCCCAACCCGCCATCACCAGGCAGATCATCACTGGAATCACCGGAACCAGGTAATGATCCAGTGCGAAGATGTACATGGAGTACGCGACCAGAAACAGGACCATCGCGCCCACCAGCATGACCCGCCGAATATCGCCCAGCGAGAGCAATCCAACACAGACCAGCACGATCAGAAGCCGATTGCCCAGCGTGATGTCCAGCAGTTGATCGAACCGAGCGGGGTACCAGTTGGCCAGCACCTTGGCGGGTGTGTGGTTACGATACAGCCCGACGATCCAATCCTGCATGGCGGCCTGCTTCGGTGGACAGGCAAACTGTGGCACGCGGGCGGGATCGAGCCTGTAGAAGCCCACCATCGGCGCGGGGTAATTGCGTGACTCGTAATATCCCTCGGCCGTCTGGTTCCATCGCCCCGTGACGCCGATATTCTGCACCAGTTGCAACGCCAAAAACGGCGCTGAGCACAAGACGATCCAGCCCGCGGGCTTCAGCAATTCTCGCCGCCGCCCGCGCAGCTCCCACGCCATGGCGATACCGACCGCCGCGGCGAAGCAGAGCATGTCGATTGGCCGGGTGATCGCTCCGAACCCCGCCGCCGCGCCGATCAGCGCCGACCATCCCGGACCGCGCTGGCGCCGCCAGCGCAGCCACGCCCACACCAGCACCAGCTCCGCCAGCAGGAACGGTGCCTGCGACATCATCGCCGTCGCCGTCCAGCGAAACCACACCAGCGACAGCAGCATTACCACCGCGACCAGCCCGCGCACGGCGTCGAACATCTCCGTTACCATCAGGAAAAAAATCGCTCCGGAAGCCGCGCACAAACCCAGCGGCGTCGCCCAGTATGGCAGCCCCATCCAAACTCCCGGCACGTTCGCCAGCACCGTGCCCGGGAAATATATGCATGCATAAACCCGATCCACGATGACATGAAACGTGTCGAAAAAGTCCCGCACATCCACCGGGTACCCCGCCGTCCACAACCGCCCATGCGCCAGCATCCGCGCCCCGATAATGTACGCATGCTCGTCATGCAATTTCAAAAACAGTGTCCCCCGCGCCCGCCATGCCACCAGCAGAAGTTCCGCGCCAACCCCCACGCCCACGATCACCGCCGCCACCGCCGGATGAGCGGCGCATGCAAGGTTCAACCATCCCAGCGCCGCGTCGATCCGCCGGTTCAATACAGGAATAATCAGAACAACGATTCCCAGCGGTACACAGAGGATAAAGACGAGATTCAATTGCTCATGCGGATGGAAGATCCAGAATCGCAACGCCGCCCCCGCGACCAGAAACACCAGAAGCTGAATCATCCGCGATGACCCGCCCGATTTTCCGCCAGGATTCATGATTCCAGTTTAGCCGGCGAGCCTGCTCGCCGCGTTCCTTATTTCGCTTGCGACCGGCGCAATGTCAGATTACCGTCAACATTTCCGCTGCCAGATTGATCCGCATGATCACCACCGCCGCACACCTGCCTCCGCGCGATCCCCTTGCCACGCCCGCTGGCCAGATCGAAGTCTCCATCGTCATTCCCTGTCTCAACGAAGCGGACACGCTGCAGAACTGCATCCGAAAAGCGCAGGCCGCATTGCGGGACGATAACATCAACGGTGAGATCATCGTTGCTGACAATGGCAGCGCGGATGGGTCGCCCCGGATCGCCGAAGCCGCGGGCGCGCGGGTTGTCCACGTTGTCGAGCGGGGCTATGGCAGCGCGCTGATGGGTGGCATCGCCGCCGCCGCGGGGCGATTCATCGTCATCGGTGACGCCGATGACAGCTACGATTTCCGCGAGGTTCCCCGCATCGTCGCCAAGCTGCGCGAGGGATTCGACCTGGTGCAGGGCTGCCGGCTTCCCAGCGGTGGGGGGACCATCATGGGCGGCGCGATGCCGCCACTGCACCGCTGGTGGGGAAACCCCATGTTCTCTTTCCTCGCCCGCCGCTGGTTCGGCGCGCCCGTGCACGACATCTACTGCGGCATGCGCGGGTTCACGCGCGACCTATACCAGCGCCTGGATCAGCGCTGCACGGGGATGGAATTCGCCACCGAGATGATCATCAAGGCCAGCCTGGCCCGCGAGAAAATCACCGAGGTGCCCATCACGCTTTATCCCGACGGCCGCCGCGCGCACGCGCCGCATCTCAAGACATTTCGCGACGGCTGGCTGACGATGCGGTTCTTTTTGATGTTCTGTCCGCGCTGGCTTTTCGTCGCCCCCGGCAGCGCGCTGATCCTCCTGGGATTGATCGGCTACGCCCTGGCGCTGCCCGGCTTCCGCATCGGGCGGGCCAATTTCGACGCTCACACGCTCCTGTTCTCCACCGTTGCCATTCTTTGCGGATATCAAACCATTCTGTTCGGCATCTTCACCAAGACCTTCGCCATCGGCGAGCGGCTGCTGCGCGATGATCCCGTCTTCGAGCGCTGGGTGAATGCGATCTTTCTGCAGCGCGGCCTGCTCCTGGGCGGTGGATTGATGCTCGCCGGCCTGGCGCTCCTGGGCGCGGCGGTGATTCGTTGGATTCACGTCGACTTCGGCCACCTGGACTATGCGCGGACGATGCGCATCGTCGTCCCCGGCGCCGCCCTCACGGCGGTGGGATTCCAGACCATCCTGGCCAACTTCTTCATCGACATCCTTCGCTTGAAGCGGCACTGACCGCCCGGCCGCATGGAAATCGCTAAAATGGCCGCAGTCCCCGGAATTCGCCGTCGATGAAAATCACCGTTTATGTCCCGTGTCATAACAATGAAGCCACCGTCGGCGAGACGCTGGCGTCGTTGCGCCAGCAGGAGCGGCCAGCCGATCAATTCCTGTTCATCAACGATCGCTGCACCGACAAAAGCCCGGACATCGCCCGCCAGCACAATTTCCAGGTGCTCCAGCTGGTCGGCAGCCAGGGACTTGCCGCGGGACGAAACTGCGCCCTGGCCCGTGCCCGGGGCGACGTGATCCTCGGCATCGATGCCGATGTCGTCGTCGCTGAGAATTATCTGCGCGAGCTGGAGAATCGCTTCGCGGCGATGCCCGATATCGCGGCGATCGGCGGCCGGATGGACGAGCACTTCACCGATGCACCCGCCGACCTGTGGCGCGCCGTGCACATGCCGCAGCATCACGGCCTCGACGAGATGCGCGATCCACGGATTCTCTTTGGCGCGACGACGGCCTGCCGCGTCGCCGTCGCCCGCGCGGTGGGGGGGTGGAACGAGCGATTTGTCTCGCACTTCGAGGATGTCGACTTCAGCGGCAGGATCAAGGCCGCCGGCCATCACCTGCTTTACGCCCCGGACTGCCAGGCCTGGCATCTCCGCCGCGACACCGACGATTCGATCCTGCACGCACATTGGAACTGGAACTATTACGGATACGAGCACACGGTCCGTGACCTTTCGTTCTGGCTGAGCACGCGCCTGCCTTTCATCTGGCAACGCTACCGCACGTTCCGCGCCGAGGACCTGCAGCATCCGACGCTGGCGCCGCTCACGCTGCGCGCGCCCTGGTCGTGGATCATCCGCGATTTATTTATCCTGCGCAAAACCCACCCCGCGGTCGGCCACGTGCCCAAGGTCGTCGAGATCGCCGCCACGGTCCTGAAGCGCTACGGCATGAATCCACAACCCCTGCTTAAACTGGTCAATTGGCTCAACGAACTTTGCACGACGCTGGAGGACACCAGCCCGCCATCGGCGACGCTTCACCCGGAGGTCGCCAATCGCCTCTTAACCATTGCGTTGGAAAGCATCCCGGATGGTAATTATTGGGGGAATATGAATCGGTGATGCCGCCCGGCATCCATTCGAAATCCTTGACACCCCGGGCCGCCAGCGAAATCCCCATCGGGAAATTCCACAACCTACGCGCGGTGCCGCTGCGCTGATCGCGGGAATCTGCCCACCGCTGCGATTCTTTTTTATTGACCCGCCCGGCCCCGCGCGAAATAATGCCCGCAGTTCGTTCCGTACCGATATCGCCCCCGGGGGGACTGATCCGCAAAGGAGTCCACCATGCCAACCAACTGGCGAATGAAGGGCGAATACCTCAAAACCTGCAGTTGTGCCCCCGGTTGCCCTTGCGATTTCTGGGCCCCGCCCACCTACGGAAGCTGCGAAGGCTTCAATGCCATGCGCATCCGCCAGGGGCATTTCGATTCCACCTCACTGGATGGTGTGATCTGGGCGATCTCCTACCACTTTCCCGCGGCCCTTCACCTGGGCAACGGAACCGTCCAGCCGTACGTTGACCGCAACGCCAACGACGCCCAGCGCAACGCCATTCTCACCATCCTCAGTGGAAAGGTCGGCTGTCCCTGGTTCGAGGTGATCGCCTCGGTCGTCTCCAAGGTCCTGCCGCCCAAGTTCGTGACGATGCGGATGGAATTCGATCTGAAGAACCGCCGTGGCCGATGCACCGTGCCCGATGAGATCGAGGTGGACGTCGTCCCCATTCTCGACATCAACAACAAGGAGCTCCGCGCCCAGATCCATCTTCCCGAGGGCATGGAATATCTCCAGGCCGAGGTGGCTGCGGCCAAAACGCTCAAATCGACCGGCCCCATCCCGTTCAACCGCTCCGGCACGCACAGCACGTTCTCCGAAGTGGAATACACGCCCACCGGCCTCAAACACTGAACGATGACTGTCGCCGCGCCAACTGCGTCTTCCCTCATCCCCGGCCGCGCCTGGGGGATTTACGTCACCGCCGCCGCCGTCTTCATCGCCACGGTGGCCTACACAGTCTACGGTTGTAGAACGATGTCCGGCGGCATGGCGATGCCCGGTGGTTGGGTGATGTCGATGATGTGGATGCCCATGCCCGGCCAGTCCCTGCTCGCCGCCGCCGCCATGTTCATCGCCATGTGGACCGCCATGATGATCGCCATGATGCTTCCCTCCGCGATGCCGCTGATCCTGCTGTATCGCCGCGCCATCGCTTTCCGCGGTGAAAGCTATCCCGGCCTGCGCAGCGGGATCATGATGGGTGGATACTTTTGCGTCTGGGCGCTCTTCGGCGTCGTCACCTTCGCCGTCGGCGCCGCGCTGGCGCGGCTGGAGATGTCCTCGCCCGCCTTCAGCCGCGCCGTCCCCGCCATCGCCGCAACCACGCTGATCATCTGCGGCATCTACCAGTGGACACCGTGGAAAGCCTCGTGCCTCCAACACTGCCAGGATCCAATGTCCCTTGTCGCCGCTCACCTGCACGGCGGCTGGCGCGGCTCGCTGAGGCTCGGCCTGCACCACGGCGCCACCTGCGCCATCTGCTGCTGGTCGCTGATGGTGATCCAGATCATCCTGGGCATGATGAATCTGATCGTCATGGCCGCCATCGCCCTGGTGATCGCGATCGAAAAGCTCACCTCGCGCGGCGCGACCATCCCCCGATTCGTCGGCGCCCTCGCCGCTGCCGCCGGCGTCGCATTCCTCCTGCACGTTTGGCGATTTGTTTAGCCGGCGAGCATGCTCGCCGTTCCCCCACTCACCGAATTCCCCCGTTGACGAATTTTCAACCATAACGTTACCCTCGCCATGGATGCCCCCGTTATGGCAAGCAGGCAAAGCACCTCTTCGACAGATGCACCGCCTCGTCGCAAAAAACGCCGGCTCTGGCTGCGCATCCCCCTGGGCATCCTTATCGCGCTCGCCGTCCTGATCATCGCCGCGCGGCCGGCGCTGCCCGGTGTCGTCCGTTGGTATGTCAATCGAATCCTCACCCACAACCTCCAATACGAAGGCCGCATCGGTGATGTCACACTCCACCTGTGGCGCGGCGCCTACAGCATCTCCGACATCCGCCTTTTGCAGCGCACCGGCAACGTCCCCGTCCCACTCTTCTACGCCAAGCGCCTCGAGCTGGCGATCCAGTGGAATGCCGTCCTGCATCACAAAATCGTCGGGCAGGTGATCTTCCAGGAGCCGCAGGTCAATTTCGTCGCCCCCTCCGACCAATCCGAAGGCCAGACCGGCGGTGGCATCGCCTGGCTGCAAACACTCCAGGACCTGTTCCCTTTCAAGATCAATCGCACCGAAATCCACAACGGCGCGATCCATTTCCGCAGTTACGTCAAGGCCAAGCCCGTCGATGTCTACCTAAGCAACCTCGAAGCCAGCGTTGAGAACCTCACCAATATCCAGAGCCAGACGACTCCGCTCCTGGCCACCGTCGATGCCAAGGGAATGGCCATGGACCAGGCCCATTTCGAATTCCATATGAAGCTGAACCCATTCTCATACCTTCCCACTTTCCAGATGGCCGTCCGCCTGCTCGGCCTGGACGTCTCCACGCTGAACGATCTGTCCCTGACTTACGGCAAGTTCACGTTCAAGGGCGGGTTTCTCGACCTGGTCCTCGAGGCCCAGGCCAACGCGGGGCAGTTGCAGGGATACGTCAAGCCCCTGTTCCGCAATCTACAGATGTTCCACCTCTTCGAGGATGTGAAGTATGACGCCGACCCGTTGCAATTCTTCTGGCAGGCGATCCTTGGCGTCACCACCTGGGTGCTCAAGAACTCGCCGCGCGATCAATTCGGAACCAACATCCCCTTCACCGGCGACATGACCCAGCCGAACATGAACATCCTGGCCGCCGTCGGCAACGTCCTGCGCAACGCCTTCATCCGCGCCTATCTCCCGCGTTTCGACGGCGGCAATCAGACCTTCGATGGCATGCAATTCGAAGCGCCCACCATCACCAGTCCAACTTCTATCGGAGAAGAACAATGACCCGATCCTCCACCTCTGCCCGCGCCGCCTGTCATTCTTCGTTTAGCCGCCGTGCTTGCACGGCGCGTCCCACAACGCTCCTATTATCGTTCGCCCTCGCACTCTCCCTCGCCGTCTACATCCCCGGCTGCGGCGGCGGTGACACCCAGCAGCAGAACAAGGATTACTTCACCTCCGGCAGCAAGGAAGCCGACCAACGCGCCCAGCAACGCATGGCCCAATCCCAGCAGCTCAGCGGGCAAGGCTCCGGCGACACGGCACTGGCTGACGATAAGAAATCCCTCTACGACCGACTCGGCGGCCAGCAGGGCGTCGCCACCCTCGTCGGCGACTGGTGCGACCGCGCCATGGCCGATCCGCGCGTCAACTGGAACCGCAAGGGCGTCACGCAGGGTGGCATGAGCATCCACCGCGACCGCTCCGAGGAATGGAAGCCCAGCCCAGAGGACGTGAAGGTGATGAAGGCCCACATCGCCGAGTTCATCGCCCTCTCCACCGGCGGCCCCAGCATTTACCAGGGCCAGGACATGAAATCCTCCCATCAGGATATGCACATCAGCAACGCCGAATTCGACGCCGCCGTCGGCGATCTCAAGGCCAGCCTGGACAAAATGCAGATCGCCAACAAGGAGCAGAAGGAATTACTGGCGATCATCGAAACGACACGAGCGCAGATCGTGACGGAGCAATAACCGTCTCCATGATCCACTCTCACGTTTAGCCGCGTCGCTTGACTTCGGCGAGCTCAGTCGAGGCGCGACGCGCGTCCCACGGCCCGCCCATGAGACGCGCGCCCCAACCGTGGTTCGCGTCCCACCGAACTGATATCATCCGCGCGTGACATTCCATGTAAGTCCCGATTCACACCAAGGAGCGTTCCATGTTTGCCCTGACTAAATCCAATCTCGCTGCTGCGATGCGAAAGCCGTTCATCCTGGCGATCCCTCTCGCCCTGGGCATCTTCGCCGCTGTCTTGATGGCCGATGAGAACACCCCCAACCCGCTCGCCAACCAGAACGCCGGCGGATCAAGTCTCACCGTCGAGCAGCTCGGCGCCGCCCTGGACAGCTACGGCAAAAACACTTCCACCAACAACGGCCACACCGATTTTAGCCTGACCATCCCGCGCGGAAAATGGAACCTCAACCTGATCATCAGCATTTCCCCCAACGGCAAGATGATCTGGATGACCAACAACCTGACCGCCATTCCCGACAAGCCCTCGGCCGACGGACTGGCCAACGTCCTGAAAAAGAACACCGACATCGGCCCCGCCTTCTTCTCCATCGCCGACGGCAGCCTTCGTCTCTCCTGGCCCGTCGCCAACTACAATCTGACGGCCGCCGCAGTCCACGACCAGGTGGAGGCGATGGTGTCAACGATTCTGGACACCGCCGCGCTATGGAGTCCCGACGCACTGACCGCGAAATAAAACGACCGGTTGAGACAAAGGCGCTTCCATCGGACCGCCCCCGTCTCCACAGGGATTGCTACTTCCGTCGCAATTCAAAACCTTGGGCGGTTTTCAGAATTTTTGACGCAATGATAGGATTTGCGCGTCTCTCAAAACGGGGCGGAGCCAAATTCATTGCCTGTTTGGGAAAGGTTAGGTACAATCCATTTTAGGAGTTGTGATGGCCATTGGATCCTCGATCGAATGGACCGATGCGACATGGAATCCGGTCGCGGGTTGCACGCCGGTCTCTGCCGGATGCAAAAACTGTTATGCCGCTCGAATGGCACTGCGGCTTACGCACATGCCTAACGCCACTGGTCAGAAGTACCGTAATACGGCAATACGCACCCGCGGTGGGCTGCCGGTTTTCACTGGTCAGATCAATTTGAATCGTGAATCGTTAGACCTTCCTCGTTCCTGGCGCCGCCCGCGCGTGATCTTTGTTAACTCGATGAGCGATCTGTTCCACGAGGGCGTGCCGCTTTTCTACGTCAAGGAAATCTTCGATGTAATGTTGTCGTGTCCCCAGCACACATTTCAAATTCTGACGAAGCGACCAAAGCGCGCAGCCGAATTATCGAGCGTGCTGCGGTGGCCGCAAAACGTGTGGATGGGTACGAGTGTTGAAGACGACCGTGTCATTGACCGAGTCGATGAGCTCCGTCGAATTCCGGTACAGATTCGATTCCTGTCCTGTGAGCCTTTGATTGGACCGTTAAACGGACTATCTTTGAGCGGCATTCATTGGGTGATTGTTGGCGGTGAGTCTGGCCCCGGAGCGCGGCCAATGGATGAACGGTGGGTCTTACAGATCAAGCGCCTCTGTGACAAGCGCGCCATTCCGTTCTTTTTCAAACAATGGGGTGGCGTTCAGAAGTATAAGAAGGGCCGGCTCCTTAACGACCGAACATGGGACGATATGCCGGCGTTCGCCGGGACGAGATGAGGGAATGGGGAGTAAGTACCGCAAAAACTTCTTTGACAGAAAGAGAGATTGGTCGAAGTATAAAGATGCTGTTTTAGAATATTATCTCGTTCCCTATCTCCAAAAGGTCAAGGAGCTTGGAAAGCCAATCTGCATCGTTGACATGTTTGCCGGTCGCGGAGAATTCAAGACGGGAGAACCGGGCTCGCCTCGTATTATCGCGGTTCGGGCCCAAGAACTCGTGCATCAAGGATTCAAGGTCAAGCTTCGCTGCTACGAAAATTACCAGCCCTTTTACAAGCACCTCGTCACTGTTCTCAAACCGTTCTCCTTCGCTGAAGCTTTACGCAAGGATTGTTTCAGCGACGTTGTCAACATTGCGCAGCTCGCCTCCACACATACTATGCTCTTGTACATCGATCCCTGCGACGTGGTACAGCTCAACCTCGCCAAATTGGGATTGATCTTTGATAAGGTCCGGCAGAATTCTAGCGTTGAAGCGATGATAGTCTTCATGGCACGCGCCTTTATGAGGCAAGCGGCGCTTGCTCGTAGCGTTGAGATGCGTCTTGAGGGGACCGGTGAATTAAGCGACCCCTTGGCGCGGGATGTGGAAGACGATGATAAGGCAATGTGGCTTGAAGTGCTACACGGTGACGAAACGGCCGCGCAGCATGCGCAATCACAGAAGCATCAAGCACTCCTGAGTGACATTGCTGGTGGTGACTACTGGCAAGTAATCGTCCAAGACAGCACGATCTCCTGGGAAGAAAAATGCGCGAGGCTGGTCGATGAATACCGGCAGAGACTGCGAGGTTGGTTCAAGCTGGTGGAGGCGCTGCCGGTACATCCGGATAAATCTCCGGTTCCGAAATACTGGATAGCATTTATGTCACGATATGAGCCGGCGTTTGACCTATTCAACCGAGCCGCTTGTGACGTGATCCGTACGCAACGCCAGAACTTTCAGAATCAGCCGGGTACGTTGTTCGCAGGCATGGAGTCCCAACCGGAAACTGCGCTGCCCCAAACAGTCGATCGTGCAGTCAAACGAGCGGCTCAAGCGCCACCACTGTGCCGGTGGAAAGAGTTGCGGTGGCGTACCTGCGGCAACCGAAACGTCGGCAAGTTTACGGACAGTGAAGTGAATCAAAGCATCAAGCGGCTGTTGAAGAACGATTGGGTTGGTGGCGCCTCCGGTGACAAAGTTGAAGAGGATACGGTGCTCTCACCGACCGCGCAATTAAAATCGTGGATCGACCGTTAAGATTGGCGACGCGCGCGTTGCAGCCCGCTTTTTCGGTGTACCGTGAGTTTGTTAAAAATTGATTGAAAAATCGCTACGGACCGCAAATAAAGTACCCGCTCACCGTTCCCAACGAGTCATCCCACTTCTGAAGGGACTCGCCCTAAATGATTACATGCCAATAGCTTAAATACACAATAAAACTTCAATGCCAGTTCGAACCTAGCGTTTTACAAATCTTAAGAAGGTTCCATTCCGGCCGCGGAAATCGGCTGGCTAATTATTCGGGATCGTCGCGACGGTGGCGGGGGGTTCTTCTTCGGCTTCCTGGCGGGGGGCGCCGATGTTGCGATCGGTGTACGCCTTCGGATCGTAGCTCCACAGCACGCTGGCCATCTGCGGCGGGGGCAGCGGGAGGGCGGGGGAGCCGGGGACTTCCATGTAGGTCAACGCACGCTCCAGGAATCGGCAGGCGCCGGGGGCAGAGACGTCGCCGCCGTAAATCTTCCCGCCGGTTGGATCGTGCACGATGAACGCGATCACCAGCTTCGGGTTCTCATACGGCGCGGCGGCGATGAAGCTGCTGTTGAATCGGGTGGCGCTGTAGCCGTGCGCCTCGGCGATGTGCGCGGTGCCGGTCTTGCCGAAAATGTTCCAGATTCGGCTGCGATGCCCGGCGGCGGTCCCGCGGATCACCACGTCGCACAAAATTCTTCGCGTCTGCGCGGCCGTCGCCGGGTCGATCACCTGCGGCAGTGAATTCAGATCGATCGGCGGCTGGCGCGACAGCACATCGCCATCCGGGTCGACGGTCCCCAGCAGGATTCGCGGCGTCACCAGCCGACCGCCGTTGGCGATCGCGCAAAATGCCCGCGCGATCTGCAGCGGCGTCACCATCAGCTCGTATCCCTGCGAAATCGATTCCGTGCTGAAGTGGTTCCACTTGGAAAGTTGATTGACCTTGCCCGCGTTCTCGCCGGGCAGGTCGATGCCGCTGCGATGGCCGAACCCGAAGCCGGCGACGGCGCGGTGCAGCCGCGTGTTGCCCATGCGCTCGCCCAGCATCGACATGAGGATGTTGCTGGATTTGACCAGCCCATCCCAGGTACACAAGTTGCCGTAATGGTGCACATCGGTGATCGTGCGGCCGTAGGGCGTTTGCCAGGTGATGCCGGGGATGGTCCACATTTCCCAGGGCGTGGTGACGTTCCACATGAATGCGGGGCTGGCGATGAACGGCTTGAAAATTGATCCCGGCTCGAACGGGGCGACCAGCGCGCTGTCGCGGCGAATGTTGGGCGTGGAATCGCTCAGCGTCTGCGGGTTGAAAGTTGGATAATTGGCCAGCGCCAGCACGTCGCCAGTGGATGGGTCCATGACGACGACTTCCCCGCGCGCGGCCTTGGCGGTCTCCACCGTCTGGCGCAGCTCCTGTTCGGCGATCGACTGCAGGTTGGCGTCGACAGTCAGCACCAGGTGCTGCCCATGTTGCGGCGGGCGATAATCATCCTGGTCGATGCCGATCGGTCGGCGGCGCGCGTCCTTGGTCTGCCGCTCGAATCCCGGCCGCCCGGACATGAGCCGGTTATATTTCAATTCCACTCCGTCCAGCCCCGCGCCATCTTTCCCGCATCCACCCAGCAGGTGTGCGGCAATCGAACCCATCGGATAGCACCGCGCACTCTGCTGCACCGTGCCGACGCCGGGCAGATCCAGCGCGGCGATCTGCGCGACGGCCGAATCGTCCAGATTGTCGGCGATCTTCACGAAACGGTCGTTTGCGCGGTCGCCCAGCAATTGCGCGAGCTTAAACGAATCGATCCCCACCACGGTGGCCAGCTTGTCCAGGGCCAGGTCCATATCAACGAGGCTGCGCCCGTCATCCTGGAATCGGTCCTGCATGAATTTGGGATCGACGAACAGGCTGGTGGTTTGAACGGTTCCGGCCAGCAGCAGGCCATTGCGATCGTAAATATTTCCACGGCGGGCGGGGAGCGACAGGCTCTGATGCTGTTGGCGCTGGGCGCGATCGATCGTTTTCTCTCGGCCCAATGTTTGCAGATAGACCACTCGCCCGATCAACACACCGAACAGCCCGACGATGCCGTAGATGACCAGTGAGCAGCGGATGGTCGAAAAGTTGGGCATGGGGAATCTGCCGCGCAGTCCGATAATTCATCGGCCGCCGCGGCTCGCGGGCAACATAAAATGCCTGGATTGGCTTATTTCGCAGTCGGTGTGGCGGCGGTGAGTTTGAGATCCTGCCCCCGGGCCGCCGCCGTCAGGGCGTTGGGCGCGGTGCAGACGGCGATGCTCAATTGCTGGTTCCACAGCTGCGCCTGCGTCGCCTCGATCTGGTTGTGCAAACGGTTGGTTTCGTATTCCAGATGCAGATGCTGCTGGCGAAGCTGCAGCAGCAGCGCTCCGGTTAACACTCCGCAAAGCAAACACAGCATCAGTTTCAGCATTTTTTTCGGCCGGTGTAGATCGATTCCCGATCAATTCGCCGACGCCACCGGCTTACCTGGCAATCGCAGCTTCATGCCTGGAGTGATCACATCATGATCGTCGCCCTGCAGCACATCCATGTTCAGTTGTTTGATAGTGTCGATGGCGGAGGGATCGCCCAGTTGATCGTTGGCGATACGCCAAAGGCTATCCCCTTCCTGCACGGTGTAGGTATTGCTCATCGTCTGCGCCGGTGGGGCGGCAGCGGCGGGCGCGGCGGTGGCGGGGGCCTGTGCGGTCAGCGCCCCAGCAGCCGAATCACTGCGCGCGGGAATGATGTACGTTTGCCCCACGATCACGCGATCCGGGTCCTGCTGCAGCGAGGGATTGGCATCGATGATCGCCTGCCGGTTGGCACGCGTGTTGCCGCCCATCAGCCGCGAGGCCATGCGCGAAACGCTGTCGCCGCTCTGCGCCTTATACTGCCGGGGGCCGCCCGTATCCGCGGCCGCGGAGGGTGCTGCGGGTCGCGATGAGCCATCAACGTTCGATGGCACCAGCGATTCCCCATGCTGGCGAGCCGCCTGGTTCAGGTTGTCGCCCTCAGCCCCGGGCCCATCGGCGCCGGCGACCTGGTCATTCTGATTCGGCACCGCTGGCGGCGTTACCACGCTGCGCTGCGGCGCGATCGGCTGTGCATCGCTTCGATTCGCTGCCGACGGAACCACCGGGCTGGGTGGCTGGGAAAGCTCATCATGTGTCGGCACCGCCTCGGTTGGCGGGGTCTCCTTGGGTGTCACCATGGTGATCGGCGGGTTGGCCGGCCCGGGGGAATTGACCGCCTGCCGCACCGCCGCCGCCGCGCCGCTCAGCGACGCCTGCGGCGGCTCCATCGTCGAACTGAAGTGATCCGACAGCAGAATCCCGATCACGATGATGAACGCCAGTCCCACCAGCAGGCCAATTTTGGTTTCGCGCGTCATGTCGAATCAGTTGCGAGTGGCGAGTTGCGAGTTGCGAGTAAAGGCAATGGCTTTTTACTCGCAACTCGCAACTAGCAACTCGCAACTCCTTTTTGAATTGCCCTGAGTTTGGCCGAGCGGGAACGGGGGTTGCGGGCAATTTCCTGGGGGGTGGGGAACAGGGGCTTTTTCGTGAGCAGCGTCACAACCCCGGACCGCTCCAACATCCCGAACGCCTGCTTGACGGCCCGATCTTCGGTCGACTGGAAGCTGATGACCGCCATCCGTCCCGCGGGCGCCAACATCGCAGGCCCGTGCTGCAGCAGTGCGGCGAGGTTGGGCATCTCACCGTTGACCGCCATGCGAAGCGCCAGGAACGTTCTGGTGGCGGGATCGATCCGCGGCGGGGCTCCTCCTCGACGCGGAACCGCCGAGCGAACCAGCTCGGCAAGTGCTTCCGTATTTTTGATCGGCGAAACCCGCCGCGCTTCGCCAATCTTTCTGGCAATTCGTCGCGCGTAACGCTCCTGCGCCAGTTCGTATAGGACGCGCGCCAGCTGTTCCTCGGGCAGCGAATTCACCAGCTCCACCGCCGATTCCTCGATGCGCGGATCGATCCGCATGTCCAGCGGCATGTCGCGATCGAAGCTCATTCCATATTCGCTGCCCAGCAGTTGATTGGTGCTCACGCCCAGATCGGCCAGAATTCCATCGACGGTGTTGCGGCCGACTTGCCGCAAAACTTCCGGCAATTCCGCGAAATTCGCATGGAACAGGCGCGTGGGGCACGCCGACTTTTTGAGTTGCGCCGCGGCGAATTCCAGATTACGCGGATCCGCATCCAGCCCGATGAGCAGCCCATCCGCGCCGAGCCGCTGAGCAGTCGCCAACGCATGCCCACCCCGCCCCAGCGTGCAATCGACAACGCACTGTCCCCCCCGTGGGTCGAGCAGGCGGATCACCTCCGCCAGCATCACGGGTTCATGGCCGGTGAGGGGGGCTTGCATGTCGCACAGCTTTCAGTGTTGTTCCGCCCCCGACGGCTGCGTCTGCGGAACCACATTCGATCCCGGCATGAAACTCGGCAGCCATCCGCCTGGCTCCAGCGGCAGGCCGCCGTTGGGGGCGGTGATGAAACTGCTGAAATCGCCGCCCAGCTTCACCGCGCAGATGTCGGCCAGCGCCGCTTGCGGGGTGTACAGCGATCCGGGCAGCGTGACCAATTGCCCGGCCAGGTCCTGGTCGGGCGCGGTGACTTCGACCTGGCCGCTGACGCCCTGTTGGCTCGAGGCGTTGATCAAACTGTCGGTGGAGACCAGCAGGACATCCGGCGTGATCAGGATATTCCCGCCGTTCTTGTTCACCGCGTTGGCGACGACGAAGCTGTCGTTGAGGATGACGAACGTCGGATCGATGGTGATATTCCCCCCCGCGCCCTGGGCGCTGGTGGCCAATTCGCTTCTGGTCAGCTCGACATTGGCGCCCGAGACCAGCGTGATGCTGCCGGCATCGGAATGGAATGCCACCGCTGATATTCCCGATCCATTGACAAGCTGGATGTTCCCCGCCGAGGCGATGGAAATATCCCCACCCGGTTGCGCGCCGAATGTTTCGCTGGCGATGCCGGCGAAGTTCATGGTCAGCGATCCGACGTTGGCCTGGATATGTCCGCCGCGGGATTGCGACGATGTCGCCAGAATCAGCGCGGTGTTTTCCATGGTGAGTGCGCCGGTGACGTTCAGGCCGATGCTGCCGGCGTTGCCTGCGGCGACGGCGGCGCTTTCGATGTCCCCGCCATTCATATCCAGCGTTCCCATCGTGATTGAAATGTTGCCGCTCTGACCGGCGTCGGCGCTGCGCGTTGAAACCTCACCGTTGCTGAGCAGCGACATCTGCCCGCCGACCACCGAGATATTTCCGCCGTTGCCGGTTTGCGCCGCATTGCCATCCGCCTCGGCGATCAGGCCGGTGGTGTCGATCGGCACACCGGCGCCGTTAATGACGATCGAGGCGGCGTTGACGCTCATGGTCCCGGCGTTGCCGGGGCCGATGCTGGATGAATCGATCTCCGCGCCAGCGCTGATCTGAATTGAATTGGCATTGACGACGACGCTTCCACCGTTGCCCGCGCCCGCGGTGGACGCGCCGGTGGTGGCGCCGATCGCCGTCAACCCTCCGGACATCGTGATCGGGCCGTTGACGTTTACGGTAACGTTTCCGCCGGCGCCGGTCCCGAACGTATCCGCGCTGATGATCGATGGATTAGTCATCTCCAGGGAGTTGGCGGTGACGTTGATGTTTCCGCTGGCCCCGCTGCCGGAGGTGTCGGCGCCGATGTCCCCGCCGCCGATGACCTGCAGATCGCCGGCGGTGATGGTGATGTCACCACCTTTGCCGGCGCCGGAAGTTTTGGAGGCGATCTCCGCCTGCTCTTCCACCCCGTCACCGTTGAGGACGAGTGCCCCGCCGACGTTGATGTTGATGTTGCCGCCGTTGCCCGCGGCGAACGTCGATGCCAGGATCACCGAATTGCCCAGCACCGCCAGTGAGCCGGCCGACAGCGTGATGTTGCCGCCCGCGCCACCGGAAAGGGGCGAGGCGGAGATGCTGGTTTCTTCCGCCGTATCGCTTTGCAACTCCGCAAGTCCGCTGACCGTCACGTTCACATTGCCGCTGCTGCCGCTGCCCAGCGTGTTAGAGGCGATGAAGCTTCCATTGGTCATGAGGAGCGATGCGGCGTTGACGGTGATGTCGCCGCCCGCCCCGGTGGTCTGGGTGGACGCGCTGATGGCCGAGCCGTCGAGGATCGACATGGCGCCGGCGGTGATGGAAATCGTGCCGGCATTTCCACCGCCGGCGCCGCTCAGGTTGGAATTGGTCACGATGCCGGTGGATGCCCCGCTGTTACCAGGATCGATCAGCAGCGGACCGGAAACGTTGACGGCGACATTTCCCGCGTTCCCATTTCCTTCCGTGGAAGCGGTGATGCCTCCGCCATCGGTCATCGACAATGATCCGGCCGTCAGCGAGACATTCCCCGCCGCGCCGCCGCCGCTGCTGCTCACATCGGATTCGGTCGAAATGACGGCAAAATCGCTGGCCCCGCCGGCAAGCGTGGCGGCGCCGCCGACGGTGAGATTGATCGTGCCCGCGTTGCCGCTGCCAAACGTGTTGGCAAAAAGGTTCCCGTCATTGAGGAGGCTCAGCGCGCCGGTGGTGGTGATCCTGATATTTCCGGCCGCGCCGCTGCCGCCGGTGGCGACGTCGATGCTCGCACCGTTTTGAACTTCCAGCGTGCCGGCGTTCACGGTGATCAGACCTCCCGGTCCCGCGCCGGCGGAAGTGGATTCGGACTCGGCGGTCAGGCCGCTGGCCGCGAGGTTGACGGCGCCCCCGTCGAAATCCGCATCGCCGGCGATGTTCAGCGTGATATTCCCCGACCTGCCCGTCCCAACGCTGGAGGCGTCGATGGATGCGCCGTTAAGGATCGCAATCGAGCCGGCGGAAATATTGATCGCTCCCGCGTTGCCTGCGCCTGCTGAGCTGGACAGCGAGCTGGTGGCGATCCCCGTGGGCAGGCCGGTGGTCCCGGCATCCAGCGTGAGCGCCCCGCCGAGGGCCAGGCTGATGGCGCCGGCGGCGCCGCTGCCCCCGCTTTGCGCGATCACCACCGCGCCGTTGGTGATCTCCATTGTCTGTGCATCGATGCCGATCGAGCCGGCGATTCCATTGGTGAGCGAGCCGCTGGCGTTGATCGCGGCGCCATCGCCATCCAGTTGGAAATCACCCGAGAGCGTGATCGAACCGTTTCCGCCCGTGCCCGCGCCGGCGCTGCCGCAGCGGATGGTCGCGCCGTTGGTGAGGGCAAGGGAAGCGGCTTCGATATCGACATCTCCGGCGCGTCCCGCGCCCGTGGCTGTGGAAAGCGTGGTGGTGCGGATCGTTTCGCCGTTGGTATCGGCTCCGGAAAACGAAATATCCTCCCCACCGATGAAAATCTTGCCGGCGTTGCCGAAGGAGGACGTGACGGTCAACAGGCTGCTGTCGGTGGCGGTGAGGTTTCCAGCCAGCGTGACGTTGATGCCCGTTCCGTTGGTCGAGCCGGTGGTCTGGGCGGTGAGGGTGGAGCTGGTCATGGAAAGCGAATTGCCGTTGATGAAAATCGCACCGCCGCCGGCGCTATCGGTGGTGACGGTGGAGCTGGTCATCTGGATCGCGCCCTGCGTGGCCACGGCGGAAAGTTGCGGCGGGGCTGTGAGCGAGGGGAGGAAAACAGTCCCCGGCGAAGCCACCGATACGACCGATACCGCCCCACCAGCCGCCATCAGCTTGGCCGAGCCCAGCGTCACCGCGCCGCCGGCGACGGTCAGCGCCTGCCCGGCGTTGGCGGCCAGCGTTCCGTTGACGCTGATCGGCGCGGGCGTGGCCGCCAGAAACCCGAACGCCGCCGGCGCCGCGGTGCTCAGCACGGCATCGCTGGCACTGGGCGTCGCCGTGAATTTAGTTCCGTCAATGAATTTGATTGAATCCGCCGTCGTCACCGCGAAGGAGCCGGAGACATTGAGCGCGGCGTTGGGTCCGAACACGACGCCGGAGGAATCAACCAGAAAAAAATTGGCGCCGCTGATGGTGCTTTGGATAGTTCCGTCGATGTTCGCGGCCCCGCCGGTCACCCGCGCAAAAACATTGTGGATCGACGAAGCGCCCGTGAACGACGCCGTCTGCCCGCTATCGAGGTTGAGCGTTGTGAAACTATGGAAAAGGTTGGTGCCGACAGTTTTGCCCAGCGATTGCGGGATGGTGAAAATATTGGTCGATGGTGAGATCGTCTGCGCCGGTCCAAGGCTGCCATCGGTGATCACGCTGCCGGCGCGGGTTGACGAACAAAACGCCACGAACAAATGGATGATGATGGACCAAATCGCTGCGCGCATGGGTTTCTCTCTCAAAACGCAAACACCGTCAGTGAAAAATGGATGCCCATGTCCTGCAAGTCGGTGGTGGGGTTGTCAAATTTCTTGAACGCGTAGCCGTAGTATATCTGAAAGTTGATCTTGTCGGTGGGGGTAAATACCAGGCCCACGCCGATGCTGCTCAGCAGCTGCGGGCTGGAATCCTTCACATTCCACCCATAGCCGGCATCGACGAATGGCCGGACATCCAGCCAGTCGGCGCCGGAATACTGGACCAGCGGAATATGCAGCTCGGCCTGCAGGTCCAGGCCGTTGTCGCGGACGATCTGGTTTTCGCGATAGCCGCGCACGGTCTGGATGCCGCCCAGGCCAAACTGCTCGGGCGCCAGCAATGGCTCGGCGGAAAGCTGGGCGTTGAAACGGAGCACGCCCTTGGTTCCGTAAAATGATGAATCGACCGGCCCCAGGGGCAGGGCATGCACGTATTGCGCCTGGCCCAGCCAGTCGAAAAATCGCGTGTCCGGCAGGCCGCCGCCGTTGACCGTCGCATCGGGAAACTCCAGCCCGATGCCAAACGTCGACCGCAGCGCCAGCGCATCGCTGGCGCCGACGTTGGTGTAATCCGCGCCCACGCGCAGCGCAAACACGTTGCTCGTGCCATTGTCCGCGCCGGGGCTGAAGGAAAACGGCTGGCCCATCACGTACGTCGTGTTCTCGTCGCTGGCGGCGCCCGCGAAAATCGCCAGTTGCTGCGTCGGCGTGTGCAGGATCGGCTGGCGGATGGTGAAGCTCAGCTCATCGGTCTGGCTGGTGATGTCGGCGGCATCGAACGGTGGCTCGACGACCAGGTCGCTGCTGCGCGTGTAATCGACCAGGAACGTCGTGTCGATCGACGTGAACGGGAACGAATAATCCACGCTCAGATCGTTGTCCTTCGCGAATCGCATGTCGTCGATCGAGCCGTCCAGCACACCGTAGCGCAGGCTCAGCGCATCGCCGCTGCCGGTCAGGTCGGTGTCGCTGGCCAGGATGTCGGTGCGATACGCGCCGACCGCCGGCGAGCGCGGGTTGCTGAACGCGGCGCCCAGGTGGAACGGATTGCGCTCCGTGATAAAAATGTTCAGGATGCTTTCGCCCGGCTCGTCACCCGGCTTGAGGATGCCGTTGACCGCCTGGATGTTCGGATCCTGGCGCAGCAGCTCCAATCGCTCTTTCAGCTTCGTGATATTCAGCGGCGGTCCGGCGGCCAGGTAAACGCGATCGGCAAGGTAGCTGTTACGCAGCAGGTGCAGTCCCTGATCCGCCGATCCGCTGGGAATCGGCGGCGGGGCGGCTTCGTTGGGATGAGCGCCTGCGCCGACCTGGTTGTTGGCCGGCGGCGGTGGAGTCGGAGGCGGCGCAGTCGCCTGCAGCTCCGCGGCTGACGGTGGCCGCCGACGCATCACACGGACCGCCGTTAGCTTCCCCTCCACAATCTTGTACGTCACGATCCCGTCGGCGATCTGCTGATCGGGGAGCACCGCGCCGGAATTGATGTAGCCGGCATTGATATAAAGCTGCGTCAGGGCGGTGCGGATCGCCTGCAGGTCCTCGATGCTGAGCATGTGATCGGGCCGGCGATCGAGGATCGGCCGGGCCGCGGCCGTCAGTTGCTGATCGGTGAAAACAGTGTTTCCCTCGAAGCGAAGCTGGTGGATTTCCACGGAGCTGACTTCGCTGAGTTGTCCGGAGGGTGATGTGGATGCGATGGGCGGCAGGACCGGCCGACTGGTCGCCTGCGCCCGGCAAGGTTCCGCCACCGCGACCAGCAACAAAAGTAGCGCCCACGCTTGCCGCCAACTTCCCATTCGCGGCCAGTATCGCCGCCACGGCAAATCGGGCAAGCCCATCCTTGTTCACATTTAGCCGCGGTGCTTGCACCGCGCGTCCAACCGTTGGACAATTTTGCTGTGATCCTGGGCTTTCACTCGATCTTTTCCACTTATGGATTTTGGTTACCGAACGAGCCGCGCGGATCATGGTCGGATTTCGTCGCGTCGTGGGAACTGTTTCGATTGGGCGGAGCCACCAAGGTGGATACGCGCCGTTCCCTGGCGGCGCGACCGTACAATCGTGGCTTGAAATACCGCATCGAGTCGAAGCTGATTCATCGGCCAATCACGCTCACTGGCGAGCAGGCGCGGATTGTCGGCGTGTCGACCAAATCGCTACCCTATTGCATCCTGGCGGTGGCCAATTTACCCGATCATGTCCATCTGGTGATCGGGCGCGCCGGCCGTGATATTCGCCGGATCGTTGGTCACATCAAATCGGAGGCCACTCGCCAATTGCGCGCGGCCGGATATTTCCAGGAACGCAGTCCATGGTCCGATCATGGTTGGAATGTTTATCTCGATTGCGACGCGGATGTGTCCCGGGCGATTGAGTATGTCGAGAACAATCCATTACGAGCGGGGCTGGCGCGGCAGCGGTGGCGGTGTGTTGTGCCGTATCAACCGGACGCGCGGTGCAAGCACCGCGGCTAAATGGATCCTCGGCACCACATTTAGCCGCGTGCTCGCACCGCGCGTCCAGCTATTTCCCCTGGGCGGCGTCGGCGTCGAACGCGGCCACCTGCGGCAGGTTCACCTGGTCGCACAACTGGGCGCGCAATGTACGCACGGCCGGATCGGTGGGCGACGCGTCGATCTGGTCGGAAACCGCCGACAGCGCGTCGTACCAGATGCCGCTCTTGGCGTATTCCACGGCGCGATCCACCGTGCTGCCCAGCGTGAGCATCTTCTCGACCAGCGGTTCGGGCGGATCGATCCGGCGGATGACGGCGCTGCGCGTCACGTCATTCATACGATGCGCGTCATCGGGGATCAGCGCCACCACCCATTGATATTCCTGCCCAGCCGTCAGCTTGCACGCCGTCGTCGACAAATCCACGCGCTGGATGCCCGACTTGGATGCATCCAATGGAATCTCCACCAGTGGCTGGGGATTCTTATCCTGCAGCACCGTCAATTCCATCTTGACGTTGCCGGCGGGGCGATCCATGAACCAGAATAGCGACGGCTGTTCCTGCGTGGTCAGGCCGGTGTGTTCCGGCGAAAGCAGATATATCGACGGCCACTGATCCGCGGCGCCGCGCACTGGTCCATCGACGCGCGTCATCGGCCCGGCCTGGATGGGCGGCTGGTACAAAATCCGAGGCATCTGCCCGCTTGCCCGCGCGGACATGGACGGCTGCGTCGCCGGCCCGGCGGCCAGGCATCCCAGGGCAAGCATGCACGCGAAAATCGGCTTGGTCATAGGACTCCTTCCAACATGGTTACCGCCCGCCACCCCCGATCCTGCGCGCCTTTTACAGCCAATTTCCGATAATTAATTCCGGCGACCAGTAAAACGCGTGGCGGTATCGGGGGTCTTCCATCAATTGCAACTGCGCCAACTGCAGCGCCCGGGCCTTGGACATCGTCGAATCGTTTTCCAATCGCGAATAGAAACTGGATATCAGCATGGTCTGCGCCTGATCGTCGACAGGCCAGAGCGTGGCCATCGCGCTGCGCGCGCCCGCCTTGATCGCCACTCCCGCCAGGCCCAGGGCGGCGCGGTCGTCACCGGCGGCGGTCTCGCAGGCGCTGAGCGTCAGCAATTCAATCGGCCGAAGCTGCCCGTGCGACGGCAACGCGGTCGGCGCAATCAGCTTCTGCAGATCATCCAGCGACAGCTTGCCGTTGTAGGTCAGCAGGTACGTATCGTCCAGGTTCCCGCTGAAGTGGGCGTGCGTCGCCAGGTGAATCACCGAAAACGGCTGTGAGCTGATGTCCTGGCGCAGGTTGGCGGCATCGAAGTCGCCGTTCATGAGCGTCTGCGCGCCGAATATCTTCTGCAGGTCCGCCACCTCCTGCGGCACAAAGTTCAGGGCCGGATATCCCTGTACGGATTCCGCCAGCCCGCCCGCCAGCACTTGGATCTTCTCGCGGGGGATCGGCTTGGGATCCATCAGCGTCAGCCCCGGCGTTACGGCGACGGCATATTTGGCAATCAGGAACTCGCTGCCGTCGTACAGCGCGCTCATGGGCACCGCCAGCAGCGCGCCGTCGGGAACGAACACCAGCGTGTTGATATGATCCGCCTGCAATTGCCCCGACATCGGACGAATCAACCAGTCGTACAGTTTGGCGGCATCGATCAGATAACGATACGTCGTTCGATCTTCCAGCCGGGCGCGAAACTGGTGGACTTCGTCGTTCAGTTCCGACGCGGTGATCGGCAGCTTGTAACGGGTGATATCCTGACCGATCTGCACCAGCACTTCCACGCGGTCGGGCAGCGGAATGAAATAAACGACGGCGGTGCGGTCGGAGACGGCGCCGATCTGCTTGATCCGGGCGCGGGCGGCGACGACGCAATCATCCTTGAAATAATCCTCCAGCTCGGATGACTTGAGCAGCTCCACAGTCCGCCGCGCCTCCAGCAGTGAATCCTTCCGTTGCTCCGGCGGCAGCGTATCGGTCTGCCGCAGGATCAGATCCGCCAGCTCGAACAGCAGCGGGCCGACCGATTGGCGATAGGTCAACCCACCGGCGGCGTTGCCGTACCCCAGTGCCAGATCGCCGCGGATCGGTGTCAGCGTAGCGACGGCGTTTCGGCACGCTAGGATCGCCGAGTTGAGGTCGCCCTGCGCCGCCAGGATGCGCCCGGCCTGCCACTCCCAGCGATACATCGGCTGCGCTCGCGGCGACGGCGCGGCGAATTCCGCCTGCCGCGTCAGCGACAGCGCGTCGCCATATTGCTTGTCGATCTCATACAGGTGCCCCAATTCGCCCAGGGCGTAGGAGACCAGTTGCGCATCGCCGATCTGCTCGGCCGTGTGCCGCGCGGAATTCAACGCGCCCAGCGCCTGCTCCATCAGCACGACGCGATCGGCCCAGTTGCGTGCGGCATTGGCCAGGTCCTCGGCGGTCAGCGCGGTGGTCAGCAGATCGAACCCCTTCTCGCGGCTGTCGTCCAGTTGCGACGCGGCGGCGATCGCGCGGGCGAGCAGGTCCGCGGCATCCGAAGCCCCGCCCGCCCGCGCCGCCACGGCGGCGTTGACTGCAATTCGCGCCGCCAGCTCCGATTCGCGGCTCTGCTGCGCCAGCAAAAACGCCGAGACGTAGTCCTGCGACGCCAGTGAATATTCCGCATTCGCCAGATGCAGATTGCCCTGGTTATTCAGGACATCCGCCTGCAGGTCGGCGCGGCCGCTGGAATCGGCCAGCGCTTTGGCCTGCTGGAGCGATTGTTCAGCCGCATCGAGTTGGCGCAGACAGGTTTGTGCGCTGCCCAGCGCGCTCAGCGCCGCGGCCTGGGCCGGTCCCTGCGCCAATCGCGCGGCGGCTTGTAATTGCCTGGCCGCATCCGCGAAATTACCCAGCGCCTCCTGCGCATTCCCCAAGTCGATCAGCGCGGCAATCTGGCCGGGAACTTGCCGGGCCGACGCATATTTTTCCGCGGCCGATCTGAAGGAATTGGCGGCATCCACCAACTGCCCGCGCCGCAGCGCTTCGCGTCCCTGCGCTTGCAGCGAGGCCGGATCATCCGCTTCGCCGCCGTGGGCGCGCGGCGCGCCGACCGCCAGAAACAATACTGCGAACCAGGGAATTAACTTTCGAATCATGTTGCCACGCCATTATACAAAAATTGAATGCTAACGGCTCTGCGTAAGCGTTCGCACGCACAGCTGCAGATACGGATCGCTGGCTGATTCCTGCTGCGCCGACTGGAATGCCGTCAGGGTGTTGCCGGGATTTCCCGCTCTCCACCAACATTGCCCGCGCAGCAGGGGGGGATCGCGATCGCCCAGGCACGCGATCGCCCAATCATTGGCGCCCTGCAGCGCGTACCACTGTGCCAATCCCGCGGGGCCCGCTTCGTTCAGATTTGATAACTGCGCCGCGCGCCGGCCGGGATAGGAAAAATCCCACCATGTCAACGAACGATCGGCGGCGGCGAACGCCAGGGATTGGCCATCCGCGCCGAAGCACAGGCTGACAATCCCTCCCGCGGCGGCGGGAATGCTGCGTAGCTGGGTTGCGCCGGACACGTCCCAGAAACGCACGGTGAGGTCATCCGATCCGGACACCAGCGTCTGGCCATCGGGCGAAAACGCCAGTGTGCGCACCGGGCGGGTGTGTCCCTTCAGCGTGGCAATGCACTGGCCGCCGGGGATGCGCCACAGGCGGATGGTGAAATCGTCCCGGCTGTCGATGAGTGAATTTCCCGCGCCGGTGGCGGCGATGCTGCCATCGGGCGAGATGGCGACGGCGTTGATCCCATCCTCGTGCCCGCTCAGCGTGGATAAATGCGCGCCGGTGGTGAGGTCCCACAGATGCCCGTCTTTGTCCCGCCCACCGGCCAGCAGCCAGTGCCCATCCGCCGAAACCGCCAGCGCCGCGATGTCGGCGCCTCGAGCATCAAACTGGCGCAGTTGCCGGCCCGAGGACGTTTCCCACAGCGTGACTTTTGCATCCCTGCCCGCGGTGACGATGGCGCTGCCATCCGGCAGAAACAGCAGCGTCGATGGCCCGGCCAGCTTTCCCACCGGGAACGAGCGCAATTCGTGCCCGTCGACAAAATCGATCAGCCGAAGCGTGCCATCGTGAACGATGGCCAGCGTCGTGCCGGTTGGCGAGGCGGCGACGGCCTCGCACGCGCCGGCCAGCGGCGCATCGTCCAGGCGCTGGCCGGTCGCCGCATCCCACAGCAGCGGTCCGGCGGGGCTGCGCGCCAAAACGATCCGCGCGCTCTGCAGCAGCGCGACCGAATCCACCACCGAGGGCGGCCGATGCATCGTTGTCACACCCGGTTCCAGCCGCGTGTTCCACAAGGCCAGCCGATCGGCGCCGAACAGCAGCGCGATGTTCCGGCCTGGGCAAAACGCGCCGCCGGCAACACCGGGCGCGGTGCGAATCCAACGCGCCAGTTCCTGGCCACTGGCGGCATTCCATCGTCGGATCGTTCCATCTTCCCCCGCGGATAGAAAAGTTTTGCCATCCGTTTCAAACGCGACCTCGCAAACTCTACCGGCGTGGCCACTGGAGGAATGCAACGGCTGGCCCGATGGGATCTGGACGGTGAACAGATCGCCCGCGCGCGTTCCAACGGCGGCGGCTGAGCCGTCGGCGGAAAAGGCGATGGCGGTGATGCTGTCATCGCGCAGCGGCCCGGGAAGTTTGGCGATCGCGTCGCCGCTGTTCGCATTCCACAATTGCAGCGCGGCCCCGGCGGTCAGCAGCTGCGTCCCATCCTGCGACAGCGCTTCCTTGTCCACGCGGCCGTCGGTGGTCGCGACGTGCAGCGGCCTGGCGGTGTCCAGGTCCCAGAGCGTCAGCGTATCGTTTCGTCGCCGGCCCAGTGTTTGCGCCGTCTCGCCGCTGATGGTGAAAGCGTGGTGACCGTCAGCGGAAAGGACGGCGCGCGTGATCCATCCATCCCTGCCGTCGATCGCCGCCAGTTTCTGCCGCGTGGCCAGGTTCCAGTGAATGATCGTTCCATCACGACCGGTGGAAATGGCCGTGTTGCCGTCACGGGCGACGGCAACGCTGGTGATCGCGCTGGTATGGCGCGCGGGGAGAACAGAAATCTGTCCGTTGAGCAGATCCACCAACCGCACCGATCCATCCGCGCCACCGCAAATCGCCGTGCGGCCATCGGGGCAGATGGCGACATCGACCGAATGTGATTCAAGTCCGCTGATTTCGTTCAGCGGCGACGGTGAGGCGCGCTCGGCGCCCCACAGGCCAAGGTCGGCCCAGAACGTCGGCTGGCCCGCCTGGTGCAGCGTGTCGGATGCTTCCTGGTAGCGTTGCTTGGCCTGGTCCCATTGCCCGACGAATCCCAGCACGTCGCCTTGGGAAACCAGGCTCTGGGCGAGGCGCACCTGCGCATCGCGGCGCAGGACAATCTGCGCATTGCGCGACTTCGTGATCAGGATGAACGCGGTGATGACCGCGCAGACGACAATCGCCGCCGCCAGCGTCGTCGTACCGACCAGCGCGCGATGCTGGCGCACCCAACGGCCGATGGTCTCACCGATCCCCGGCGAGCGGATCGGCAGCGGCTTATGATCCAGCCACAGGCCCAGATATTCGGCCAGCAGGGCGGCGGTGGGAATGCGATCGGTGGCGCGGCGCTCGGTGGCGCGTGCGACGATGGCGTCCAGGTCGGCGTCGAAAGCCGCATCGATTGTGCGCAGGCGCGGCACGTCCTGGTCGTGGACCATGGCCGCCAGTTGCCGCTCATCCTCCGCCTGGCTGAACAGCCGCTTGCGCGTCAGCAGTTCCCACAGGACGACGGCCAGCCCGCGCACGTCGGCGGCGGGGCCGACCCGCAGCGTGGCGGCGGCCAGCTGCTCGGGGGCGGCGTAACGCAGCGTCCCCAGCAGCCCACCGCCCTGCAGGCTGCTTTCGCGCGACACGCTCTGGCTCTTGGCCAGGCCGAAATCCATCAGCACGATGCGCGATCCATCGGGCGTGAGCATCAGGTTCGCCGGCTTGACGTCGCGATGAATGACTTTCTGATCGTGCACGGTCTGCAACGCCTCGGCGGCATCGCGGATCAGCGCGACGATCTTCCGCGTGTAGGCGTTGAAATCCCCATCCAGGCGAATCGGCGAGGGCGGCGCCGGATCAGTCTGTCCCGGCGGACATTTGACACGGCTGGCGCTGACAACCGCATGGGCGGCACTGTGCCCGCCCAATCCCGCGGCAGAGTGGGGGTCGTGGCCGATGCCCGACAGCTCGCGCCACACCTGCTCCAGATCGCAGCCGGGAACGTATTCCATCGTGTAAAAAAGCTGGCCATCTGGCATCGTGCCGCTGGCCAGGATCTTGACGATGTTGGGATGATCGCAGCGCGCCAGCCAGCGCATCTCGCGGCTGAAGCGCGTGAGGGCGGCGTCGTTGCCGGCCAAGTCGGCCGGAAGCATCTTCAGCGCCACCGTGCGCCCCAGCGAATTTTGCCGGGCGAGATAGACGATGCCCATTCCTCCGCGGCCGATTTCGCGGAGGATTTCATAATCGCCCAGGATTCGCCGCGATGCGCCGCCGGCCTCGAACAGTGCCTCGACGGGCGGGGCTTGATCCTGATCCGCTGTGGCCAGATTTTCCAATTGCTCGGGCGTGACGGCGGCGCCGACGATGCGCTGCAGCAGCGACGCCATGGCGGGCGCCATCGATGGATCGCGCTCGGTGCGGCCGGTGGTGTACGACAGATATTCAACATGCTTGCCAGTGCGCTCGCGGTTGAGGAAAAGCAATTCATCGGCGACGTCGCTCTCGCGGTAGCCCAGCAGCGGATCAAGCCGCAGCGGCAGCTTCCACCCCGGCCAGATAACGGCGACGGTGTTGGGCGCCAGGGCATCGGCCTCTTCCCGTGGGAGCAGCAGCGGCGCCAGGCGCTCGCCCTGTAGGCCGGTCAGCTCGCGCATGGAGACTTCCACCGTGCGATCGTCGAGCGCGCGGAGCTGCGTGAGACAGACCAGGCGCGATGCGCCCGGACCGATCGGATCGAACACGCCCTCTTCCAGCAATTCATCGACCGCGGGAAAAAGTTGCGGGCCCATCTCCTGCTCATAAAACGCATCGATGCGCGACGCGCCATGGCCGAAAACGCTGTTGCGGTATTGCACCAGCGCCTCGAAAACCTGGAGGATGGAGCAGGATTGGTCACCGGCCGGCTGGCCATCGGGGCCGCTCTTGATCCGGCAATACAGGGCGAGCATCGCGGGCTTATTCCGCCGGACCAGCGAAAGCTGTTGCCAGAGCTGACCCATTGGATGCGACGCGGCATCGGCGCGGGCGCCGAAATGCCGCGCCAGCTCGCGCAAAATTCCCACCCATTGGCCCAGGGATGGAAGCGAAAGCTCGGCCAGCAGGCGGTCCAGGGGCGCCGAGCGCGGCTGGCCGTGCTCGATGTCGTGCAGATACGCGGCGACCAGTGGCGTGGCCGCCAGCTTGATCGTCGCCTCGAACAGGTAAAACGCGTTGTCGTGACGTCCGCGCGCGTCCTTGGCGTTGTGGGCGCGGGCGTACAGCTGCGCCAGCGGCAGGGGCAGCCGCAGCAGGTATTCTCGGTGAAACTGGCTCGTGGCAGTGGCCATCAAAATTTATCCACCCAGATACGCGGCTTTGACCTCCGGATTATCCAGCAGATTGGCCGCCTTGTCGGTGAGGATGACGGCGCCGCTCTGCAGGACATATCCGCGGTGCGCGATGCTCAGGGCCATATGGGCGTTCTGCTCGACCAGGAATATGGTGGCGCCCTCGCGGTTGAGATCGCGGATGATCTGGAAAATCTGCTGCACGATGATGGGCGCCAGGCCGAGCGACGGCTCGTCCAGGAGGAGCAGGCGCGGTCGCGCCATGAGGGCGCGGCCGATGGCCAGCATCTGCTGCTCACCGCCGCTGAGCGTGCCGGCGCGCTGACTTTTGCGCTGCGAGAGGACGGGAAACAGGGCGAAGGCGCGCTCCAGGCCCTCGTGGATTTGGCGATGGCTGCGATTCTGGTAAGCGCCCAGCAGCAGGTTGTCGCGGACGGTCAGGTCGGCAAAAATCTGCCGGCCCTCGGGGACGTGGCTGATCCCCAGGCGCACGATCTGGTCCGGCCGCATGCCCACCAACTCCGAATGCGGCGCGAAGTAATTCAATGCGTTGCTGGAATCGGGGGTTTGCGACGGTGGACACCAGGCGATGCCGCCCTGCGCGGGGCGCAATAATCCGCTGATGGTGCGCAACAGCGTTGTCTTTCCGGCGCCGTTGGCGCCGATCAGCGCGACGATCTCTCCCGGGTTGATCTCCAGGCAAACGCCCTGCAGCGCGGCGATCGCGCCGTAATTGACCGTCAGATTGCTGACCGACAGCAGCACCGCACTCCCCTCTGCATCAGGCGTTCTGCTCCGTTTTTCCCAGATACGCGTCGATGACCTTCTGATCAGACTGGATCTGCCTGGGCGGCCCGACAGCGATGGTTTCGCCATGATCCAGCACGGTCAGGCGCTCGCAGATGCTCATGACCAGTTTCATGTCGTGCTCGATGAGCCATAACCCCACGCCGAACTTCTGGCGGATCAGGGCGATCAGTTCCATGAGCTCTTTTTTCTCCTGAGGATTCATACCGGCGGCCGGCTCGTCAAGCAGGAGGATCCTGGGGCCGGTGGCCAGGGCGCGGGCGATCTCCAGGCGGCGCTGCGGCCCGTACGCCAGCGTGCGGGCTGGGTCGTTCAGGCGATCGAGCAAGTCGAATGTGCGCAGCAGCTCGACAGCCTGGTCCTCATGCCTGCGCTCCTCCTCCTGCTGGTGCGGCGAGCGCACCAGCGTTCCGACAAAGCCGTGCGCCATCGAGCGGTTGTAGCCGATGATCACGTTGTCCAGCACCGACAATCCGCCGAACAGCCGGATGTTCTGAAAGGTGCGCGCGATGCCCAGGCGATTGATTTTGAACGGCTTGAGTCCGGCGATGGATTTGCCATCGAAACGCACGTCGCCGGTGGTGGGGCGATAGACGCCGGTGACGATGTTGAACACGGTGGTTTTGCCCGCACCGTTGGGACCGATCAGGCCGACCAATTCGCCGGCGTCGAGGGTGAAATTGAACTCGCACAGCGCCGAAAGGCCGCCGAAGCGAATGCCGAGGTTGGAAATTTCAAGCAACGGCATTGGTTGAGGGAGCAAGGCGTTTGCGTGTCCACCACAATTCGCGGCTGCCCAGCAGGCCCTCGGGGCGGACCAGCATCGTGATAATCAGGACCAGGGCATAGACCACCATCCGCCAGCCCTCGGCGATGCGGAGCAATTCGGGCAGGGCGGTCAGGACGATGGCGGCGAGGATCGATCCGGTGAGGCTGCCCGATCCGCCCAGCACCACCATCATGACGATCTCGATGGATCGGATAAAGTTGAACGATTCCGGCGAAATGTCACCGGAAAGCGTGGCGGAAAGCCCACCGGCGGCGCCGGCGAAAAACGCGCCGACGACGAATGCGGCGATCTTGTAAAAGGTCGTGTCGACACCCATTGCTGCGGCGGCGATTTCGTCCTCACGCACGGCGAAAAACGGCTTGCCCTTGGCGGAATAGGCCAGCCGCGCCACCACCGTCACACAGACCACCGCCCAGAAAAACGACCAGAAAAAGTTCGTGACCATCGGAATATTGTGCAGCCCCGCCGATCCACCGACCTCAAACGCGCCGATGCTTTCCGTCTGGTTCAACACGACAGTGATGATCTGTCCGAAGCCGAGCGTGGCGATGGCAAGATAATCACCGCGCAGGCGCAGCGTCGGGATGCCGATGAGCACCCCGGCGCCGGCGGCGACCAGGCCGCCCAGGATCGTGAACAATAAAAAAAGCAGGAGCAGTTCCCACCCATGCGGCGAATAATGCTTGAGCAGCACCCCGCAGGTGTAAGCGCCCAGCGCCATGAACCCGGCGTGGCCCAGCGAAAATTGTCCGGTGATGCCGTTAATCAGATTCAGGCTGACCGCCAGCGTGATCGCGATGCCGATGCGGATCAACAGGTCGAGGTAATAGCCGTCCATGTAGGTGTCGAAGGCGCGGCTGGTCGGCCAGAGGACGACCAGGATCAACACGATCCCAAGGTTAACGATCCATGCAGGAATCGCCCGGGAATAAAGTCTCGTTGCTGCGTCGCGATCAAGTGGCATTGGAATCAGACCTTTTCAATCGTCGGTTTGCCCAGCAGGCCGGTCGGGCGGGCCAGCAGGACCAGGATCAGCACAAGAAACGACGCAGCGTCGGCGTATCCGCTGTAGGCGCCCTGCAGCACCCATCCCTTGAGCAGGGTCTGGACCAGGCCCATGAGCAGCCCGCCCAGC